>Ga0187780_10003149_pt1 | contig 12478 bp, 10 predicted proteins | sample 1015_Q2_SP10_20__FD_132429 | JGI IMG/M metagenome (GOLD analysis project Ga0187780, IMG submission 132429) | Tropical peat soil microbial communities from peatlands in Department of Meta, Colombia - 1015_Q2_SP10_20_MG | ecosystem: Environmental > Terrestrial > Soil > Wetlands > Peat | place...
GACTCGCCCGCGCACGGGCACGTCGGACTGGGACCCCGACTGATGCGGACCCGCGAGGTGGTCGAATTTGCCATTCACACGGCGCGCAAAACCCAACTGCCGCAGGTTGCCGCCGGTCTGACATTCACCTCCGTCCTGGCGCTCGTACCCCTGCTGGCCGTCGTCTTGGCGGTGTTGACGGCTTTCCCGGTATTTACCGAATTTCGCGAGTCGATCGAACGCGAATTGCCAAAAGTTTTGCTGCCCGAGCCCTACGGGCACGCGATTTTGGGCTACTTGGGCGACTTCGCCGCCAAGGCCGCGGGGGTCGGTGCGGCGGGCCTTGCATTTCTGGCACTGCCCGCGTTTTCGATGATTCTCACGGTCGACCGCATATTGAATGACATCTGGCTGGTGCATCGACGCCGTCCGATCGTTCAGCGCCTGCTCGTGTACTGGGCGGTCTTGTCCTTCGGCCCGCTTCTTCTGGGGCTGAGTCTGAGTCTGACCTCCTACGTCGTCTCGGTGTCCGACGCACGTGTCGACCGATGGGGCCCTGCCGCTTGGCGACTGATCCAATTGGCCTCGCCTTTGATCGCCACGGCGGCCTACACCGTCGTCTACGCGCTCGTGCCGAACCGCAAGGTTGCGTGGCGCTACGCTCTCACGGGCGGGGTGGTCACGGCGATTACTGGAGAACTCATGAGCCGTGCGTTTGCCGCCTACGTGATTCACGGGGGCGTGCTCACGATCTACGGCGCGTTTGCCGCCATCCCGATTTTTCTGATCTGGATCTATTTGTCGTGGCTCACCTTTTTGTTTGGTGCGGCCATAGCCGCGACCCTTCCCCAGCTACGCACCACGCGGTTTTTCGATACCCGGCGCGCCGGCGACCGAGCGATCACGGCGATGGCGCTGCTCAAGCTGCTGCTCGAAGTGCAGGGCAAGGGACCGCTGCGGGGGCTCGGCACGGGCGCGCTGGCCCGGACGCTGCGAACCGACGAGGAAGAACTTGCCTCGCTGCTGACGGAGCTCCAGAACCTGGGATACGTGCGCAAACTCGCCACCGACGTCGACTCGGATTCGGACGAATGGGTCCTGTCCTGTGATCCGCAAACGCAGGGACTGGCTCCGCTTTTTCATCGCTTCGCACTGGACCCGGAAAATTCGCTCCTGCACCGCCCGGACCTGAGTCTGGAGGCGTGGCTTGCGCCCGCCATCCGTGGACAGTGGCTGCAGCGGGGGCTCGCGCAGCTCGAAGGCGCACGGTCGGCGCCGACGGGCGCGGCCGCGAATGCAACTCCCCGCTCGGGTCCGCCCTCAACCGTTGGCTAGTGCCCCGGCGCGCTCGGCCGGGCCGACCTGTGCGCGCCCCAAGAGCTGCGTGCCCGTGGTAAGCGCGATGTGCGCTCGTTCGAGGAGAACTCCGAATTGCGCGCTGGCAAGAGCCGCGAACTCCATGGGGCGCGCCGCGGCTAGCGGGTCGTCGGCGCGCGAACGCAGCGCCGGGTGCGACATCAAGACGGTGGCCTCCGGGCCCTCGCGCACCCAGCGCTCAAGGTGCATCCAGTACGCCCCGGCGTCGGCACGAAAGTCGTATACGCCGACCAGGTACGCGTTGGTGGCCAGTTGCGAGGCCGCCGCCAATTGGCGCAGTCGCCGATCGCCCAGCGCAGCGATGCCGCGCGCTTTGAGGTCGCGCACGGCCGCCGGCGGGCGCGTGCTGCGCACCCAGGGCAACCGGGAGCCGTATCTTCGGCGCAGAGCGCCCACCAGCGCCTCACGCACCACCGCAAACTGGTGCACGTGCTGGTGGCCATCGACATAGTCGGGCCGCTGCCCCAAGGCCTCTTCGAAAGCGTCGAGCTGGTGCTCGATGGCCCGGTGCAGCAACGGGCGCGGCACGGCGCGCAGCGCGCAGCGTGCCATCAGTTCGGCCAAGGGCCAAACGGCCGTCTTTTGGCCGGCAAAGGCCTGGGTCAGATTCAGATGCAAGCCGACGTCGGCGCGCGAGGAGCCATGCGCCGCGCTGCGCTGCAGCTGCGCTCGCAGTTGTTGCGCGGAAGACTGCCACAAGGGGGAATCGACAAGCGCGCTTGTGGCCGTGATGCGCCCGCGCTCGATGAGCTCCAAGATACCGTCGACCGCGCCCTCGTCGATTGCGAAGTCATCGGCGCAGCTGATCCAGTGGCGCGGCTCGGGGTCGCTCGGCGGCACTGCTGCGGCCGCGATCACCTCGGGGGCGCCGATAGCGAAGCCATCGGGGTTTCCATCGGGCTCACGCCCAGGCGCCGCGCCACGATGTAGCGCGGCCGGGACTTCACTTCCTCGTATACGCGGCCGAGATACTCGCCCAACACGCCGATGAACAGCAATTGGACCCCGCTCAAGAGCGTAATGCCGACAACGATCGTCGCCCAACCAGCCACGTCGCTGCCGTTGAGAAAGTGGTCGACAACGACCCACGCGCCATAGGCGATGGCAATGACCGCGAGGACGAAGCCAAACGCGCTGGCCAGGCGCAGGGGCAGGTTGGTGAATGCCGTGATGCCAGAGGCGGCCAGCGAGAAAAGCGCACGAACGCCGAATCCGCTGCGCCCGGCACTTCGCGGCGGCGGCGTGAATTCGACGGCGCGCGAGCGGTAGCCCACCCACGCATACAGCCCTTTCATGAAGCGCGTGCGCTCGGGCAGCGCGCACAGCGCGTCGACCACGCACCGGTCCATGAGCCGAAAGTCGCCCGCATGCGCCGGAATCTCGATGGCCGAGCCCAGCTTGAGCAGCGAATAAAACAACCGTGCCCCCATACGTTTGAGCGCCGATTCGCCGCTGCGGTCGGCGCGCACCGCATAGACCATGTCGCAGCCCTCACGCCAGTGCGCGAGCATGGGCGAGAGCATCTCCACGGGATGCTGCAAATCCGCGTCCATCGTAACGACAACGTCTCCGCGCGCATGATCGAGCCCGGCACCGAGCGCGGCCTCCTTGCCGAAATTGCGCGACAAGGCCAGGCACACGACACCCGGATTGCTCAACCACGGGTCGATCGCCGAGAGCGTCTGGTCGCGGCTGCCGTCGTCGACGATGACGATCTCCCAGCGGTCAGTGAGCGACCGCAGTTGCTCGATGAGCACGGGCAGCAGCCGTGGCAGGTTTTGCGCTTCGTTAAAGGCGGGCACGACGCACGAGATCGACGGCGTGCGCGCACGGCGGGCGGCATCGGCGTTGGGCGCCGAGTAGATGCCGCCCTTCGGCGCAGGCGCGGCATTCCAGCCAGGGGTCGACTGATCGCGAGCGGACATGGGCGAACTGTACGCGAACCGTCCGCAAACGTGCCAGCGTGCGGCGCGTAAAATAGGGGCCCAAGGGTCGCGTCCCGGCGCGACCTCCTCGAGGCGAAAAGGCGCCGGTGGACATGGGATACGTCTTTGCCGCTCCGGGGCAGGCCGTCGTGCCCGTCGCTGGGACGACGGATCTGTTCCCGGTGCACCGCATTTACTGCGTCGGCCGAAATTACGCCGAGCATGCCCGCGAGATGGGACAAGGCGAGCGCGCGCCGCCGTTTTTCTTTGCCAAACCGCCCGACGCGGTCTTCGCGGTAACCCAGGAGGCCGTCGGCAAACTGGGCTACCCCTCGCAAACCGCCGATCTGCAGCACGAGGTCGAGCTTGTCATCGCCCTGGGCCGACATGGCGCGGACGTTCGGGCGCAGGAGGCCGGCGCACTGATCTGGGGGTATGCGGTGGGCATCGATTTGACACGCCGGGATCTGCAGGCCCAGTTGAAAAACCAGGGTCGTCCCTGGGAGATTGCCAAGTCCTTTGATCAGTCCGCGCCGATGTCCGAAATCCGTACGGTGCGCGAAGTCGGTTACATCGAACGCGGAAAAATCTGGCTCGAGGTCAACGGACAGCGGCGGCAAGAAGGCGATGTGTCCGAGATGATCTGGAATCCCTACGAGATCATCGAAGAGCTGTCGCGATATTTCGCACTGGCCCCGGGCGATTTGATTTTCTCGGGCACACCGGCCGGTGTCGGGTCGCTGCGGCCGGGGGACGTCGTGAGCGCCGTGGTGGAGGGGATCGGGCAGATCCGCCTTGAGGTTCTCGAGCGGCCCGCCTAGCGCCCTGGGCAGCGTGCGCGGTCAAGAAGCGAGCCGGACGGGCCGCCACAGGCGCAACTGCAGGCGCAGACCGCGCAGGTTCTCGTACTTTCCGTTGTTGGAGAGGCGTTCGTAGCGGGCCGCGCTGATCTGGGCCAGTATGCGATGCAATTCGGGCAGGCAGACCGGATCGAGCTGCTCGGCCGCGGCGCGTTCCATCGTGCGCAGTCCCATGTGCGGCGGAATTTCGATGCCGATGCGCGAGAGCTTGGCGCGCAGCTGCACGACGAGGTCGGCGAGCGGGTCGCGCGCGGGGCGCTGGCGCAAGGACAGCAGCGCCAGCAATACCAACAAAACGCCCATAGCGGCAATGGCCACGGCGGCGACGTTTTCCAGACTGGGGTGCAAGCCGATCCGGGTCATCAGCGCGCGCTGGCGCTCCGCGGAGTAGGACAAAATCCATTGATTCCAGGCATTTTCCAATGCCTCTTTGCCCGAACGCCAATCGCTAAGCCACGCCCAGGCCTCCCGCGCACCGTCGGGTTCTTCCGCACGGCGCTCGCGCAAGGTGTGCTCGATGCGGTCCGGAGCGACAGCCGCTGTCGGGTCGACGCGCTGCCAGCCGCGGTTTTGCAGCCAGACTTCGGCCCACGCGTGCGCATCGGACTGGCGCACGGTGAGGTAACCATCGAGCGGATTGATTTCCCCGCCTTGGTAGCCCGTTACGACACGCGCCGGAATGCCCATGGCGCGCATGAGCACAACGAAGGACGAAGCGTAGTGTTCGCAAAATCCGGTGCGGGTTTCGAAGAGAAACTCGTCGACCGAGTCTCGTCCGAGCAGGGGCGCATTGATGCTGTAGCGGAAGGCTTCGTCGCGAAAGTATGCGAGCACGGCTTCGACCAGCCGCGCGTCGGCTGCCATCGCGTCGCCCGCGCTAAACGCGTCGGCGGGCGAGCGCGTACGGCTCTTGAGCTCGCTCGCCCAACGCAGGGTCCGCGGGTTGAAACCCGCGGGCAGCTGCAGCCACTCGGAGAGGGAGGATTCGTAGTGTGTCGGTCCGGTCGCAAACGACAGATAGCTGCGCGCGCGGTAGCGCAGCCGGCTCACCACCGGCGCTGCGGTTTGCAGCTCCAGCGTCTGCGTCAGGCGCGAGCCCGAAGTTGGCACGTCGTCGATGGACTCCGCAAATTCGAGCGCGACGAGTTCGCGCCGCTGTGTCGCTTCCAGGGTCACTGTGTACTCAACGGCGCTGGAAGCGGCAAAGCGCACGCTCACCGCGTCGCTTGTGGACGGGCGCGGCGGATACAGTGGCGACCAGGTGCGTCCGTCAAAAAAACCGAACACCGGGCCGCGCCAGTACAAGTTGCGCCGCGACGGAATGTGCGCGTCGAATTTGGCGCGCAGTGCGACCGCATCGTTGCGCAGCAGACGGCTGATCGATCCCGGCGACATGGATTCGGACAGACCGGTTCCCGCGCTTGCCTCGTCTCCCACGCCGTGCCACAACGGCCCGGGCAGCCGGGGAAAGAGGAAAAACAGGGCCGCCGTGAGCGGTGCGGCAAGCAGGAACACCCGGGCCAGGTACCGCATCTTGCCCGTCAGGGCAATGTCGCCTTCGGGCAGATTGACGCTCAAGAGGACGAGAAACAGCAAGAAGACCGAAGTCACCATGATGAGAGCCGATACGATGCTCTCGTCGTACAAGTATTGCGTCTGCAAAACGAACAGGGACAAAAAGACAATCACGAGAACGTCGCGGCGCGCACGCATCTCCAAGATCTTCAGCCCGATAAGTACGAGCAAGAAATTGACACTGGCGTTGCGCCCGAACAAGGTGCCGTATTGAAGCCACACGCCACCCGTGCATAGCGCCAACAAGATCAGCATGAGCGCTCGCCCGGGTGCGGGTTTGAGCGACTGGGTCAACCAGGCGCGCCAGATCCACAGCGAGCCGATGGTGACGATGGACCAAAGCGGCAGATGGCCGAAGTGCGGGGTGACGACCACCGCAACGGCCAGCAGCAAGACCGTCTGGTCGCGCTGTTCCCGCGCGCCGCTGGAGATCTGGGGTTGCAACCAGTTGCGCAGACGCTGCCAGCGCGGCCTCGTTCCGCGCGCCGGCACCTGCGAGTAAGCGAGACTCTGCGCCATGGGGATCAGCCCGGGTACAGCGCCAGTGCTTCGAGGCAGCGCGTGCGCTGCGACGGGCCCGCCGCGGTTGCAATGGGGCTGGCGGGCAAATTCAGGCTGTAGCGCAGTCCGGCCGCATCGGCCATCAGCACCCAGCGCGTCAGACGCGCAATGCGCTGCTCCAAGGGCAGAGTCGCCGGGAGCGCGTCGAAGTCAAGCACCGTCTCTTCGCCCGCGCTGGACTCGAAGAGCTTTACGGACAATTCGTCGTTGCGCGCCGCCAGCCGCCAGGCGATGGACTTGAGCGGGTCGCCGGCGCGATAGGGCCGCACTCCCGCAAAGTCGTCGTTGCCGGCGACAATGGCGTTGGCCATCTCTCGCTCGCCACCGGTACCCAAGGGAAGCGGCGGAGCGTCCGCCTCCGGGGTTGGATATACCACGGTCGTCATTTGCGGCGAGGCGTAAGCCCAAGCCTCCCACAGACCAAAGGGGAATCGTGTCGAAATGCGAACCCGCGGACAGACTCGCCGGCCGCGCCGGCGCGTGGGCAGGCCGATGCTCACTCGCACGCCGCTGGAAGCGGCGACGTCGACCCAAACGCCCTGCATCGGACCCTCGGCCTGCCGGCGCGCCTTGGATTTGCGCCGTTGCGGCAGCACGAAAGCCAGATTGACGGCGTAGCGCGCTTCGCGGGTCGGGTTGTCGATGACGAAGTCGAAATTCGCAACCTCGCCCGCATGCACCGGCGCGACCCGCTGTTCGCGCACCGCCAGCTGCATGAGGTTGCGGTGCGTCTGGTACATGCCCACCAGCGCAATGCTCAGCACGAGGAAAGCGAGCAGATAGCCCAACTGCAGGTTGAAGTTCAGCGAGCCAAGCCAGACGGTCAGCGCCACACCAATGAAAATCAGGCCCGCGCGCGTTGGAAGAATGAATATGCGATTGCGGTCGAGCGTGACGTCGCCCAGCGGTTCGCGGTGCTTACGGAATACCCACTGCACGAACCTCGGCGGCAGGGGACGCAGGATTGCGCTCACACGCGGGGACTCCGAAGGCGGCGTCTGATTACGGCACCCCTACGGCTTGGAGCAGATGCGTTGCGAGCTCCTGGCCATGGAGGGCGCGGCTGCCATCACGTTTGGCGGCGCGCAGGCGGTGCCCGACAACGCCGGGAACGACATTTTGCACGTCTTCGGGAATCACATGATCGCGCCCGTCGAGCCAGGCCCACGCGCGCGCGGCCGCAAGCAGCGCCAGGCCCGCGCGCGGACTCAGGCCCTCGACGTAGGTTCCGGAGGTGCGAGTGTGCGCCAGCAGCGCCTGCACGTAGTCGAGCAGCGCGTCGGAACAAAACACCTGCTTGACCTCTTGCTGAGCCGAGAGCAGGTCAGAGGCGCGCGACATCGCCGGCATGGCCTTGAGCATATCGCGGCGCGAGTCGCCGGCTAGCAAGGAGCGTTCGGCGGCGTGGTCCGGATAGCCCAAAGAAATGCACATGAGGAAGCGATCGAGCTGGGATTCGGGCAGCGGAAAGGTTCCGACCTGATGCAGCGGATTTTGGGTCGCGATGACAAAAAATGGCTGCGGCAGGGGTCGCGCCATGCCATCGATCGAAACCTGGCTCTCCTCCATGGCCTCCAGCAGAGCGCTTTGCGTTTTGGGGCTGGCGCGGTTGATCTCGTCGGCGAGAAGAACCTCGGAGAAAATCGGGCCGGGATGAAAAATGAACTGGGCGCTGGAACGCTCGTAGACCGACACCCCGATGACGTCGGAGGGCAGCAGATCGCTCGTGAACTGGATGCGCCGAAATGGCAGTCCCAGGGAGATTGCAATGGCGTGCGCGAGAGTTGTTTTGCCGACCCCCGGGGCGTCCTCAATGAGCAGGTGCCCGCCGGCGAGCAGGCAAGTCAAGCTCTGGCGGATCTGCAGATCCTTGCCGACAATGACGGTCGCAATGCGTGTCGCACAAGCCTGAAATTTCTCTAACATTGGTGGCGGATGTTTGCAAAGGAGATAATGTCTTGAGTACGGGATTGCTGTCGCACAGCGCATGTGCGGCGCACGAAATGGGCAGCTGGCACCCGGAGTGTCCCGCTCGTCTGGCTTCGATCCAGGACCGGCTGATTGTTACCGGGCTTGCCCAGCACCTCGAATATATCGATGCGCCCGAGGCACCGATCGGCGCGATCGCCCGCGCTCACGACGCCGCTTACCTCGAGATGCTGCAACGCAGCATACCGCAAGACGGATATTACTCGCTCGATCCGGATACCTTGGTTTGCGCCTATTCCTGGGAGGCGGCTCGCCGCGCTGTGGGAGCGGTGCTCGAGGCCACCGATCGGGTGATCGACGGCGAGTTGGAAAACGCGTTTTGCGCGGTACGGCCGCCGGGCCATCATGCGGGCTCGGCCATGGCGATGGGCTTTTGCCTCTTGAACAACGTGGCCATTGGCGTGCTGCACGCCCTCGAGGTGCACGGCCTGGAGCGGGTCGCGGTGGTCGATTTTGACGTACACCATGGCAATGGAACAGAGGAGATTTTGGCCGCGATCGAGTCCGGCGGCGAGCGAGTGCTGATGACCAGTTTTTTCCAGCATCCCTTTTACCCGTACTCCGGTACCGACAATCCGAAGGAAAACATGGTCAACGTGCCTTTGCCGGCGGGATCTGATGGAGCGCGGGTGCGCGCGGTCGTCGATGAGATCTGGATGCCGCGACTCGAAAAGTTTCGCCCCCAGATGATCTTTGTCTCGGCGGGTTTTGATGCGCATCGCGAGGACGATATCGGACAGATGAGTCTGGTGGAGGCCGACTACGCTTATATCACCCAGCGCCTCATGGAACTGGGGCGCCGCCACAGCAAGGGGCGCATTGTGAGTTCTCTGGAGGGCGGCTATAACCTCAGTGCGCTGGGGCGCAGCGCCGCAACGCACGTGCGCGTGCTCGCGCAGCTCTGAACGAGGGCTGGCGCGGCGCTTTGGTGTTTTGCTGACGATCGTCTTTTGAGCTGGAGGCATCGGTGAGTGCCAAATTCGCAGACGTAGCCCCGCTGGGCGCGCCGCTTCTTACTCGAGCGCAGGACGGTGCGGTCTTGCACCTGACGCTGAATCGGCCGCAACAATACAACGCGCTATCGCACGAGATGCTTGGCGCACTGCGCGAAGCGTTTTCGCAGATCGGCGCCGATGCATCAATACGGGTCGTGGTGCTCGGCGGGGCCGGCAAGGCGTTTTGCGCTGGCCATGACTTGCGCGAGATTCGGGACAACCCGCGGCTGGAGTACCACCAGCGGCTGTTCTCCGAATGCGCTCAGCTCATGGCGCAGCTCCGTGCCCTCCCCCAGCCGGTTATCGCACGCGTGCACGGAATCGCAACGGCGGCGGGCTGCCAGCTCGTGGCGTCCTGCGATCTGGCCGTTGCCTCCACGGAGGCCCGGTTTGCCACCTCGGGGATCAATATCGGCCTTTTTTGCGCCACGCCTGCCGTAGCGCTGACGCGCAACGTTGCGCAAAAGCCGGCGTTTGAAATGCTCTTCACGGGCGAATTCATTGACGCCCAAAGTGCCCGCGAACGGGGCCTCGTCAACCGTGTCGCGCCCCCTGAGCGCCTGGATGAGGAAATCGGGCGGCTCGCGGCCTCGATCCTTGCCAAACCGGCGCGCATCGTGGCCGCGGGCAAGGAGCTCTTTTATCGCCAGCAGCAAATGGGCGTTGAAGCGGCCTACCAGCTCGCGGCGCAGGCGATGGCCTGCAACCTGCAGGAGGCCGCAACGCTAGAGGGTATTGACGCGTTTTTGAACAAGCGTCGGCCCCGGTGGGAGGGCACCGGCAGCTGACGCGCAAGGGCGGCGTTTTGCGCCGACGTCTAGGCCGGCGGTCGGGGCCCGCGCCACAATAACCGTGCCCTGGGGCGGTACGCCTGCGAATTATTCGCCCGAGCTCCCGGCCGCCGTTCGGTCGGGGCATGAGACGCCGCGACGCACCCAGATCTCGCTCCGAGCGCGATTGGCGGGCCCGTGCTCAAGCCGCGCGCGGTGGTGCGCAAAAAAAAGCCGTCCCCGGGGGTGCGCAGGCAGCCCGAGGACGTACCTCTTGCCCTGGCCCGTGCTTAGGACACGCGCAGCGATTTGCCGGCTTCGCCCCGGCGGCCACCGCGCCGCGGTGCAAATTGCTTGGGATCGACGTTGCGCAAAATGGAGTTCAGCGAAAGGTCCACCTCCTGGGTTTTTCTTGGCCGTAGCACGCCATCGGCGCCCAGCTACATGAAGTTGAAGCTGGTGCGAATCGCGGCGCGCACCGCATCGACGTCGGGCGCCGAAGGTTCATTTCCCAGGAGCGTTGCCACGATGTCGAGCGCTTGCCACGGGTGCGTGTCATCGTACTCGGCGTGCACCCGCAGCCAGCGCATGGCCGCGGTGCGCGAGGATGCCGGCAGGCTGTTGGCATAGTCGTCCTTGGAACATATCAGGTTCGACCACTCGCCGGTTGCTCCTTCGACCGCGTAGTTGGTTGCGGCAACGCCGACGACCAGGGACGGTTGCGCGCTGATGTACCAGCACCAGTGCGCCAAAGCCTGTACTTCGAAGCAGTCGCTTGCCATTTTCAGATTCTCCAGGCGCAAGCCGCTTGCCTGCGCCCAGGCCAACCAGTAGTCGGCATGCTTTTGCTCGACGCGGATATTCTGGATCAGGAACCTCCGGGCCATGTCTACGCCAATACTGTCGCCGACCTGTGCCTTTTGCAGGTTCATCGCCATGAAATGGGGAAAGCGCTCGACGGTTAACCAGACGCCGCTCAGAAACCGTTGTAGTTGCGGCAGGGGCAAGGTTGCGTCGCGAATCATCGCGAACAGCGGGTGGTTGACGACGCGTTCTTTGTCGGGGTTGGTTTCACGCACAACGTTTTGTAGCCACTGCGGGTAACTCGTGAGTTCCTTTAGAGGGCCAGTACGCCGAAATTCGGTTGCAGCCATTACGATCCCTTCCTCCTTCGTTGTTGTAGAACCCGTCGAACCGAGAGACGGCCTTCACTCCGTCTGCTGCCTGCCCCGAGGCCACGAAAAAACGAGCGCAAACCGCCTCCGCGCACGTTATGCGTGGTCGCCGATTCAGGGATTCTCGAAAGTTGACGGCTTTGCGAGCGCGCTGCTCTTTGGCGAAATCGCAGCGAGAAAAGACAACGTCCCCTCTTTACCTTTGGGAAGCATTTTTTTCGCGGCTGTCGCGAAATGTCAAGCTCGTGTGCTTGTCAACACGCCCGTTTGCGCGATGTCTCGTGTTTCATATTTGCAAATCGAGCCAACGCCCGCATGCGAGTTCGATGGTGCTCGCCGCATCGCTTCGTGCGCCGTGTGCATGCTGGGCCCGGACGCACACAGTTCGGGGATCGTCGTTCCTGCGTCGGATCGTCAATCATTCGCGATTCGATGGGCAGCAGCCGGCGCGCCGACGCCGGACGCCTCCGATGTCGCAGCCTCGCACTCTAGGGGTGTCGGATCGCAATCCCGATCCGATGCGCTGTTCGACGCGCAGATCGGCCGTGCTGACGCACCTCGCGAGGTCGAGGTGGATCACGGCGCGGGCCCTTTCGCCCGGGTCCAAACCCGCCTTCGGCCGCCCGGATGCGGCGCTCACACTGGGGCGAGGAGCCCAAGGCGCAGCAAAAAAGGGCCGCTCGAGTGTGGATCGCACCGCGCCGCGTAGCCCTTTCGGGCTCCCGGTTTTGCGCCTGCGCGCCCCTGCCGGACGACAGGCCCATGCCAGGCCAAGTTTTACGCCCCATATCGGCCAAAGCGACACGCCGAGGGAGGGCTTTTTTTGCGACTCGTTTTGACACCCGGGCCGCTATTCTTGCCCATCACCAGCAACCCGCCCAGGAATTCGTTCGCTGCGCGAGCGACTGTCACGATGAAATGCTGCGCGTACCCCGGCGAGCTCGCGCGGGCAATGCTCTCCGAGCGCACCACGACGAAGCTCGGAAATGGGGCCCAGACGACCCTTAATTCTCCCCAATGGCAGTCCACGGCGCCGAGCGATGCCTGAAACCTCCGCCCGGCAGGGAATTTTTTCGCGATCGACGTGGGGCGACGCGTGGCCCTACGTTGCGCTGATCGGATGCTTTCTGGCGGTGAGCGTCGGGAGCATGGAAGTGCTTTCGGGGGTTCGCGCTTACGTGGAAGGCGAAGGGCGGTATTCGAAGGCCCAGAAGGAAGCCGTGGTTCTGCTGTCGCGTTACGGACGCACCTACGACGATCGGGATTACCGCC
>Ga0187780_10003150_pt1 | contig 12470 bp, 8 predicted proteins | sample 1015_Q2_SP10_20__FD_132429 | JGI IMG/M metagenome (GOLD analysis project Ga0187780, IMG submission 132429) | Tropical peat soil microbial communities from peatlands in Department of Meta, Colombia - 1015_Q2_SP10_20_MG | ecosystem: Environmental > Terrestrial > Soil > Wetlands > Peat | place...
CGCGTGCGTGATGAGTGCGATGCGCCCCGACGCGCTCGTGAACCAGGGCCCGTACATCGCGCTCGTTGATCAGGTCAAGTGCAACGCCGCCAAGCAGTCGAGCACGTCGAACTCGAGTGACTCGAGCGGCGGGGCGCAGGCGCCGAGCTACATGACCGCGGTCGTCGACTCGACGCGCGCCTCCAACAGCGATCCGATGATCGTGAAGGCGTGGATCTCGATCAACAACAACGACAACGGCGGACCGGTCACGGTGTGGGCGCACATCAGCGCCACCGAAGCACCATCGGCCACGAACCCCTACGGCGCGTTCCGCCTCGACTACTGCGGCGTGCCCGCCTCGAGCCCCGGACAGTGCGCCATGAATGGCTTCATGCAGGCCTCCAACGGCACGCTGAGCTACTACGAGCAGGATCAGGGCGGCGGTGGCGGCGGTCAGCAGACGACGGCGCTCGCGCTCTCGAGTGTGGGCACCACGAGCGGCAGCGGCAGCCTTTCCGTGCAGCAGTCGGGCGGCGGGGGCAGCAGCAGCACCGCGTTCGACTTCGCCTACGACTCGAGCTACTACCTGCGCACCGATGATGGCTCGACCGACGAGTGTTTCAGTCGCGACGCCAGCGATCCAGCGACGGGATTCTCCGTGTGGAGCTACGGGCTGTACGACGCGAGCACCGGGGCACGCATCGACCGCAACTCCGGCTTTCCGATCCAGTACACCTCCGGGGGCACGACCTACCAGGGCTACCTCGGCTACTACGGGCTGTCGCTGCAGGGTGGTGCCCCGGCGATCCCCGATGGCGCCACGGTTCAGAAGGTGGACTACTCGGGCGGCTCGGCCTCGACAGCCAGCTACAGCATCGTGCAGAACGGCGGCCGGCTGATGCGCTACACGCGGCAGACCAAGTTCCTGAACGAGATCGACCAGATCCAGTTCAACACCTGGATCAACCAGGTCGGCACCTCGGGCCTGCCCGATGCGAACGCGCAGTATCTGATGTACTGGGACCAGCCGAGCGGCAAGTTCATCGCCGTGGGCGAGGTGCAGTGCTCGCAGAACGGCTGCCAGACCATCGACTGGTCGCCCGCGAGCTACGTGTCGGTCGACCCGACATTCTTCGAGCCGCTGGGCGGTGTACAGGGCTCCTCGCAGTCCCTGGGCGGCGATGTGTTCATCGACCTGTCGGGGCTCACCGGCGCGATCGATCCGACGACCGTGGTGGTGGTCTACCACGTCCAGGACATGGTCTACCCGGATGACCCCAACAAGCCGACCACCCTGTACTGCATCGACAACTGCCCGACGGAGGCCTCGCTGACGGTGTACTTCACGCAGAGCGGTACGGCGGTCGCCTCACCGTACCTCACCAGCACCTTCAACCAGTACCAGCCGGTCGCCGCGAATGCGATCGTGAGCTACAGCGTCGATGCACGGGCACAGCTCAACGACGGCACCGCGGCCGTGACGTACACGGATGCGAACGCCTTCCAGCAGTATCCGCAATACCAGAACGGGGTGATGACCGGACGGCTGTTCGCGAACCAGGCCGATGCCACCTGCAACACCAATCAGTTCTGCGACTACGCGGTGAACTCGGCGGCCGTCTACTACATGTGGGAGACCGGCCCGAACAGCTGGGATCAGTTCACGGCCGTGAAGGATGCGAGCGGCAACTACGTGCACTTCGATGCGCCGCTGCAGGTGAACTTCCAGGTGCCGAGCAACGTCTCCGGCAACCTGCCCTACGGCAACTATGCCGGCACCTCGCTGGTTCTGCAGTATGGCGGGTACGGCGACCTGTGGGGCATTCCCGGGAACTGCTACTCCTCGATCACCAATGCGCCAGTCGCATGCAACGATCCGCAGGCGCGCTACGTGCCGCAGTTCGCGATTCCCTATGATCCGAGCGCGAGCCCGCAGCAGGGCGTCGTGACGACCAGCGTCAGCAACGTTGCGACGACCTACCTCGTCAAGTGGCTGAATCGCGAGATACGCCTCGCGCAGAAGAGTCTCAGCGCGTGCCAGAACGACGGCCTCGCGACCCAGAGTGCGACGCTGCCGACGGCCTCGCTGCTGCAGAATCCAAGCGATCCGGCCTCGGCCATCTACCTCGGGACCGAGCCCACGGTGAGCGGCTCGCCGCGGGTGATTCAGGGACAGGTCGAATACTAGCGCGCCGGCTCGAGCATTGCCGGCTTCGGCGGGGCCGCCCACCGGGCGGCCCTTTTTCTTTGGCGCAACAGCTCAGCGCAGTGGCCGCCGGGACTTGACTCGACGCGGGCGCAGGACGGTTAATCACCCTCGTTAGGAACGGCAGCGGGGTCGGGACCCAACATGAAGCTCGCCAGCTTTCACGCCGCGGGACGCGATCGCGTCGGGCTGTGCGTGGACGAAGCCCGCGCCGCCGGTGAGCAGGCCGCGAGCGCGGAACTCATCGATGCGGAGGAAGCCGCGCTCGCCGTGGGCGCGGCCCCGGCCGCGGCGGCACGCCTCGCCGACATGGTGACCCTCATCGAGGGCTGGAGCGAGACGCAGACCCTGCTGCGCAAGGCGTTGCAGCACGCGCTAGCAAGCCCGCGCTCCGTGGCGCGCTACGCCGCGCGCGAGGTGCGCTGGCATGCTCCGGTACGCCGGCCCTCGAAGATCGTCTGCCTCGCGCTCAACAATAGCGCCAACGCCGATCGGATCATGAGCGGTCCGAAGCACCCCGCCTCATTCATCAAGGGGGCGAACGCGCTGATCGGTCACGCCGAGGCGATCCGGATCAAGCCGGTCTACGGACGCTGTCATCCGGAGCCCGAGCTCGCGGTCATCATCGGGCGGCGCGCCTACGAGATCCGCCCCGCGGACGCGCTGCAGTACGTGTTCGGCTACACGATCCACAACGACATCACCTCGCCCACCATGCGCGGCGAGGACACGTTCCACTACCGCGCCATCCATCCCGCGAAGGATGATCCGGCGCGGATCGAGTACGTCGACACATGGGTAAGCTATCCGGGTCGCTACAAAGGCAGCGACACCTTCTCCCCGATGGGACCGTGGCTGACGACGGCCGACCAGGTCGCCGATCCCCACGCACTCACGGTCACGTGCCGTCACCGCGGCGAGCTCGTGACCGAGGACAGCACCGCCAACCTCTTCTACAAGGTCCCCGAGGTTCTGACCTTCCTGTCGCAGTACATGACGCTGCTGCCGGGCGATGTGATCTCGATGGGCACCGCGATCAAGCGCTCCGGGCCCGGGACGCGCGCCGTGCAGAACGTCGAGCTCGACAAGCTCGGCGGGCCGGTGTCCGTGTCCATTGCCGGCCTCGGTACCCTTGAGAATCCGGTGGAGTTCGCGCGCTAGGCGAGTCGCACCGCAACTGAGAGGCTCCGAGCGTAGTACGTGGAGCACGGGGGCTCGAAGAGCGCCGAGGTCAGCCGGTGGCTTTGCATGCGCGGCGCCTGGTCAGCTCGAGTACGTGAGGCGCACCGCAACCACTATCATGCGGCGTCCACCGGCTGCGGCCGGGGGTCCTGGAACACGGAGAATTGCCCCTGATGAAGCTCAGCACCGATCGCATCCTTACGACCCACGTCGGCAGCCTGCCGCGCTCGCAGCCGGTCACCGATCTGCTGCTCAGGAAGGAGCGCGGCGAAGCCTGCGATCCGGACGAGTTCGACCGCACCATGAGAGCGGCGGTGACCGAGACGGTGCAGCGACAGGCCGCGGTCGGCATCGACGTGGTGAGCGACGGGGAGACGGCCAAGATCGGCTACGCCACGTATATCAAGGACCGCCTGAGCGGCTTCGGCGGGGAGAACGTAGCGAAGCCCCACCTCGACCTGCGCGACCACCCGGACCTGCGCAAACGCATGACCGCGTTCACCGGCCCGCAGACCTTCAAGCGCCTGTGCTGCATCGGACCGATCACACTGCGCGACCACGACGCCGGGCGGGCGGACATCGCCCGGTTCCGCGCCGCGCTCGCCGCGACCCCGGTCACGGACGCGTTCCTGAACGCAGCCTCCCCCGGCGTCGTCTCCTCGTTTCAGCCCAATCGCTACTACCCGACCCACGAGGCCTACGTCGAGGCGGTCGGCGAGGTCATGCGCGAGGAATACGAGGCGATCGTCGCGGCGGGCTTCGTGCTGCAGGTGGACTGCCCGGATCTTGCGATGTCGCGTCACACCGGGTTTCAGGATCTCACCGACGAGCAGTTCCTGCGCCGCGCCGCGCATCACGTCGAGGTGCTCAATCACTCGCTACGCAACATACCGGCCGAGGCCCTGCGCATCCACATCTGCTGGGGCAACTACGAAGGTCCGCACGATCACGACATCCCTCTCGAGCAGATCCTGTCCCTCGTGCTGCGCGCCAAGCCGCACGCCATCTCCTTCGAGGCCGCGAACCCGCGGCACGCGCACGAGTGGACGGTATGGCGGGACGCTGACCTGCCGGAGGACCGGGTGCTGATTCCCGGAGTACTCGATACTTCCACCAACTTCGTCGAGCATCCGGAGCTCGTCGCCGAGCGCATCTTGCGCTTCGCGGCGATCGTCGGGCGTGAACGCACACTCGCCGGCACGGACTGTGGCTTCGGCACCTTTGCCGGCTACGGCAAGATTGATCCGGACGTGGCCTTCAAGAAGCTGCGCTCACTCACCGAGGGTGCGAGGCTCGCCAGCGCACGGCTGTGGAGCTGAAGGGCAGAGACGAGCTCGCTCGGCGACTCGGAGCGCGACGATCGAGCACGAGCGCGTGCTATTGGCGCTGCGCTCGGCACGTGGTTCGACGAGTGCGACTGGCGCGCTCAGGTACAGCTGCCCGCACCGGATCGCGCATTCGTCCGGGCGCGCGCGATCAGCGCGGCGGCGCGCGCGTCCCGGCGTCGATGCGGATGACCTCGCCGTTCAGGTAGGAGTTCTCGATGAGATGGGCGACGAGCGCGGCGAACTCGGCAGGATCACCCAGCCGCTTTGGAAACTCGAGTGTCTCGATCAGCCGCGCCTTCACCTCGGGAGGAACGCTCGCACCCATCGGTGTCTCGAACAGCCCCGGAGCAATCGCGCACACACGCACGCCGAACTGGGACAGATCCCGCGTCATCGGCAGCGTGAGACCGACTACGCCCGCCTTGCTCGCCGAGTAGGCCGTCTGACCCATCTGTCCGTCGAAGGCCGCGAGCGATGCCGTGTTGACGATCACGCCCCGCTCGCCACCTGCAGTGGGCTCGTTCTTCAGCATTTCCACCGCCGCCAGTCGGGCAACGTTGAATGTGCCGATGAGATTTACGTTGACGACCTTGGTGAACTCGGCGAGCGGGAACGGCCCCTTCTTGCTGACCGTGCGGCTCACGTGTCCCGGAATGCCGGCGCAGTTGACACAGATGTGCAGCGCACCGAATGCCGCCTTCACGGCAGCGAGCGCTGCGCTCACCGAGGCCTCCTCAGTCACGTCGGCGGGCACGAACAGCGCGCGCCCCGCATGCCGCGCGGCGAGCTCCCGACCCCGTGCCGCATTGAGATCGAGGATGCCGACGCGGGCCCCACCTTCGATCAGACGTCGCACGGTCGCCTCGCCGAGCCCGGACGCGCCACCGGTCACCACCGCAACCGTGCTTGCGATCTGCATGTCAGCCCCCGTCAGTGGTCGTGGACCTGGCGCCAGCGCTGCTTCTTGACCGCGGAGAACACTGCGCGCCAGGCATGAAGTCCGGCGAATTCCGGCAATTGTGTTCCTTGTACCAGATGGCGAATAATCGCAGCAAGTGAACCCCGACCGTGCCCTCGTCGTCGAGTTCCTGAACGGTGCGCGCGCACCGCTCGCGATCGCGAGCAATCCGCTCGCGCGCGACCTCAAGGGCACTCTCCTCGAGCTCGACGGCGTGCGCGGCGAGGCATTGCTCGCGTTTGAGCCGTCGCAGCAGCATCTGCAGGGCTCGGGAGTGCTGCAGGGAGGCGTCAGTGCGACGCTGCTCGACTTCGCGATGGCGTTCGCCGCGCATGCCCAGCTTGCGGCAGCCGGCGCGCAACGGGGTCTCGCGACGGCATCGCTCACAGTGCAGCTGCTGCGGCCGACACGTGCTGAGCGCCTGCTCGCGCGCGGCCGCATCCTGCGCCAGGGTGCGCGCCTGATGTTTGCAGAATCCACGCTGGCAGCTGCCGGCGACGAGCGTCTCGTCGCAACCGCAAGCGCGGTGCTCGCCCTCACCGATCCATAGCCGCCCGCGCGACTCGTGCCGGCAGGCCGCGCAGCGGCACGACGTTGACAGTGGCGCGCACGAGCCGACACACTGCGCACCGCGGACCGGGCGGTCACTGACGGGACAAGCAAGCATACGATGCGCAAGGCGGAGCGAGTCGAGTCGAGGGTCGTGCGGCCGCGGGACACCGCGCTCGCCCCGGGAGCACCCCGCCCCCTCGACGAATCCCGCGCTGCGGCGCCCGCGGGCAGCCTCGCGCTCTCCCAGCAGAGCGTCTGGTACCGGCTGATGAAGCTCACGAATCTCATCAACCGGCCGTTCTTCTCGCGTTTCGCCGAGCGCTACCACCTCACGATCAACGATGCGCGGGTGCTCGTCAGCCTCGCGTCGATGCCGGATGCTGCCGCCCACGAGCTGTGTGCCGCGAGCGGCATGCACCCGATGAACGTGAGCCGCTCGGTGGCGACCCTGCGCCGCCAGGGCCGCATCACCGAGCGTCGCGACCCGGACAACCGCAGACGCAAGATCCTCCGGTTGACCCCACGGGGCTCGACCGTGTCGCGCTCGTTCGTGCCGGATATGGATCGGATGTCGGACTTCCTCCTGGCCGCGATGTCGCCGCTGGAAGTGGAGTTTCTGAGCCGACTGGTCGATCAGCTGATCGACCGGCTCGGCACGGTCGACAGCCACACCGGGATGCCACCGCGCAGCACTGCCGGGCGACGACTGCGGCGTAAGGCCTGAGTCGCGTGGACGTGGCATCGCAACCGCAGACGCTACGCGTGTTCGCCACCGGCGAGGAGTGCGCGACCGTGCTCGCGCGCGTCGCAGCCGCCAGTGCCGCCCCGCTCTTCGAGCTGAGCTCGTTCGAGTCGGCGGACAAGCTGCTGCAGCGCCTCGCGCACGGGGAGTCTCCGGATCTGATCCTGCTGGATGCCGACTGCCCGCGCACGCGGGCCCTCGAGCTCTGCCGCACGCTCAAGGAGCAGGTCACGACGCTGCTGCTGCCGGTGATCCTCGTGAGCCGCTCGACCCGCGACCGGGTCGCGGCCTTTGCCGCCGGCGCCGACGACTTCATGACGCTGCGGGCGGCGCGCGAGCTGTGCGTCACGCGGCTGCAGGCGCTCGCGCGCGCCGGCTGCGCCAGGCGCCACGCGGCGGCAACAGCGCTCGATGCCGAGAAGCTGCGTCGCGAGGAGATCCGCCAGACGTTCCGTCGGTACGTCTCTCCGCGTCTCGCCGACCGCATACTCGGGGACGATCCGCTGTGCGTTCCGGGCGAGCAGCGCACCCGCGCCGTCGTGATGTTTGCGGACCTTCGAGGCTTCACGGGAATCTCGGAGCGGCTGAGCCCCCAGGAGGTGGTCCCGCTGCTGAACGAGTACTTCTCGCTGCTGACGGCCATCACGTTCGCCTACGAGGGCACCGTATTCCACATGGCCGGCGACTGCCTGATGGTGGGCTTCGGCGTGCCGCTGATGCAGTCGGACAGCCCTGAGCGTGCGGTGCGCACCGCTCAGGAGATGCTGCAGCAGTTCACCGCGCTAGCCGATTCGTGGCGCCGGCGGCACCAGATCGAGACGGGCCTCGGCATCGGCATCAATGAAGGTGACGTCGTGGCGGGCAATGTCGGCTCGACAATGTTCATGAACTACACCATCATCGGGGACGCCGTGAACATCGCGTCACGGCTATGCCAGCGTGCGCGCGCAGGCGAGATGGTGTTCTCGCGCTCGATCAAGCATGCGCTCGACGCGCGCGGCCTGGACGTACATGCCCGTGAGCTGCCACCGATGACCCTGCGCGGGCGAACGAGCCCGGTCGACATCTTCTGCGTGCCACTCGCCAGGCGCCTCGACCTCGGCGAGGTGGCCAGCACCGCCCTCGCCTCATGAGCACACCCACCGACACGACCAATCTTGCGCTGTTCTGTGATTTCGAGAACATCGCCCTCGGAGTGCGCGATGCCCGCTATGCGCAGTTCGACATCAACCGCGTGCTCGAGCGGCTGCTGCTCAAGGGCTCGATCGTGGTCAAGAAGGCCTACTGCGACTGGGAGCGCTACAAGGAGTTCAAGGCCGGGATGCACCAGGCAGGCTTCGAGCTGATCGAGATTCCGCACGTCAAGCAGTCGGGCAAGAACTCGGCCGACATCCGCATGGTCGTCGATGCGCTCGACCTGTGCTACACCAAGCCGCACGTCGAGACGTTCGTGATCATCAGCGGGGATTCGGACTTCTCGCCGCTCGTGAGCAAGCTGCGAGAGAACGACAAGGGCGTGATCGGGGTGGGGGTGAAGAACTCGACCTCTGATCTGCTCATCGCCAACTGCGACGAGTTCATTTACTACGACGACCTGGTGCGCGAGCAGAGGACCCGCCGCAGCGGCCGCCGCAAGGTCCAGCCCGAGGCTGAAGCGAGCGCGAGCGCCGACACCAAGGGGGAGCGCGACAAGGACGACGACAAGCCTGCCGAGGACAAGAAGCACGAGGCCTTCGATCTTGTGGTCGCCACGATCGATGCGCTGATCGCCGAGCGTGGTGAGGAAGAGAAGATCTGGGGCTCGATGGTCAAGCAGGCGCTCAAGCGGCGCCGGCCGGGCTTCAACGAGAGCTACTACGGCTTCCGCTCCTTCAACCGGCTGCTGGAGGAGGCTGCGGCCCGCAAGCTGTTCGCGCTCGAGCGCGATGAGAAGTCGGGTGGCTATCTGATCCGCAGCACTCCGGATACGGCCTGAGGGCCGCGACGGCGCGATGCCTCAGGTGCCGCGCGGCACCACGAACAGATCCTCCTGCAGTCGGGCGCCCGGTGACACCGAGTAGCGGGCGAAGTCGCGCACCCCGGCCTCTCGCAGCACGTCCTCATCGATCAGCAGGCCGCCGGTGCGCACGCGGCTGTCGCTCGTCAGAATGCAGTACGCCGCGTCGGCGACGATCTCGGGCGTGCGGGCAGCGGCTACCGCCGCACCGGCGATCACGCTGAGCGCGGCCGTGGCGATGATCGTACGCGGCCACAGGCCGTTGACGGCAATGCCCGCCGAGCGCAGCTCCGCGGCCATCCCGATGACCGCCATGCTCATGCCGTATTTCGAGATGGTGTAGGCGACGTGCGGCGCGAGCCACTCCGGACGCAGGTCGAGCGGCGGCGACAGCGTGAGGATGTGCGGGTTCGCGGCCTTCCTGAGGTGCGGAATGCACGCCTGCGAGCACAGGAACGTGCCGCGCACGTTCACCCCCAGCATGAGATCGAAGCGCTTCATGGGCGTCTCGAGCGTGCCGGTCAGGCTGATCGCGCTCGCGTTGTTGACCAAAATGTCGATGCCACCGAAGTGAGCCACCGCCTGGGCGACCGCGGCCTGGACCTGCTCCTCCAGGCGGATGTCCACGGGCAGGGCCAGCGCGCGTCCGCCGGCCGCCTCGACGTCCGCGGCCGCCGTGTGAATCGTTCCCGGCAGCTTCGGATGCGGACTCGCGGTCTTGGCCGCGATCACGACGTTGGCGCCGTCGCGGGCCGCGCGCAACGCAATCGCGTGGCCGATCCCGCGGCTCGCGCCTGTAATGAAGAGGGTCTTCCCGGCAAGGCTTGCCATCCTGCCTCCTAGCGGCCCGAGCCGCTTGCTGCGGTCGTGCGTTCCCCGGGAGCTTGCTGCGCGCCGCTGCGCCCTTGCGGCAGGTGGATGTGCGGCGCAGGCATGGCTGCCGACCTCGATGGTTGACCGATCGCCAGTATACGCAGGCACGTTCGGGGTTTCCCTGACTGTGACCCGCCTCTCATTCCGGGATCGAGGGTGATTTCCGTTACATGGGTCGCGGCTGCTGCCGCTACATCCACATACAGTGCCCGATCGAGAGGCCCGAGGCCCCGAAGTTCAGCACCCGCGATGGCGAAACCAGCGACCTTTAAAGAGCGTGCGCTCCTTGAGCGCCTGAGTATCGCCACTCAGGCCGCCGGTATCTACGTCTGGGAGCTCGACTGGACGACCGAGACGATCTCGTGGGACGAGAGACCGGTCAACCAGCAGAGCTCCAACCGCCATTACGGCTACGAGTTCGGAAGCGAGCTCTTCAAATGGGTGCATCCCGAGGACCTGGGCATCGGTCACGGCGCGATCACCAAGGCGCTGGCAGCCGGCAACGCCGACGCGGCGTTCCGCTACCGGCTGAAGCTCGCCGACGAGTCGATACGCTACGTCCAGGCCTATGCCCGCACGACGACCGACGCGCAGGGCAAGCCGCTCAAGTCCCTCGGCGTGAGCTGGGACGTCACCAACGAGGTTGAATCTGAGGCGAAGCTGCGCGCGCAGGCGGAGGAGTTGCACGACGCGCAGCGCCGGCTTGAGCGCGCCTCGCTGTCGATCCACGAGGGACATTGGGAAATCGACTTCACGACCGGCAAGCACTGGGCCTCCTCGAGCTACTGCGCCCTGCTCGGCTACACCTCCGGCGAGCTGCATCTCGACACGCTCGAGCAGGTTGCACTCCACATTCACCCCGAGGACCTGTCGCTCACCCGCGGGATGGGCCACGACCATATCCGAACCGGCGCCGCCAACGATCACGAGCTGCGGATGCAACTCAAGGACGGCAGCTATCGCTGGTTCCGGGTGCGTGGCGTCGCGCAGCGCGATGTCGGCGGTCGCGCGGTGGGCATGTCCGGCTCCATCCAGGACATCCAGAAACAGAAGCTCGCCGAGGACGAGCTCAAGGACGCACGCCAGCGCTTCGAGCGCGCGATCCGCGGCACGCAGGACGGCCTGTGGGAGTGGGACCTGACGCGGCAGACACTCTGGGTCTCGCCGCGCTACGAGGCGCTGCTCGGCTATGCCGAGGGCGAGGTCGCGGTCGGCACCCCCAACGCGCTCGTGCACAGCGACGATCTTGGGCTCGTGCAGAGCGCGCAGCGCGCGCATTTCGAGCACGGTTCACCCTACGACCTCGAAGTTCGCATGCGGACCAAGAGCGGCGCGTATCGCTGGATCCGCGTGCGCGGTGAGGCGGACCGAGATGTGACCGAGCGGCCGCTGCGGCTCGCAGGCAGCATCTCCGACGTGACCGACGCGCGCGAGGCCCGCGAGGCGCTGATTCGCGCCTCGGAGGCGGCGCAGGCCGCGAACCGCTCGAAGAGCGCATTCCTCGCCAACATGAGCCACGAAATCCGCACGCCGATGAACGGCATCATCGGCATGACGAGCCTGCTGCTGGACACGGCCCTCGATGATGAGCAGCGCGACTTCGCCGAGACCATCCGCGCGAGTGCCAACTCGCTGCTGACGGTTATCAACGACATACTGGACTTCTCGAAGATCGAGGCCGGCAAGCTCGACATCGAGTTCATCGAGATGAACCTGCCGGACACGGCCCGCGAGGTGCTGCGGATCCTGTCGTTCCACGCGGCCGCCAAGAATCTCAGGCTGTCCGTCGAGATGGACGCGGATGTACCGCACACGGTGCGCGGCGATCCGCAGCGCATCCGCCAGTGCCTGATCAACCTGGTGAGCAACGCGATCAAGTTCACGCCGGCCGGTCAGGTCGTCGTCAGAATCTCGGTCGCGGGCCGCTACGACGGGCGTGTACGGGTGCGCTTCGAGGTGAGCGACACCGGCATCGGCATCGAGCCGCCCACGCTCGCCACGCTGTTTCAGCCATTCGTGCAGGCCGACTCGTCGACGACCCGGCACTTCGGCGGCACCGGTCTGGGCCTGTCCATCGTGCGGCGCCTGGTCGAGATGATGGGTGGCGAGGTCGGTGTGGAGAGCGCGCCGCAGCAGGGCTCGCGGTTCTGGTTCCTGCTGCCGCTACCCACGGTCGCGCTGGACGCCCTCGCAGCCGCGAGCGGGGAGCACGCCGCGCCCTCACTCGGCCGCCGGGGCGGCAGTCATCGCGGCCGGGTGCTCCTCGTCGAGGACAACCCGGTCAACCAGAAGGTCGCGCGCAGCTTTCTCGAGCGCTTGGGCTGCGAGGTTACCGTGGCGGCCAACGGAGCCGAAGCCCTCGAGGCATTCCCCGCGGGGGGCTTCGGGCTGGTGCTCGTCGATCTGCAGATGCCGGTCATGGACGGCTATACAGCCACGGGCCGGCTCCGCGAACTCGAGCGCGGGCGTGCACGCACACCGATCGTCGCGCTCACCGCGAGCGCCATGGCGGGCCAGCGCGAGCGGTGTCTCCAGGCGGGCATGGACGAGCTGCTCACCAAGCCGCTCGACGTGGAGCAGCTGCGCGCCGTGCTCAGCCGTTTCGGCCTGGAGGCCTGGGATGCTGGCACACCGGTGCTCGATGAGACGGC
>Ga0187780_10003151_pt1 | contig 12469 bp, 9 predicted proteins | sample 1015_Q2_SP10_20__FD_132429 | JGI IMG/M metagenome (GOLD analysis project Ga0187780, IMG submission 132429) | Tropical peat soil microbial communities from peatlands in Department of Meta, Colombia - 1015_Q2_SP10_20_MG | ecosystem: Environmental > Terrestrial > Soil > Wetlands > Peat | place...
ACTCGAAAGACGTTACGACGCCGAAGTTGCCCCCGCCGCCGCGCAGCCCCCACAGGAGATCCGGGTTCTCCTTCTCGCTCGCTCTCACATAACGGCCATCCGCGGTGACCACATCGGCACCGATCAGATTGTCGCAAGCCAGGCCGAATCGTCGCGTCACGCGGCCGTAGCCACCGCCGAGCGTGAGGCCGGCTGCACCGGTGTGCGATATCGTTCCTGCAGGCATCACCATGCCGAAGAACTGCGCCTCGCGATCGAGCTCGCCCAGCAGCACGCCGGGCTCAACGCGAGCGACGCGGGCGATCGGATCGACATGAACGCTCCTCATCGGCGAAAGATCGATCATCAGCCCGCCATCGCAGACCGACTGGCCGGACAGGCTATGTCCACCCGCACGCACCGCGACGAGCAGGTTGTGCGTTCGCGCGAACGCGACCGCCTGCGTCACGTCCGCCGCGCCGGCGCAGCGCGCAATGAGCGAAGGCTGGCGATCAAAGGCGCCGTTCCATACCTTGCGCGCTTGGTCGTATCCGGACTGACCGCGGAGCAGCAGCTCGCCACGCAGGCTCGCCTTCAGATCCGCCACATCCGAGGCCGTAATCGTCGCCTGCTTGCCGTCGCCGCGGATGACCGGGATCTCGGTGGATGCCGAGGAGGCGGCGAGGACCCCGCGCAAAGACAAGGTGGTCGTGGACGCCAGCGCAAGCGTGGAAGCGCAAAAGGCTCTTCTTTTCATGTTGCCCCCCGGGTGACGGGCCGCAGTCTAGCACTCTAGCAGCTCCGCTTCGGAGAGACCTGTGTCCGGGGGCGATTGAGCGGTGCCGGTCGGTCGCCAGCCGAACCTACCCGGCGTCCTCCTCCGGTCGGCTGCGTGGAGCCGAACGTGAGTTAGCTCGGTGACCTCTCGACGTGCAGATCAAGATGAGGCTCACGCGCCTGCCATGCGCCGCGCGATACTTCAAGGCCAATGGCCCCTAACCTCATCCGCTTCACGCCGACCGCGTCCGTCTTCATCGCGATCGCCGCAGTGGTCAATGCAGTTGTGTATCACCTACCGCTTTTTTCCTTTGCGGTGGGCAATCTGGATCTTTCCTCTTTCACCGGTGAGCTGACGTTGACCACATTGCTCATTGCACTGCTCTCCGAGACATTTGTCCTTCTCACCCTCCTCGCGCTCATCTCTGACCGACTGCTGAAGCCGTTTTGCATGTTGATGGCGATGGGCAACGCGGTTGCGGTGTATTTCGTGGTTACCTATCACGTCGTATTGGACGAGACGATGATGGGTAATGTGCTGAATACGGATTTCGCCGAATCCTCCGAGTATCTGCATGCAACCCTCGTTGTCTATGTGCTTGCCTTGGGTGTTCTGCCCTCCTGGCTTCTCTCGCGAGTTCGCATCCGGCCGACTCCACGCTCGCGCCTCGCCGCCCTAGGCGTGGCCTGCCTGTTGATTACGGCACTGTGGTGCCTCATGGCCTCCCGGAGCTGGCTCTGGTTCGACGCGAACTCAAAGAAACTTGGCGGCATGATCATGCCTTGGTCCTACATCATCAACACCGAGAGATATCTGTGGCCAAGGCTGATGGCACCGGACGTAGAGGCTCCGCTGCCGGCCGCCACCTTCTCCTCCAGCGAAAAAACCGTCGTCATTCTCGTTATCGGGGAGGCAGCACGGGCAAAGAACTTTCAGCTCTATGGCTACGACCGCCCCACGAATCCGCTACTGTCCAAGGCGCGCGTAGTCGCTCTCAAGAATGCAACGGCCTGCGCCACCTACACCACGGCAGCGGTTCGATGCATCCTGTCCAACGGAGACACCGGATCGCCATTTTCGAAGGCGTATGAACCTCTGCCCTCCTACTTGCAGCGAAGCGGCGTTGACGTCATTTGGCGAACTCGAAACTGGGGCGAACCTGCGATAAGGGTTCAGACGTACCAGAAGGCGAGCGACCTGCTGGCAGACTGCGCAGGTACGCGCTGCGCATACGATGAGCTCCTACTGTCCGGACTCGAGGAGCGAATCAAGGCCTCCTCGAAGCAGCGCGTGTTCGCGGTTCTTCACCAGTCCGGCAGTCACGGGCCCGCCTATTACACGAAATACCCGCGTGAATTTGAGTACTTCAAACCCGTCTGCAGCTCGGTCGAATTGGGCAAGTGCACCCACGACGAACTGGTCAATGCCTACGACAACACGATCTTGTATGAGGACTATTTTCTGTCCCGCGTGATTGGCGTGCTCAACCGGCTACGCGACACGGCGGCGCTATTGATCTATGTCTCCGATCATGGCGAATCCCTCGGAGAGAACGGCATGTATCTGCACGGAATACCGTACGCCATGGCACCGGATGTGCAGAAGGACGTTCCGCTGATAGTTTGGATGTCCGATGAATTCGTCCGGTGGAAGGCCGTGCGGATTGACCGGCTCGAATCACAGCGTGCCCATAGCCAGCGCGACATATTTCATACCGTGATGGGCGCGTTCTCCATGCGGAGCGACGCGTACTTGGCCGGCTACGACGTCTTCAGCGAGGGATTTTCCAACAAATGATGCACCTCCTGTGAGTGGCGCGACCACGGTAGGGCCCGCCACGACGCTCAATCTGGCGGATGTGAAGCCGTACAAGTCGCTCGATCCGCTGCGCGAGCAGCGCAAAGAGCGTGAACCGAGGAACGGACGCCGGCCGCGGCATGCAAGGGCAGCGGTCAGCGGCTGTTGTTGGCCGAACCCGGCCCGCACCCGCGGCTACTCTTGATAATGAAAGTCGATGAGAAAGACGTTCCTGCCGGGACCGTGTTGCGCGATCTTGAGAAGATCGACGGTTCCTTTGAACCCGCACTGCCTGGCTAACGGCCCGGTAATGTCCGCCAGCGCGATCGGGTGTACCGCAGTTACCACGACGTGGCCGTCACCCATTCGATAGCGGCCCCCTACTTTCACATGACAGCGCTGCCAAATTCGTACCGTGCGCGTGATATCGCCCCGGCGAATTCCCTCGCGGAGCTGTTTCGCGAAGACCATATTGCCTCGTTCCCCGAAAAGGAATGGGTCCTCCGCTCGGCCTTTTCACAGCCTCGAGCAATCATTGCCGCTTCAGCCTGAGCATGGACCTACCTCCTGGTCAATGCCAACAGCGACGGTGCCGCAGTGCAGCGGTGCGCGTCCATGAGTAGACTTTCGGGTGAACGAAGGCATTCGCCCGCTCACCTACGATGCTCTCAGAAGAGACAGATGCTGCCGAGATCGTGCGCCAGAGGCTGAAGGCCGACTTGCGCTTAGCTATGAAGGGGCGACTGCCGCTCGAAGTCGCAGTCCTGCGGGCGCTGATCGCCGCGATTGACAACGCAGGCGCCGTGGCACTTTCTCCGAAGTGGGTACCGCGTCAATCCGAAGTCGAGCGGCGTCGCCTGGGATTCGGCGAGGTCCAGGCGATTCTATTGCGGGAATACGAGACACGCCGGACAGCCGCCGGCGAGCTTTCCAGGCTCGGACGCGTCGCAGAGTCCGAGCGGGCGAGCCTGGAGATGGCGGTTGTGAGTCGCTATCTGTCTTTACCGACTCCGCGATGACCTGGCACCCGCGACGCTCTCATGCTGACGAGTTCGCGCCTGACTCCCTTTGACATGAGCCCAGCCGGTGTGGAGAGATAGAACTGTTGCTGAGGCAAGATCCTTGCGAAGTAGCATGGGACGGCCAGGGGCGGTCGGTAAACAAACCGTAGGGACGACTTTGGGACCAACGAGTTGAGATCCCATGAGCCAAATCGACGCCGACACATTCAACGAATTCGAGCGCCGGGGCTGGGCCGAGAACAGCACCGAGGCCTACGATCGCGTATTCGGCCCGATAACGCGTCGGGTCGTCGACGAGCTGCTCGACGCGGCTGGCGTCGGTAGCCAGACGCGGACGCTCGATCTCGCGACAGGCCCGGGATACGTGGCCGCCGCAGCGTGGGCACGCGGCGCTCGGGTGCTTGGGGTGGATCGATCGCCTCAGATGCTCGATAGGGCTCGGCAAGCCTTACCGGAGATCGACTTCCGGGAGGGAGATGCCGAAGAGCTTTCTCTCCTGGATGCGAGCTTCGATGCCGTCGTCGCCAACTTCTGTGTGCTTCATGTCGGCAGGCCGGAAAAAATGCTCTCGGAGATTATTCGCGTTTTGGTCCCTCAAGGTCGTACGGCACTGACGGTCTGGGGTCCGCCCGATCGCGCACGCCTTTTCGGAATCGTACCGGAGTCGCTGCGCGCCGCGGGCGCAACCACTCCCGCGGAGATTCCGCAGGGTCCCGACTTCTTTCGCTTCTCGTCGGACGAGGCATTCTCGCAGCTGCTTACGTCGTCGGGTCTGCACGAAGTGGCCGTGCGAACGATTGAATTCCGACACCATATCCCGGATGTCGCGCACCTTTGGGACGGGATGTTGAACGGGGTGGTCCGAACGCGCGCGCTGCTTGCGCTCCAGAGCGCAGCAGCGCGCGAGCGCATTCACATGGAGTTCGCTCGTCTGCTTGAGCCCTATCGAGCTGGTGGCGGATTCGACATTCCGGTGTGCATCAAACTCGCGTCAGCGCGAAAAGCTTAGACGCGCCCCGACTCCCGAACGACTGTTACGCGAGGAGTGGGAACATCCAGGCGAATGGCTGGTTCTGGCCGTCAGTACTCATTGCAGCCCGCTGCTCACCCAGAAATATGTGGCCTATCACGCATCGGAGCCGCGGCTGCGTGTGAAGCGTCGGCCAACGCAGGCCATCGTGCACATCGGCCCGCGTCTAGGGGTCTGAGCTGAAAGCGTTTCCTCTCGACATCGCGTGCTGCGTGCGATTTGCGTGTGAATAAAGTCAGAGACAGGAGCCAACGTGGGCCAGCGTCGGCGGACGCCGGCCGGCGCGACCCCAAGCGGTCCGTCGGGCTTTGGATAACGGACGCTCAGTCAAAAGAAAGTAGACACTCAGTCAGGCCGCCCTATCTTCTTCTACGCACAGTTTGCCGGCGGCCAGCGTTCTCGTGACTCGCCGAACCCGCGAGCACTGATCCACTGTTTGTGTTTTCGACTCGCCGCTGAGCCCTCGCTGAGCTTCGCATCGTCGGTGTGTGATGCCGATCTGCTAGCGGCCGCGATGCCAGTGGAAGGCCCGGGTGGCAAACGACTTGGACTGCATCAGGCCCGGTAAGAGCACCTACCGGATCGGCCTGCTTTCATACGCATCGAAAAACGATAAATAAAGCTTGACTTCCTCCCAGTTCTGTATTGATATTCGATATAGATTTATTGATATTCGATAACGGACGACTGATCATGAACCAAAACCCTTTGGCATCGAAACTGGCAAGCCCACTCGGCCGGAGGTCACTGTCCTCGGGCCTGGCCATTGCACTCAAGATCGCCCAAGTGCTCCTCTCGGTGGCATTCGCATTCGCCCTGGTGTCGGCGGTCTTCGGTGTACCCGTCTCCATCCTGGTGGCCATCCATTGGATTCCCGCGAGAGTGCTCAACCGGGGCCACAACGTGCTCGGGACCTGGACGATTGCGGTGCCGTATCTCATCTATGCAGTCGTCGCCTCGCGTGCCGCACTGCTCATCGTGCGCCGGCTGCAGCGCGTGTTCGCATCGTTCGTGGCCAACGAGCCATTCGCACCCGACAACGCCGCACACCTGCGGGCCATCTGGGTCACGCTCATCGTGATTGAGGTCGCCAGAATTGCGGCTTGGATTCTCGTGCACGCGCTGACATCGGCTTTCGCCCCCACGGCAACCATGACTTTCCCTCACGCGCTCGACAATCCGATAGATCTGGTGCGCCTGTTCGTGATCTTCGTGGTGCTGATCCTGGCGGAAGTGTTCCGACAAGGCGCGCAGCTGCGTGAAGAGACTGATCTCACGGTCTGACCAGACATGAGCATTCGAGTGAGCCTCGACAAGATCCTGGTCGACCGCGATATGTCGCTGACGGAACTCAGTGAGCGCGTCGGAGTGACTATCGCCAACCTGTCCATTCTCAAGACCGGTAAGGCACGCGCAGTGCGCTTCTCGACACTCGATGCGCTTTGCCGGACGCTCAAGTGTCAGCCTGGTGACATCCTGTCCTTTGATGCCGACACAGTCCAATCTGACACCGAGGTCGACTCGGACTGAGCGAACGAGACTTACGCGGCAGCTGCGTCCGCGCTCGCACTGGCTCTAGTTGCTGCGGCGGCAGCCCAGCCCGCGGCGACGCCATCCCCGCCTCCTGCAGCGCATCCCGTCGCCGCCGACACGCCTCAGGCCGCGCCCTTCGGCGTCAACTTCACCCTGCCCAAGGATTGGAGTTCAAGGAGCGGGCCCGGCTGGGTGGACGCGCGACCGCCGGAGACGTGGGTCGTCATAAATTGGAGTTGCCACTGCGTGTGAAGCGATAGCCAACCCAGGCCATCGTCGGCGAGCGTCTCGATGCCCCTGCGGTCGCAGATCTTCTTGGTTGTCGCTGGCCAGCGTTGGCTGGGATTGGAGCGGGTGATGGGAATCGAACCCACGTTAGCAGCTTGGGAAGCTGCAGTTCTACCATTGAACTACACCCGCAGTCCGCACAACGAAGTCTAAGCCTTCCGTTTCGTTCGAACAAACAGTTGACGCGAGTGTCCGACCAGCATCAGCGGCGGGCAAGGGAGATGCGTTTGCTTGGCGCGGCAGCCGCGCCCGCGGTGCAACGTGACCAAGCGTAAGCGAAGCGCCGTCAGTGCGCCGCGTACATCTTCATCACATCGCCGTGGAGTGCGAGCTGGCTGGCCCGACGGCTGTAGAACATGTGGCCACCCGGGTATTCCCTCACCTGCACGCGCGATGCATCACCCATCACCGGCATCTGATCGACGATGAGCACCGAGGCCATGAACGGACAGGACAGATCGTCCCAGCCGTGTGCGATCAGCACGTGCAGCTTCGGATCGATGGCGACCGCATCCCTCAGCTCTGTCACCGAGCCGTGCTCGATGCCTAGGCGCTGCTCGCCCGTCTGACCATCGTCGCTCCAGAGCCCGTTCACCTGACTGCTGAGTGCCTCGTAGCGTGCGGCGTACTTCCAGCCGACGGTGCGGGTGATGAAGTCGACCATCGCAGTCGTCGTCGGCGCGATGATCTTGTCCAGGATCGGATCGTTGATGCGCTGGGTCGGCGAGAACGGGAACGGATCCCAGCCTGTCACGTTGGAGTCGTAGCGGCTCCCGAGCCTGCCCTCGGCGCGGAATACCTCGCGCAGATAGGCCTGCGTCTCGAGCCGACCGCCGGAGCGGCGTACGAACGTGGGGTCGAGCCCCGACAGCTCCGTCACGCGCTTGACGATCCGCTCGAGCGCCGCGGGCTCGGAGCGGCCCTTGAGCAGGTCCACCACGTAATCCGTGCGGGTGTAGCTCACGATCTCGGCCATGGCCGCATCGGTGAGCTTCCCCTGGCGCTCGAGGTTGGCCGCCGCGATGCTGGGCAGCGTCAGCATCCAGGGCAGAGGCGACAGGTCGCCGTGACTCTCGGCGCGCGGCTCGAGATAGGGTGAGACCAGCACCACGCCGTTCATCCCGATGCCGAGCTGCGTCTGCAGATAGTAGGTGATGCGCGGGCCGCGGAAGCCGCCGTAGCTCTCACCGACCAGATACTTGCGCGATGTCAGGCGCTCGTTCTTCACCAGCCAGTCGAAGATGACGCGCGAGAGATACTCGATGTCGGCCTTGGGGTTGTAGAAGCGCCGCTTGGCCTCGTCCTGCTTGATGAGCGCGTGGCTGAAGCCGGTGCCGACCGGATCGATGAACACCAGATCGGTGAAGTCGAGCCAGGTCCCCTCGTTGTCGATCGCCACGGCCGGATCGGACGGGCTCTCGCCCTCGGCGCCGAACTGCACGCGCTTCGGGCCGAGCGCGCCGAGATTCAGGAACACGGAGGCTGCGCCCGGGCCCCCGTTCAGGGCGAAGGTGACAGGCCGGCCCGGCGTTGGGATCGTGAACGCCGTGAACATCACCTCGGCGATCTTCTTGCCCTTCTCATCGAGCACCGGCAACGATCCGACGGTCGCATCGTAGTTCAGGGTCCGCGCATTGAGCTTGATGCTCTGGTGCACGGTCTTGTCGGCAGGGAACGGCGGCAGCTTGATGTCATCGTCCTTGCCCGCATCCTTCGCCGGTGGCTTCTGATCGGACTTCGCTGCGTCAGCATCGTCGTCCGCGAGCGCGAGGTGTGGCGCCAGCGTCGGTACCGTGAGGGCGAGTGCCGCAAGAACCGCAATAATGCGCAGACGCATGATCCCCTCCCCGCAAGCGGGTGACGCGCGTGAGGGTCGCGATTCTACCGGACTCTCAGGAGCGCGGGGCGGGATGCCAGTTGCCGTGCAGGCCGGGCCGCAGCCGCAGCGGCAGGTGGATGGTCGCGATCGGCCCCTCATCGACGTGCTGCGCATCGAACAGCAGCAGATCGGAGAGCATTTCCGCGAGGCGGTTGCACAGCATGACGATGTAGCCCGAGCCCTCGGGCGCCTGCGCCGAGCGCGGTACAAACGCCGGCTCCTGCAGCGACGAGGTCGGACCGCACCACCAGGTCTTGGTCGCGCGTGTGGCCAGATCCACGTGCGCGAGCGTGTTCATGAACAGACCCGCGCGGCTGAACTGCGCGGGCTTCTGATCGTCTGCGACCAGCATGTAGCCGTGCCGGTGCGCGGCCATCGCGTATCGGTCGTCGATGCGCGGGAATTCCCCGACCAGCTCGCACAACTGCTCGCTCTTGGCAAAGCCGTCGCTCTTCGAGCTCATGTCGATGGTCCAGCGCGTCAGGCGCGAGTGCGCGCCGACGGGATCGAAGGCCGCGCCGTGCACGTCCGGGAAGAACGGGAACATGTTGTTCTTCGCGACCGGAATGTCGAAGTAGATCCGCGGCCCCTCGTTGAACGCGTTGAGCACGTGCGAAGCGAAGAGATTGCCGGTCTTGAACCAGCGCACGTCGCGTGCGCCGCCGCTGCGCGGCAGCACGCCGAAGTACACCGGCTGGGTCGTGTCGAAGCCGAAGTGCGGCAGGCCCTGCTTCAGGCGCTCCCAGCTGCTCACGATCGGCACCACGTGGAAGCAGGCGTAGTCACGGGTGACCCCGAAGTCGTGCATCATGCAGTAGTAGGGCAGCTCGAACCACACCTCGCGCTCGATCTTCCCGGAGGGCGTGATCTCGTAGTACACGATGTCGCGCGTGAGCAGGCCCTTCGCCGCGTAACCGAACGCGCACATATCGCCCGTATAGGGGTCGATCTTCGGGTGCGCGGTGAAGGTCTGGCTCTTCATGTTGCCGCCGAAATCCCAGTACCCGACCGTCTCGAGCGTGTCGGGATCCATTGCGATCGGCGGACTGTCCTCCTTCAGCGCCCAGAGCCTCCCGCCGTGGACGATCGCATTGGTGTTGGCGGTGCCGCGGATCTTGCCCTTCACCGCCGGGTCGTCGGTCAGCGGGTTGCGGTACGCGCCGAAGAGTGCGCGACCGGCCGCATGCTCGAGCAGCCACTTGTCGGTTCTGACCCAGCGATGCTTCAGATCGACGCGGCCGTTCCCGAAGCGGAACATCGACACCATGCCGTCGCCGTTGAACCAGATGTCATCGCCGAGGAGCGGTGCGAACTGCGGATCCGGGTGCACACGATAGAACGCGCCGTTAAGCTCGGCGGGAACCGTGCCCTCCACCTCGAGATCCTGCAGGTTCACCTCGTAGCGGGCCGGCTTCATGAAGCCCTGGAAGTTGACGGTCTTGGGAAAGCTGCTCATTCGCGTTACCTCGCTCAAACCGGGAACACGGCGTTGACCTGTCCGGTGCCCGAGCTGGGAAAGTAGGGAGTGATGATCTCGACGCGGCCGTCGTAGTGATCCCAGCCGAGCGCGCCGAGCAGCATCGCGGTGTCGTGCATCCAGCCCTCGCCGTAGCAGCTCTTGGAGTACGTCGGCAGCATCGCCGTGAACTCCGTCCAGCGGCCCTGCTGCCACAGCTCAAGCGCCCGCAAATCGACCTGGCGGTAGAACTCGTCGCTGATGGTGAGACCGCCCGACTCCACTACGTGATTGTCGTGAATGCGGTGCGACAGCGAGCCGCTCGCGAGGAGTGCCACGGTGCTGTCGGAGCGGGCGATCGCCTCGGCGATCGCCTCACCGACCGTGCGGCTCTCGGGCATCGAGGAGAACGCGCACCACGCGGCGACCGAGACCACCTTGAGCTCGGGGGAAACGCGCATGAAGCGCAGCGGCACGAGCGTGCCGTACTCCACATCCAGGGAGTCGAGATGGTGCGCGCGCGTATGCACGCCCCGCCGGGTCGCGATCTCGGCGATCGCATCGCCCAGTCGGGGGTTGCCCCCGTGCCGGTACTCCAGGTTCTGGATGAAGTGCGGGAACTCGTTGCTGGTGAAGATCCCGCGGAAGCCGGCGCTCGCGTTCACGTGATAGCCGGAGTTGACGAGCCAGTGGGTGTCGAGCACGACGACCGTATCGCACTGCAGGGCGTCGAGCCGGCGGCCGAGTTCCTCGAGCCCCGCAATGGCGCTCGCCCGGCACCCCTTGTGCGGGCCGTCGAGCCCGGAGAGGAACATCGACGGCACGTGAGTGACTTTGGCCGCGAGTGCAAGCCGGCCCATGGCGTTTCGCTTATGAGTGGATGTCGGCTATGTCCTTGCGGACAGTATCGATCAGTGTCCACCGCTCGCCGTATCGTGGCTATTACCTAAGCCCGAGCGTGCGATGGCCTGTCGCTCCGACGCACCAAGCGATGGCGCTTCGCACGATTCGTGGCTGTAATTGCCCGGATTTCGAGCATCGATCTGCCTTGATCGTCGTTGGAATTTGACATCGCCTGCGGCGAAGGGTCTCATGCCGGAATGGGGAGCAGGGCCCGTCTCGGCGGCGAGACAGCACCGTGAGCGCAGCACAAGAAGGAGTAGGCACCCTCAGGGTCGCCCTCACCCATGCTGCGCGCCTCCTCGAGCAACAGCCCGCGCTCGCCGCGGAGCAGGCTCACGAGATCCTGAAGACGATCCCCGGCGAGCCGAATGCGCTGCGGATCCTGGGCCTCGCGCAACGTCTCGGCGGAGATGCGGGCGCGTCGCTCGCGACGCTGTCGAGTCTCCTCGCCCTGCAGCCGGGCTGGGCGGCAGCGCACCTCGAGCTCGGACTCACGCTCGGTGCGCTGGGCCGTGGCGAGCAGGCCGTGGCTGCGCTCAAGCGCGCGGTGGAGCTCGACGGCAGCCTCGCGGCCGCCTGGCAGGCGCTCGCCGATCATCTGATGGTGATGGGCGATGAGGCGGGCGCTGATGCGGCCCGCGGCCGCTTTCTGCGGGCCTCGACCCGCGATCCGGAGCTGCTGCGCGCCGCCGCAGCGCTGTGCGAGCACGATCTGCCGCAGGCCGAGGCGCTGCTGCGCCGCCGGCTCTACGATCGACCGACCGACGTCGCCGCCATCCGCATGTTCGCCGAGGTTGCGGCGCGCCTGCAGCGCTACCCCGACGCCGAGAATCTGCTCGCGCGCTGCCTCGAGCTCGCACCGAGCTTCGATGCCGCGCGCCGCAACTACGCGACCGTGCTGCACCGACAGTACAAGGACACGCAGGCCCTCGCCGAGGTCGAGCGGCTGCTGGCACGCGACCCGCGCGACCCGACGTACCGCAATCTCAAGGCTGCGGTGCTCGGCGGCCTCGGCCGCTACGCCGAGTCGATCGAGCTGTATGCCGGCATCCTCGCACAGTATCCGCATCAGGCGAAGGTGTGGCTCAACTACGGACACGCCCTCAAGACCGCCGGCCGGCGCGAGGAGAGCATCGCCGCGTACCGGCGGTGCATCGCGCTCGAGCCCCAATGCGGCGCGGCCTACTGGAGTCTGGCGAACTTGAAGACGTTCCGCTTCACCGAAGCGGAACTCGCGGCGATGCGCGCCGCACTCGCGCGCACCGATCTCTCCGAGGACGACCGCGTGCAGTTCGAGTTCGCGATCGGCAAGGCCCTCGAGGACGCACGCGATCATGCGCCCTCCTTCGAGCACTACGCGCGGGCGAACGCCCTGCGGCGCGCGAGCCTCCCCTACGACGCCGACCGCACCACGCAGCGCGTGGCGCGCTCGAAGCGCATCCTCACCCGGGAATTCTTCGAGGCGCGTCGCGGCCATGGCGCACCAGCGAGCGATCCGATCTTCATCGTCGGCCTGCCACGCGCCGGCTCGACGCTGCTCGAGCAGATACTGTCGAGTCACTCGGCGGTCGAGGGCACGATGGAGCTGCCCGACATCATCTCGATGGCTCGCGGGCTGGCGGCGCAGCCCGGGCGCGAGCGCTCCTATCCGGGCTCACTCGAGACGCTGAGTGCCGCGGACTGCCGCGCGCTCGGCGAGCGCTACATCGAGCAGACGCGTGTGCAGAGAAAGAGCGCGGCGCCGTTCTTCATTGACAAGATGCCGAACAATTTCGCCTACATCGGTTTCATCCAGCTCGTGCTG
>Ga0187780_10003152_pt1 | contig 12467 bp, 11 predicted proteins | sample 1015_Q2_SP10_20__FD_132429 | JGI IMG/M metagenome (GOLD analysis project Ga0187780, IMG submission 132429) | Tropical peat soil microbial communities from peatlands in Department of Meta, Colombia - 1015_Q2_SP10_20_MG | ecosystem: Environmental > Terrestrial > Soil > Wetlands > Peat | place...
CCTTCGGCGCGCCCCCGAAGTTGAGGAAGAACGACCCGTCGTCGGCGAGCACCCGGGCCACGGCTCGCCCGAGCTCGCGCACCCAGAGGAGGTACTCCTCCCGGGGACGAGCGTCGCGGTAGCCCCGGTACGGCACCCTACGGTTGTAGGGCGGGCTCGTGACGACCACGGACGGCCGGTCCGTCCGCCGGCCGAGCGAGGCGAGCGCGTCCTCCTTCCAGAGCCGGACGGACCGGCCGGGACCCAGGGGGACCTCGGCGAACGGCCGGTCGGTCGGTTCCGATGGGGGCCGAGGCGTACGCGCGGGCGGCACCGCCGCTCGACCGCTCAGCGGGCGGGGGCCGGCGTCGGAGGGCGGCTGCGGGCCAGGAACGCCTGGGCCTCGGCGAGCGCCTTCTCCGGCTCCTTGTAGTAGAAGGCGACCATCTGCCCGACATCGCGGTGGGTGAACGGCTTGCGGCGGGTCGCCTGGGCGTCCCGCGCCATCATCGCGTCGAGCATCGTCACGCGGTTGCGGACCTCGCGCTCCATCTCCTTCATCGTCCAGTTCCGCATCAAGGCGACCCGTTCGTAGACGTAGGAGTGCCCGCTGAACAGGAACGTGTCGTCGGCCGGGTTCCAGGAGTAGACGGAGTTCGTGATCAGCTCGTTCGTCTCCGGGTCGAGCCCGACGATCTCCGTGAGCGACTGCACGCGGCGGGTCATCTTCTGACCGACCTTCACCTGCCGCTGGAGCAGGACGAGGTTCAGCGCGGAGACCAGCGAGCGCGGGAGCGAGATCGGCGGGTTCTCCATCCGGTGGACCATGGCGCTCACGCTCTCCGCGTGGAAGGTCGTGTAGCACGTCTTGCCGGTCGCCATCGCCTGGAAGACGATGAACGCCTCGGCCCCGCGGACCTCCCCGACCATCAGGTACTGGGGGCGCTGGCGGAGCGCGGCGGCGAGCAGGTCGAACATATCGATCTCGCCCGGGGCCTTGCCGCTGACGGCGTTCTTCGCGCCGTAGCCGGCGCGCGTCAGCGACGGGACCCAGTTCTCGTGCGGGAGGTTGAGCTCGCGCGTATCCTCGATCGAGACGATCTTCATCTGGGGCGGGATGAACAGGAGCGTCGCGTTGAGCGTCGTCGTCTTCCCGCTCGCCGTGCCCCCGCAGACCATCATCGACTGTCCGGCCTCGATGGCGATCCAGAGGTAGGCCATCATCTCCGGCCCCATCGTCTTGAACTTCAGCAGGTCCACGGGCGTGAACGGGTTGTCCCGGAACCGCCGGATCGTGAACGAGCTCCCGCGCTTGGTCACGTGCTTGCCGAGGGTCGCCTGAAGACGCGAGCCGTCCGGCACGGTCGCGTCCAGGATCGGGTTCGCGACCGAGATGTGCTTGCCCGAGCGCTGGGCGAGCCAGATGACGAAGTCGTCCAGCTCCTCCGCGCTCGTGAACTTGAGGTTCGAGCGGATCGACCCGTACTTGCGGTGGTAGATGTAGAGCGGGATGCCGACCCCGTCGCAGGAGATGTCCTCCACCTCGCTGTCGACCATCGGGACCTCGACCCGGCCGTAGCCGATGAAGTCGCGGTCGAGGTAGTAGAGGATCCGGCTCTTCGTCGTCGGGCCGGGCGAGAGCTCCCACTCCTGGAGCAGGCGATCGACCATCTTGCGCAGCTCGTCGGACTTCGTCTCGGGGTCGTGCTCGGGCAGCGGTTCGAAGCTCCCGACGAGCGCCGTCCTCAGGCGCTCGCAGAGGTCGTGCTCGATCGGGGAGAGGGGCGGCTCGATCACCTCGTAGAGGTGCTCGTTGCGGTGGGTGTGCAGCGTGATCCGGACGAACGAGGTCTTCGGCAGGATCGGGACGAGGTCGAGCTCCTGGAGCGCCGGGTCGCTCAGCGGGGGGATCGGCGTGACCTCGCCGGCCCCCTGGCCGGAGACCCCGAGCCGGGCGAGCTTCACCGGGCGGGGCGCGGACGACCCGCGCCGCAGGGCCGCGCCCAGGCGCATCCACGGGGAGAAGAACGGCCGGGTGGGCCTTTCCGGGGTCGTCGTCTCCTCGGGGACGGGCCTCTCCATGCTGCTGTCCGCCATCGTTCCCTCCTCAGGTGTGCAGGATCGGGACGAAGTAGCGCATGATCGCCCAGCCGATCGCGAGCATGATCGTCGCGTGCTGCAGGCCCTCCGCGATCCGTCCGTTGTACAGGACCCCGGCCATGATCCCGTCGCCGACGGCGTGGACGATCACGGCCACCAGGAACGCGAGGAACAGGATCGGGATGAAGGTGAACTGCAGGTTGACGCCCCCGGCGCTGGAGAGGGAGGACGAGGCGACCCCCTCTCCTGCCTTGATCATCTGGGGCAGGAACACCGCCGCCATGATGTAGATCGTGACGATGAAGACGAAGAACGCGATGTAGATGACCGTCACGTAGGTGAGCATCGAGATCTTGCGGGACTGGTCGGCGAGCTGCGCCTCGCGGGTGTCGTGGGCGACCATCGACAGCACGTCGGCCACGTTCCCGCCGGCCTCGTTCGCCCGGGTGATGATCGAGACGACGCGCTGGGTGAGCGGGGTCGGGACCCGCTCCTCGAACAGGCGGAGCGCGGTCGCGACCGGCACGCCCCACTCGAGCTGGCTGGCCATCTTCTTGATCTCGTCGGTCAGGAGGCCGTAGCGGCCGCTGCTCGCCACGACGATCGCATCGGAGAGGGTCATGCCGAACCGGCCCGCCTCGGCGACGTCGCGCAGGAAGTCGGGGAGCCGGTCCTCGATCTTCGCGATCCGCCGCTGCTTGGCGGTGGCGAGGAAGCCGTACGGCCCGACCAGGCAGAGCAGGCCCAGCACCGCGAAGTCGATCGCCGGGTTCGCGCCGGTACCCTCCCCCGGACGGAACTCGAACCGGATCGTCCCGGCGTAGGCGAGGCCGGCCACGACCCAGAGCACGAGCGCGACCACCCCGCCGACGATCAGCGCGATCAGCTCGGGCGTGAGGGTGACCGTCGGCTTCGCGGTCGTCGGAGCCAGGGCGCGCACGCGCCGCACGGAGGCCGGGGCGGAGGCGGTCGCCATCGCTAGATCATCTCCTGCGCCAACGAGTGCATGAAGAAGATGAACCCGACCTGCGAGAGCGGGATCATCGCGAGCACGATCGCCCAGAGGATGTTCAGCATGAACGCCCCGCCCCCTCCGATCACCGCGAAGATCGCGATGATGATGACGAGGAAGAGCGGGAACGCGACGACGACGGTGACGAACGTCTCGGCCAGGAGTCCCATCGTCTCGACGCGCTGCTGGATCTCGAGCTTGTGCTCGCGTTCGTACTGCTCGGCCTTGAGCAGGAAGTACGGCTTGAGCTGGCCGCCGCTCGTGGCGGTCGTGACGACGCCCTGGAGGAAGTCCTGGAACTTCTTGGACGGGGTCCTCTGCGCGCCCTGGCGGATCGCGGTCAGGATGTCCACCCCGAGCAGCTCGGTGTCGCGGGTGATCCAGGCCGCCTCCTCGGCGACCTCCCCGTAGATCTTCTGGCGGCCGAGCTCCTTGAAGATCTGGTCGATGTTGACATCGGCCGAGGCCATCGCCGACACGAAGCTCATCGCCGGCCCGATCTTTCGGTCGATCTTCGTGCCCCGGCTCTTCGCGGTCGAGCCGGGCGTCCCCGAGAGGACCATGTACGACAGCGGGGTGGCGATCACCGGGAGGAAGAACAGGCCGACACCGAGGAAGAGGACGCCGTGCAGGAGGAACAGGAGCCCGAGGCCGACGCCGATCGCCGCGGTGGAGATCCCGACGACGACCGCCGTCGCGTAGGCGGTGGCGAGGTACTCGTCCGCCCGGATGCGGATGTGGGCCTTGACCAGGTTCTCCTCCAGGACCACGTTCGGCTCCTTCGCCGCGATCCGGGCCCCGAAGGCCTTCCAGGCCCACTTCTGGAACGGCGTCAGGGTCGACGGGGTCGGTTGCTGGCCCCGTCGGAGGCGGATCGGCCGACCGACCACCTCAGCGGGGGCGCCGACCGTCACCGCGCCGGTCGCCATCTTCAGCCCCCCTTCGGCGGCGTCGTGGGGGCGCCATGGACCCGGGCCATGACCTCGGTCGGGTCCTTGTAGTACTGGGCGATCGTCTGCCAGAGCTGGCGATAATCGTTGATCTTCCGGTCGACCAGGTAGCGGATCACCTCGGTCCGGCGGTGGAACTCGGCCTCCATCTCCTCCGACGTGTAGTTGCGCAGCTCCATGATCTTGTCAAAGAGGAACGAGTGCCCCTTGAACACGAACGTGTCGGTCGCCGGGTCCCACTCGTAGACGGTGTTGGTGATCAGCTCGTTCGTCTCGGGCTCGAACCCGACGATCTCCAGCACCTGCTTCAGGCGGCGCACAACGCCCTTCTCGGTGCGGGTCTGCAGCTGGATGACGACGTTGTTGAGCGCGCTGAGCAGGATGCGGGGGGTGTTGATCGGCGGGTTCTCCAGCCGGTTGACCATCGACTTCACGCTGTCGGCGTGCATGGTCGAGTAGGTCGTGTGGCCGGTCGCCATCGCCTGGAACATCGTGTAGGTCTCCTTGCCCCGGACCTCCCCGACGATGATGTAGTTCGGCCGCTGCCGCAGCGCGGCGCGGACCAGGTCGAACATGTCGACCTCCCCGGCGGCCTTCCCGTCCGCGCCCCGGTCGCCGGTGCCGCTCCGCGTCGCGCCGGGGATCCAGTTCTCGTGGGGGAGGTTCACCTCCCGGGTGTCCTCGATCGAGACGATCTTCGAGGTCGGGGGAATGAACAGCGCGATCGCGTTGAGCGTGCTCGTCTTGCCGGAGGCGGGGCCCCCGCAGATGATGAGCGACTCGCCCTGCTCGGCGGCGAGCCAGAAGTAGGCCACCATCTCGTCGCTCGCGCTCCCCATCGCGATCAGATCGACGGGCGTGAACGGACGCTCCTTGAAACGTCGGATCGTGAAGCTGGCCCCGCGTGTCGTCACCTCGCGCGCGTACGTCGCCTGGACGCGGTGGCCCTCCGGCGTCGTCCCGTCCAGGATGGGCGCCGAGACGCTGACCGACTTCAGGCAGCGCTGGCCGAGCATGACGATGAACGAGTTGAGCGACTCCTCGTCCGGGAAGACCACGTTCGTCTTGACGGACTCGAACTTCGAGTGGAAGACGAACAGCGGTACGCCGACCCCGTCACAGGAGATGTCCTCGACCTCCGGGTCGCTGATGAGGGCGTCCGCGGGACCGTAGCCGACGAAGTCCCTCAGTACGTAGTAGACGATCCGCTCGAGCGAGAGGGGGCTCAACGTCACGCCGCGCGAGCGGAAGTAGCCCTCCGCCTCCCCCCGGAGGTAGGTCCGCTTGTCGGTGCCGGAGAGGTTGGTGATGTCGGAGCCGATGATCTTCGTCAGCGTCTCCTTGAGGTGCCCGACGAGCTGGCGCTCGTGGGCGGAGAGCTGGGGCTCGATCACCTCGTAGAGGAACTCCTTGGTCAGCTCGTTGTAGGAGATCCGGGCGTAGGAGTACGGGGGGCTCACGGGGCGGATCTGCAGCTGCTTGACCTCCGGTCCGCCGAGGGGAGGGATCGCGGTGATGAACGTGCCCGGAAGGTCCGTGGGCGCCTCGGCCCCGGCCCGGGTCGGGCCGACGGGGGCCTCGGTCGTGCCGGTCGGGCGCGGGACGCGAACGCGCAGAGAGTGGGAGGCCACGCCTACAGGCCTCCTGCGTTGAACGTCAGGGCATCCTGCGCCAAGAACACCGAGGCGTAGTGGACGTTGTAGATCACGAGGGAGACCATGTACGTCGCGCTCGCCGCGGCCTGGCAGACGCTCGAGCTCGGGAAGGTGGAGTGCGCCACCGAGCCCGCGGCCCAGGTGAGCAGGGCGGACGAGCCGAGAGGAGCGGTGAGGTTGTGCAGGTAGCCGAACCAGCCGCACATGTCGTAGACCCCGAGGGTGAGCGTGACGTTGAACGGACGGGGAACGCCGTGGGCCGTGAGGAACCGGCCGCTGGAGCTGACGGTCGTGCTCGTGTAGAAGTGGCTCGTGACGTCCTTCGAGCCCTCGCCCGAGAAGCTCGTGGCGTTGCCCAGGAGGACGAGGAAGGTCGACGCGACCGAGAGGTTGCCGAGGGTCTGCGTGTAGTTGAGCGGCGGCGGGACGAGCATCGTCTGACGGCCCTGGGCCTGGGCCTCGACGACGGCGTCGTCCTCGAAGTAGTAGGTCACCGCCGGATAGTAGCGGTTCGGCACGGCGACGCGCAGGTAGTCGGTGGTGGACGTTTGAGTGAACGAGTGGCGCTGGCCGCCGGCCAGCGTGGTCGTGTAGGAGAGGGTCTCGAAGGCGCAGGCGGAGACCCTCTCCGGCGTTCCGTTGGCCGCGTAGAGCCCGTTGGGACAGCCGCTCAGATAGGAGAGGGTCGCGACGGTCGGTTGCGACAGCAGCGGGACGGACTGCGAGCTCGGCGTGAACGGCACCGAGTAGGTCGGGATGTCGCCGAAGAGGTACTGGTCGTCAACCCCGCTCTTCAGGGTCGAGAGGGAGGTGACGAGCCCGTTGGAGAGCTGGCTCTCGTTCTCCTCCATCCAGAGCGGGACGTACTGGGTGATGAAGAGGCCGAACAGCGAGAAGAACACGAGGAGCGCGAGCAGGGTCCCGACGACCGCCACGACCGCCCGATGGTCCCCGCGCAGACGGCGGCGCCGGCGGTAGCTCGCGCGCGACCGCCCTGTCCCCTTCGGAACCATTCCGACCGTCCGGACCGTTCGGGCCCTCAGGCTCCCCTCGCGGCACGGTTCTTACGTTAGGTCGCAGTATAAATATGTGCGCGAACAGGTTCGTGTCGAACGCAAGGGCCGACGACCGTCGGCCGTGGGTCCAGATGGTCCTCCGCGAGATCTCTGTCACGCTGCCGAACCGCCCCGGTGCCCTCGCCGGGGTGGCCCGCGCGCTCGCGCAGGAGCGGATCAACCTCGCCGCCATCGGAGCGGATTCCTCCCAGGGCCGGGGGCGGCTACGGCTGATCGTCAACGACCCGGACCGCGCCGTACGGCTCCTGGCCTCCGCCGGCTACGACCCCGAGGTTCGGGAGATGCTCGCCGTACGGCTGGAGGATCGCGCGGGAAGCTTCCTCCAGGTCCTCGAGGTCCTCGCCCGCGAGGGGGTCAACATCCAGTCCGTGGCGATCCTCGTGGCGCGCGAGGGGAACCGGCCGCTGGTCGCCCTCTCCGCGAACGACCTGCCGCGCGCGCGGCGGCTGCTGCAGCGGGCGGGGTTCGTGAGCCGGGCGGCGGAGGGTCTCGTCTCGAACGGGGACCTGCTGGCCGGGACGCCGACGATCCCGGGCGAAACGGTCGGTCTACTGCTGTAGGTCCCGAACGCTCGCGCACAAACGGTATCTGGGGAAGGGCGTGAGGGCTCCCCGCGCGGTTGTGGTCTAGTGGTTAGGACGGTAGCTTCCCAAGCTACCTACTCGGGTTCGAATCCCGACAACCGCATCTTGCCACCCCGACCGGCGGACGGAGCCCTCGTCCTGGGTCCTCAGGTCCCGGCTGCCTGACTCGAACAGGCGACCTGAGGATCTCCACGGGGGCCGCCGGGGTCACCGGCAGTCGCGCCTACAGTCCCCCGCTCTACCACTGAGCTAAGCCGGGACGGTCGCAACAACCTGAGCGTGACCTATAAACTCATCGTGACGAGCGTCCGGTCGCGCCCCCGATGCGCAACGGTCAGGGTCGGCGAACAGCGGGCCAAGGGCACCCCGTCCTAGGGTTTGGAGGGCCGGCGACCGTCCGGCGGACGCCCTGAGGGCTCCGCGAGGAGCCGGCGGAGCCGGGCGGCGACCTCGGTCGGGGAGCCGGAGGCGTCGAGCGAGCGCAGCAAGCCCCGTCGGAGATAGTACTCCCTCAGGGGGGCGGTCTGGTCATGGTACGCGCGAAGGCGGACCTCCAGCGCCTCGGCCCGGTCGTCCGGCCGCTGGATCAGCCCGGTGCCGTCCCGGTCGCAGCGACCGGCCTCGCGCGGGGGATTCGACGTCAGGTGGTAGACCGCACCGCACTTCGGGCAGGACCGACGGCCCGCCATCCTCTCGACGAGCAGCTTCGGATCGACGTCGAACGAGACCACCGCGTCCAGGTCGGTGATCCGGCCGAGGGCTTCGGCCTGGGCGAGCGTCCGCGGGAAGCCGTCGAGGATGAATCCGGAGGTCGCATCGGGCCGGGCGAGCCGCTCCCCGAGGATGCGGAGGACGAGGTCGTCCGGGACCAGGCGCCCCGCGCGCATGTGGTCGTCCGCCGCCCGGCCGAGGTCGGAACCCTCCGCGACGGCGGCCCGGAGGAGGTCCCCCGTGGAGAGGTGGGCCAGCCCAAGCTCCCGCGCGAGCTCGGCGGCCTGAGTCCCCTTGCCGGCCGCCGGGGGACCCAGGAAGACGAGGCGACGTGGCGGGCCAGGTAGGGTCCCGCTCGTCACCTGGCCCCCCTTCCCGGCTCGCCCACCAGCGTGCCGAGGAACGGCTCGCCGAGCAGCGCCTGTTCGAGGTTCGGGAGCTCGCGACCGGCTACGATGGCCAGGGGGATGGCCGCTCGCGCGAGCGCCTCCGCTCCGAGACGATCGAACGGGAAGTTCTGACCCGGCGCCCCCGAGGTCCCCCGGTGCAGCATCGCCAGGAACTCCGGCCAGCTGAGCCGGTCCCTCCGGCGAGCCTCCGGGTGGGACTTCGGGTCCGCGTCGTAGACGCCGTCGACGTCGGTGGCGTTCACGACCCGCGAGGCTCGAAGACGGACGGCGATCATCGCGGCGACCGCATCCGTGGTGTGCCCCGGCTCCGTTCCGCCCAGAACGACCGGGACGCCGTGGCCCGCGGCCTCCACGGCCTCCCGTACGCTCGTCGGCGGATGGCTCGCGGTCGGCGGGCCTATCCGGCCCGCGAGAAGGCGGGCGTGCAGTCTCGTCACGTCGATGCCGATCTCGTCCAGTTCGACGTCGGTGAGACCGAGCTCCGAACCGAGGCGGATGTACTCCCGGGCCGTCCTGCCCCCTCCGGTCGTGGCGACGATGGGGCGGGCGCGGCCGACCCGCAGGAGGAGGTCGGCGAGCTGGCCCAGGAAGGCGGCATCGTCCTGGCTCCGGAGCAGGACGGAGCCGCCGATCGAGACGACGACGGGAGGCCCAACCCTCGGGCGTCCGCCCTCCATGAACCCGTGGGAACGGCTGCGTGAGATAGCCATGACGGGGCGACCGCTCATTAGGTCGGTCGCCTCGGCCGACCGTGGAGGACCGGCTCGACGCCGCGAAGGAGGCAGCGGCCCGCGCGGCCGTCGAGCGGTACGTCCGTCCCGGCTGTCGCCTCGCCCTGGGGACCGGCTCGACCGCGGCCCATGCGGTCCGGGCCGTCCGCGGCCTCCGGCCGCCGCAGCCGTTCGACTGCGTCGCCAGCTCGAGGGAGACCGAGGAGCTGGCCCGATCCCTCGGCCTGGGGGTGCGTCCGCTGCGGGCCGATGACCGTTTCGACCTGATGATCGACGGGGCGGACGAGGTCGACCCGAACCTCGACCTGACGAAGGGCGGGGGCGGGGCGCTCCTGCGCGAGAAGCTCCTCGCCCGCCTCTCGAGCCGGTTGATCGTGATCGTCGATGCGACCAAGCTGGTCGGCGCGCTCGGCCAGCGCTCCCCGATCCCGATCGAGGTCGTCCCGTACTGCCGACCGGTCCTCGAGCACGACCTGAGCCGGGGGGGTTTCACCGTCCGGCGCCGGACGGGGTCGACCGGGGCTCCGCTGGTGACCGAGAACGGCAACGAGATCCTCGACCTCTCTCCCTCCTCCGGTATCCCCGAGCCCGCGGCGCTCGACCGGGAGCTGCGGTCCCACATCGGGGTCGTGGAGACCGGCCTGTTCGTCGGCCTGGCCGAGCGGGTCGTCGTCGGCGAGCTGGACGGTGGGGTCCGTGAGCTCGTTCGGTCCACGTCCCCCTCGCGCATCCGCCGACCGTCCGCCTAGGGAGCCGCGGCGTCGCCGTTATCCGCCCCGGTCGGTGGCCTGCGGCCACCGCAGTTCCGCGGTACGGGATCGGGCGATGCAGGGAAAGTTCATCCGGACGCGCGTGGACGACCACGTCGGCTACCTCGAGGTCGGCAAGCCGAAGGCGAACACCTACGACTTGGCGATGATGCGCGAGCTCGACGAGGCCGTCGAGGAGTTCCGCTTCGACGACAACGCCCGCGTGATCGTGCTCACGAGCTCGGTCCCCGGCTTCTTCAGCGCGGGCGCCGACATCGAGATGCTCCGCACGAGCGCCCCGGACTTCAAGGCGATGTTCTGCCTGCACTGCCAGGAGACGCTCAACCGTCTCGCCACGACGCCCAAGGTCGTCCTCGCGGCGATCAACGGCCACTGCGTCGGTGGGGGGCTCGAGATCGCGCTGGCCTGCGACCTTCGGGCGATGGCGAAGGATTCCGGCCGGATCGGTCTCCCCGAGGTCACCCTAGGGGTCCTCCCCGGCACCGGCGGGACCCAGCGCCTCCCCCGCTTGGTCGGGACGTCGCGGGCCCTCGACATGATGATCACGGGGAAGCTGCTCAGCCCCGATGAGGCGCTGGCGATCGGCCTGGTGAACTACGTTTACCCCAAGGAGACGTTCGCCCGGGACGTCCAGAGCTACGCGAGCGCGCTCGCGCACGGCCCGATTCGGGCGATCAGCCTGATCAAGCGTTCCGTGGTCGAGGGGGTCGAGCAGCCCCTCACCAGCGGCCTCGCGCTCGAGCGGGAGCTGCAGAACCGGCTGTTCGTCACCGAGGACGCGAAGGAAGGCCTCGCCGCGTTCGCCGAGAAGCGAAAGCCCGCCTTTAAGGGGAAGTGACGTCCTCGGCATCCGAGAGGTCGCCGTGGACCCGTCCCCGCCGCCCGGTGCGCCCGTGGCCCCCACCCTCAAGGACGGCCGGACGATCGAACCGGTCCGCGAGATCCTCTGGGGGAACGCGGCCGGCGTGCGCAAGTACGAGACCGCCGAGGAGATCCCGGCCGACATGCGCAAGCTCCTGGTCAAGCTGATGGTGGTCCAGGCGGACACCGAGTTCGCCTCGATCCAGCAGCACCGCCCGTGGCTCGACCGCGCTCCGACCCTCGAGGACCGCTGGATCGAGGCCCGGATCGTCGCGGACGAGGCGCGCCACGGCCTGCAGGCGTGTCGGATCCTCCGGGACTTCGGGGAGGAGGGCCAGCAGCTGATCGACGAGCTCCTCACGAAGCGCGAGGGCGAGCACAAGCTTGACGCGTTCAACATGACCTTCGACCGCTGGTCGGACGTCGGGGCGTTCACCTGCTTCGTCGACCGGGTCGGCGTCTACCAGTTGCGCGCGTTCCAGGAGTGCTCCTACGGCCCGCTCGCGCGGGCGATGCCGCTGATGCTGAGCGAGGAGCAGCTCCACCTCAATTTCGGGGCGAACGTGCTCCGCCGAATGGTCCAGGACGGGGCGGCGTACTACGGCTCGAAGGATGAGGCCCAGGCTGCCGTCCGCAGGTGGTACCCGCGGGCGCTCGACATGTTCGGCCACTCGAACTCGGAGACCAGCCGCCGGGCGATCGAGCTCGGCCTCAAGCGCTGGACGAACGAGGAGGCGAGGGCGAAGTACATCGAAGAGGTGGGCCCCCTCGTCCGCTCGATCGGGCTCGAGCTTCCCCCGACCGACTTCGACCGGCGGGTCCTCTAGGAGGGCCCGGCCCCCGATCCCGAACCGGGGGTTCGGTCCCCCCGGTCAGGGGGGGCGCGCCCGGTCCTTCCGAGCGGGGCCCTCTGCGATCCGCCGGATTCCCGGTCCGGGCCGGGTGACGAGCAGAGATCGGACCCCGGGAACCTGTCGGAGCCGACGGCGCACCTTCGCGAGCCGGTGGCCCAGCGTGAAGACGTGGACGTGCGCGCCGGCGTCGTGGGTGTAGGCGGCGAGCGCCCGGCCGGCCTCCCGGTTCATCCGACGCACCTCACCGAGGATCGCCCGGGAGGCCGGGGTGAGGTAATCGAGGGGGGGCCGGGTCGTCTCGCAGACGTTGCGGAAGCTGTCGCACTCCTCCATCACGAGCGGAAAGAGCCGGTCGGCGTCCCTGGCGCCAAGGGCGCGGACGACCCGGGAGATCCGCGCCGGGAGCTCCTCGAGCCGGCCGGGGTAGTCCGGGCTGGTCCGGACCGTCGCCTGCATCGCCTCCGCCGATCGGATCGCCTTGGTGGGGGCCTCGTCGACGAGGACGACGAGGTCGACCAGCTCCGGCCAGTGGTGCTCGTCGTAGAGCGGTCGGGCATAGGAGTCCGAGCCGTCCGCCCGGCTCCCCGCCCGCCAGAGGACGAAGCCGCCGAAGATCGAGCGGGCCGCGCTGCCGGAACCCCGGCGGGCCAGCCGAGACAGCTCCCGGGGGGAGAGGCGGAGGCCGGCGGCCGCGCTCGCCGCCCCCGCCAGGGCGGCGAAGCCGCTCGCGCTGGAGGCGAGGCCGCTGGCGGTGGGAAAGTTGTTGTCCGACAG
>Ga0187780_10003154_pt1 | contig 12465 bp, 9 predicted proteins | sample 1015_Q2_SP10_20__FD_132429 | JGI IMG/M metagenome (GOLD analysis project Ga0187780, IMG submission 132429) | Tropical peat soil microbial communities from peatlands in Department of Meta, Colombia - 1015_Q2_SP10_20_MG | ecosystem: Environmental > Terrestrial > Soil > Wetlands > Peat | place...
ACCGCCGAGCACATGAGCCGGATGAAGCACCAGGCGATCGTGGGCAACATCGGCCACTTCGACAACGAGATCGACATGGCCGGCCTCAGCCGCATGCCCGGCGTCCGCCGCCTCACCATCAAGCCGCAGGTGGACGAGTGGACCTTCGGCGACGGGCACGCCATCATCGTGCTGTCCGAGGGGCGCCTGCTGAACCTCGGCAACGCCACCGGCCACCCGAGCTTCGTGATGTCCAACAGCTTCACCAACCAGGTGATCGCGCAGGTCGAGCTGTTCACCAGGACCGCCGAGTACCCGGTGGGCGTGCACACGCTGCCGAAGCACCTGGACGAGAAGGTGGCCCGGCTGCACCTGGACGCGCTCGGCGTCCGGCTCACCCAGCTGACCAAGGAGCAGGCGGACTACATCGGCGTCCCGGTGGACGGCCCCTACAAGCCGGAGCACTACCGTTACTGACCTCACCGTCCCGGACACCACGACCACCCCGCTGCGCGGGGACATCGCCGACCCCGGGCTCGCCGCCGACGGTGAGGTCCGGATCCGGTACGCCGAGCGGGCCATGCCGCTGCTGGCCAGCCTGCTGCTGCGGTTCACCGACCAGCAGCCCTTCGACGGGCTGGCCGTCACGGCGTGCCTGCACGTCACGGCGGAGACGGCGATGCTGCTGCGGCTGCTGCGCGCCGGCGGGGCGACGGTCAGCCTGGCCGCATCCAACCCGCTGTCCACCCAGGACGACATCGCCGCGGCGCTCGCCGTCCGGTACGGGATGGCGGTCTTCGCCCGGGCCGGGGTGGACCGGCCCGGCTACTACCGCCACATCGGGCTGGCCCTGGGGCCGGGGGGACCCGACCTGGTCATCGACGACGGCGGCGATCTGGTCAACACCTTGCACACCCGGGTGGCGGCCCGGCTCTCGAAGGTCCGCGGCGGTTGTGAGTCGACCACGACCGGCGTGATCCGCTTGCGCCGGATGGCCGCCGAGGGCGCGCTGGCGTTCCCGGTCATCGCGGCCAACGACACGGCGGTCAAGCGGATGGTGGACAACACCTGCGGGACCGGGCAGTCGGCCATCGACGGCATCCTGCGGGCCACGAACACGCTGCTGGCCGGCAAGACGGTCGTGGTCGCGGGGTTCGGGGCCAGCGGCCGCGGCGTGGCCGAACGCGCCCGCGGGTTCGGCGCCCAGGTGATCGTCACCGAGATCGATCCGGTCCGCGCCCTCGACGCGTCGCTGCGCGGCTTCCGCGTGCTGCCGATGGCGCAGGCCGCGCCGCTCGGCGAGGTGTTCATCACCGCGACCGGATCGGCCGACGTGATCAGCGCGGCCCACCTCGCGGTGATGCGCGACGGCGCCATCTTGGCCAACGCGGGGCATTTCGACGTGGAGATCGACGTGCGCGCGCTGGCCGGGCTCGCGGCCGCGGTGCACCGTGACGTGCGGCCGCACGTCGACGCCTACGACCTCGGCGACGGCCGGACCCTGCTGCTGCTGGCCGAGGGACGGGTGGTGAACCTGGTCGCGGCCGAGGGCCACCCTCCGGAGGTGATGGACCTGGCCTTCGGCATCGAGGCGCTCGCGCTGGCCTGGCTGGCCGCTAACGCCGGCCAGCTCCCGGCCGGCGTGCACGAGGTGCCGGCGGAGATCGACGCCGAAGCCGCGCGGCTCGTCCTGGCCGCGACGGGCACGTCGATAGACGCGCTCACGCCCGCCCAGCAGGCCTACCTGGAATCCTGGCGCATCGGGTCGTGACTGTTTAATTCGGGGGGGCCGCTTAATTCGGGGGACGACCCCCCGGAACCCCCCGCGACTGGGGGGAATCCTTTCCCCCCAGGCCCCCTCGGCCCCCCAGGCCCCCCTGGGGTCCGGGGGATGACCCTCATTCCCGGGGGGACGACCCCCCGAAATCCCCCGCGACTGGGGGGAATCCTTTCCCCCCCAGGTCCCCTCGGCCCCCCAGGCCCCCTCGGCCCCCCTGGGGTCCGGGGGACTGGGGACTATCTAGCGGTCGCGGTCAGGTGCTGCTCGTCGGCGGCCTGAGCCGGAACCTCGATGGCCTGAGGCGCGGGCGCGGGCGCGGACTCGGACGGCCGGCGGGTCAGTAGCAGCCACCCGGCCAGCCCGATCGGGTACACGAAGTATCCCCACCGAGTGGCGGGCGCCAGCGTGAACATGACCGCGAGGCCCAGGGCGAGACGCCAGGCGGCGGCGCGGGCGTCGGCGGGCGGGCGGACGATGAGCGAGGTGGCGAAGCCGAGCCCGGCCGCGACCAGCAGCCCGACCGCGGCCCAGTGGCCCGCCATCCCGGTCATGGCCAGCAGGTGCCCGGGCAACGGGCTGGCCGCCGGGGTCTTGAACTTGGACAGGCCGAGCGGGAACAGGACGGTGTTCTGCATGAACGCGTACGGGTTGGCCAGCGCCGCGGGGGCCGTCACGACGGACAGCACGCAGGCCACGAGGATCGTGATGCCGAGGAAGCGCCACGCGGTCTTGGCGGCGTCCCGCGCGGCGAGCATCGCGCCCAAGACCGGGACCGCGGGCCAGGCGGTGGCCTTCATGGCGCACGCGACCCCCAGGGCGGCGGCGGCCCGGGTCACTCCCGACGGGTGGGCGATCAGCGCCAGGGTGAGGAACAGCAGCGCGATGACCGGCGGATCGGTGATCCCGACCGCCAGCGGGAACGCGATCACCGGGGAAGCGACGATGAAGACGGTAGACAGCATGACGTTGCGCCGGCATGCGTCGCAGTGCCGGTGCGGCGCCGCGACGGCGAACGCCATCCAGATCAAGGTGATGGACACGGCCGTGAGCCATACCCGGGGATCGGCGATCAGGCCGGTCGCGCCCAGCGCCTTCGGCAGCCCGAACACCGCCATCACCGGCATGTACGGGTTGTATGACAGCCAGGAATCCAGCTGTCCCTGCGGCAGGTACGGGGTGCCGTGCTGCAGCAGCAGCACCGCCGACTGCGACAGGACCTTCACCTCGGCCGTCGGCGCCACCCGGGTGGCCAGCCAGACCACCGGCGCGGCCAGCGCGCCCGCCAGCGTCACCACCAGCGGCGCGATCACCGGCACGTTCTTGTGCCGGGTGAGCCAGAGAATTACCGTCGTCGCCCCGTAGGCCGCCGCGGCCCATATCGCCCAGGTCCGGTCCGCGCCCCCGGTGTCCACGGCCAGGGCGGTGGCATAGACCGTGAAGGCCGCGTTCGCGATCACCAGCCGGCTCCGGCTCAACCAATGCTGGTGGACCGGCGTCGGGTGATGGTTGTTTACCTGCGTGTATTCCACTGTGCCGGTACCCGCCCGTCCACGCGATTTGCCCCTGTTATGTATTCAGCTGTTGCCAAGCAGAAACGGTAGAACTGCCCCCGAAGCAGGTAACCAAGCCTATCACTCAAAGTTACTGAGCAAATTTTATTGTCCGCCGAGATCGGCGTCATCAGGGCAGCTTCCAGTCGACCGGGGCGGCGCCCTGCTGCTCCAGGAGTTGATTAGCTCTGCTGAACGGGCGCGAACCGAAAAAGCCATTGGCCGCCGAATACGGACTCGGATGCGCCGACTCGATCCGGCCGATGCCGTCGAGCAGCGGGACCAGCGTCCGCGCGTCGCGTCCCCACAAGATCGCGACCAGCGGCGGCCTGCCTGCCGCCCCGTCCCCCGTCCTGGCGGCCAGGGCCCGGATGGCCTGGTCGGTCACCTCCTCCCAGCCCCGGCCCCGATGCGACCCCGGCTTGCCCGGCTGGACGGTGAGCACCCGGTTCAGCAGCAGCACGCCGCGTTCGCTCCACGGGGTCAGGTCCCCCGAGGTCGGGGTCGGGTACCCGAGGTCCGCGGAATACTCGCGGAAGATGTTGACCAGGCTCGGCGGCAGCTGGCGCACCTCGGGCCCGACGGAGAAGCTCAGCCCGACGGCGTGCCCCGGCGTGGGGTAGGGATCCTGGCCGACGATCAGCACCCGGACGTCGCCGAACGGCTGCTTGAACGCGCGCAGCACGTTCTCCCCGGCCGGCAGGTACCGGCGCCCGGCGGCCACCTCGGCCCGCAGGAAGTCCCCCATCGCGGCGATCCGCCCGGCCACCGGCTCGAGTGCGTCGGCCCAGCCCGGATCGATGATGTTGCGCAACGGCTCCGCCATGGGCAGCTACTGTAATCCTGCCCGGGGTGCTTGCATAAGCTCAAAATCCCTTTAGGCCGAACGAACAGCGGTACCCCCTCCAGCCAGGCTCGCGGCCGCCTCATGATCCCGGCCACGCCCGGGTCACCCCGCGGCCCGCCCGGGCGGCCGCCGCGGCGAACCCGGCCGCGTCGCGCGGCGCGGCGCAGTTCTGGTCGTTGTTGAAGTAGACGTACACGTCGCACGCCTCGGCCCAGGTGGCGGCGATCCGCTCCGCCCACGCGGCCAGCACGGCCTGGCTGTACCGGGGCCAGGGCACCCCTTCGCCTTCGTGCAGCCGCAGGTACCCCCAGTCGGCCGTCCGCCACGGCGGCGCCAGCGCCGATCCCTTCCGGTCCGCCCAGCACAGCGCCGCGTTCCTGGCGGCGAGCACGTCCCGCACCTCGCCGGTCCACCAGGAGGCGTGCCGGGGCTCGACCGCGATCCGCATCGCCGGCGGGAACTGGCGCAGGCAGTCATCGAGCAGCCCCGGCCCGGCGCGCAGGTCCGGCGGCAGCTGCAGCAGCACCGGGCCGAGCCGGTCCCCGAGGCCCGCCGCGGCATCGACCAGCCGTTTCACCGGCTCGGCCGGGTCCCGCAGCCGCCGCACGTGGGTCAGGTAGCGGCTGGCCTTCACGGTCATGACGAAGTCGCCGGGGACCCGGTCCCGCCAGCTCGCGAACGTGTCCCGCGACGGGAGCCGGTAGAACGTCCCGTTGTTCTCCACCGTGGCGAACTGGCCGGCGTAGTACTCGAGCCAGCGCCGCAGCGGCACGTCCGGGGGATAGAACCCGCCGCGCCAGTCCCGGTATTGCCAGCCCGAGGTCCCGGCGATAACGCTCACCGTCGTCCCCCCTGGTGCCAACCCGGCACCGAGCACATCTGGTTTGATTTACCCCCGCATCGGAAACGCTACCCCTGAACAGGTGTCGCGCAGTAGGAAAATGAGGGTAGCCTGCGTCCACGCAGAGTCGATCACATAGAACGATGAGGCCCATGAAAGGACGTGTGCTGGTCGTCGATGACGACGCCGCCCTCGCCGAGATGCTCGGCATCGTGCTTCGCGGCGAGGGGTTCGAGCCCACCTTCGTAGCCGACGGCGACAAGGCGGTGGAGGCCTTCAGGGATTCCCGGCCCGACCTGGTGCTGCTGGACCTGATGCTGCCGGGCTCCGATGGAATAGACGTGTGCCGCCAGATCCGTGCCGAATCCGGCGTGCCGATCGTCATGCTGACGGCCAAGACCGACACCGTCGACGTGGTGCTCGGCCTGGAGTCCGGTGCCGACGATTACATCGTCAAGCCGTTCAAGTCCAAGGAACTCGTCGCCCGGGTCCGGGCCAGGCTCCGCCGGACCGACGAGCCCGCCCCCGAGATGCTCCAGATCGGCGACATCGTCATCGACGTAGCAGGCCACTCGGTGAAGCGGGACGGCGAGACCCTCAACCTCACCCCGCTGGAGTTCGACCTGCTCGTGGCGCTGGCCCGCAAGCCGCGGCAGGTCTTCACCAGGGAGGTCCTGCTCGAGCAGGTCTGGGGCTACCGGCACGCCGCGGACACCAGGCTGGTCAACGTGCACGTGCAGCGGCTGCGCGCCAAGATCGAGAAGGACCCTGAGCACCCGGAGATCGTCGTGACGGTGCGCGGTGTCGGCTACAAGGCGGGCCCTGGCTAAGTCAGGTCGGATGAAGGTGGCCTCGGCAAGCACGAATCGGCAGCACGACTGGATTACTGCCTTCCGCCGGCCGTCGTTCCGGCGCGCGATCATCCAGCGGCTGCCGCACCGGGTCGGGCTGTGGGTGCTGGCGGCGAACCGGTGGCAGCGCGGCGTGGTCGGGCGGCTGCACACCCGCTGGCACCGCTCGCTGCAGTTCAGGGTCGTCGCGACGACCCTGGTGCTGTCCGTCTTCGTCATCGCCATGCTCGGCTTCTTCCTGGTTCAGTTCATCGCCGCCGGGCTGCTCAGCAGCGCCGAGAAGTCCGCCGCCAACCAGGTGAACATCGGCCGCCTCTCGGCGCTCGGGCAGCTGAGCCCGAACGTGCTCGCGCCGCCGTCTCCGCCCGGCGACGCGAACAGCGCCGTGAGCGTCGCGGAGACAACCGCCAGGGCCTTGCAGCAGGCGAGCGGGAACACCGGCAGCTACCTGGTTTTCATCCACCTGACCAACGACCAGCCCGCCGACGTGCAATGGGTCGGTCAGCAGAACGTCAACATCCCGGCGACCATCCCGCAGACCACCGCGCAGGACCTGGTCCACCAGGTGACGCAGGAGCAGCAGCAGGGGCGGTACAACAACCAGAACACCGCCCCGCCGCTCTACCAGCCGACCACGCTGGTCTACTCGGCCCCCGGGCAGGGCAGCAACGGCCCGGCGCTGGCCGTCGGCGTCCCGCTGGGCACGTACTACCAGCTGTACTACGTGTTCCCGTTCACCAACCAGCAGCAGACCCTGCTGCTGGTGCAGCGGATCCTGATCGGCATCGGGCTGGCGCTGGTCGTGCTGCTGGCGGCGATCGCGTCGCTGGTCACCCGGTGGGTGGTGATGCCGGTCCGGCAGGCCGCCCAGGCGGCCCAGCGCCTGTCGGCCGGGCACCTCGAGGAGCGCCTGCCGGTCCTCGGCAAGGATGATCTCGCGGCCCTGGCGACGTCCTTCAACGAGATGGCGGCCAGCCTGCAGGACAAGCTCCGCAAGCTCGAGGAGCTGTCCAACGTGCAGCGGGTGTTCGTCTCGGACGTGTCACACGAGCTGCGGACGCCGCTTTCGACCATCAAGATGGCCGCCGACCTGCTGTTCGAGTCCCGGGAAGAGCTCGACCCGGCGGGCGCCCGGTCCGTGGAGCTGCTGCAGAGCCAGCTGGAACGATTCGAGTCGCTCCTCGTCGACCTGCTCGAGATCAGCAGGTACGACGCGGGCGCCGCCACCCTGGACGCCGACCTGGTCGACGTGTGCGATCTGGTCCGGCACTCCGCCGACGACGCGCAGCAGCTGGCCGAGCGCGGCGGCAGCCGGATCGAGTTCAGGCTCCCCGCGGCCGGGTGCTTCGCCGAGGTGGACCGGCGCCGGGTCGAGCGCATCCTGCGCAACATCCTGGTGAACGCGGTCGAGCACGGTGAGGGCAAGGACGTGGTCGTCACCGCCGCCATGGACAGCGACGCGGTGGCCGTCTCGGTCCGGGACTACGGGGTGGGCCTGCGGCCCGGCGAGGAACAGCTGGTCTTCGACCGGTTCTGGCGCGCCGACCGGGCCCGGGCCCGTACCACCGGGGGCACCGGGCTGGGCCTGGCCATCTCGCTGGAGGACGCGCGGCTGCACGGCGGCTGGCTGCAAGCCTGGGGAGAACGCGGCAAGGGCTCGGTGTTCCGGCTCACCTTGCCGCGGGTGGCCGGGCAGCCGCTGGCCGGCTCGCCGCTCCCGCTCGGCCCGGACGAGGCGGAGATCGTCACCAGCCTCACCGAGGCGGGCTCCTACCCCGACGCCGAGATAACCGGGGTCGTGTCGCGTGGCTAGGCTAAGGGGCTGGCTGGCCCGCGGATACCAGGCCGGCGTGGTGACCGCCCTGGTCGCCGCCGTGGCGGGCTGTGCGGGGATGCCGAACAGCGGCCTGGTCGGCACGTACGGCGCCGACCAGGAGAACACGGCGCCGGCCCTGCAGTACGTCGGGCCGTTCGTGTCGGGACCGGAGCCGACCTGGAACCCGTCGCAAGTCGTGCAGGGGTTCCTGGATTCCAGCGCCAATTATCCCGCCGACGCCCCGATCGCCAAGCAATACCTGGTGAGCTCGGCCCAGGATTGGGATCCGGGCTGGTCCGTCAAGGTGTTCGACAGGCTCACCGTGCCCAGCCAGGCCCCGACAGGCTCGGCTGGCCGGTCCGGCGGCCAGCGCGCCCAGGTCGACGTCACCGGCACGCTGCAGGCCACGTTCAACGGCTCTGGCCAGCAGTACGTCTCGGCCCAGAGCCAGGTACCGTCGAACAGCGGTTACACGTTCAACCTGGTCAGGGTGAACGGCCAGTGGCGCATCTCCAATCCGCCCCGCGGCTACCGGCTGCTGGCCGCGGCCGACTTCCCCAGGGTGTACAAGGCGCAGGACCTGTACTTCTTCGACACTGAAGCTCAGGTAAACCAGCAGGACCAGGTGCTGGTGCCCTATTCGGTGTTCGTGCCGCTGGGCACTTCGCCGGAGGACCTGGTGACCCACCTGGTGCAGGACCTCACCCAGGATCCCAGCACCACCTGGCTGCAGAACGCGGCGGTCACCGCGTTTCCCGACAGTCCCGGCAAGACCACCGTCCTGGGCGTCAGCATCGAAGGCGCCACCGCCACGGTGAATCTCGGCGGCGCGGCTGCGGGGGCGGGCAAGCAGGTCCTGCAGCAGATCTCGGCCCAGCTGCTCTGGACGATCGCCGGCTCGACCGCCAGCCCCTCGGCCAGCCCCTCCGCCATCCAGTCAATCCAGCTGGAGATCAACGGCAAGCCGCAGACGCCGTCCGCGCCCTGCGGCACGGGCCTGAGTCAATCTCAGGTCCAGAAGCTGGCCGCCTACGGATGTTACGATCCCTATCCCGCGGCGTCGGCGAGCTTCTACTACACGGCCGGCGGACTGGCGTGGTCGCGGTGCGGCTCCGAGACGCAGGTCGCCGCCGGCCGCATCGGCCCGGTCGCCCCCGTCGTCGGCCGCACCGGCGTGCTGCTCGGCCCGCAGTGCGGCAGCCAGTTCGTGACGGCCGGCGGCCCCGCCGCGGCGCTGCCCGCGCAGCCCCGGTCGTTGCCGGCCATGTCGATGACCGCGGTGTCACCTGACGGGAAATACCTGGCCCTGGCCTCACCCGGCCAGAACGCCGTTTACGTCGGTCCGCTCTCCGGCGCCACCGCCACGTTGTTCTCCAAGACTCCCCGGCTGACCGGGCCGGTCACGGCGCTCAGCTGGGATCGTGACGATGATCTCTGGGTGGCGCAAGGCGGCGACATCGCGGTGCTGCCGGCGGGCGGTAAGACCTACGCCACGATCCAGTACCAAGGGGAGGACATCACCGGCTTGGCGGTCGCGCCCGATGGTGTCCGGATCGCCCTGATCGTGCGGTCCGGAGCGGGGAGCGAGCTTCAGCTCGCGGCCATCAGCCGCCCGCAGTCGGCCGTCGGCCAGCCGAAAAATCCCTTCGAGCCCCCGGACATCGTCCCGGGCGGCGTCCAGCTCGGGCCCAACCTGGCCCACCCGGACGCGCTGACCTGGTACGACGCCGACGACCTGGTTGTCCTCGACGGTACGAGCAGCGCAAAGGAGTTGTACGAGGTTCCGTTGGACGGGCAGCAGGCCAACGGGCCGTACGGCGTCCTGCCGCCCGGCGCGGTCTCCGTCACCGCCGATAGCGGCGAGAACGCGCTGGTGGCAGGGCTATCGAACGGCCAGATGGCGATCTCGGCGAGCCTTTATGGTCCCTGGCAGACGCTGGCTGGCAGCGGCCAGGATCCCGCCTACCCGGGATTATGCATCCGGGTTATCGGGGATGAAACCAGGCACAGAGCCCCGCCTCAACGTTATGCAGCCGTTATGTAGCTATTGGTAATTGACCACCCGCATGTGCCTCCTGACATTCACGCTCTGGCGAGCTAGCGTTCATTACATGGCACTCGCCCGGGCCCGTGGTTGCGCCGGGGGTGGCTCCCGCCACGGGAACCACGCCAGGCAAGCCGATGCCAGCCGCAGGCGAAACGGCCCACGTAAGGCGACTTCTCGTCGACCGATCACGGTGCGGCTTAGGAGTAAGCCCTGCCCCGCCGGGAGATACGGAGTCTCCCGGGCCGGGAGAAGGGTAGTAGTGGCCACACAGGTGCCGCGAACCCCTCAGCAGGCGAATGTGGGGTCGAAGACCAGGTCGGCCGGGCGAGTGCCGCCCTACTCGATCGGGCTGGGCCTATTGGGCGCAATCGGACTGGAAGGGGGATCGTGATGGAAATCATCGTCAGGGGACGCCACACAACCGTCCCTGGGCGTTTCCGTCAGCACGCCGCCGCCAAGCTCGCCAAGCTCGGAAAGCTTGACCAGAAGGCGGTACTGATCGACGTGGAGGTCTCCAAGGAACGCAACCCGAGGCAGTCTGATCGCCGCGAGCGCGTCGAGCTGACCATCAAGTCCCGCGGTCCCGCGATCAGGGCCGAAGCGGCGGCGGACGACAGATACACGGCGTTCGACCTCGCCTTCGCCAAGCTCGAGTCCAGGCTCCGCCGGGCTTCTGACCGGCGCAAGGTCAAGCACGGGGACAACGTCACGCTGCGGTCGCAGGCGCCGCTGGCGAGCACGGCAGCGGCGGGCTCACCGGCTGCCGAGGCCTTGTCCGCCGAGTCGGCGGGCGCCGCGCTCAACGGCCACGGCGCGGCCCGGCCGCGCGCGGGCGAGGCCTCCGACGACCTCGGCAGCGGGGCGGAACCGGACAGCCACCTGGTCCCCATCCAGATGGAAGGAGACGGGCCGCTGGTCGTGCGGGAGAAGGTGCACGCGGCCACGCCGATGACGATCGACCAGGCCCTGCTCGAGATGGAACTGGTGGGTCATGACTTCTACCTGTTCCATGACAGCGAATGCGACCGCTTCAGCGTGGTCTACCGCCGCCGCGGTTATGACTACGGGGTCATCCGCCTGGTCGAGGAGTAGTTCGTTCGCCGTAGAGTCTGATGACATGACGTTGGTGCCGATCAAGGAGCGCTATTCAGAACCGGCTAGCGAGCACGGGCCTTTTGGGCCCGTGCGAGCGGTCGGTGCCCGGGGTCGCGAGGACCACCACGTAGATCTGAATAACGCGAACTTTGAAAAGCACAGAGTCAGCCTGGCTGCCTGGTGGGGCGGATGCGGGCGACGGCGCCCGAGGGAGGCAACGATTTGAGCGCCATGGGCGACAGGGCGGTGGCCGCTGCTCAGCAGCCGGACCAACACGAGCGCCCCGAGCCGATCCGGGTGCTGATCGCCGATGATCACGCACTGTTCCGGCGCGGCCTGGAAATGGTCCTCGACGAGGAGGACGACATCGACCTGGTCGGGCAGGCGAGCGACGGGGCGGAGGCGGTCGAGGTCGCCGGCGAGGCGCTGCCCGACGTGGTGCTCATGGACATCCGGATGCCCAAGACCAGCGGCATCGAGGCCTGCCGGGCGACCAAGGAGGTCGCCCCGAGCGCGAAGATCGTGATGCTGACCATCAGCGACGAGGAGGAGGACCTGTTCGAGGCCATCCGGGCCGGCGCCAGCGGCTACCTGCTGAAGGACATACCGCTGGATGAGGTCGCCGAGGCGGTCCGGGCGGTGCACGGCGGCCAGTCACTGATCAACCCGTCCATGGCGGGCAAGCTCCTGACCGAGTTCGCCACGCTGGCCAAGCGGGACACCGAGGAAGAACGGGCCCAGCACGTCGCCGCGCCCAAGCTCACGGACCGGGAGATGGAGGTGCTCAAGCTCGTCGCCCGCGGCATGAACAACCGTGACATCGCCAAGGAGCTGTTCATCTCCGAGAACACGGTGAAGAACCACGTCAGGAACATCCTGGAAAAGCTCCAGATCCACTCCCGCATGGAAGCGGTGATGATCGCCGTCCGGCAGAAGCTGATCGAGTTCAGCTGACCCGGGCTAGGCCCTGGCCAGCGCCGCGGCCAGGCGCCGGGCCTGCCCGGCCGGCTCGATCCGCTCCAGCCGAACGTCGTCGCAGCCCACCCAGCTGGCCGCCTCGCGCAGGGCCCGGGCCATCGGCCCGGCCGCGGACGCCCGTTCCAGCGACACCTGGCGCGCGATGAGGGTGTTACCGTCCCGGCCCGGGTCAACCCGCCCGGCCAGGCGCCCGCCCGCGAGCAGCGGCATCGTGAAGTAGCCGTGGATCCGCTTGTGCTTGGGCAGGTATGCCTCCAGGCTGTGCTCGAAGCCGAACATCCGCCGCGTCCGCTTGCGGTCCCACACCAGCGAGTCGAACGGCGAAAGCAGCGTCACCCGGTTCCGGCCGCCGCCCGCGCCCCCCGCCAGCGCCGCCGGGTCGGCCCACACCCAAGGGCCCCACGAGGTCGCCCCGGCTGGCCCGGCGCGGCGCTTCCCGGTGCGGCCGGCGGTCCGGCCGGCGGTCCGGCCGCCGTCCCCGGCGACGCTGACCGGCGTCAGCCCGGCGGCCAGCGCGGCCTCGGTGACCAGCCGCGTGTGCTGGCCTTTCTCGCTGGTGAGGTGGTTGAGCCTGTGATAGTCGATGAGGTCGGCCTGGGTGACCACGCCGAGCGCCCGGGCGGTGACCCCGGCCAGGTACGTGATGCACTCCAGGTCGGACGGCTCCGCGTTCAGCAGCCC
>Ga0187780_10003155_pt1 | contig 12464 bp, 10 predicted proteins | sample 1015_Q2_SP10_20__FD_132429 | JGI IMG/M metagenome (GOLD analysis project Ga0187780, IMG submission 132429) | Tropical peat soil microbial communities from peatlands in Department of Meta, Colombia - 1015_Q2_SP10_20_MG | ecosystem: Environmental > Terrestrial > Soil > Wetlands > Peat | place...
GGTCAGAAAGAACGACGGCCCGAGCGCCGTGTTGATCCCCCCGAGGACCTGCACCCAGCGGAGGACGACCCCGTCCGAGGCGCTCCAGAAGTAGTCGACCTCGAGCCCGATGGCGCCGCTCCAGGCCTTCGCTGCGGCGAGCCTGGTCAGGATTTCCTCGGGGAAGATGCCCGGAGGCAGCGTGTCCTCGGTGACCTTCCAGAGAAAGGAGTACGGGATCCCGATGTTCAGCGCGCCATCCAGGAATTGATAGCCGATCGCCCCCTGGAGCGAGAGGACGTCCCCGGTGTGGAGCTGGGTGCCGTCCAGGCCGACGGCGCCCGCCTTCGGAGAATAGAGATCAAAGACGGCCATCGTCGCGAAGTTGACGTGATGTCCGCTGTCGAACCAGAGGGTGGTCCCGGCGGAGAACTCGTAGCCCCACTGGCCGAGGCCGGTGTTGGTGCTGGCGCCCGGTGAATACCTGCCGGTCGGAAGGTAGAGCGCGAAGCCGGCGACCACGTCGGCCACGGGAACGTGCCAGCTGAGCCCGAAGGGCTCGAGCCACAGGTCTCCGAAGCCGAACGTGGCCGAGCTCGAATCGAGCCGCGGATAGTCGGTTCGCACCGACGAACCCATCATCGAGAGCTGCATGCCGAAGTTCCCGCCGAGCAGGGTCCACGGGCTCACCCACCACAGCGAGACGACCGGAACGAAGAACGTGTTCAGCGATCCCGAGCTCTGGACAACCGTTCCGCCGGGGCCACTGACACTCGTGGCGAGAACCTCCTGGACGCCCAGGCTCAGGTTCAGCCCGATGGACGGCGCCGTACCGGCGGAGAGACCGTACTGACCGGTCGAGATGTCGCCGGCGAGCTGGGCTCTCGCCTCGGCTGAAGCGAGCATCAGGAACGCTGCGAGCGTCAGTCGATGTCCGACGGCCATGCGCCCCGCTACACATCCCACGCCACGCCGCAGCGTTCCATCACTCTCGGCACCGGTCAGGACGCTGCCGAGGTGGGGCCCGGGCCGGCACCCCGGCGTGCTCACGAAACTGGAAGTCCGCCCTTGCACGGCCGCGGCCACTCATGGAACGTCTCTGGTGGTGAACGGACCGGCCGGGGACGACAGATGACGCGCAGCCGTCTGATGGTCGTGGGCGCGGCGCTCGCCACCGTGGCCGTGGTGGCGTGGTGGCTGGTCCACACCGGGCGCCTCGGGGGCGGCGGCTCGCCCCGGGACACGCTGACCCTGTACGGGAACGTCGACATCCGGCAGGTCGAGCTCGGCTTTCGCGTCGCCGGGCGCCTGAAGGCCATGCTCTTCGAGGAGGGCCAGGCGGTGACCGCGGGCACGCTCCTGGCGGAGCTCGACCCGGTCACCTTCGAGCACGACCTCCAGGCCGCGGTGGCCAACCTCGACGTGCAGGAGGCGACGCTCAGGAAGCTGGTCAAGGGGTCGCGGCCGGAGGAGATCCTCCGGGGCAAGGCAGCGGTCGAGGAGGCAACCGCCTCGGCGAAGAACGCCCGGCTCGACCTGGCGCGGGCCGAGCGGCTCCTGGCCGACGGCGCGACGCCGCGCTCCACCTACGACAACGCCCTGGCGGCGAGCCTCCAGGCCGACGCGCGCCTGGCCTCGGCCAACGAGTCCTACCGCCTCCTCGTGGAAGGCAACCGCCAGGAGGACATCGCCGCCGGCCGGGCCGCCATGCTCGCCGCCCAGGCGCGCGTCGCCACATCACGCACCGCCCTGGAGGACACCCATCTCCTCGCACCCTCCGACGGGGTCATCCTCTCCCGCGTCCGTGAGCCGGGCGCCATCGTCTCGCCCAACGACATCGTCTACGTGCTCTCGCTGACGAGCTCGGTCTGGGTCCGCGCCTACGTGGCCGAGCCCCAGCTCGGCAGGCTCCATCCCGGGATGTCGGTCACCGTCTCCTACGACGCCGCCCCCAGCCGGCGGGTCAAGGGCCACATCGGCTTCATCTCCCCGACCGCCGAGTTCACGCCCAAGTCGGTGGAGACCCCGGAGCTGCGCACCGACCTCGTCTACCGCCTCCGGCTCATCGTCGACGAACCGGACCCGGGGCTGCGTCAAGGAATGCCGGTCACCGTCCGGATTCCGGTGGGCGCCCCCGGTGCCTGAGCCGCTCGTCCGGCTCCGTGGGCTGACCAAGCGCTTCGGCACGGGGCCGCCCGCGGTCGACGCCATCACCGGGACCATCCCCGCCGGCGCCATCACCGGCCTCGTCGGCCCGGATGGCGCGGGGAAGACGACGCTCATCCGGCTGATGGCCGGCCTCCTGGTACCGGAGGCGGGAAGCCTCGAGGTCATCGGCTTCGACCCGGTGAAGCAGATCCAGTGGATCCACGCCTCGATCGGCTACATGCCGCAGCGCTTCGGACTGTACGAGGACCTCACCGTCGAGGAGAACCTGCGGCTCTACGCCGAGCTCCGGGGCGTCCCGCCGGAGCAGCGAGGGCGGGTGTTCGACGATCTGCTCGCCTTCACCGATCTCGGCTCGTTCACCAGCCGGCAGGCCGGAAAGCTCTCCGGAGGCATGAAGCAGAAGCTGGGCCTGGCCTGCGCCCTGATGCGCAAGCCGCGCCTCCTGCTCCTCGACGAGCCGTCGGTCGGGGTCGACCCCATCTCCCGGCGCGAGCTGTGGCGAATGGTGAGCGGCCTGCGGGCGGAGGGAGTGGGCGTCGTCTGGTCGACGGCGTACCTCGACGAGGCCGAGGGGTGCGACCAGGTGCTGCTCATCAACGGCGGCAAGCTCCTCTTCGGGGGCCCCCCGGGCGAGCTCACCCGCCGCACCGAGCACCGCGTCTTCCGCCTGACCGGCGTCGCCGGCCGGCGCCGCCCGGTGCTCGCCGCGGCCCTGGGCGAGCCCCAGGTGATGGACGGCGTCATCCAGGGCCGGGCCATCCGCCTGGTGGTTCGCGACGCCGCCGTCCCTCCCTCGATCCCCGAGCAGGCGGGGCCGCACGCCGCGCTGTCTCCGACCGCCTCCCGCTTCGAGGATGCATTCGTCGACATCCTCGGAGGAGCGCCGGGCGGGTCGTCGAGGCTGGCGGCGTCGGCCCGGCAGATCGAGCCCTCGAGAGAGCCGGTCATCGTGGCCCGGGGGCTGACCAAGAAGTTCGGAGACTTCACCGCCGCCGCCGACATCTCCTTCGAGGTGGCGCCGGGGGAGATCTTCGGTCTCCTCGGGCCCAACGGCGCCGGCAAGTCCACCACCTTCCGGATGCTGTGCGGGCTGCTCAAGCCCACCGCGGGAGAGGGCCGGGTCGCCGGGATCGACCTCCGCCGGGAAACCGCCGGAGCGCGCAACCGGCTGGGCTACATGGCGCAGAAGTTCTCGCTCTACGGGGACCTGACCGTGGGCCAGAACCTCACGTTCTTTGCCGGGATCTACGGGCTGACCGGCCCGAGGCGACGACGTCAGATCGAGCAGATGACGGAGATCTTCGGGCTCGGGGACCGCCTGGGCATGGCGGCCAGGGAGCTTCCGCTGGGCTTCAAGCAGCGGCTGGCGCTCGCCTGCTCTGTGATGCACGAGCCCGAGGCCCTCTTCCTGGACGAGCCCACCTCGGGCGTGGACCCGATCACGAGGCGCGAATTCTGGACGCACATCAACGGGCTCGTGGAGAAGGGCGTGGCGGTGATCGTCACCACCCACTTCATGGAGGAGGCGGAGTACTGCGACCGGATCTCCCTCATCTACCGCGGGCGGTCCATCGCGCTCGGCTCGCCGGACGAGCTGAAGGCGCGCGCCGTGACCACCGCCCGCACCGACCCGACGATGGAGGATGCCTTCGTCGCTCTCATCCAGGCCCAGGAAGGCAGGGTGGCCACGGCATGACCGCGGCGAGGCCAGCAGGCATCGACGAGCAGCCATTCTCCCCGAGGCGACGCCTTCGCCGCCTCCGGGCCCTGATGCTCAAGGAGTCCATCCAGATCGTGAGGGACCCGAGCAGCATCCTCATGGCGCTGATCATGCCCCTCCTGCTGCTCTTCCTCTTCGGCTACGGCGTCAATCTGGACGCAACGCACACCCGCATCGGAGTGGTGCTGGAAGCGCCCAGCCCCTCGAGCCGTGACCTGGCCGCGGCCTTCCAGGCCTCCCGGTACTTCGAGGTGAGGCTGGCCGCCGACCGGCGCGAGGCCGAGCGCGCGCTGATGGCCGGGGAGGTCCATGGCATCGTGGTCGTCCCGGCCACCTTCGACGCCGATCTCCGCAAGCTCTCGCGGAGGCCGGACCTCCAGGTCATCCTCGACGGGAGCGACCCGAACACCGCCGCCCTGGTCCAGGGCTACGTGCAGGGGGTGGTCGCCAACTGGGTCGCCCTGCGCAGCGCCGATGCCGGGCGCCAGATGGCGGAGGGCGTCGGGGACCGTCTCTGGTTCAACCCCGCTCGGACCAGCCGCTTCTTCCTCGTCCCCGGCCTGGTGGCGGTGGTCATGGCGCTGGTCGGCACCGTGCTCACCGCCCTGGTGGTGGCCCGGGAGTGGGAGCGCGGCACGATGGAGGCGATGATGGCCACCCCGGTCACCGCCCTGGAGCTGCTCCTGGGCAAGGTGGTGCCCTACTTCATCCTCGCCCTCGGATCGATGGCGGTCTGCACGGTGGTGGCGGTCTTCGTCTTCGGCGTTCCCTTCCGGGGTTCGGCCGGGGCGCTGCTCGCCATCTCCACCGCGTTCCTCCTGCCGGCGCTGGGGCAGGGCCTGCTCATCTCGGCGGGGGCCAAGAACCAGTTCCTGGCCTCGCAGCTGGCGCTCCTCTCGTCCTTCCTGCCCACCTTCCTGCTCTCCGGGTTCCTCTTCGAGATCTCCTCGATGCCAGGGGCCATTCAGCTCGTGTGCCAGATCGTACCGGGCCGCTGGCTGATCCCCAGCCTGCAGACCGTCTTCCTCGCCGGAGACGTCTGGCCGGTGTTTCTCCAGGGCATCGGGGTTCTCACGCCCATGGGCGTGTTCCTGCTCGCGCTCGCGGTGCGCAACACCAAGAAGCGCGTGGCCTGACCATGGGAACGCGACTGCTCGCGCTGATCGTCAAGGAGCTTCTCATCGTCCTCCGGGATCCGCGGAGCCGCGTCGTCCTGGTGGGCCCTCCTCTGGTCCAGCTCATCGTCTTCGCCTTCGCCGCGACCCTGGAGGTGAAGCGGGTGGAGGTGGTGGTGCTCGACCAGGACGAGGGCCGGGCGGGGGTCGAGCTGGTCCACCGGATCGAAGGATCGCCCACCTTCGCCAGCGTGCGGTCCGTGCACGGCCCGGCCGAGGTCCGGAGGAACATCGACGAGCAGCGGGCCGTCGCCGCGATCGAGATCGGGCCCAGCTTCTCCAGGGACCTGGCTGCCGGGAGGCCGGCGAGCGTGCAGATCCTGCTCGACGGCCGGCGTTCCAATTCCGCGCAGATCGTCGCCGGCTACATCGGCGAGATCATCAACGACTTCCTGGCCGAGGAGAACGCGCACCTGCATCGCCCACCGGGAGTGCCGCAGGTGCTGGCCCGCAACTGGTTCAACAGCAACCTCACCTACCGCTGGTTCATGCTCCCCGGGCTGATCGCCATCATCGCTCAGCTGATGGGGGTGATCGTCACCGCGCTGTCGGTGGCTCGCGAGCGGGAGCTCGGGACGTTCGATCAGCTGATGGTCTCCCCGCTGAGGACCTCCGAGATCCTCCTCGGGAAGACGCTTCCGCCGTTGATCATCGGCCTGGTCAACGTCACCCTCTACGTCGGGGTGGCGGTGATGCTCTTCGGAGTCCCCCTGCGGGGCTCCCTCCTCCACCTTTACGGGAGCGCCGTGTTCTTCCTGGCGGCGGTGGTGGGGGTGGGACTGTTCATCTCGGCCCTGAGCACGACCCAGCAGCAGGCCATCCTCGGCGCGTTTCTCTTCATCGCGCCGGCGACCATGCTCTCCGGCTTCGCCACGCCGCTGGAGAACATGCCGGAGTGGCTCCAGCCGATCACCCTGATCAACCCTCTCCGCTACTTCCTGGTGGTGACCCGGGGTGTCTTTCTCAAGGGCATGACGCTCGACGCCGTGATCGCCAACACCGCGCCGATGCTGGCCATCGCCGTGGTCACGCTGAGCGGATCGGCGCTGCTCTTTCGGAGCCGGCTGGAATAGAGGAGTAGGCTCGCGTGGCCCTCGAGCTTGTTTGAGCCTTCTGGAGCGATGCGTGGCGGCAGGTAGCACCGATGCGCTGGCGATGGCAGCCATTGCGGACATCCGGAGTGGAATGACCGTCGGCCTGGGCACCGGCCGGGCGGCGTCCCGGGCCATCCGGGCCCTGGGGCACCGCGCTGTCGTCGAGCGCCTCGACATTCGATGTGTCGCGACCAGCGCAGCCTCCGCGGAGCTCGCCGGAGGGCTCGGGCTACGGGTGGAGCCGATGGAGGGCGTGGAAGCAGTCGACTACCTGTTCGATGGCGCCGACGAGGTGGACCCTCAGCTACGGATGATCAAGGGGCGGGGCGGAGCCATGACGCGCGAGAAGATCGTGGCGCGAGCCTCCGCGCGGCGCGTCTACCTGGTTCAAGCGACGAAGCTCGTCCGGCGCCTGGGAGAACACGCTCCTCTGCCGATCGAGGTGCTGCGCTTTGGCCTGGCTTCCACGCGCCGGGCGCTGCGCGGCCTGGGCCTCGGGGGTGCTCTGCGATTCACCCCCGCCGGGGCCGTCTACGAGACAGACAACGGGAACCCGGTCATCGACGCTCCGCTGCCCGCCGATGTGCATGCGGAAGGGCTCGGAGCCGCGCTCGACGCCTTGAGCGGGGTCATCGGTCACGGACTGTTCCTCGAGGAAGCCGACGTCGTCCTGTGCGAGGACGCCCTGGGGAAGGTCACGCGCCTGGAGAGAGCATCGACCTAGGTCCGTGGAGGCCAAGCTCGCCGACATGCGACATTCTGACGCGGACCAACGCATGCCCGGGGTCAGCGTTCCGCGATGCGCGGTCGCGCTCGACGGGACTTGACGACAGTCACGACCCGTCTGAGTTCAACGTGACCCGGCCACCGTGAACGAAGGCCACGGGCCGGCGAGCACTCCGACCCTGCTCGAGCGTCACTCCGATGAGCTGATCCGCCGCTGGCGGTCCGCCCAGCTCACAGGGGGTCCGCATGTATCGCGCTCGCCGCACCATCGTCCTGTCCCTCATCGGGGTGACCGCATCCTTTCTGCCGAGCTGCGATTGCGGACCCGGGAACGAGTTGAGCCCCATCCCGACCTCGAAGCTGGTGTTCACCGGGCAGCCGAGCAACACCGCGGTGGGTGCTCACATCAATCCGGCGGTGAGCGTCGCCGCCGAGGTCGATGGCGGCGTGGACACCGGCTTCACCTCCACCATCAGCGTCAAGCTCGACGGCGGTCCGGGCGGAGCGACGCTGGCCGGAACGCTCACCGTCACCCCGGTGCAGGGGGTGGCCACCTTCTCCGACCTCAGCATCGACACGGCGGGAACCTACGAGCTCATCGCGACGAGCAGCGACTTCTACTTCACCGCTGCGACGAGCAGCACCTTCAACGCCAGCAGCGGAACGCACGCCATCTCAGGAACGGTATCCGGCGCCGTCTCGGCCGGGGTGACCATGCAGCTGACGGGCGCCAGCAGCGCCACGACCACCACCGGGACGGGCGGCGCCTACAACTTCGGGGGTCTGGCCAGTGGCTCGTACACGGTGACGCCCTCGCTCGGTGGCTACACCTTCTCTCCTTCCGACCGCTCGGTGACGGTGGCCGGTTCCGACGTCACCGGCCAGGACTTCACCGCCAGCCACGTCGCGACGACGCAGCACATCTACCTCACCGACGGCCTCGACAACGCCGTCATCCGGATGGACGACTTCAACGGCACCAACTGGACATCCCTCCGGGATGCCGGGACGAATGCCTTCGTCCGCGTCTTTGGCATCTACGTCGACCCCTCCGACACCATCTATGTCACCGGCGGCGGGGAGGTCGTCCAGACGACCCTGAGCGGCACACCCTGGAATGTCCTCGGTCACAACGCGGCCAACACGGACCGTTTCTTCGGCCCCGAGGGAGTCGCGGTGGACGCCGCGGGAAAGGTCTATGTCACCGACTGGGCCTTCCTCCCGGACGGCGGGAACGTCGGGCGCGTCGTCCAGACCGACATGAGCGGCACGACGTGGAACACCGTGGGGACCTATGGAAGCGGCACCGGCCAGCTCGCCTGTCCGGGCATGCTCTACGTGGACTCGAGCTCTCCGCCGTTCCTCTACATCGCCGACCGCTGCAACGACCGCATCGTCCAGACCACCATGTCCGGGACGCCGTGGAACGTGCTGACCGGCAAGGCGGGTGGGGGCGACACCTTCCATGGTCCGCGCGGCATTGCCGCCGCTCCGGACGGAGGATTCTGGGTGGCCGACGAGAGCAACGGACGCATCGTCTTCACCACCATGTCGGGCGTGCCGTGGACATCCGAGGTGCCTCCCCTGCGTCCGGACGGGGGCGCGGGACCGCCGCCGACCGCCCTCTTCGTCGATTCGACCGGGCTGGTCTACTCCGTCTCCTACCAGGGCCAGGGCGCCCTGCTGCGGTTTGACCCGTCGACCTCGGCCTGGACCGGCTTCTCGGGCGAACCGGCCGGCCAGACCTCCCAGTTCTACGGAGTCTACGTCCGGTAACGAGCGAGGCGAGGCTCACTCACGTCGAGGACGATGCCGGGCTCCACTCCTTGCCACGAGCCCCGGCCAGGACCGCTTCGCTGCGTTCCCAGAGCGTCCGCCCCATCTCCGGATCGGCGGCGCGCGCGTCGACCTCCTTCGCCGCCATCTTGTGAAGGTAGACCGCAGTCCGGCCCTCGAGGGCACGGCTGCAGGCGAGGTAGAGGACCGGCTCGTCGGCGACGAAGGGATCCTGGAAGAAGAGGCGCATGACTCCCCGGAGCAAGCCGCGCAGCGGCCCCGGCAGCTCTCGTGCGATGTTGGTGCGCATGGCTCCTGGGCAGAGCGCGAACACGGCCACCCGAGGCCTTCCCTCGACCGAGAGCCGTCGAGCGAGCTCCCAGGCGAAGGTCACCAGCATGAGCTTGTAGGTGGCGTACCAGGCGAGCACGCGCCGGGGGGAGCCGTCCCGCGGCCGATCCAGCCCATCGAGCGCCAGGTCGTCGCTCCAGCGATGTGCCTCGGAGGCGACGAGGACGATCCGCGGCACGTCGCCGGCCCGCCGGTCACGGGGGAGCACGCCCCGTTCGAGCAGGCGCGTGACCAGCGCGAAGGAGGACAGGTAGTTGACGACGAACATCTCGTCCAGCCCCTGAGGGGTCGACCGAGCCGCGGTGGGCACGATGCCCGCATTGAGCACGAGCCGGTCGAGCTGGATGCCATGAGACGCGAGGTCCGCCACGAGGCGGTCGATCGCAGCGAGATCCGACAGGTCCACGTGCACGGGCTCGAGGTGTTCGGGCGGCACGCCGAGCAACACTGCCCGGCGGTGCGCTTGCTCCAGGTCGCGCCGGTCGGCGAGGAGCACCCGGGCGCCGCGCCGGGCCAGATCCACCGACGTCGCAAAGCCGAGCCCCGAGGCGCCGCCCGTGACCAGGGCAAGCTTCCCATCGAGCCGCTCGTCCGAGGCGAGCGCTGGAAGTTGGCGCCGCACGCGAAACCGGTCCAGCACGCCGGTGAGGATGGCGGCGACAGGGTCGTTCCGGTTGCCTCGGGTCATGGCCCGCTCGAAGCAACCACGTGAGAGGCCGCTCGGCAAACACCAGCGTCCGCCCTCGAAGATCGAGGCGCGGATCGCGCACGGGCCCTGGGACGCCGATCGATCACAAGCCCTCAGTAGAGCATCTCGATGCACACCGGGCTTCCCACCCCGTGCACGGGGGTGCACGCGCACGCCCGGGCTCCGCAGGATCTCCGATGGAACGCGCCTTGCTCCTTCCGCGCAAGAGGGAGGTGGCACGTGGGAAGGAACCTGCATCGAGTTCTATTCGCCGGACTTCTGGCCATGGCGCTGACGGGCTGCGGCAGCTCGCTGGAGATCTCGCCATCGAGCGCATCGCTGAACCCCGGTCAGACCCAGGTCTTCACGGCCTCGGGTGGGAGCGGAGGCGGATACCAGTGGGCGATGGTCCGGAACTTATCGGGAGGAATCATCGACGCTGGCGGGAAGTACACCGCGGGACCGAACGCTTCCGCGAGCGAGGCTGACGTGATTGGCGTTCGGGACTCGTCCGGAGACGAAGCCCAGGCCACCGTCACGGTCGTGCCCGCCCTCGACTGGAACTTCATGTGCGGGGCGACTGGTGGTGGCCCGCTTCCGCTGCTCGTCTTTGCCGTGCTGCCCGGCGTGCTCTGGCGGGTGGGCCGGCGCGTGCGCCGCGTGTCGTGAGGCAGGGCCAGCGCCCGTCAGGAGTCGAACGGCTCCCGTGAGGAAAGCCCGCCCGCGCTGTCGTCCCACTCGAAGTACGGGTGAAGGGGGCTATCGGCCGGGCGCGCCAGCTGGACGAGCTGCTCCTGGGTGGGGAGTCGCCCGCCGTTGAAGGCGATGAGGTCCTCCACCAGCTGACGCGCCGCCTCGGTGAGCTCGGGCGGGTTCTCGGGCTCGTAGGCCTTCGGCCGCAGCCTGTCCTGCTGCCGCCTGGCTCCGTTTCGTTCCGACATCCTCGGGCGCCTCCAGGGTTACCCTCCCCTTGTCGGCATGCGAGGGGATCCATCTCGGGGCGCCCCAGTTTTGGCGCGGGCACGGCGATGTCGGGCGCAGTGCCCTGGCTGTCTACCTGGTCACACCGCCGGGTTCGTGGGGGCGGTGTCGTCTCGGCGTCGCGAGTTGCAGCGCAAGAACTGGCTGGAACGGCCGCTGGCGCCTGGGTTATCAGCGCCCCATGGCCCCGCACCGACCGGCGTTCATCATCTCGTCCTCCGACGTCCCCGAGCGGATGCACCGCTACCCGAACAGCGACGAGGACATGGCACCGGCACGCCCCATCGGCCGCGCCGCCGGCTTGCTCCGCATCGGGATCCACCTGGTGAGGGTGCCGCCCGGCAAGCGCACGTCCTATCCGCACGCCGAGTCGGCGGAGGAGGAGTTCGTCTACGTCGTCGAGGGCGAGATCGACGCGTGGATCGACGGCGAGCTCCACCATATGAAGGCCGGGGACTTCGTCGCCTTCCCGGCCGGGACGGGCATCTGCCACACCTTCATCAACGACGGGGAGCGCGAAGCGCTGCTCCTGTCCGGTGGCGAGACGGAAAAGTCTCACAACCGGATCTACTACCCGCTCAACCCCTCCCGCCGGGGCGACATGCCGTGGAGCCGCTGGTGGGAGGACGTGCCGCAGCACCCGCAGGGCCTCCACGACGGAAGGCCGCGCCGGAGATAGCAGCCAGTTCGAGCGCAGGACCCGCGGGACTCGACCGGGCCCATTCCGTGGTTCCTCGCGCCAGCGCTCACCGACAGCCCGTGGCCTGTGGCCCGCCGTCCCCGGGCACCTGCCCGACCGGGCAGGGCAGGCAGCAGAATGCTCCACCCGGGTTGAGGTCGGGATTGCAGTCCTGAGGCCCCACCGTCCCGGTGCACAGCGCTGAGCCCAGGACGCACGCGCCGCCCGCTGCGGCGCAGGCGGCGGGTCCGTCGGTGGACGAGCTCGAGCTGCAGCCGACGACCGCAAACACGAGAGCGCACGCTGCAAGAAGTGCCAGTCCCCTGGACATGTGCCTCCGGAGCCTAGCGCACTGGCGGCGAACGAACCCGGTGCACGGTCAGTGAGGACGTCGCCGGCGCAGCGAAGCGAAACGCGCTTTCCTCCAGCCGGCTCGGTGCGGCAGGCTCGGGGCGCGGTCGAACGGAGGGGTCGGACCATGCGTGGACTGGCTGGGGTGGTCGGGGTTTCCGTGTGGCTCGCCGGCGGTGCCGCCTGGTCTGCCGAACCGGGTGCGGCGCCGGTCACCGCCATCCGGGCGGGCGTCCTCATCGACGGCGTCTCCTCGGCACCGAGGAGGAATCAGCTCATCGTCGTCCGGGGAAACCGGGTGGAGAGCGTCGGAGACGCCGGGACGGTCAAGGTTCCCGACGGTGCGCGGGTCATCGACCTCTCCGCAGCGACAGTGCTGCCCGGCCTCATCGACGCGCACACCCACGTGCTCCTCCACGGGGAGGCGGCCGCAGAGGGTGGCTACGACGCGCAGCTCCTCAAGGAGGCGCTCGCCTACCGCGTGGCCCGGGCGACGGTGGCCGTGCGCCTGGCGCTCGAGCAGGGGTTCACCACCATCCGCGACGTGGAGACCGAGGGAGCGGGCTACGCCGACGTGGGCATCAAGCAGGCGATCGACCAGGGTTACCTCCCGGGTCCGAGGATGTTCGTGGTCACCCGGGCCATCTCGAGCACCGGCGGCTATGCGCTCGAGGGCTATGCCCCCGAGGTGGTGGTCCCCAAGGGAGCGCAGATCGCCGATGGCCCGGTGGAGACGCGCAAGGCCGCCCGCGAGCAGCTGGACCATGGCGCGGAC
>Ga0187780_10003157_pt1 | contig 12462 bp, 1 predicted proteins | sample 1015_Q2_SP10_20__FD_132429 | JGI IMG/M metagenome (GOLD analysis project Ga0187780, IMG submission 132429) | Tropical peat soil microbial communities from peatlands in Department of Meta, Colombia - 1015_Q2_SP10_20_MG | ecosystem: Environmental > Terrestrial > Soil > Wetlands > Peat | place...
ACCGCGATAGAATTTTTCCTCTTCGTAGCTATTGTCGGTGGAACGGTACGTGAAATGGAGCATCCCCTTCACGCCGGAGCCGCGGCCCGGCCCGGCCACTGCGACGACGATCCGCCGAATCGAGCGAGGGAATCCAGCGGCGTTGAGTTTTTCACACACTTCCTGCGAGGCGGTGTCCGGATCGGGGATCGGGTCGGGATGCCAGACGTAGAAATCGATAACCACGTCATGGTCAGCGTCTACCTGCGCAAGGAAGGGGAAGAGGCCGCGTGCTGTCTCCGCGAACTGCACCCAGTCCGCGTGTGTGGTGAATAGGTGGACGCGCCTCGATTCCTCATCGTATTCAGTCGAGAGACAACGCTGTCCATTCACGCCAATGGTGCGGAGGTCGTGTAGCGTCTGGGTCCGGTAATATCTGCGTGTAAGGATTTCCAGCATCAGTTGGCGAAGGGAAGGATCGGCGGACGCAAACTTGGCGGAGAACAAAGTAACCAAGGGCTGGGGACATTCCACCAGCGCACGAATGGTTTCGTTTCGGTCATTTGCCTCCGTGGCAGCCGCGAGATGAGCCAACTGCTCTTCGGCGCGCGCGTAAACTTCGTTACGAGCTTCCTCAAACAAAGGTTGATCAAAGAGCCGGTAACGAACTTCGCGAGCCAAGTCACTCACTGCGGGGAAATTGCTGTGCGTCAGCAAAACGATGCGATCAAGGAGCGGCCGGAATGAATCTTCCAAATACGGCTTTGTCTGTCCGGCATTCTCCAACCTCCGCTCGAGAACCGCGAGGATGAGCGAAACTTGCTGCTCCACTCGCTGATGGGATTTGTAGATCCAAAAGAGACTTTCTTCCAGCTCCGGCGACCGTTCCAGCCTTTTCACGCCGTAGTGAGCCAGCGCGCGGCTCAGAGCATTGACAAAAGACTGCGGCAGCCCTTCGCCGTGAGTCTCCAGCATTCGTAAATAGGAAAATAGATACGATTCCGAACTGGGAGATTCTCCCGCAGTTGGATCCTTGATATCCGGCTCGCGATGAAATAGAGAATTGATGTCTGCGAAGATATGGAGGATTTCGTCTTCGCACTCCCGGAGCCCCTCGCTTTCGCTCGTGGGCTCACATGCGCCGCTCCATTCTGCGAGGAGGTGCGAGGAGCGTCCTGGGTCAACGTCAAACCCCAGCATGAGTTGTCGTAATTCCCTTAAGTTGTGCCGGCAAAGAGTGACATTCTCCTCGTTACTGGAGTCAAAGGAGGCCGCGGTCCGGAAAACCACGCGCCCGGCGGTTGAGGGCGCCTCAGCGGTGCTAAAGGGCTCGAGCTGCACGAGCGGAGCACCTGTGTCGACCTGGACGTTCGGGATCGTCAGCAGTTCGCGGACTTTCCCCGCAAACGGCGCGACAACCTGCGTTTCCATCTTCATCGCTTCCAAGACGACCAAGCGATCCCCGGCAGAAACGGTGTCGCCCGGCTCCACGGCAAGCGAGACGACGACGGCCGGGGCTGGAGCGTACACCATGCCCCCATCGTCCCGGCTGATGCGATGTGCGACGCCGTTCACTTCAATCAGAAAGCTGAGGCCCTGCACTACGGAAACGACGTTGAAGCGCATTCCGAAGCAGTTGAGGCAATATTCATATTGGCCGAGACGGCTGCTTTGAACGTCAATTCGCGCGTCCTCGGTTTCAACGCGGTATTGATGAGGACCGAGCTGGTGCACCTTCAACCGATAAAACTGTCCCCGATAACGCAACGCTATGGTTGCGCCAACCTCGTTGCGTACCTGGGGCCGTCCGCGAACGGCGGAGGCGTAAAACTGCGTTTGTTGCACTGCAAGCTCAGTTTCGTAGCTGGCGACGGCCGCCTGGATCAAGGCCACGTCGCCATGCCGCCTGGAGACGTGTTCGTCATTTGCGACCAGGCGTTCCATCCATCCCACATCCACGCTGGCCTGTCGCACTTCGGGGCGATTTAGCAGTTCCAGAAGAAAAGATTTGTTGCTGACGCCGCCCTTAATCACAACGACGCTCTCGCGAAGTGCCCGGCGCAGGCGCGATAAGGCTTCCTCGCGGTTCCTGCCGTAAGCGATGATCTTGGCGATCATGGAATCAAACTCAGCGGGGACGGAATCTCCTTCTGCTACGCCCGTGTCAACGCGGACGCCTGGGCCGGCCTGGATTCTGAAGCGCTGAATCAGGCCAGGAGCGGGTGCAAACCCATTGTCCGGGTCCTCCGCGTTGAGTCTCACTTCGATGGCGTGTCCAGCGGTTTGCGGCGCTTCTCCCAGCAGACGGCCGCCGCGCGCGACATGAATCTGAAGTTTTACGAGGTCCAGGCCCGTAGTGCATTCGGTGACGGGATGCTCGACCTGGAGCCGGGTATTCATCTCCATGAACAGGAAACGCTGGGTTTCCGGTTCGTACAGAAATTCCACGGTCCCGGCGTTGTGATAGCCCGCGGCGCAGCTCAAGCGGACCGCTGCTTTGCGCAGAGCGTAATCCTGCTCAGGGCTGAGGACGGGAGAAGGGGCCTCCTCGAGAATTTTCTGGTGCCGTCGCTGGATGGTGCAGTCACGGATGCCTACCGCCCAAGTGGTGCCGTAATGGTCGGCCATGATCTGTACTTCGACATGGCGGGAGTTCGAAACGAGCTGTTCCATGAACACGGTAGGGTCCCCGAAAGCTTTGTGGGCTTCCGCCCGGGCGCTTTCAAATGCTTTTGGGAGCTGGCTTGCGGAGTTCACGCGGCGGATTCCGCGTCCTCCGCCACCCGCGGTGGCCTTGATCAGGAGGGGATAGCCGAGGTGTTCGCCATGGGCCGTGGCGTCCTCGAGAGTTTCTACCGGCCCGCCGCTCCATGGCGTGATCGGAATTTGTACTTCTTCAGCGAGAACCTTCGAGGAGATTTTGTCTCCCAGCCGGCGCATGACGTCGCCATCAGGACCGATGAATACAATTCCAAGATCGCGACAAAGATCCGCAAACGCCGCGTGCTCCGCCACAAAGCCCCATCCGACCCAGACCGCGTCCGCTCGTGCAGCTCCCAGCGCCTTGGCGAGTTGCTCATAATCGACATAACTGCATTTCGGCTGTTGCGTGGCTGAATCGAGGCAGTGAGCAGGGCCAAGGCAGACGGACTCGTCGGCTTCACGGACAAACATGGCATTGCGGTCAGGTTCGGTGAAAAGGGCGATCGTGCGAAGCGTGGTACCTTGCTCGTGGTTGAACTCGCGCACCGCGTGGATGAAGCGCATCGCGGCTTCACCGCGGTTTACGATAGCCACCCGCTGAAATTCGTGGTTCATAATTGCCTCCCTGTTTTGCAGGCCATCGCCCCAGGCAAGAGGCTTCTATGCGGGAACAGCTTGCAAGGCACTGAGCGGTTCGGCATCGACACGATTGGGGAGCGCAATGGTGCGATAGCCCCTCAGATGCAAGTATTGATTTCCCGCTTTGTCCAATATTTCGGCGTCGAAATTTTCCGCGTCGGTATTCGGAGTCAAGACAGCATACAACTCCACTGGAGCCGTTTCGAATCCGCCAAGCAACGCCACTTCCCGAATGTAATGAGGGAGCCCGAGACGGCCCAAGGTGCTCATTTCCCACAGTCCTGCCGTTTGGAAACAAAGCTCAATGAGCCTTGGCGCCACGGCGGTGGGCAAGTCCAGTGGAACATGATTGTGGGGAAGGCCGGTCGCAAACTGGCCGATGATTCGCTCCCCGTCCCGCCAGGCCCGCGCAAGCACCTGGTAGGCGGGGCCATGGAAGTAGAGATGGTAAATGTTGGCGGCTTCGATGATGGAATCGGCTGGCGCGCTCACCGCCGCCGAGTTTCGCACCGGCTGCGGGTGCTTGGTCATCCGCACTTGAGCAGTGAAGTGAGTCGTTACCTGCGGCTCGGATTGATTCGGGAGTGTTCGTGAACCGGTCAAGCGGCAATCTGCCACCACGGCCTCGCCTTCCGTATGAAGCAAAGCGTGGATCGTGAGGGTACGCGGCTCGTTCCGGTAGAACTTGAACGGAGCCAAGAAGTTCACGTCTTCGACAGACACGACATGCCAGCCCGGGAGCATCACCGAGGCGGCTTCGGCAAATGCCTCGATGCCCATGACCCCCGGTAGAACTGGCGTACCTTCAATCTGATGGTCATACAAGAAAGGTTGAGTCTTCGGGTCGAGAGTAGTCTCAATCGTCAGCCCCTGATAGAGATTCATGCTCGGGATTGCCCCGATCATCGGGCCTTGAGAGCAAGCAGGTTCGCGTAGGGAAGCTTGCACCGCTCTGCTATCCAACCCGCCGTCTGGATCCCATTCGTTCATCAAGATTCCGAGGCGCTGACCGATGACGACTTCTCCGCGAGTGCCCCCGACCGTCAGTTCGCGACGGATCCGCGGAATGCCCGCTTCGGGCGGTAACATGTCAATGCCGGCGAGTTCCATCATTTTGGGAATGGAGCCGCGGGTGGCCATGCCGATTCCGCCCCACGCAGTCCAGTCAATCGCAATGGCGCGGGTGGCTGGGCGAGTCGTTCGCATGCTGGACGTCAATTTGCACAACAGATCATTGGCAGCGCTGTAGTCGGATTGTCCCGCGTTGCCGAAACGGCCAGCGACGGAGCTAAACGCCACCGTGGAACCCAGCGGCATGTCACCAATGGCGCGCAGCAAATTGAACCAGCCGTCGGCCTTCACGTCGAAGACGAGATCGAATTCACGCGAGTCTTTGTCGGACAAGAAGTGGCTGCGTTCGATGCCAGCGGCATGCAATAGCACGTCGATGTGGCCGCTGCGTTCGCGGACTTGGTTGATGACGTTGGTTACAGCATCGGCGTTCGTCAGATCGACGCTAAAGTAATGGGCCGTGCCACCAGTTGAGGTGACCGCGTCAATCGCAGTACGGGCAGCGAGCGCACGTTCGAGCCCCGCCAGTTCTTTTTCAACTAGCGTCGGCGTGGCACGTTCACCGCGCGCCTGGATGCGCGCAAACAAGTCGCGCTTGAGACCTTCTTTGTCACTCACAAAACGGGCGAGGTCGGGATCATTTAGTTGAGGCTCTGGAACCAAATCGAGGAGATAAAACGTGCCGCCGGAGGCAGCGGCCAGATCGGCCGTGATGGCAGAGACGATGCTTCCCGCTGCACCGGTGATCAGAAAAACCGAGTCCTTGTTGAGAGTCATTCCGGGGTGGCCATCGGTGGCGGGCTTTTCCTGGAGTCCAACAGTCCAGCGCAGGCCATTTTTGTAGCCGATCTCGACGGCGCCTGGGTCGCGCAGAGTTTCTTCGATCAATCGCTCTGCGATTTCCGACGCCTGGTATTCCGTCGCAAAATCGACTGCTTTTGCCAGGGCGTCGGTCTTCTCTCGCTTATAAGCTTTGGTGAAACCTGTTACCGCGCCGCCAAGCGGGACGACTGCTCCGGCGTCGTCATACCCGTGTTGTCCGCCCAGTCGCGTTGCGGACACGAGGAAAGTGCCAGGTGCGCTAATTTGGTCATACAGAGTGCGCATCGTTGTGTAGAGCGACTTCACTCGGACCCGCAGTGCTTCGTGCCACGCAGACAAGTCAATGTCCACAAGCTTCTTTTCAGCGTCGAGCGCTGGCAGCCAGTAGATTCCGTGGATTGGCCCTTCGCTCTTCCAATTCTGCAGGTGGGTGGCTTGTGCCTCCGCGCTCCATTCTGTTTCCATTCGCAAAACTTTCACGCCTTTCGACTCCAGCTGTTCGATAAGCGCCTCCGCCACTCGGTTTTTGTCAGGCATGAGGATCACGCGCTGACCTTCTCCGAGTGTCACTCCCGTGGGCTTGCACAGATTCAACGGCGGGCGCACTGTCGGCACTGGGACCCGGCGAGGAATCGCGTTTGCGGCTTCTAAAGACAGGGGAACTGGGCGCGCGGGCTTGAGTGATATTGAAGCCGACGTTTCAACAGCGGCTGGGGGCTGCTGCTCTGGAGGTTCACTTTCTGTTGTAACGCTTGCGAGGCTCTGAATCGCCGCGGCTGGCTTTTCGGGAAGTCTATCTTTTGCAAATTGAATCACCCGCGCCAGGGTAGGGAAGTCGCGCAGCTTGAGGTTTTCATCGCGCGGAATGTTAAAAGCGGCGCGCACCGAGGCGAACATTTCTGCTTGCTTGACGGTATCAATCCCGAGGTCTGCTTCGAGATCCAGATCCAAGTCCAGCATGTCTTTCGGATAGCCAGTCTTTTCGGCAACAATCTCCAGCACCTTCTCCTTGATCGGATCGTCTGTGGTAGCTGCCGCGACGACGGGCTGCGGCGGTGGAGCCGGCGATACTTTTGCCGCTGGGATGGGCGGAGAAGCCAGTGTCAAATCCGGCCGCTTCTCGTAAACGAACCGGATGACGTGAGCCAACGTTGGATAGTCGCGAAGTTTGCGATTTTCATCGCGAGGAATGTTGTAGATTTCGCGAATGGCTGCAAACATCTCCGCTTGCTTGACGGTGTCAATCCCAAGATCGGCTTCGAGATCCAGGTCCAAATCCAGCATCTCTTGCGGATAACCAGTTTTTTCCACGACTAGCGCCAGAATGCGGTCTTTCACTGCGTCTGATGTTTCGGTTTTCGCCACCGGGGTGCTCGGCGCCGTCTCGATTGGCTTGACTTCTTCTTTCTTTGATTCTGCTGCGGGAGTCACCGGCGGCGGCGCTGCCAAATCGGGTCGCTTGTCATACACGAAGCGGATGACATGGGCGAGGGTGGGGAAATCACGCAGCCTGAGGTTTTCGTCGCGGGGGATTTTGTAAGCCTCGCGGATGGCCGCGAACACTTCTGCTTGCTTGACTGTATCCACGCCCAAATCGGCTTCGAGGTCCAAGTCCAGATCGAGCATGTCCGGTGGATAGCCGGTCTTCTCGGCGACCAGCGCCAGAACGCGCTCCTTCACGGCATCCGCGTGTGGCTGAGCCGCTGGAATCGGAGAGGGCGCACTGGTGGCTATGGGCGCGGTTGTGGTGACAGGCTCCCCAATGCTGCGCACCTGACTGATTACGACCGGCGGAGCCGTTGCGGCGACTGCTGTCGCTGCCTGAACAAGTGTGGCAGCAGAGACCGACTTGGACGTTGGAATCCTTTCGGGCTTTGGGGCAGCCTCCACAGGGCGTGCCATCGGTCCCTTGTCCCGAACGCGCAACGTGTGGCGGACGACTTCGAGTTCTGCAGTTAGCTGGCCAGTCATGTGGCTGAGCCAGCCATTCCAAGCTGCCTCGTCCACAATTCGATAGGCATAGCCCAAAGCATTTGGACTTGGCCGGGCTCCGTCCGTTGTCGGCAGCCAATGGAGAAGGGTCATGCTGATTTGCGAGCCAAATCCGGCTCCGAGGCGCAATGCGTATTCGACCGGATACGCGCCACCCTTCGACAAATTTAGCGCGCCCAACTCTGGATCCACTTCTTTGAAGTTTGCAACCGGAGGCACAACTCCGGTCTCAAGAGCCTTCACGGCGACAACATCCTCGATGCCCGTGCCCATGGCATGTCCGGTGAACCCCTTGGTGTTTGCAATTACGATGCGATCTGCGGCATCGCCAAAGGCGCGGCGCAACGCAAAAATCTCTGCAGAAGCACTGCCACCGCGCGCCGGCGTGTACGTTTCGTGAGATACAAACACCGTTCGCGGCGCGATTTGCTGACGCGGGATGCCGCTTCGTGCTTCCGCTTGCGAAACCAGGTCTTCCATGACCTGGCCGATATGCTGAACGTCGAGCCGAGTGCCGTGAAACGCGCTATTTGCGGTCACCGCGCTCAACACTTCACAGATGGGCTGAATCCCGCGCTCCCGCGCCGCTTCCGCAGTTTCCACGACCATTGCGGCGGCGCCCATGCCCACGATCATTCCGTGGCGCCGGCGGTCGAAAGGAATAGCAGCTTCTTCGATGACGTCATCCGTTGCCGCAGCGCCGCTGGCCAAGAAGCCTGCGCCCATCCACTCCATTAGATGATCGGACGTCACGTCGTCGGCAGACAGGACGATCACACGGCGGCAGCGCCCGGCGCGTAGCCAGTCCTCCGCTAGCGCCATGGCTTGTGTGGTGCTCGCACACGCCGCATTGACTTGCGTGTTGGGCCCGCGCGCGCCGACGAATTCGGCGAATTGCGAATGCCCCATGGACAATGCCTTGAACAAGAAGCGCCGCTCGAAAACATAGGGATTCTTTTCGATGGCCACGCGTAACTCGTCGATCCGACGATTAAATTCCTGCACCAGCGTGAAATGTCCGTTGGTTTCCGTAACGCGCGCGAGCAAGCCTTGCAGCATCGCGAGTTGCTCGCGGCGGGCGCGATCCCTGTAATAGCGCCCCATTTCGTCTGCGAAAAAGTCATAACCCGGAAACGCACAGGCGAAAATCACGCCGGTGTCGTCGCGCAACGCATCGGGCAAGCCCCAGCGATCGGGCAATTGCGTTCCTTTGCTGGTCGTTTTGTAGCGCATGACCAGCGGGATGCCAGCGTCGCGCAAAGCGTCAATGCCAGCGGCGATCGCCAGGCGCGTGGTAATGTCGAGCGCGGCAACGCGCTCGGCGGAGACGCCGAACTCCTCCTCAAGATTGAGCTCGCCGCCGCGGCCTGCCAGTTTGATAACGTCTGCGACGTTTGTAATGGTCTCGAAGGTCGGTCCCCCGTTGTCGCTCTTCACCAGTCGGGTGATGTGCTTGTCGAGCATGGCTTGGCGCAGGCGCGTCGGAATGACATCGATGAACGAATCGCCACGCAGGATGCGCGCGATGTTTGTGTCGTCGAAGATGTGCTCCGTGCCTGGGAGGCCAAGAGCAGCGCCGGTGATCACTGCGGGGAGATTGGCTGGCTTATCGTCCTTACCCTGCCAGATTCGCCAGCCTCGCTCGAGCGTATCGGCAAACAGACGACCAAGCTCAACGTAGCGGTCGTTGGTCAGCGATGCCACTGGTGCAACCGAAACGCTTGCTGCAGATGATCCCTTTGCAATCGGGACTCGCAATTCCTCTAGAACCACAACGGGGGATGGAGCCGCTTCCTCTTTCGGTGAAGCTTTGGCAACGCCTCGGCCAAGTCCAGCGGCGTATAGGCCGCACAAAGCCTGATTGAATGCAGACACATCGCCGTTCTTCGGATGATTGGTGAACAGCGATAGGACATCGCCTCGCTCGCCAAGCACATCGTCCACAAAGCCCTGCAACGCTTTCTTCGGCCCTACTTCGACGAAGACGCGGGCTCCGGCATCGTGCAGTGTGCGCAGACCCTTAACGAATTGCACCGGGGACGCGACCTGCCTTGAAAGAATATCGAGCATTTGCGGCAGGGCATCGGGCCCCGTTGGATAGAACTCGCCGTTTACGTTCGCCACGATTGGCACTTGCGGCGATTGCAGATGCAGCCGCTCGAGCGTGCGACGCAGCGGCTCGCTGGCTGGCGCAACGATGGAAGTATGGAAAGCATGACTTACTGGCAGTGGCACAACGTTGTAGCCCGCCTTGAGGAAAATCTCAGAGGCTTGTTCAACGGCCTGGCTACCGCCACCAATTACAGCCTGGCGGTCGCTGTTGATGTTAGCGATGACCACATAGCCGTTGACTGTTTTCAAGATTCGTTCGATTTCACCGACTGGCGCAAAAACTGCGGCCATCTTCCCGTTGTCCTTCACCGAGACGCGGGTCATCTCGCGCCCGCGCGCACTAACTGCCTCCAGCGCGTCGGCGAAGGCAAGACCGTCCGAGGCAACCAGGGCGCCGTATTCACCGAGACTGTGTCCCATGGTCATGTCTGGCTCGATGCCGTAGGCGGCTAGAAGCCGCGTCAGGGCGAGATCAGTTGCCAGTACGGCAGGCTGAGTAATCGCTGTTTGCCGTAGATCCTGCTCGGCCTTAGCGACGGCTTCCTCGTCGGTTTGGTCAACAAAGATGAATTCGGAAAGCGGCTTGCCCAGCAGCGGAGTCATCACGCGGTCCGCTTCCGTAAATGTCTCCGCGACAATTGGCTCGGTCGCGCGCAAGTCGCGAAGCATGTTGACGTATTGCGAGCCTTGACCCGTATAGAGGAAAGCCACTTTGGGCGCAGTGCCGCTGCCCCGGAAGATGCCTTGTGCGCGCAGAGCTTTCCACATCGCGGGTTGATTCGTTGCGAGCGCTTTCGACGCTTTGGCGCACTTTTCTGCCAGGTCTTTCGCATCCGCATAGTCAATGGCAAGGCGTTCCGCAGCGCGCAGATCCGATTCTTGTGGCGACGCTGGCGCAGGCGCGCACCCTGCTTCCGCGTCCTTTTGAACTGCCTGCAAGCGCTCCGTCAACTTTTCGATAGAGGACGAGCCGATCACTAACGCCCCACGCAAGGGCGCTTTATAGGAGGCTTCCACCAAAGCCGCGCCGGAAACTCTTTCTGCCATTAGGGTTGCGCCGTTCGTTACCGCTTCCGGTATAGCACTCACCGCGAAAGACTTCTTGCCGTTGCCATTCAGTCGATGAGGAATGTATTCCTCGAGCACGGCGTGGAAATTTGTTCCGCCAAAACCAAATGCGCTGACGCCTGCGCGCCTGACGCCGCCATCCGGAACTGTCCACGGTTTCAACGACGTGTTGAGGTAAAGAGGCGAGTGCGCAAAATCAATGTCCGGATTGGGTTTCTCACAGTGCACGCTGGGCGGCAAAACCTTATCGCGAAGCGCCAAGACCGTCTTGAGAAATCCTGCGGCCCCGGCTGCACCCTTCAAATGTCCAATGTTTGATTTGACCGAGCCAAGCGCCACGGAGTTAGTTGCGAGATTTGCACCGTGGAGCACCTCGGCCAGGCTCTGTACCTCGACGACGTCGCCAACACGCGTGGACGTCCCATGTCCTTCGATATAAGTGGCGGTGGCGGGTGAGAGATCCGCATTTTTCCAGGCGCGCTCTAGGCACAGCTTCTGACCCACGGGATTAGGCGCGGTGATGCCTTTGCCCTTGCCGTCGCTCGAGCCGCCCATCCCACGCAGCACGGCATAGATGTTGTCGCTGTCGCGCTCGGCATCTGCCAAGCGCTTGAGGATAAAGATCGCGGTGCCTTCGCCCATCACGAAGCCGTCTGCGCCTTCCGCGTACGGGCGTGTACCCGTCGCTGACAGCGCGCCAATTTTGCAAAACTTTACGTAGGACGACGCACCCATGTTGTGATCAATTCCGCCGCTGATGGCCACGTCAAAATCGTGCTCGATCAAGCCTTCCACCGCCGAACTAATTGCCGCCATTGCGGACGCACACGCGGCATCTGTCACGTAATTCGGTCCGTGAAAGTTGAAAACGTTTGCAATGCGGCCGGCAATGCAGTTGGACAATTCGCCGGGCATGCTGTCTTCCGTAATTTCAGGGAGATACTTGGCGATGCGCTGATGCAATTCGCGAGTGATGTCGCGCCGCACAGACTCTGGGAGCGCGGCAAAACTCGAGGACTCGGTCAGTTCCCGTGCGTACTCCGGAAAGTAAATGCGCAGCGCGGTCTGATAGTGCTTTTCGCCGGCCATAGCATTGCCGAGAATCACCGCGGTGCGATTGAGATCGAGTGACCGCCTCGGATAGCCGTAATCTTCCAGCGCTTCCTGTGTGCAGGCGATGGCCCATTTCTGGCCGTCATCCATGGCTGCCACGACGCGCGGCGGAATCGCCAGGTGCCACTTCACGGGATCCCAAGCGTATTTGCGTACCCAGCCGCCGATTTTCGAATAGGTTTTGTCGGGCGCGCTGTGGTCTGGGTCGTAATAAAGGTCCGGATCCCAGCGATCCTTGGAGACTTCGCTGATGCTGTAGCGGCCGCTCTTGACGTTCTCCCAAAACCCCGCGACGTTGCACGCGTCCGGCAACACGGCTCCCACACCCACGATGGCGATCGCTCGATGTGCAGTGCTTTCCATGATGACGCTCCTCCGAAAGTGGGAGCGGCGGCTTATCTTGGATAGATGGCGGGAGCCAGTCCCACTTCGTTCAATGTCTATGCAGCGATTCCCGTGCGCTTCGCCGCGCGGTCGTACAACACGTCCGCAACAAAATCCATGTCAGAAATTAGGCCCACCTGCGCGCGATGGATCGCCGGCAATCCTAAACTCGTTTCGAAAGCAGGCATGTCCGCCTCGCCTGCACCGCCTGCTCCGCTGACCCAGCGCAGCCCGTCTTCGGCTACTTTGAGCGCCGCTTCACGAGCGAAGATTCGGCTCAGCGTGGCAAGTGCCACTGCATCAAAACGCACATTTGCCTTTTCGTGGAGTTTTCCTTCCGTGAGCCGGGTGGCACGCCGCGCTAAACAGCCGGCGCATTCGGCGTACGCAATCAATTCTCCGAGGCGTAGGAGGATGTGCTGATGGCGCGTCAGGTGCGCGATGCGAGCTCTCTCCATTACTTCGGCCAACGCATGCAACGTCAGCGCCGCGACATCTGCTCCTATATTGGGATTCTTCGCATGCAGCGCTTCCATCGCGCGCGCCTGCTCGTGATAGTGCTGCCCGCGCGTTTTCAGA
>Ga0187780_10003158_pt1 | contig 12462 bp, 10 predicted proteins | sample 1015_Q2_SP10_20__FD_132429 | JGI IMG/M metagenome (GOLD analysis project Ga0187780, IMG submission 132429) | Tropical peat soil microbial communities from peatlands in Department of Meta, Colombia - 1015_Q2_SP10_20_MG | ecosystem: Environmental > Terrestrial > Soil > Wetlands > Peat | place...
CGGCCGCCAAGATTGCGATTTCTGCAAGCTGCTCGGCGGATGGATCGGGGTTGACATAGGTGTCGCAGATGAACAACGTGCGCTCGTCGAGCAGCAGCAGGTTCATCGCGGCGAACTGCCGTACGCCCGGCCTGAGTCCAACCACGTTGGCGACGTAGCTAAGGTGGGTGCTGTGCTCGCCGTAGGTGCCGCACAGCATGGCATCGGCTTCATTCTGTTTCACCATCAGTGCACCTATCAGCGTGGGACGCCTGATCAGCTCGCGCTTGGCCACTTCTACCGACACCCCCTTGCGCTGCATGAGGCTGTGGTACAGCTGCCAATACTGCGGGAAGCGCGGGTCGTCGTTGGGATTGACCAGTTCAAAGTCGCGGTCGGGACGCAGGCGCAAGCCCAACTTCTCGAGGCGAACGTTGATGACTTGGGGACGTCCGATCAAAATCGGCCGGGCCAGGCCTTCATCCACCACCGTCTGCACCGCATGCAGCACGCGACTGTCCTCGCCCTCGCAATAGACGACGCGCCTTGGCCTCTTCTTGGCCGCATCGAACACCGGCTTCATGATCAGCCCGGAGTGATAGACGAACTGAATTAGCTGATCGCGGTATGCGTCGAGATCGGCGATCGGACGCGTGGCCACGCCGCTTTCCATCGCCGCCTTGGCGACCGCCGGGGCAATCTTGACGATCAGCCGCGGGTCGAAAGGCTTGGGGATCAGATACTCAGGGCCGAAGCCCAGGTTGGCATCGCGGTACGCCATGGCCACCACATCGGACTGCTCCTGCTGCGCCAGTTCCGCGATGGCGTGCGTCGAGGCTAGCTTCATCGCTTCGGTGATCGTGGTCGCGCCGGCGTCCAACGCGCCCCGGAAAATGAACGGGAAACAAAGAACATTGTTGACCTGGTTCGGATAGTCCGAGCGACCCGTGGCGATGATGCAATCGGGACGCGCAGCCTTGGCCTCCTCCGGCATGATCTCGGGGATGGGGTTGGCAAGCGCGAGGATAAGCGGGCGCGGGGCCATCTTTTCCACCATCTCGGGCTTAAGTACCCCGCCGGCGGACAATCCTAGGAAGACATCGGCTCCCGCGACAATCTCGGCTAGCGTTCGCGCGCTCGTATCGCGTGCATAGCGGGCCTTGTATGGGTCCATCTCTTCCAGCCGGCCCTTGTAGACGACGCCGTGGACGTCCGCCACGGCGATGTTGTCGACCGCCAGACCCAAACTCACGAGCAGATCGAGGCATGACAGCGCGGCCGCGCCGGCGCCCGAGCATGCGAGCTTCACCTTCCCGATATCTTTGCCCACGACCTTGAGACCGTTCAGCACGGCTGCGCCGACAATGATCGCGGTGCCGTGCTGGTCGTCGTGGAATACCGGAATTTTCAAGCGCCCTCTCAAGTTGCGCTCGACGTAGAAGCACTCGGGCGCCTTGATGTCTTCGAGATTAATGCCGCCGAAGGTGGGCTCGAGACTGGCAATGATATCGACCAACTTCTGCGGATCGCGCTCGTTGATCTCGATGTCGAACACGTCGATGCCAGCGAACTTCTTGAACAGTACGCCCTTACCTTCCATCACCGGCTTGGCCGCCTCGGGCCCGATCGCCCCGAGGCCGAGTACCGCGGTGCCGTTTGTGATCACCCCGATTAGGTTCCCGCGCGCGGTAAAGTCGCGCGTGCGGGCACGATCGGCGACGATCTCTTCGCAAGCGGCGGCTACCCCCGGCGAATAAGCGAGCGCAAGATCGCGCTGCGTGATCAAATTCTTGGTCGGGTTGACCGAGATCTTGCCCGGTTTGGGTAACCGGTGATAGTCGAGCGCTGCCTTCCTGAATGAATCGTCGATCATGTCTTCGTCGACCTTGCTCCAAGTATTCTCGAGGCAACCAACCGTTGAGCCATTCGGCTTAGCGGTGCGATTTCGCGCGAGTTGTCGTCCGGGCATGCCAAAAGGGCGAAAAGTCAATTGTACGCTGGCGACTGCGGCACGCCCGCGCAGTCGACTCCGCCGCTCTGCTAGACTGCGTGCATTGCGTTCGCCTATTCAGTATCGATATGTCCCTGCTCACATCCAAACTCGCAAGATTGGCAAGCCGGGTCTTGACCGGCGCTTGCATCGCGCTGCCAGCGCTGGCAGCGCACGCCCAGAACGGCAGCACGCCGCTCATTTGGGAGGCGCGCTCGCCCAGCAATACGGTGTATTTGTTCGGCACCGTGCACGTCGGCGCGCGCAAACTGTACCCGTTGAGCCCCGCGGTGGAACATGCCTACTCGACATCGCGCGTGCTGGCGCTAGAGGCAGACCCGACCGATCAATCCGCGCTGCTGTTGGCGACACAGAGCTCAACCTACAAACCGCCCGACAGCTTAGCCCATCACATCTCGCCCGAGCTGATGGAAGAGCTCAGAAAGGCGCTGCCCACAGTAGGGCTACCGGTCGAGTATGCCGAGGCGATGCGGCCAGAATTGCTGGCGATGACGCTGGCCATGATGGAAGTAGGTCGCGAGGGCTTTGACCCGAACCTCGGTTTGGACATCTACCTCGCACAGCGCGCGAAGCAGGACGGAAAGCGCATCGTCGAACTGGAGTCCATCGTCGGTCAGCTTGCTCTGCTAAATAGCTTTTCGCCCGAGCTACAGGAGGGCATGCTGCGCTCGGCGGTGGAAGGTATCACTAGCGGCAGCCTGAGCGCAGATATTCGCGATCTCGTGTCGGCTTGGAGAGCAGGCGACGAGAAGCGTCTATGGGAGCTCGTCAACAAGGAGGTAGAGGAGTTGCCGGCAGCGCAAGCGCGGGAGCTGCGCGAGCAACTGTACGACGCCCGCAACCGCGAGATGAGCGAGAAGATCGTGGCCATGCTGTCAGGCAGCGACCCTACGCTTGTGGCGGTGGGGGTCGGGCATCTGCTTGGAGCCACCGGCATCGTGGAACTGCTGCGCAAAAAAGGCTACAGCGTGCACAAGCTGTAGCAATTGTCGACCGCGCACCGATTCGGCTCCGAGCAATGAACGATATCGCCCGGCCTTTGCGTACCGAGCTGTACCCGGACGTCGAGCCATTCGACTCTGGCATGCTCCCGGTTGACGCTTGCCACACGCTCTACTGGGAGCAATCAGGCAATCCTCGCGGGATGCCGGTCGTGCTTCTGCACGGCGGCCCAGGCGCGGGCACCAGCCCTGGGCAGCGGCGCTTCTTCGATCCCGCCTTCTACCGTATCGTGCTCTTCGATCAGCGCGGTGCCGGCCGCTCGATCCCCCATGGTGAGCTAAACGATAACACCACACCGCTGCTCATCGCGGATCTCGAGAAGCTACGCGCGCGGTTGGCGATCGAGCGCTGGCTGTTGTTCGGGGGCTCCTGGGGCAGCACCTTGGCGCTCGCCTATGCGCAGGCGCACCCGGAGCGCTGCGCCGGGCTTGTGCTGCGTGGGATATTTCTGTGCCGGCAACACGAGGTAGACTGGTTTCTCTACGGGCTGCGCAGCATCTTCCCCGAGGCGTGGCGAGCGTTCGCCGAAGCGATCCCCGAAGCCGCGCGGCGTGATCTGTTGGCTGCGTATAGCAGCCGTCTCAACCACGCCGACCCCGCGATACACATGCCGGCAGCGCGGGCGTGGAGCACGTATGAGGGCCGCTGTTCAACCCTGCTTCCCAATGCTGAGATGTTGGCGTATTTCTCGGGCGATCGCGTGGCGCTCGGGCTGGCGCGCATCGAGGCGCACTACTTCAGGCATCGTGCTTTTCTTCCCGAGAACGCGTTGCTTGGCAACGTGCACCGGCTGCGAAACATCCCGGCGGTGATCGTGCAGGGACGCTACGACATGATCTGCCCGGTTCTCACCGCAGATGAACTGCACCGCGCTTGGCCCGAGGCCGAGTACATCGTCGTTCCCGATGCCGGGCACTCGGCGTGGGAGCCTGGGATCCGGGCACAGCTCGTTGCGGCGACGGAGCGCTTCAAGGTGTCGCGCGCTCGCCGCGGCGCCAGCGCTTAGTGACGCGCCACCCCAACCAGTTCCGCGATGGTTGCGCACAGGACGATCCTGGGCATAACCGAGGCATAACCAGCTGGAGCGGGTCCCATTCACGGGTGCCACGACATTTCGCAGGCAGCGAGGGCGGCGCGGCGCGTGAGTTTCGCGCGCGTCATCCGTTCCCGGCGTCTCGACGGTGAAGCGCCTTGGCCCCCTGATGCTCATGCTTGGGCTGCTGCTGGGGCCCACTTATTATGTCCTGTGCGAATACCTGAGCGGCGAGGACGGCGAGACCTTCACTCTAGCCGAGCGCGCCGCACGCTGGACGCTACCCGACGGAACCATTCTCCGCTTTGCCCGCGGCCAGGCGTATCGACCGGTGACGCTTACACTCGATCCAGGAATGAACCTAATTGCGTTCCTGCTGACCTTCGAGGCGGCGCCTGAAAGCACGGATGCTTCAAAATCGACCGACAACTACGAGGTCACTCTTTTGCAATCGGACCAGCCGATCTTCGAGCGCTCTCTTGCGGTAAAGCTCGCGCCGGGTTCGAAGGCAACCGTCGAAACGGGCAAGCTGGCGCTGTACTACCCTGGAGCTTACCAATTTCTGCTGCAGGAAGCAGGCGCGCCCCATGTTCCGGTCTCCCAAGTGCGCCTGCAAGTGCGCAAGCACATCAAAGCCCCGTCGCTGCCTTTGACGGCAAGCGGGCTCGTCTTGCTGGTCGCCGGCTTAGCGCTGACTCTGGAGTCGTACATACCGCGCCGCCGCTCGCGCTGAGCGTCCGGCAAGCTGTCCTTGCTTGCGCCTGCGCTCGCGCAACCCGGGATGGGTGGTTGCGCCGCACGCGCCTTTGCACGGATACTGGCAAGATCAGCGCTGCGGCACGCCAGTGCTTTCGCAGGCTGGCGCCTTTAGCTGGCACGGCCTCGTTTATACGGAGATTGGCAATGCAAAGCTTAAGATACATCGTACTGGGCACTTTGTTCGCATCGTCGGCATGGGCGGCGGGGGCCGAGCCCGAGGGCGGGGGTCAGTGCGCTATGAGCGCAGCCAACGGAACCTCGCTGCCGACCAGTTGCTCGGTGGTCTGGATCTCTCCGCAAGACAAGCTGTACTGCTTCAGTAGCGAGAAAGCGAAGCGCTTGTTCCTCCAGGACCCCGAGGCGAACGAGCGGCGCGCGCAGGCTTTTTTCAAGGACCCATCGCTGTGGGAGAAACTGAAGAAGGAGGAGACCGGGGGTTAACAAGCCCCGTTAGGAGCTAAGCGGCGGTGCGCGCGTTTCCCCCTGTGCTGCTGGCTTACATGGAAGCCCTCAAGGCCCACGATGTGCTGCGCGTTGCCCAAACGGTGGGCGAAGACCTCGAGTTCATCTCCGCCACTCGCACGTTGAACAAAGGCGAGTTTCTGAACATGTTGAGCGCGCTCTATACGGGTTTTCCAGATTGGCACTACGACCATGATCCGCCACTGTGGCAAGAAGACTTGATTGCAGTGAAGTGGCGCCAGGGTGGAACCCACAATGGCGTATTTGCGATGCCCGGTCTGACACCGATCGCTCCGACCGGGCGAAGTGTGAACATCCCCGAACACTACTTCTTCTATCGGGTGGCGAGTGACCGCATCGTCATGATCCGCCCCGAAGTTGTCCCCGGCGGCGCTCCGCGCGGAATCCTGGAGCAGATCGGTGTGCGTTTGCCACCTTTATGAGGAGCGAAGAGGTCTGCGTACCGGTGTCGCTTCTGGCCCTTTCCGCTCGCTCAATGGCTAAGCGGGAGCCCGCGGACAGTCCCATTCAACTTCCGTCCTGCTCCTCCGTCTGCTGCTTTGCTGGCGCGGATCTTTTTGGCGCTTCTCGCACCAGCACACCGGGTTTGGCCGACTGCCGTCCCGCGTCCTGACGTCAGTCGACGAACCGATCGACCCAAACCCTCCACGTCGCCCATACGGGGTACGCCCTTGCCACGGGACCCCGCCTAGCGCTTGCCGCCGCGCCGCGCGCGCCGTGGCACGGCCGGCTTCTCGGCCTGACCCGGCAGCGGCAGCGCAGTCTGGTACTTCACCTGTTTGAGGGCGAAGCTGGATTTGATGTTGCCCACACCAGGCACGCGAGACAGAAAGTTCACGATGAAATGCTCTAGAGCCTGGAGGTCGGCCACCACCACTCGCAGCAAATAATCGGCGTCACCGGTCATGAGATAGCACTCCATCACCTCGGGGCGATCGCGTATCGCGCGCTGGAAAGTTTCCAGCGCGGGCTCTATCTGTTTTTCGAGCGTGACTTGGATGAACACGCTCACCTTCAGCCCCACCTGCAGGGGATCCAGCAAGGTGACGTAGCGGCTGATGTAGCCGCCGTGCTCCAGCGCTCGCACGCGATTCAGGCACGGCGAAGGCGACAGCCCGACTTGACGCGCCAAATCCACGTTGGACATGCGTGCATCGAGCTGGAGCAGGCCTAAGATCTTCCAATCTGTCGCATCCGGTTCCATTGGCGATATTTTGCGCTCAAAATCTGGTATAGAACGGCATTAAATTTCAGCGCCATCCGCTTCTGCTAGGATAAACGAAACCACGTGCTGAGCGAATCCGGGTACGATACGCTGGCCATGGTCGCTGCGGCCGACGGCGCCCCCTTCGCGCGAGGCACGAAGCACACCTCGATCATGGATCTTTTATGACTGACCTTTCCGAATTCAATTTCTCCGGGCACTGGGTGGTATTGCCCCCGGATCAGGACCCGTTGGAAACACGGGAGTGGATGCAAGCGCTCGACGCCGTCATCGAGCATGAAGGGCGCGAGCGCGCCACGTTCATCCTGCGCAAACTGCTGGACCATGCACGCACTCAGCGAGTGGCGCTACCGCCGGTGCTGAGCACACCGTACTGCAATACCATTTCGCTCGCCGACCAACCGCAATTCCCGGGCAATCTAGAGACGGAGCAGCGGTTGATCGGGTTGGTGCGCTGGAACGCTCTGGCAACCGTCGTGCGCGCCAACAAGTTCTCATCCGAGCTAGGTGGGCACATCGCGAGTTATGCCTCTGCAGCCGACCTGTTCGAGGTGGGTTTCAACCATTTCTTTCGTGCCGGTCAGGCCGGGGACCTTATTTACTTCCAGCCCCACTCCGCGCCCGGAATCTACGCCCGCGCTTTCCTGGAAGGACGGCTCAGCGAGGAGCGCCTCGACAACTATCGGCGCGAGGTCGGCGGGAAGGGACTGTGCTCCTACTGCCACCCATACCTCATGCCCGAGTTCTGGCAGTTCCCCACCGGCTCTATGGGGCTCGGCCCGTTAATGGCCATCTATCAAGCGCGCTTTCTCCGCTACCTCGAAAACCGCGGCGTTCTCACCACGTCGGGGCGCAAAGTCTGGGCCTTTGTCGGCGATGGGGAAATGGATGAACCAGAGGCACTTGCCGGCTTGTCGATGGCAGCGCGCGAAGCTTTGGACAACCTCATCTTCGTCGTCAACTGCAATCTACAGCGCCTCGACGGTCCAGTGCGGGGCAACGGTTCTATCATCCAGGAGCTGGAAGGCCTGTTCGCCGGCGCCGGGTGGCATGTCATCAAACTGCTGTGGGGCTCGGACTGGGATCCGCTGTTCGCGCGCGATCATGAGAGCGTGATTCTTAAGCGGCTGCACGAAACCGTGGACGGCGAGTTTCAGAAATACGCCGCTACCGATGGGCGCTTTAATCGCGAGCACTTCTTCAACAAGTATCCTGAATTGCAGGCGATCGTCGCACACATGTCCGACGAGGACATCGACCGACTCAAACGCGGGGGCCATGATCCGGTCAAGATCTACGCTGCGTACCACGCGGCGGTCAATCACAGGGGGCAGCCGACGGTGATCCTGGCACAGACCAAGAAGGGGTACGGCATGGGCCACGGCGGCCAAGGCAAAATGGGCGCGCACCAGCAAAAAAAGCTCGAAGACGAAGCGCTACTGTCCTTCCGCGACCGCTTCGCGCTGCCGCTATCCGACGACGAAGTGACCAATGTGCGCTTCCACAAGCCACCGGCTGACAGTCCGGAGATGAAGTATCTGCACGCGCGGCGACAAGCGCTGGGCGGCTATCTCCCGACGCGCGTGCCAACGGGCCCCGAACTGGCGGCGCCCCCTTTGTCCGCGCTCGCCAAGCACTTGGAGGGCACGCACGGGCGCGAGCAATCCACCACCATGGTCTTCGTCCAGATGCTCTCGCAGCTGCTGCGTGACCCCCAGTCGGGCAAGCGCATCGTCCCCATCGTGGCAGACGAGGCCCGCACGTTCGGCATGCAAGCGCTGTTTCGACAGGTCGCGATCTACTCGTCGGTTGGACAACTGTACGAGCCCGAGGACAAGGACGAGCTGCTCTACTACAAAGAGGCCAAGGATGGCCAGATTCTAGAAGAAGGGATCAGTGAGGCGGGGGCCGTGGCCTCATGGATCGCAGCCGCGACCAGCTACAGCAGCCACGGCATTGCGATGCTGCCTTTTTACATCTTCTACTCTTGTTTCGGATTCCAACGCGTCGGCGACCTCGTTTGGGCTGCGGGCGATTCGCGCTGTCGCGGGTTCTTGCTCGGGGCGACCGCCGGGCGCACCACTTTATCCGGCGAGGGGCTGCAGCACGAAGACGGCTCCAGCCACCTGCTGTTCTCCACGGTGCCAAACTGCGTCGCCTACGATCCTTGTTTCGGCTATGAGTTGGCGGTGATTCTGCAAGACGGGATGCAGCGCATGTTGGAGCGCCAACAGGACGTGTTTTACTACGTCACGGTGATGAACGAGAATTACGCTCATCCACCCATGCCCGAAGGCGCACAGGAGGGAATTCTGCGCGGGATGTACAGGCTGCGCGAAGCACGCATTGCAAATCATGAGTCACGCGTGCAACTGCTAGGGTCGGGCACCATTTTGCGCGAAGTCATCGCTGCTAGCGAACTCTTGGAGCAAGACTGGGGCATCGCCGCCGACGTATGGAGCGCAACCAGCTTTACCGAGCTGCGGCGCGAAGGCATGGACTGCGAGCGTCATAACCGCTTACGCCTCGACGACGAGCCGAAGCCATCGTGGGTGCAAAGGTGCCTTGCGCCCACCGCTGGCCCGATCGTGGCTGCCAGTGATTACATGCGCGCGGTTCCCGACCTGATCCGCCCGTACGTGCCCGTTGTATCCAAATCGGGCGCCCCGCGCCACTACGTGACGCTAGGCACTGACGGATTCGGACGTAGTGACACCCGTGCCGCGCTGCGCCGCTTCTTCGAGGTCGACCGCTATAGCGTCGCTGTCGCAGCGCTCAAGGCGCTTGCCGACGAAGGGACGGTCGCATTGGGCGTGCTCAGGCGGGCCATGGCCAAGTACGGGATTGATCCAACGCGTGCAAATCCCTGGGACAGCTGACCCTCTCGGATTTCGACGAGCCCGCACCGGGGCGCAGATCGCCGCCTGGCCCTAGCGGGCGGCCCGTTGCAGCGGCTGGCTCGTTTCCTGCTCCATCTCCCGGGGTCCTCAGCCCCAAACACCGGGAGATAGGCATGAAAACGAGCCCCCTGCTGGTCGCCAGCGCCCTTCTGCTGGCCAGCGGTAACTTGGTGGCCTACCAGATCGTCGAGAGCCGCTTCCACGTTGAAGTGGCGCCCAACAAGTTTGTTGACCAACTCGTTCTGCGCTGCGAGGACGGGCGGCAGGTCACAGTCCCTTGGCAGTCGAAGCTCGCCGAGTCCTGCGGTGAAGATCTGATGGGCAATGTAACGCTGCCACCGGCCAGCGCTGCGCCGATTGACGAGCAGCAAAAGCAAGCGATGCTCGAACAGCTGCGCTCCCAGTACGGCAACATCTCCGAAAAGCAAGTCGAGTTCATCTCTGGGCCCGCCGGCATTTCCACGCGCTTCAAACCACCCATCGTGGAAGTGTTGAAGAAATACGAAAGCTGCCGCAAGGCACTCAAAGACAAGGCTTACTGCGCGGCGGAGCGCGACAAGGCCTTGGCCCGCCTAGCGGATCCGAAGCCGACCTCGGTTGCGGCGCGTACGCCCGAGGCCACAGAGTCCCCGTCCCGCCAGCCTGGTGTTCCGGCCTCGATCCCGGAGACCGCTGCGGCGCCCACGCCCAGCCCCAACCCGGGGTCCACGCCTAAGGAGGCGACTGTGCCGCCGTCCGCGTCGAGCGCTTCTAGCCCGGCATCGAGCGAAGCGGCACCCCAACCGACGCAGACTGCGGCCGTCGCCGCGACACCCGCCGAGCCGCCGCCTGCGCCGCCCTCCGAGCAGGAGGTGCGCGGCGCCGCCGAGCAGAAAATCAATCAAGACTATATGACTTGCCTGCGCGCCAAGCCGAAGTATGACTGCGATCAGGCTCGAACCAAGGCCTTAACCGCGCTCGATAAACCGAAATCCCAAAAGCAGCGCAAACCCGCTTCGAAGCCGGTCGAGCCCCAAGCACAACGCTAGCAGTCCGAGCAAGCGGCTCGAAGAGTACGAACTCCCCAACAGCGTCGCTGCGCTCGCCGGCGGCGCTTAGTTTTCCGATTCGCGCGATCATCTTGCGCTCACGCAAGGCGGCAGGCCCGATATTTCAGGATAATGAGGCCTGCGCCCCCGCACGACCATCACCGGAGAACCCGACTTATGCTTCCCCCACGCATCGACCCAGCCATCGTGCAGCGTCGTGTCGGAGCCTATGCCGATACGCAGCAGACGCTTCAGCAGCGTGGCGAGGTATACAAGGACCTTCTGGGATTCGTCCCACCGCGCATCGAGGCGCGGCTGAACGTGACCGGCGCGTTGGACCCCGAGATGCTCGATCTGCAAGAACGCATCCGCTCGCATGGGATGTATCCCAAATGCTTCGACGTCAAGACGGCGCAGCTGATGCTGTTTGCAATGCTGCTGATGGATACGAGCGATGCAGCCGTGCTGCACGCGATTGCCGCGCGCCGTGCCGGCGCAAGTTGGGAAGAACTGCAAGCGGTAATCAACCTATGTTTCCTGTTCCGCGGCCTGTCGGCTGCCAACCGCGGGGCCGAGATCCTAGCCAATATTGCCAAGCGAGAGGACGAGGCGGGCGCGAGATGAGCGGCGTCATTGCAGCGGCTGTAGTCGCGCACGTGCCCACGCTTAGCCGAGCGGAGATCACGCCGGAATTTCAACATACATTGGTCGAAGGGGAGCTCAAGCTCGGTCGCGATCTGCGCTCACTCGCACCCGATGTATGGGTCATCGCCTCCACGCATTGGGTTTCGACATTCAACTGGTTTGCAACCTGCCAGCCGCGGCACGAAGGCACATGCGTTGCCGACGAGGCACCCGACTTGATTCCAGGCATGGCTTACCGCTATCGCGGTGACCGCGATTTCGCGGTGGCGGTGGTCGACGAATGGAAGAGCCGCGAAATTCCTGCCGCACGCAACGAGTCGCTCCACTACCAGTGGGACTACGGCACTCTCGTGCCTTTATCGCTGCTCGATCCCGAGGGTGACGTCGCCGTGATAGCCGTGCCGGTGGTGCTTATGGCCGATCATGCCGAGTGCCTGCGCGCGGGCGCCGCGATCCATGTGACCGCTCAACGCATGGGCCGTCGCGTCGTATTCTTGGCGAGCACGGCGCTCAGCCATGCGTTAGTGCGCGGGCGGCAGTTCCTGCCGACGCCACAGCGCGTTGATGCGGATCAGCACCTGATCAGTCGGCTCAAGCGCGGTGCGATCGACGAGGTTATCGCGGACTTTGGCAACTACAGCCGACTGGCGGTGGCTGAGATGGGTGGACGCGCCCTCGCCACACTGCTCGGTGTGACTAAAGCGCTCAGCGACGATGGGGCTCGACTCGAGGGCCGTCAATACGGCAGCTACGCACAGTCCTCAGGCAGCGGCAACGCTAACCTGCTGATCGCGGCGCGCGATCTGTTGAACCAAATTCACTGACACCCCTTGCGCGGCAGCACATGGCGGTCAGGTGCCTGTGAGCGGTGGCAGCTGCGAGGCGTGTGGCTTGCAACCCACACACTCGCCTGACTGTACAGCCTCGCCCGTTAGGACAAGCACCCATGCCCGGTCGTACTGCGTCTAAGAGCGTCAGATCGTAGCCGGTCCGACTCGCGGCGGAGCGAAGACACTGTGCGTGAGCGCGAAGTTTCATAACGGTGTACTTGTGCTGTTGCGAAGCTGCGTCTAAGCGTGCGGGTGCGCGCGGGTCGCCGGCAAGAGGGACGGGCCGGGCACGCGCTGCGAGACCGCGTCGCGATCAGACGGCGAAGCGCGACTCGGGCAACCCATGGACCCCTGGGCGCGCCGCGAACACGCTGCCGGCGAGCGGCTGCTGCGCGAGTTGTTCGGGAGTAAGACGCTGGCGCGCCGTTGAGATGAACAGAGTGTCCAGTTCCTTGCCGCCAAAGCAGCAGCATGTCGGATTGGAGACCGGAAGCTCGATCACGCGGTCGATCTCGCCCCCGGGCGTGTAGCGTACGACTCTCCAGCCGCCATACTCGGCATTCCACA
>Ga0187780_10003159_pt1 | contig 12461 bp, 9 predicted proteins | sample 1015_Q2_SP10_20__FD_132429 | JGI IMG/M metagenome (GOLD analysis project Ga0187780, IMG submission 132429) | Tropical peat soil microbial communities from peatlands in Department of Meta, Colombia - 1015_Q2_SP10_20_MG | ecosystem: Environmental > Terrestrial > Soil > Wetlands > Peat | place...
CCCTGACACAGGCCGACCAGGAGCCGATCAGCCAGGCGCTGCCGCTCTACAACCAGCTCTCACAACTCCTCCAGGACGACGATGTCTACATCCCGCTCTACTACTCGGTGGGCAACTTCCTCATCCAGCCGTACGTGAAGGGAGCCGGTTCGAACACCGCCTTCGATTACTACTGGGACGGGATCAGGATCCTCGCCCACTAGACGCTGGACGCGAGCGCAACACCACCGACCCCAGGGGCGCCCGGTGCTCGAGCCGGGCGCCCTCAGGCGGCCCGGTGGAGGGCAGTCAGCCGCCGCGAAAACGTCAGGCCGCGGACCTCATCTGGATGACGTCGACGAGCTTGCGCACCGCACCCGCGAGCGTGCGCTCATCGGATCCGCCATAGCCGAGGATCAGACCGTGTCGTGCGTCGTCACCGCTGTAGCAGTGCGAAAGTGCGAGCGGATACAGGCCACGGCGCAGGGCGCGACGCACGACGTCCGTGTCGTCCGTCTGAGTCCTCAGGAACGCAACGACGCGGAGGCCCGCATCGGAGGCCCCGAGCGTGAGCACATCGGGCGCATGTTCACGAACGGCCGCGAGCAGCGCGTTCCTGCGCACAAGATGGACTGAGCGCATGCGTAGGAGATGGCGGGCGAGGTGCCCCTCCGTCAGGAAGTCCGTGAGTGCAAGCTGGTACAGCGGTGGGCAGGCGATGTCGAGCGCCTCGGCGAGACGTGCGAACCGAGGGACGAGCTCACGCGGGACGACGACGTACCCGATCCGCAGGCCGGGAAAGAGCACCTTGCCGAAGGTGCCTGCGTAGATGACGCGGTCGTGTGTATCCATGCCCTGGAGCGCGCCGAGCGGCCGGCCGGTGTAGCGATACTCGCCGTCGTCGTCGTCCTCGAGGATCCAGGCGTCATTGCGCGCGGCCCAGCCGAGAAGATCGAGCCGGCGGGTCATCTCCAGTGAGACGCCGAGCGGGTACTGATGCGACGGCGTCACGCACACCATCGCGACTCGCGTGGTGAGGCGTTTGATGCTCGCAACGTCGATGCCGCTCTCGTCGACGGGGACGCGGATGATGCCGGTGTTCGCGACCGTGAGCGTCCGCGACGTTGCGGGGTTGCCGGGCTCCTCGACACAGATGGAGGATCCCGGTCCGGCAAGCGCGAGGGCGCTGATGAGCACACTCGCCTGCGGGCCGCTGACGACGAGCACCTGTTCGGCGTCACAGTCCACCGCTCGCGTCGTGCGCAGGTAGTCGGCGATCGCCTCACGCAGCGGAGGGTGCCCTGCGGGATCGCCGCCGGCAAGAAGCCGGCTCGCATGGCGGCGCACGAGACGAGCGAACGTCTCGTGCGGGAAGCGGTCGAGCGCCGGGACACCGACGCGAAACGGTTCGGGTTCATGGCCGTCCGCGTCGTTCTCGTATTGCGGGAGTGGCAGCCGATTCGAGGATCGCGATTGCGGCCTGCGCACGGTGATCGGCCGGGCGAGCTCGTCCGGTATGTGATCGCGAACGAACGTGCCCGATCCGACTCTGCCGTCGAGATACCCATCGTGGTGCAGCTGTTCGAACGCGCTCAGCACGGGGAACCGCGAGATGCGGAGCTGATCCGCGAGGATGCGTGTCGACGGAAGACGCTGCCCGGGTGCGAGACGGCCGGCAACGATGGCCGCGCGGTACCCGTCGTAGATCTGCATGTGCAGCGGGACCGCCGAGCGGCGATCGAAGGGAATGCACGGAATCAGCCCATCGCCCGGCATCGCGCGCATCGACGTCTCAGCCCGGTTGAGGATGGGTGACGTGCTCCATCGAGATGAGACGTTGCGCCGCCCGGCCCGTCGCGCAACATCCCCCATCGGAGTGAAGTTCGCGAGAACGCATCCCTCGCTGGAATGATTTTTCCCCGCAAGGGTTTTTTGACGTCGACCCGGGGTCGTAGGCTGGGCGGATGCCGTGGCATGCAGCGGTTACCGCGGACCGGGCACCCTGACGGCTCTCGTGCGACCATCGGGATGGATGGAATGGACGGGCCCGGGGTTTGTCGACCACCATGCGCACCTGCTCCGTGCGGCCGCGCTGCTCGCCGAGAGCTGGGGGAGCGCCGAGGCGATCCGCGCGCTGCATCACTCATGCGCACAGCATGGTGTGTCGCCCGTCGACGCCATCGAGCCGCCGGAGCGTGGTGACCTGCCCGGCGTGCTGCGCTCCGCGCTGCAGCGCGCCAGGTCGGTGGGGTTGGTGGAGATCTGGGAGGCCGGCGTCCGTCATCCTTCGTACTGGGCGGCGCTGCACGCGCTGCGGGATGAGGGCCCGCTTCCGCTTCGCGTCCGCTTGCTCGTCGCGGCGGGATTGGCGGAGCGGGAGATGCCCGCGAGGAGCGGGGATCCGTGGCTCGACATCACGGGCGTCAAGTTCTACGCGGACGGATGGCTCGGGCCGCGCACCTGCGCTGTGTCAGCAGCGTTCCGCGACGACCCCGACAACGCGGGTCTGCTCTTCGAACCCGCGGACCGGCTCGCGCGGCGCATCGAGCCGTTCGCGGCCGCGGGCTGGCTGATCGCGACCCACGCGATCGGCGACCGCGCCATCGAGTCGGTGCTCGACGCATACGACAAGGTGTTCGGCGCCGGCTGCCGCGCCGCGGCACCGCGCATCGAGCACGCACAGCTGCTGCGCCCCGATCTCGTCGCGCGCATGGCGGCGATGGGCGTCGTGGCGTGCATCCAGCCGGGCTTCGCGCTGGACGACAGGAGTCATGCCGAAGCGGCTCTGGAGGATGAGTGGCCGATGGCGTACCGATGGAGTGCGCTGCTCGACGCGGGGGTTCCCGTCATCACGGGGAGCGATTACCCGATCGACGGGCTCGAACCGCTCCGCGGACTCGCTAAGCTGCTGCGGAATCCCTTCGATTCGCTGACGCAGAGCGTCGCGCTCGGGCTGATGACGCGCCGGGAGGCGGGTACGGTCACACTATCGGGCGACCTCGAGCACGGGGACGCGCGCGCTATCGTCTCCATGAGGGTCATCGCGACGGCTCCAGCAGGTTGAGACCATGGGTATGACAGCCGGCGCTCCGGTCGCTGGTCGGGGCGGGACATCTCCGGACGCCGAGGTGGCGCTGAGGGTCGAGCACCTCACCAAACGATTCGGAGAGCGCACAGCCTTCGACGACGTGTCCTTCAGCGTCGCGCCTGGCGAGGTGTTCGGGTTTCTCGGCCCCAACGGCGCGGGCAAGACGACCACGGTGCGTACCCTCGGGACGCTCATCGAGCCGACGGCGGGTTCGGCGGTCGTCGCGGGCATCCCGCTCTCGCCGAGCAATGGTGCCGAGATCCGGCAGCGCATCTCGATCATGCCGGAGAACCCGGGACTGTACGTGCGCCTCACCGTCATCGAGAACCTGCAGTTCTTCGCCGGTCTGTACGGTCAGCGCAACCCGGGCCCGCGCATCGACAACGCGCTCGAGGCGGTCAACCTCACCGCTCGGGGACGCGACCTCTGCGGCAGCCTTTCCAAGGGACTGCGGCAGCGTGTCGGACTCGCTCGCGCGCTGCTCAACGACCCGTCGGTGATGTTCCTCGATGAGCCGACGTCGGGCCTCGATCCCGTCGCGGCCCGGGAGGTGCACGAGCTCATCAACGGCCTTCGCCAACGCGGGGTCACCGTGTTTCTCACGACTCACCGCCTCGATGAGGCGGAGCGTCTGTGCGACCGTGTCGCCATCCTCAACACGACCCTCCGCTCGGTGGGGCGGACCGAGGATCTCCGTGAGAGCCTGTTCAGCCGATCCCTGACGGTGGAGACCGGCGCACCGCTCGCCGCACCCGGCGATGTCTTCACTCACGCGAACGGCGTCGACGGCTGGCATGCGGATGGCGATACGGACTACGTGCTCGCCGTGGGTGATCCGCGCACGGTCGCGCCGGCGGTGGTGCGCGCGCTTGTCGCCGCGGGGGCCGACGTCGTTTCGATCGCGGAGTCACGGCACACGCTGGAGGACGTGTACCTGCAGTTGATAGCAGAGGATCCGGAGGCACAGCGGTAATGACCGTGAGCCTCGGTCACCTTCGCGCCGTCGTTGTCAAGGAGTTCCGCGAGTACCGCCGCAGCCCGTTCATCCTCGGCACCATGCTGGTGCTGCCACTCATCTTCCTCGTCGAGCCGCTCGTCATCATCTTCAGGCTCGGTGCGTCTGTTCCTGCCAGCATCGCCGACAAGTCGGTGGGCGCCACCTTTCTGCTGCTGCTGATCACTCCGGTGATCATCCCGGCGATCCTCGCCGCCTATTCGGTGGTCGGTGAGCGTGACCAGGGGACACTCGAACCCCTGCTCACGACGCCGATTCGGCGTACCGAGCTGCTCCTCGGCAAGGCGGTGAGCATGGTGCTGCCCGCGGTCCTCGTCGCGTACATCCTCTTTGCGCTCGTCGAGATCGCCGCCCATCTGTTTGCGGCCAACCCCGCGGTCATCGCGGAGCTCGGCCAGGGACCGCACATCCTCGCCGAGGCCCTCTTTGCGCCGCTGCTCGCCGGCTGGGCGGTGTGGGTCGGGATAGCGATCTCCACACGGTCGAGCGAGGTGAGAGTGGCCCAGCAGCTCGCGACGCTTTCCAGCCTGCCCCCGCTGGCATTCGTGGCGCTGGTCTCCTTCAACATCCTGACCCCGGACTTCACGTTGGCGTTGATCTTCGCTCTGGTCCTGCTCGTCGCCGACGTCGTCATGTGGCGCATCGTGTCGGCGATGTTCGACCGCGAGCGGCTCATCACCGGGGCTCGCGCGCAGGCGGCTGCCGCTGCCCACCGGAGCCCATCACCGCAGGGTGTGGTTCGCCGGATACCGCGCGCGGCCGACAGCGATGAGGGCAGCCGCGACGCGTAGACGCTGCGAGGCTCACCTCGAGACGAGCATCGACGACGTGCCGCGCGCCGTCAACCGGTGACGGTGATCTCACCCTTCATGTTCGGCGCATGGATCGTGCAGATGTAGTTGTACGTACCCGGTGACGTGAACTTGACCTCCCAGGTCGCGCCCGGATCGAGCGAAGGATCGCTGAGGCACTGATCGTTCTTGTCCTGGAATGTGACCGTGTGCATGACCGAGCCGGTGTTCTTGAACTGCACGACGTCGCCCACGTGCGCCGTCGACGACGCCGGGACGAAGACGAGGTTGTCGGTCGGGTCGATGGTGGTGGTGGCGGTTCCGAGGCCGCTCACGGCGGCCGACCCGTTGCAGGCGGCGGCAGGTGCGCTCGTCCCGCCGGAAGGGGAGCCGCCACAGCCGAGCAGCGCGATCGCCACTCCCAAATCCCACTCCGAGAACCCAGACGCGGTGACGGGTCATGCCGTCAACACGCCGGAGCAAACAGACCGACCAGTCGACATCACAGCCCACGATACGCACGCCGTACCGTCATACGTAAGCGAGAGACGCATCGGTTGCATGCGATCGCAACCAGACCCGAGAGTTGCTTTGTGATAGCCTAGTGGCGATGCCGAGGCTGCTCGACGCCACGCGCGAATTGCGGCGCCGGCGGGTGCTGGACGCTGCCTGGCGCTGCATTGCCAGGGAGGGGTTTCGGGATCTGACGGTCGACGACGTCTGCGCCGACGCGGGTCTCAGCAAGGGAGCCTTCTACGTCCATTTCGCGTCGAAGGAGGCGCTCCTCCTGGCGTTGATCGCGGACGACGCGGCGTCGATCGCCCGGGTTGCGCAGGATCCCGAGACGCTCCGGCTCGGCCCGGTGCAGCGGATTCGCAAGCTCACCGAGTTGATGCTGCTCCAGGGCGCGGATCCCGCCCGCGTGCAACTGCGCGCCGATGTGTGGGGCGCGATGCAGACGTACCCCGCCGTGCGTGCCGCGGTGACGGCCGTGGTCGCGGAGCGCCAGGCGACGTTGCGCCGATGGGTCGAGGAGGCGGTCGCGGACGAAACGATGGAGCTCGACTTCCCACCCAACGCGCTCGCCGCGCTCCTGCTCGCGATCAGCGACGGGCTGATCCTGCATTACGCGCTCGATCCGCACGCCTTTCGCTGGGGACGGATCAGCAAGGCGGTCGACGGCATGCTCGAGGGGTTCGCGACCCGGCCGCGAGCAGCGAGGCTGCGGTGACCTCCCGATAGCTCCCCTCGCGGTCGCTTCGGCGCACCGCTGGATCGCCTCGCACGCCGCGCGGCAATCCGACGTCCGGTGGTGGGCGGCGGTGCTCCCACTCGGGATGTACCCGGCCTGCACGTTCACCGTTGCCGGCGTGACCGCGATCGGTGCTCAGCGCGTGGCCGGGTACGTCACCTTCTGGGTCGCGCTTGCCGGGGTTGTGGCGGCCGCGATGAGCGCGCGGGCGGTGATGCGCACGCTCGCTGCGGCGCCGGCGACGGACAGCTAGGCGACGTCGGTCGCGGAGGAGGTGTCGGTTGCGCCCGGCATGTCCGGAAGGGCCAGCTCCGATGCCGGCTTCGGCCTGCCGATGTAGTAGCCCTGGGCGAAGTCGCATCCGATCGCGCTCAGCAGGTTGAGACCGTCGACGTCCTCGATGCCCTCCGCCACCACCCGCATGTTGAGCTTGTGGCCGAGCGCGATCGTCGCTCGCACGAGGTCGAGGTTGCGCTCCGTGTCACCGGTCTCGAGACGCGTGAGGAAGCTCCGATCGAGCTTCAACTCGCTCACGGCGAGGCTCCCGAGGTAGGCGAGTGACGTCACCCCGGCACCGAAGTCGTCGATGGAGACACCGAGGCCGACGTCGCGCAGCTGCTCGATCACGAGCCTGCACAGGTCGAAGTCCTTGATGATGGTCGTCTCGGTGATCTCGAGGATGAGCGAGGACGGTGGAACGCCGTAGCGACCCAGCACCGCGATGACCGCGTCGCTGAAGCCGGAGTCGAGAAGGTTCGTCGCGGAGACGTTGACGGACATGGAGAGGTCACGCCCTTCTGCTCGCCACTCCGCGCACTGCGCGACCGCACGTTCGAGGATCAGGGCCGTCAGCGACTGCATGAGCCCCGCCTCCTCGGCGAGCGGAAGGAAGTCGAGCGGGGGCACCAGCCCGAGGCGAGGATGTGGCCAGCGCACCAGCGCTTCCATGGCCGAGAGCTCACCGGTGATGAGGTCGATCTGGGGCTGATAGAACACCTCGAGCTCGTCTCGCAGGATCGCCTCACGCAGCTCGTCCACGAGGCGCAGACGGTTGCCGGTGTCGTCGATGTCGCGCCGGTATGTCTCGCACGGCGCCGGTCCGGTCTTGGCCCGATACATGGCCTGATCGGCGCAGCTGAGCAGTGACGCGCTGTCGGTCGCGTCCTGTGGGGCGTGAGCGACACCGATGCTGGCTCCGACCCTCACCGAGATCGTGTCGATCTCGAACGGCCGGTCGAGCTCGGCGATGATCCGGTTGGCGACCACGAGCGCATCGTCGGCGCGTGCGTCGAAGACGAGGACCGCCATCTCGTCGCCGCCGACTCGAACGAGACGGTCACCCTGCCGGAGCTGGCTGAGCAGCCGCGGGCCGAGCTGGCGCAGCACCTCGTCACCGGCTGCGTGGCCGAACGAGTCGTTGATCTCCTTGAAGTGGTCGAGGTCGACGTAGAGCAGGGAGAGCTGGCGATTGGGGGTCTCCGGGTCGTCATAGTCGGCGAAGTACGCGTCGAGAAGGTTGAAGAGCTGGCGGCGATTCCCGAGACCGGTCAGGTCGTCGGTGATCGCCTCGCGATGACGCTTCTGCGTGATCCGCCTGAGCTCACGGACCGAGATCGCCAGACGAAGGCCGACTGTGATCAGGGTCGCCGTCGCCAGTCCGATCGCCACGGGAGTGACCTGGTGCAACGTGTCGACCAGGAGGATGGTCAATCCCGCGCACGCGCCGAGGCCCGGCAGCAGGAACCCCGGGGTGTCGCGGCGGTCCGCCGCCTTCACCTTGAGCGGGCGAACCCACACCGAGAAGGAGATCAGCAGCACGGTGGTCGGCCACGCGATGCCGTCGGCGATCACACCGAGGTGCGATGCCGAGCCTGAGCTCGCGAAGAGGTTGAAGGTGTCGCCGACGGTGGCGACGCCGATCGCCGACGCGATGAGGATCCACTGAGGACTCTTCTTGCCGGGGATCACGGCGGTCCCACCCACGGCGATGACGAGCAGGAGCGCGTCACCGATCGGATAGGCAAGGTCGGTGGCGACCGTTGACGCATCGCCTCCGATCGCGTGCAGGACCGTGTTGAAGGCGAAGCACGCGCACAGGGCGGCGGCGCCCAGGCCGGCAACCGCTCCGTCGAGCCAGGTGGTGACGCTCATCCGCGACAGCTGCCGCCGTGTCAGGAGCGCGAGCGCGAAGTACACGAGCGGGTAGAAGCCGAGCCAGAACGCGTCGGCCACAGACGGCACGGGTGGTGTCGCGCCGCCAGCCGACTCCACTGCCTGCACCGTGTCCCCGATGCTCCACGAGAGGATCCCGAGGCCAAGCATGAGGGGGATCAGCCGCTGGCGCGTCTGAAGGGCCCGCCAGATGCAGAGCGCACTGGCGGTCAGTTCGAAGACGCCGACCCCCCAGTTGTCGATCAGAGGGATCGACTGGCCGGGCTGCCGGACGATCAGCGAGATCAGGTAGGCGAAGATCAGCACCGCGAGGCCGGCGTACGTCCCCACCACCGTCCTGGGCAGCCGTTCGACCCGCTCGGACGCCCAGGCGCGAAACGGCGCAGATGCGACGAACACGCCAGCAGGGTAGCCGCGCGATGCGTCCTTACCTGACACGGCACGTGTGGCTTTAGTCACAGAAGGGCACGGAGTTCGCATTACACGGTGTGGATGTTCGGCGCACGCATAGGTGAACCCGCGGTCAGCGCCGTCGCGCTGTTGACATCCGAGCCGGGGTGAACCGGCAGGCCGGGGGAGGTCACCTGAGCTTCGCGAGACACGCCGTCGCCACGGGGCTCACCGACAAGAGGGCCGCCTCCGAAAGTGCTTCGAAGGCGGCCCGGGCGAGAGGGGAGGAGGTTCGTTAGAGGATCAGCTGCAGCCGCTCGTCGCTCCGCAGTTGTGGCACTTGTAGCAGGCACCGTTGCGCACCATGAGGCTGCCGCAGTCGCTGCACGTCGGCGCGTCCTCCTGGTTGACGAACGCGCCCGGGCTGCTCATCGGGATCGAGGCAAGCTGCCTGCGCGCCGGCGCCACCGCCACGGGTGCGGCTGGAGCCGTCGCCGTCACGGAGTCGGTGCCGAAGTCGGCCGCGTCTGCATCGACGACGCTGCCGTCCGCTCCGCGGCGGATGATGCCCAGCCGGTCGCGCTCCTCCTGGGGGAGGAAGCGCGAGGCCAGCCAGCGGAAGATGTAGTCCATCACCGACTTGGCGATGGGGATCTCGGGATTCCGCGTGAAGCCCTGCGGGTCGAAGCGGGTGTGCGAGAACTTGTCGACCAGCGCCGGCAGCGGCACGCCGTACTGCAGGGCGAGTGACACCGCGGTCGCGAACGAGTCCATGAGCCCGCTGACAGTGGAGCCCTCCTTCGCCATCCGGAGGAAGATCTCGCCCGGCGTCCCGTCCTCGTACAGGCCGACGGTGATGTATCCCTCGTGCCCGCCCACCTCGAACTTGTGCGTGAGCGCGGTGCGTTCCGCGGGAAGCCGCTTGCGCAGGGGCCGCTCGACCACCTGGACGCGCTGACCCGTGGTCTTGTCGATGCTCGTCGCGAGCGGCTGGCTGCGCTTGCTCCCGTCGCGATAGATGGCGACCGCCTTGAGGCCGAGCTTCCACCCGTCGATGTACGCGCGCTCGATGTCCTCGACCGTGGACTCGTTGGGCATGTTCACCGTCTTGGAGATCGCCCCGCTGATGAACGGCTGCACCGCGGCCATCATGCGCAGGTGTCCCTGCCAGGTGATCGAGCGCTTGCCGTTCTGCGGTGTGAACGCGCAGTCGAAGACGGCGACATCCTCGTCGCGCAGGTTGGGCGCACCCTCGATCGTGTCGTTGGTGTCGATGTAGGCGATGATCTCCGCGATCGCCGTCTCGCCGTAGCCGAGCCGGCGCAGCGCGGCGGGAACGGTCCCGTTGACCATCTTCAGCATCCCGCCGCCCACGAGCTTCTTGTACTTGACGAGCGCGATGTCCGGCTCCACGCCGGTGGTGTCGCAGTCGAGCATGAAGCTGATCGTCCCAGTCGGCGCGAGCACCGTCGCCTGGGAGTTGCGGTACCCGTGCCGGGCGCCGAGCTCGTGGGCCTCGTCCCACGCGTGCCGGGCCGCGCCGACGAGGTCGGCCTCGATGTTCTCGGTAGGGATGTTGTACGCGGCCTCGCGGTGCTTTCCGATCACCCGGAGCATGGGCTGGCGGTTGGCTGCGTAGCCGTTGAACGGTCCGATCTCGCGAGCGATCCGCGCCGACTGCGCGTACGCCTCGCCGGTCAGGATCGAGGTGAGACAGGCGGCGAGATCACGACCCTGGGGCGAGTCGTACGGGACGCCACGCGCCATCAGCAGGGCGCCGAGGTTGGCGTATCCGAGGCCGAGGGGCCGGAAGTTCTCGCTGTTGACGGTGATCTTCTCGGTCGGGTACGAGGCGTTGCTGACCAGGATCTCCTGAGCGGTGATCGTGATGTGGATCGCGTGCCTGTACGCGTCGATGTCGATCGAGCCGTCGTCGTTGAGGAAGCGTGTCAGGTTGATCGACGCCAGGTTGCAGCTCGTGTCGTCGAGGAACATGAACTCGCTGCAGGGGTTGCTGGCGTTGATGCGGCCGGTCACCGCCGAGGTGTGCCAGTCGTTGATCGTGGTGTCGTACTGGACGCCGGGATCGCCGCACTGCCACGCCGACTCCGCCATGAGGCGCATGAGCTCGCGCGCCTTCACCGTCTTGATGATGCGGTTGGGGTCGGTGACGGCGCGGAGGTGCCAGTCGCGGTCGTCCTGGACCGCGCGCATGAACTCGTCGCTCACGCGGACCGAGTTGTTGCTGTTCTGGAAGAAGACCGACCCGTACGCCTCACCGGTGAAGGAGCTGTCGTAGCCGCCCTCGATGAGCGTCCACGCCTTACGCTCCTCGTTCACCTTGCAGGTGATGAACTCCTCGACGTCGGGATGGTCGGCGTTGAGGATGACCATCTTGGCGGCGCGCCGTGTGGTGCCGCCGCTCTTGATGACGCCGGCGAATGCGTCGAACCCCTTCATGAAGGAGACCGGCCCGCTCGCCGTGCCCCCACCTGCCAGCGCCTCCGTCGACGAGCGGATCGTGGAGAGGTTGGTCCCCGTCCCGCTGCCGTACTTGAAGAGCATGCCCTCGGTCTTGGCCAGCGTGAGGATCGACTCCATCGTGTCCTCGACGCTGTTGATGAAGCAGGCGGACGCCTGGTTCTTGCTGCCGGGGACGCCGATGTTGAACCAGACCGGGCTGTTGAAGCTCATCTTCTGGTGGAGGAGCAGATGGGTGAGCTCGTCCTGGAACGCCTGGGCGTCCGACTCGGTGGCGAAGTAGCCACCCTCGCGGCCCCACCGGGCGATGGTGTCGGCGACCCGCGAGATCATCTGCTTGACGCTCGTCTCGCGGCGTGACGTGCCGAGCGGTCCGCGGAAGTACTTGCTCACCACGACGTTTGTGGCCATCTGTGACCAGAACGAAGGGATCTCGCAGTCCTTCTGCTCGAAGACGGTGTCGCCCTTCTCGTTGGCGATCGAGGCGGTCCGCCGCTCCCAGGTCACCTCGTCGAAGGGATGGACGCCCTCGCGGGTGAACCGCCGCTCGACGTGGATGCCGCCACCCTCGACCTCCACCTTCGCGCTCACCCGTGTGCGATCAACTCCCTGGCGGCGCTGGCTGCGCCGCGCCGGGACCGGCTCGGACACAGGGGTGACGGGGTCCTGCGATGGTGGGTTGGAGGCGGAGTGATCCACGTTCTTTCCTCTTCTGTCGGTTGGGCGCTTCATTGTGCGAAGACGTGTGCAAGACCGCGCCCTGGCGGGCGGGAGCCCCAACCTCCGCGCTGCGGGATCACGTCAATTTTCCCACATCTTGGGGTCCTGCCGTCCGGGAGCCCCCATATCTTGAGAGTCGGCACGCCGGACGTCAAGGGGGTCCGCGACCTCCGCATGGGCGGTGAGGATGGCCCGATGCAGGTCCGGTACCTCCACCCGCATGGAGACCCTGCGGTCTCCGGCGAGCAGCAGGAACTCGCCTCGGGCGGCGGTCTCGAGGGATGCACGCTGGGCCTCGGTGAGCCCGAACGCGCGCTCCATCCGGGCGGTCTCGGCGGCGCGGTGACCGCCGAGCAGGACCACGGCGCAGTTGGTCGCGATGACGCTTCCCTCGTCGCTGCTCAGCAGGTCCTGGGCGTTCTGGGTGGCGACCACCAGCGATGCGTCGTACTTGCGGCATCGCCGCGCCAGCTGGACGAGCAGCTCGCGCAGCGGCCGGTGCACGCAGAGCGCACCCACCTCGTCGAAGACGATGTGCCGGCGGCGGCGGTCGTGCCGGACCAGCTCCCACAG
>Ga0187780_10003160_pt1 | contig 12461 bp, 9 predicted proteins | sample 1015_Q2_SP10_20__FD_132429 | JGI IMG/M metagenome (GOLD analysis project Ga0187780, IMG submission 132429) | Tropical peat soil microbial communities from peatlands in Department of Meta, Colombia - 1015_Q2_SP10_20_MG | ecosystem: Environmental > Terrestrial > Soil > Wetlands > Peat | place...
CGACGCGGGCAGCGCCGAGATCAAGCGACAGACTGGCGCTCAATACATGGTGATGGACGGCGACGTGGCAGTGGTCGAGTCCGGCGGCGAGCAAGACTTCCAGTATGCCGCCCAGTCGCGCTATCCGGCAGCCAAGGTGGACCGGGTCCTTCACGACGGGGATGAAGTGCGACTCGGCGGGAGCGTTCTCGTCGCACGCAAGACGCCGGGGCACACCCGGGGCTGTACCACGTGGACGCTGCGGGTATCCGATCAGGGACGCCTCCTGAATGTGGTGATCGTGGGGAGTTGGAACGTGAATCCGGGCTACCGGCTGGTCGATCGACCCGGACAGCCGGCTTCCTATCCAGGGATCGCCGCAGATTTTCAGCACACCTTCAGCGTGTTGAGGCAGCTGCCCTGTGACGTCTTCCTGGGAGCACACGGCGCATACTTCGACATGCTGGCAAAGCTCAGGCGGCTCACGCCGGCGACGGCAGTCACGGTGTGGATTGACCCGCAGGGCTATAAGGCGAAGGTGCAGGAGCGCGAGCAGGCGTTTCAGGCCGAGCTCGCGCGACAATCCCAGTAGTCGTAGCAGTCCGCCCGCCGAGGAAGACTCGCAACTTCGGAGACAGTGGTGAAAGATGTAGACCTTGGTCGACTGAGCGTCGCGCGCGTGTACGAAAGCGATGCCGTGATCCCGCTGTCGGTTGCACTGCCGAGCATCACCGCCGCGGACCTGGCTCGCCTCAAGCTCTGGTACTGGGATCCGGATCTGGCCGAGCTTCCGGGGCAGGCCAACATGCGCATCAGCGTCCACAGCTACGTCTTGCGCGTCGACGGGCGCAACATCCTGGTCGATACCTGCTGTGGCAACGACAAGCAGAGAAGCCTTCCCCCGGTCAGTAACCTCAAGACACCCTACCTCGAGAACCTCAGGGCCGCCGGCCTTCGGCCCGAGGAGATTGATCTCGTCATGTGCACCCACCTGCATTTCGACCATGTGGGGTGGAATACGCGTCTGAGGGACGGCAGCTGGGTACCGACGTTTCCCAGGGCGCGCTACCTGTTCGGTCGCCGGGATCTGGAGTTCTTCAGCAAGCAGCGGCACGAAGCCACGCATAGAGAGGCCTTCGACGACAGCGTGGCTCCGATCCTGGATGCCGGCCTTGCGGACATCATCGACTCGGATGCCGGAGTCCACCGGGAGATCGGCGATGGCATCTGGCTCGAGGACGTGAGCGGGCATTCGCCGGGCAATCTCTGTTTGATCGCCGAGTGCGGCGGCGAGCGCGCAATCTTCTCCGGAGACTGCTTCCACCATCCCGTCCAGCTGGTCCGCCCGGATGCGGAGTTCTTTGCCGACGAGAATCCGGCGAAGGCAAACGCGACGCGTGAGCGTCTGCTGCAGCAGTACGCCAACGCGGACGCAATCTTTTTCCCGGCGCACTTCACCGGTGCGACTGCGGGACGCGTGGCGCGTGACCGAGAGGGACACCTGAGCTTCCGCTTTCTGCCAAGCTAGTGCACCGTCCGAAAACGTGTCGGCGAGGAACACGTGAGAACCACAGGAGCGCACCATGGACTCGACCAATCCAGCCGCCGTGGGACTCGATCCGGAGCGGCTACGCCGGGTCACCCGGTCCATTCAGACGGACATCGACGGCGGCCTCTACGATGGAGCACAACTTGCCGTGGGTCGGTCCGGGCGGCTGGTGCTTTCCGAGGCGCTCGGGTTCGCGGACCGGTCGAGCGGGCGCCGGCTCCGCAACGACGACGTGCTGGTCGCCTTCTCGATCAGCAAGCAGCTGGTCGTCTCCGTCGTGCTCAGCTTCGTCGAGAAAGGCTTGCTGAGCCTTGCCCTCCCCGTGGCGGAGGTGCTCCCGCAGTTCGGCGTGCGGGGCAAGGGTTCGATCACGCTCTTTCACCTGCTGACCCACACCGGCGGATTGCTCGCGGACGTCCCCGCGCTCCCGGTCGAGGACCTGATCTCGCTGGAGCGCTTCACCGCATTCGTCTGCGCGTCCGCACCGGAGGCTCCGGCGGGCCAGCGGGTGCTCTATTCCAAGATGGCCGCCCACTCGGTTATGGCGTCCATGCTGGCGGCCGTCGACCCCGGCCGACGGCCCTTTGATGTGATCATGATCGAGGAGCTGCTGCGGCCGCTCGGCCTGAGAAGCACGCAGCTGGGTCCGCCTGCGGGGAACCGCTACGTCGCGCCGGTCGTACCGCGCTACCGCAGGCCGGCCGGCATGTTCACTGCGGAGGCGGTGTCGGGGTCGGCGCAGCTGATGCTGCACCCCGGCTCACAGATACCGGGTGCGGGGTACACGACGACGGCCGAGGACTTCTATCTCTTCGCCGACCTGCTGCGCGGCGGCGGCGCGCGCGAGGGCTTCCGTCTGCTGTCACCGCTGACGATCGAGCTGGCGACCCGCAATCACACCGGCGAGCTTCCCAACTCGCTCATGGACTACGCGCTCGGCATGCGCAACTGGCTGCCCTGGCCGGCCTACCACGGGCTCGGCTTCTTCGTGCGGGGCGAGAAGCTCACACCCGGGCCACTGCCCAACCTCGCGAGCGCGCGAACGTACGGCGGCTGGGGTTCGGGCACGTCCTGCTTCTGGGTCGATCCCGTGAACGACGTGTGCTTCTCGCTGATCACGGTTGGATCGCTCGAGGACAGCGATCATCTCCCGAGGACGCAGCGGCTCGGCGACATGGTTCTCGCCGCAGTCGTGCAGCCGCCCGGGGGCGCCGCGTGAGCGCGCGAGGCTCAGTAGTTGAACCGGTAGTGGATCTCGGCGTAGAGCTCGCGCGGCTCGTTCCAGTGCAAGCCGTCGAAGGTGAGGCTGTTGTCGATCAGCAGGCGACGGTTGGTCACATTCAGCGCCGTAAGTGAGGCCGCCACAGTCCTGCCGAAATTCTTGCCGAGGGTCAGATCGAGACTCGCATGGCTGGGCAGGTGGCTCGGCGGCGCATCGCCGTTCGCGAAGCCAGAGCCAACGTAAAGATTCGCGGCTGCAAGCGCCTGCCAGGGCAGCTGCACCTCGAGCCCTGCGTTGAGGGTATTGCGCTGGTCGTGGTCCAGCGCGTAGCTGCCCGTGGGAGGCGAGAAGTCGGTCAGCCCGCCAGTGATCGTGCCGGTGCCGTCCGCCGACTGGTTGGAATAGGCAAGGTGCGCCTGCAGGCTGCTCCAGAACCGTGGCGTGCGCACGGTGAGCTCGGTGGCCCGTATCAACGCTCCGGTAATGGTGATCGGCAGGAAGACGTTGGAGTTGCCGATCGGATTGTGATCGAAGAAGTTCTCGGCGGCAGTGCGGAAGTGATCGATGTCGAGCGTCCAGCCACCGAGGGGCAGCGTAAGGCCGTACTGGAACTCCCTGTCGCGCTCGCCGTGCAGCGGCAGGAAGCCGAGGCTGCTGCTCTGCGCGAATGCGAGCAGCGGACCTGAGATCGTCTCAAGGGGCGGCGCCTGGTAGAACTCGCCCCAGAAGGCGCGCAGCACCCAATTCAGTCGCGGAACCTTGACGGTGAAGCCCAGACGCGGATCGGTCGCGTTCTCCGTGAACAGGCCCTGGAAATGCGTCTGGCGCAACCCGCCCGAGAGCGTGAGCCACGGCGTGATCGGGTAGGTGTCCTGAACGAAGGCCGCGTCCACCTGCCCGGAGAGCTTGAGAGACTGCAGGAGCGCCGGGTTGCTGCCATCATTGAACAGCACGTTGAAAAAATGCTCATCGGACTGGCCGAACGCGAGAAGACCGGCGACCAGCTCGTTGCCACCTGCGCTGATGCGCAAGCTCTCCTGCCCGCCGAAGTAGCTCGAGGAGCGTTGGTCGGTGGTGCTGATCGGGTAGTCCCACGGTGCCGCGTCGAGATCGGCACGGTTGTAGTGGAAGAAGGCGGAGCTCGTGAGCACGACCGAGCCGCTGAAGGTGTGAACCCACGAGACGATCGTGTAGGCATCCGCTTCGCGCTGCACGTCCGCGGCAAGCTGGCCCGGAACATTGGGAATCTCGTAGTCGTCGCGGCGCGCGGAGCCGATCATGCGCAGCTGATCCTGCGGGGTCGCGTTGTAGATGAGCGTGGTGAAGGCGCCGTAGCCCTGCTGTGCGTCGTGGATGACCTGCGAATCCGGTGCCATCAGTCCGAGGTCGCTGCGATTCTCGTTCGCACTGACGTAGTACGCAAAATCGTTGCTGTGGCCGCCGACGCTCAGCGCATCGTTGGTCTGTCCGAAGTTGCCGGCGCTCACGACGAGCTCAGCCTCGTCGTTACGCTCGAAGCCGGTGCGCGGCACGACATTGAACACGCCGTAGGTGCGGTCGCCCTCGTCGGCACCGTAGCTGCCGCGCTCAACTTCCATATAGTCGATGTCCTTGGGGTCGATCTGCGGCCCGAGATTGCTCGCGATATTCGTGTTGGGAATCTCGATGCCGTCGAGCTCCCAGCTCACTTGGTGTCCGCCGCGCACATGCAGCTGGTCGTGGACGAAATAGGCTCCGGGCACGAAGTCGGTGATCGCAGCGAGGCTGTTGGTACGGTCCGCGCCCGGGGTGAGCGCGATGTCCTTGCGGTTGAGCAGCGTCGTCGGCGTGAACGTTTCCGCATTGGCGAGCGCCGGGGCGCTGACCGTGACCGTCTCGAGCGGCGTACCGCTCGCGAGCTGCACGTGAGTCGACGGCGCGAGGCCTGACACCACCGTGAGGCCGAGAGTGGCGCTCGCGTAGCCGGGTCCTCCGACCTTCAGCGTGTAGTCGCCGATCGGCACGTTGACAAAGGAGAACTCTCCGGCGGCGTCGCTTACCGTACTGCGCGACCAATCCGAAGTGGCGGACTTCAGCTCGATGTTCGCGGTGGCAACCGGCCGATGCCGCGCGTCGTGTACCACGCCGTGAACCTCACCGACGTTGGCCCCGAACACCGCCCCGGGCAGCAGCAGCGCCACCTGCAGGCTGCGCAACCAAAGCCGCGATACACGCAGGCGCGCGGGATCGCGCGCGCCTTGACGACTGTCTTCCATTTGTCATTTCTCCCCGACCAAACGCAGCGCCGAGAGCGCTTGAGCGGCGCTCCCGATGCACGTGCTGGAGCGACTCCAGCGGTTGATGAGCCGCTCAGGCGGCCGGGGGTCCGCGGGCGTGCGGGAGATAGACGAGGTGGACGACGAGCGCCGCCGCACCGCAGCCGCGCGGGGGCGCAAGCTCAGTCGGCGCGAGGTGAGCGAGGTGCGGCGACTGCGAGACCGGCCCGCTCGCACAGGCGCCGCCGAACACGCAGTGTTCGCCGTGCCAGTGGGTGGCGGCGTGATGATGGTGCCCGGCGTGGGAGAGCAGTTGCGCCGGGAAGCCCTCGGGGCAGATCTCCACGGACAGCCGTCCGCTCGCGGGCATGAACCCCGGCGGAACGAGCGCGCGGCCGGCGAATGCCAGCAGCATGACGCCGATGATCAATTTGCGCGCGAGGCCGGGGGAAATACGCAGTCGCATCCTGGTTGGAGGTCCTGCGGCGCTGCGAAGACCTCGGACGCATGATACACGCCGCTTCGGGCGGATTCGATCCAGGGACTGCCCGTTGCGACGGGAACGGCCTGGCAGGTCGTTCGCGATCCCGATGGCAACGAGCTGTACTTCCCCTACCCCTCGGACCGGATCGACAGCCAGACCGGTCCCGGATAGGCTGGATTTGCGCGGCCACTGGAGGCCCCATGCCACAAACCATCGATATTCGCAGTGACACCGTGACTCGGCCGACGCCGGCAATGCTCGCAGCCATGCTGCAGGCCGAGGTCGGCGACGACGTGTTCGGTGAGGACGCGACCGTCAACGAGCTGCAGCGCACGGCGGCGGAGCTGTTCGGCAAGGAGGCGGCGCTGTTCTGCCCCACGGGCACGATGTCCAACCAGATCGGCATCCGGGTGCACACCCAGCCCGGCGACGAGGTGATCTGCGACGAACTCGCACACATCTATCTATACGAGGGCGGCGGCATCGCCGCGAATTCCGGTGCGTCCGTGCGCCTGCTCAGGGGCAACAACGGACGCTTCACCGCGGAGCAGGTGCGGGACAACATCAATCGTCGTGACGACTCGCATCTGCCGCGCACCCGGGTGGTGGCGATCGAGAACACCGTCAACAAGGGCGGCGGCGCGTGCTGGGACCTGCGCGAGATCGAGCGCATCCGCGCCGTCTGCACCGCCAACGACATCACGATGCATCTCGACGGTGCCCGGCTGTTCAACGCCCTCGTGGCCCGCGACGAGTCGCCGCGCGACTATGGCCGCCTCTTCGAGACGATCTCGATCTGCCTGTCGAAGGGACTCGGTGCCCCGGCAGGCTCACTGCTTCTGGGGTCGCAGGAAACCATCGCCCGCGCGCACCGGCACCGCAAGCGCATGGGCGGCGGGATGCGGCAAGCCGGATACATCGCGGCGGCAGGGCTGTTTGCGCTCCAGCATCACGTGGGACGGCTCAAGGACGACCACGCCAAGGCGAAGATTCTGGAGGCGGAGCTGCGCTCGCTGCCTTACGTTACGCGGGTGCTGCCGGTCGAGACCAACATCGTGATCTTCACGCTGCACGAGCGGCTGGCAACGGAGGCCTTCCTGCAGCAGCTGCGGGATCAGCACGTGCGTGCCCTGAGCATGGGTCCGCGGACGATCCGCTTCGTGTTTCATCTCAACGTCAGCGACACGCAGCTCGAGGCGTTGCTGCAGGCGCTGCGCGGCGTGAGGATCCCCGCGTAGTGAGTCGGCCGCGCTCGAGCTAGGGGCGGCGACCGTTCGCACGAGAAGCTCAGTGGGGCGCAGCTGCTGCAACGCCGCGTGAACAAATTCGGTTGCTGGGTGTAAAGTGCGTTCAAAAGAAGCGACGCGAGTGCTGGCAGCGTCCTGTACTGATAACCGAAGGGGCGTGTCCGTCGAGATTTTTTACGGTCCTCCGCCAGGAACACATTTCCGCCGAAGCGGGTGTCTTGGCATAGCCATGTGCGGTACGAACTCATCACTCGGGAATCGACCAAGACGCCGGCTCAAGACTTGACCAAGGAGTGGGGATCGACATGAAGAACAATATTCACGGATTGATTGTGGTGCTGCTGGTCGCCCCGGTCGTTGCCTTGGCACAAGGGACGTTCACGCCGGTGCCGGCCGTCTCGGGTTCCGATCCCGGCAGTACGTCGATATGGGCGCTGAATGACTCCGACATGATCGGAGGTGACTACACCACTGGCGGCGGCGCGGTCACCCACGCTTTCATCGGCACTTTGGGCGGCTCGTACACGACGTTTGACTACTCCGCACCCGGCTTCTCGACGGTCTTTACCCAGGTGCGAGCCATCAACAATGCGGGCGATGCCGTCGGGGTTGCGCAGGACTCTGCCGGCGATTCCCGTGAGTTCCTTCGCACGCCGGACGGCACGATTGAGACCCTCGTCAATCCCGTGACGAGCAATCCCTTGGATGACATCGGCCAGGGCATCAATTCGGCCGGAACGATCGTCGGCAGCTACTTCCTGACGCCGACGCAGAAGGCCGGTTTCATCCTTTCCCCGGACGGCCTGTCTCTGACGGAGCTGCAGGATCCTTTAGCCCCGAATGTCACCCGGGCACGCGGAATCAACGACAGCGGCACGGTTGTCGGCACCTACAGCGCCGGAGGCATTACCCACGGCTTCATCTACAACAGCGGGACCTACACGACGCTCGACGACCCCCTGGGCATCATGGGGACTCTCTTGGAAGGCATCAACAATGCCGGGGACATCGTGGGACAGTACTTCGACGCGAGTGGCGTTGATCACGGTCTCCTCTACGATCCGGCGACCCATACTTTCACGACCCTCGATGCGCCCGGTTCGACGAATTCGGTTGCGTGGCAGATCAACAATGCGGGACAAGTTACGGTAGCCGGCGACACGACCAGCTACATCTGGTCACCCGTCCCGCTGCCTGGCTCGCTCCCACTCCTGGGTCTGGGCCTTGCGGGTCTCGGCATCATGACGCGGCGCAAGGTCGCGTGGACGCAGCTACGCACCGGCAACCGGGCTTTGCAAGACGGCTAGCGCTGAACGCCGATCGTCACCCAGGCGTCGGGCTCAGGCTCGCCGCGCCAGGTGAGTCCTTCAACCGTCAGCTGATAGTTCCCGGGACCGAGCGCCGAGCTGTTGAGGGCGATGCGCAGGTGGCCGTTGGAGTCCTTCTCCAAGTTGTGGATCACCATCACGCGCCCCTGATCGACGCGATCGATGGTCACGCGGAACTCGCGGTACTGCGAGTGGCTCATGTCGATCTTGAGATCGGCCAGCTGTGTGGCGCCGCCGCCGATGACCACGGCGGGGCTCGTGGAGGGTCCGCTGTGGCTCGGCAGCAGGCGAATGGTCCGCGTGGCCGTGGCCGGCTCGAGTGGCTGCTCGGAGACCTGACGTGTGAGTGCGGCGATCTTGCGGGCCTTGATCGAGTTGGTGCTCGCCAGGGCGGCGACCGCGATCAGCAGTACGACGATGCCGCCGGCGAGGCCGATGGTGACGAGCGGATTCTCCCAGAAGCGCTTCCTCTGCTCCTCGTGCCACGGCTCAGGCTTGCCGGCCGCCTCGAGCAGCCGCAGGCCTGAGTTCACGCGCTCGGGCACGCCGAGCTCATCGAGCAGCTCGGGGTGCTCCTTGCAGAAGCGCTCGAACTCGGTCGCCGCCTTGACGGGCAACTTGCCGGAGAGGTAACGCTCGACGACCTGGTTGCGCGCAATGAAGTCGCGGTCCATGGTCGGTGAGGGTGCGATACTCGCGCGCGCCGGCGCGGCGGCGGGTGCCGTTGCCGCGCCAAGCTGCGCGGCAGCCGGCGGTGCGGCAGTCGGGGTCCGAGGCGCCCGCGGGGCCGGAGCCGGCTTCGCCGTTACGGGCTTCGTCGCTGCAGCGGACGGTGAAGTCGCGGACGACGCCGGTGCCGGCGGTACGGCCGGCGCGGGTGCGGCCACGGGGATCTCGAGTAGCGACAGCGTTGCAGGTTCGGGCTTCGCTGCGGGCGCCGGCGCCGCTGCAGCGGCCGGAACGGCCGGGGCGGGCTTCGCGTGCACGGGCGCATCGCCCGGGCCCGGACTGAGCGGCTCGAATTCCGGGTCCGGTGCTATGGGCTCGAATTCAGAGCGGGACGCAGCTTCCATAAATTAGGCTCGATGGACAAGAATGATCGTCGCTTCCCCTTCGCCGGCGAAGGATTGATGCCCCGGCGATGCGGGAGTCTCACGCGTTGCAGGAATGCGGTCCGCCACTCCGGACGAAAGCCTTGCAGGGTCATCTCTCTACGCCCACACGCTGGGCTCAGGTTGCAGCTCAGCGTATCGTGCAACGCCGCGCAGCAGGAACCTACGTGCTGGCTCACAGATCTCAGGTATGGCAGGGTTTTGCGAACTGCTTCGCATTCCAAAGACGGTGGAATCAGTGCGCAGCGCACGCTTTCGGCGAACCCCGATGCACCATTGCGGCCGTTTGATGCTGCGGAGGTAACAAACACATGATGGATGTCACATCTCATCGCCGGCCGATTGGCCTGCTCGCCGCATTGGCCGGGGCCTTCACGTGCCCCGTCCTGGCCGCCGACACCGAGGACACGGCGTTGACCGTGTACAGCTCGGCGCAGCCGGGAGCCGTGCCCGCCGAGCTGTATCGACCACTGCCGGGCTCGCGCCAGCCCAACGCCGCCGGCGTGCCGGGATATGCCCTCGTGCGCCAGGATCGCAGCGTGATGCTCGATCGAGGCCGCTCGACGCTCCGATTCACCGACGTCGCTGCGCTCATCGACCCGACGACGGTGACGTTCAGCTCTCTGACCGACCCGCATACGAGAGTCGTGGAACAGAACTTCCAGTTCGACCTCGTGAGCACCGACAAGCTGCTGCTCAAATACCTCGACCGACCGATCAGCGTTGAACGAGCGAGCGGCACGCAGACGAGCACCGTGGAGGGCACGCTGCTGTCGTCGGTCGACGGACTCGTGCTGCGCGACAAGACCGGCACGGTGCATGCGCTCAAGGACTACTCGACGATCGCATTCCCGGAGCTGCCCGGCGGACTCAACACCCGGCCGACGCTCGTATGGGACATCCTCGCGCCCAAGGGTGGCGAGCAGCGTGCGCGCGTCAGCTATCAGACGGGCGGCATCACGTGGTGGGCGGACTATAACCTCACCTACAGCGACGGCAAGGACGCGAACAGCGGCCTCGTCGATCTCGCGGCCTGGGTCAGCATCGTCAATCTGTCGGGCGCGAGCTACGCGGACGCAGCCCTGAAGCTGATCGCCGGGGACGTGAACCGGCTGAAGCCGGAGCAGGCGACCTACCTCACCTCACGTGCGATGGCCGCAGCGGCACCGGATGTCTCGGCCGCGGGTTTCGAGGAGAAGACCTTCTTCGAGTTCCACCTCTACACGCTCGGACGGCGTACCACGCTGCCCAACAACTCCACCAAGCAGATCGAGCTCTTCGGCGCCGCCCGTCAGATCCCGGTGAGGAAGCAGCTCGTCTACTACGGCCTCACACCCGGCACGTACTATTCGAGCCCGCTGACCGACCGCAACGCCGGCGTGGCGTCCAACCGCAAGGTCGACATCTATCTCGAGTTCAAGAACGACGCAGCGTCGGGCCTCGGCATGCCGCTGCCCGCCGGACGCATCCGGGTCTCGAAGCTCGACACGGCCGACGGAGGCCTCGAGTTCATCGGCGAGGACCGGATCGATCACACGCCGAAGGACGAGAAGGTGCGCGTCAAGCTCGGCTCGGCCTTCGATGTGGTCGGCGAGCGGCGCCAGGTGGACTTCGCCGTCGACACGCGTGCGCACTGGCTTGAGGAAGAGGTGGAGGTCAGGCTGCGCAACCACAAGAGCGAGCCCGTCGAGGTGAGCGTGAGGGAGAATCTGTACCGCTGGAGCAACTGGACGATGCTCTCCAAGACACAGGATTTCGAGAAGAACGATGCCCGCACGATCACCTTCCCGGTCAGCGTGCCCAAGGACGGCGAGACCGTGGTGCGCTATCGCGTGCGCTATACCTGGTAGGCCGCGAGGATGAGCCGGGCCGCGCTCGTGCCGCTTTGCAGCGCCGCTTCCACCGTGCCCGTCTCCTCGGGATGGGTGGCCTCGCCTGCGAAGAACAGCGTCTCCTCGAGCGGCCGGGCCAGCTCCGCCGCCGTCCCGAGGCCACCGACCGTGACGTAGCTGTAGGCGCCGCGCGCGAACGGATCGCCCGGCCAGTCGTGGGTATAGGCGGCGAGCAGCTCGCGCCGCACGTCCACGCGCGGCCCGAACATCCCCTGGACGGAGTCGACGGCCGCGCCACCCAAGTCGCTGCCGCTTGCCGCGAGGCGTGCCGCACGCGGTCCGCCGACCCAGGCCGTGAGCAGCGGCACGCGATAGGGCAGCGCGGTCCACAGCGTGGGAAAGGGCGCATCGGCGGCGTGCAGGAAGCCCGCCTCGGCGTACTGGCCGTCATCGAGCGCATCCCAGAAGGCGCTGCGAAAGCGCAGCACCACCTTGACTACGGGCCCGAAAGCGAGCCCGCGCAGGGCCGTCTGCTTCGCCGCGAGCGGCGGATCGAAGCGCACCGCATCGGCTGCGGTGTCCGGGAGCTTGAGGATGCCGAGCGGCAGCGTCACGAGCGCGCGCCGTGCGCGCACCCGGAACGCGCCGCTCGGTCCGGTTCCGTCAAGCGTGACGCCGTCCGAGGACCAGGTCACGGCACGCACGACGTGCTCGAGCAGCAGCCGCGAGCCCGCGCCCCCGAGCGCGCTGCGCAGATGCTCGAGCAGCGGGCCATAGCCCCCGGCCGGGCGGAACTGTCCGCCGAGTCCGCCGCCGGTCCACTCGCGTGCGAGGGCGCGCACGCTCGCCTGCGCCGGATCGGCCGCATCGAATCCTTCCGCCATCATGCGGATCTGTGCCGCCGCCGCGTGCAGCGCGGGATCGCGGGCGTAACGCGAGAGGTAGGCGTCGACCGACAGGTCCGGCTCGGCGAGCGCATCGACGGCATGCATGAGCCTCTGCAGCTCGCCCCAGATGGTCTCCCCCCGCTCCGTCAGCCGGCCCTCGCGCAGCGTCCAGCGGCTGCCCGCGGTGTCGACGATGGCCACGCCGGACTCGCGTGCCAGCGCGAACGTCTCCGGCGAGCGGCCGTGGATGAATTCCGCGCCGAGCTCGAGCGGGTAGGGCAGTCCGGGCTCGGTGCGCGTGCAGATGCGCCCGCCGATGCGCCCCCGCGCCTCGAGCATGACGACCGAGCACCGGGCGCGCGCGAGCACTGCGGCGGCCGCAAGGCCGGCGGCACCCGCACCGATGATCGCGACGTCGTACGTCGCCGCGGTGTCACTCACGCGCCGAGCTCCGCAAGGTCGCGCGGCGTGAGCGCCAGCTCGCCGGCGGCCATGTTCTCCTCGAGATGCGCGAGCTGCGCCGTGCCGGGAATCGGCACCATCACCGGCGAGCGCGCGAGCAGCCA
>Ga0187780_10003161_pt1 | contig 12461 bp, 8 predicted proteins | sample 1015_Q2_SP10_20__FD_132429 | JGI IMG/M metagenome (GOLD analysis project Ga0187780, IMG submission 132429) | Tropical peat soil microbial communities from peatlands in Department of Meta, Colombia - 1015_Q2_SP10_20_MG | ecosystem: Environmental > Terrestrial > Soil > Wetlands > Peat | place...
ACCGGCTCGGCGTGTTCGCGCGCAAGCCGGCGCCGATCCAGGTCACCGCCTGGGGACACGCAACCGGCACCGGCCTGCCGACAGTCGATTATCTGTTCTCCGATCCGGTCGCATGCCCCGCCGAGGTCCGGCACCTGTTCGCGGAGAAGATTGTCGATCTTCCCTGCGTCATCACTATCGAAGAATCGCTGGGCCAGACGCAGCCGTCGGATCCGCCGGTTCTGTCGAAAGGTCACATCACCTTCGGGGCTTTCAATCGTTCGACCAAGGTTACCGATGAGGTTGTCGCGCTGTGGGCGCGCCTTCTCCACGCGGTGCCGCAATCCCGGCTATTGCTGAAGCATTACGGGTTCAATCAGCCGGCGCTGCAGCTAAGGATGCTCGAAAAGTTCGCCAGCCACGGAGTTTCGCCGGATAGTATCGCTTTTCTCGGCACGACGTCGCGCCCCGAGCACCTTGCCGCGTTCAAGAACGTCGATATCGCGCTTGATCCGTTCCCGCAGAACGGCGGCATCAGCACGTTCGAATCACTACAGATGGGGGTGCCGACGGTTGCGATGCTGGGCAAGACCATACCGAGCCGCGCTACCGGTGCGATTCTGGCCGCGGTCGGCCTGCGCGACTGGGTGGCGGAGGATGCCGACGGCTATCTCGCCATTGCGGAGAAATTCGCCGCCATGCCGGACCATCTCAAAGCCCTGCGGCACGACCTGCCCGCCAGACTTTCAAGCTGTCCTGCAACCAACAGCGTCCTTTACACCAGGGCGGTCGAAGCGGCGTACCAAACGATGTGGCGGGACTATTGCCGCACCGTGACCGTGCACGCTCCAGCAGCCTGAGATTCCCGCCGAGCGGCACCTACAGCCGGCGACCCCACTACCGGGGTCCGGATTCGTCGGCCTCCGGCCGCCCGATATCCACGAGGTAGTGGAATGAATGCGGCAGGACCTGTCCATCCACGGCGATCGGCCGCTTGTCGAGCAGTTCGAATTTCAGGTCCGACAACCCGTCGCTGAGCATCAATTTGCCGAGGCGGCTACGGCGCTGCAGAAAAATCGCGTGCGTCCGTTCGGCCTCTTCGGTGCGCGTGGCGGCTTTGGTGTAGCCGGCATGCGGATGCGGCAGCGCCAGATAGGTGCCGTCTCTTTTGTCAAATCCAAATCCCGCCAGATGGCAGCGACGTCCAAGTTCCGTGTCTTCGCAACCCCACCCCCAATAGACGTTCGGATAGCCATTGATATGCTCGAACGCGGCGTTGTCGAACAAAACCACGGCACCGAAAAAAACCTCTGGGTCTTCCGGCAGCGTCAGCCCGTGCCAAGCGAGACGCGCCGGCCGCGCCGACCACGAATAGTCGGCCCACAGCGGCAGATAGTCGACATCGTGGAAACAGACATAATCGGCGCAATCGCACGCCAGCGTGTAGCCGCAATTGCGGAGGCGGCCGCGGTTGAATATGGCGGTTCCGCTCTGTTCGACGATATGGAGTGAAAAAGCGATGTGGCGGTCGAGCTTGTCGCGCTGAAAATACGTCGCCAGATGCGGCACGAATTCGGCCAGATGCTGAGCACGGTCGCGGTAAGGCACGATGACCGCGAGCCGTTTGTTATAGCGCGCAGCCACCTCGCCGCTGTCAAAGCCCGACATGTCATCACCCCCGCTCTTGCCCGTTTCCGCCGCCGATCGCGCCTCAGTTCCCAACAAATTGCGATGCCAGGTCGCCGCAAAACGCCATCGGACCAACGTGATTGAGCTTGCTGTTGAGGTCCGCCCAGATCTCGCCGCCAACGTCGGTCCAGCGTTTGCAGAAAGCAAAATCCTCGCTCAAATAGGTGCCATCCTGGGCGATCATGTTTTCGAACAGGGCAAAGCGGTTTTCGCTTGGCGTCGCCGCATCGAGGGAGTGGTCGCGCTTATATTGAAGCTGCGGATAGAGCGCGCACATGCGTTCGAGCGCGGCGCGCCTGATCATGAGAAAGCCGGTACCGGCATAACGCACCTTGACGAATCCGGCGTTTGCAATCACCGCATTGGGGTCTTCGACTTCAAAGACATATTTCAACGCCGCCGCGGCTGGATTGGGCCGCGCCGCCTCAATCGTCGTTCGGACCTTATCCCAGTCGATGCGTTTGATGGGATAGACCGCCGCGCACATGTCGGCGCCGCATTCGATCAGGCGCAACACCTGCTTTGGCTCGAAACCGATGTCGGCGTCGACGAACAGCAAATGGGTCGCGTCAGGGTCATCGAGGAACTGCGAAATCAGGCTCGCGCGCGCCCTGGTGATAAGGGCGTCGCCGTCCTTGAACAGGACCTTGAGGCTCACGTCGCGGTATGAGCGCACCGTACTCTGTAGCTTGAACAGCGAGGCAGCGTATAGCGTGGAAATCTGGCCGCCGAAGCACGGCGTGGCAATCACAAGATTGACCTTATTGGCCGGCGACGCATCAGGCATGGCGGACATCCGGGCGGCGGAATTCGGCTTCCGCCGCTGCGCCGCGGTGCGGCGCGTTCCCTGGTTATCTCTGGTTATGGTTAACCAACTACGAAAGTGATGGTTAAAGGCGTCTTAAGCGGCGCGAGAAATGGCGGCATGCGCAGCGTCCTGGAACCGCGCCAAGCTCGATAAAACCGGCAAAGAACGCGCCGTTTGTGGCAGATTTACGCGTCTTTAAGCGAAATGGGGCAAACCTTCGGCAGCCGGTCGTCTCGATCGGAACCTGCACTTCGCCGGTACGGCACGTACAGCAAGTGCAAGCCAGTACGGCCTGTAACCAGAAGGGTATCGCAATGTCTGACATCACCTTAACCGCGGGCATCCGGCAGAACCTGCTGTCGCTGCAACAAACGTCCGCCAACTTGCAAACGACGCAAGAGCGTCTCGCGACCGGCAAGAAGGTCAACACCGCCTTCGACAATCCGACTTCCTACTTCACCTCGCAGGCGCTCACTAACCGCGCCAACGACCTGAGCGCGCTGCTCGACCAGATCGGACAGGCGCAGCAGACGCTGTCACAGACTAATAACGGCCTCACGTCGCTGACCAGCCTGCTCGAACAGGCGCTGTCGACTGCGCAACAGGCGCAGCAGGCAGAGTTGGGCACTGTTAACTATTCCGCCATCACCGGCACCGTCGGCATCAACAACGACACCACCCAGGTCGTCAGCTCGGCGACCGTCGCCAGCGCGGTGGCGAGCTCGGGCGTGACGGCGTCGGTGCAGTCGAACGTCAATCTCAGCTCTGCCGGCATCGCCACGCTCCAATCCGGCGACACGCTGGTCTACACCCTCGGCGCGCACACCGTCACGGCGACGTTCGGCACCGTCGATGCCACCGCGTCGAACACCTTCACGGACGCGGCCGGCCTCATCAACGTGCTCAACAGCGGCAGCGGCGGCAGCGGCAACTTCGGCACTGCGGCCACCGGCATTACCGACGGCAGCGGCGGCGTCACGGTGTGGAGCAACGACCTCGCCACCAACTTCAATGTGAGCTATACGTCTGCCCACCTGACCGCCAATCCCTCTGAGGTCACTGACAACAACCTGAGCCTGGGCAGCGCGCTGACCTTGTCCGACGGCACCCACAATGCGAGCTTCTACTACGTTGCTCAGAATGCGCAGGCGGCCGACGGCAGCTTTACCAATATCGCCGGCCTCATCAGCGCGATCGGCAACAACGCTTCGAGCGTCCATTCCACGATCACGCCGACCAACCCGGGTGCCAGCGGCGACCTGCAGCTCGCTGCCGCCAACAATGTCGGGATCACGGTCGGCGGTGCCATCGGCAACGCGCTCGGCTTCAGTACCTCGACCTACAAGAACAATTATAACGCGCAGCTGGCCGGTATCAGCGGCGACACACTGACGATCCAGGTCGGCTCGGACACGCATACCATCTCGTTCGGCTCCGGCGCCAACCAGATTGCATCTAAAACGGCCCTTACCTCGCTGCTCGGGGGGTTCAGCGACATAAGCGGCAGCTTCAACGCGTCGAACGACCTGGTACTCACGCCGAACAGCACCGCCACCATCACCATCGGCGGCACCCCAGCGGCGGCGGCGTTGTTTGGCATCAACCTCGGCAGTTACAGCCCGACCGCGACGGTGGTGACCCCGGACACGACCCGCTCCACGCTGCAGACCAACTACAATGCCCTGTTGACACAGCTCAATCAGCTCTCCGGCGATTCGTCGTATAATGGTATTGATTTGCTGACCAACAGCAACCTAACGGTCGTTTTCAACGAGACCAACACCAGTTCGCTCACGATTCAGGGCGTGAACGACACCTCCGGCGGTCTTGGCCTGAGCCAGCTCAATAACAATGAGTTCCAGGACAACAACTCGATCGGGAACGTGATCACGAACATTAATAACGCGATCACGACCGTACGTGCCCAGACCGAAACGTTCGGCTCCAACTCGGGAACCATCCAGACCCGGCAGTCGTTCGAGCAGAACACCATCAATACGCTGCAGACCGGAGCGAGCAACCTGGTGCTCGCCGACCAGAACCAGGAGAGCGCCAACCTGCTCACCCTGCAGACGCAGCAGCAACTGGAAATCTCGGCGCTGTCGATCGCCAACCAGGCCAATCAGTCAGTGCTCAAGCTGTTCCCGTAATACTCTTCCGGAACAGGCCTCTGGTGAAGGCGGCGGGGCGAAAGCCCCGCCGTTTCCATTTTGGCGGATTGCACATCGAGAACGGGATCGACGGCGTCGCGCCGCAGATTGCGAGCGCATCGATAATCGGATGTTAACAGCCGCCATGTACAACGCGTTAAGCAAACGGCCAAGCCCGCTGTCTCGCGGAGGAACCCTTCGACCATGCACTACGCCAGCAAGGCCTATAACAGCATCGCCAAGGAAACGGCGACGCCGCGTCAACTCGAAGCCGGCCTGTTGCTGAAGGCCGCGGCGAAGCTGCAGGCAGTCTACGATTCCTGGAGGGACCGCAAGCCGCCCGCACTCGACGAAGCGATCCTGTACAACCGTCGGCTCTGGACGGTGTTCATCGATGCCGTCATGAGGGACGACAACAGGCTGCCGGTACCGGTCCGCCAGAATATCGCCAATCTCGGCTTGTTCGTCATGGGCGAAACCTTTTCGCTGATGACCACGCCGAAGCCGGATCATCTGACTTCGCTGATCGCCATCAATCGCGGCATCGCGACGGGTTTGCGCGACGACAGCAAGCCGCAGGCCGCCATCAAGCATTCGCAAGGTCGCTAGCCGGGCCCCGGGGCGGCGCGAGCGCGCCCGGCCCCTGATTGCCTAGCCGCTCCGGCGGCGCAGTAATTTGTTTACCATAATCTTCTACAAGCGCTGAGCTTCGGCCGCCGGCTCCGCGCGCGGCCTGCGACCGAGGCGAGGACGCGCAATGCCCGCAGCCACAGCATTAATCTCGGGCGACGAGCTCAAGGCCGCCGCGTTCAAATATGCCGGCGAAATCCGCCTGCGGGTCAAAGGCGAGCAAAGCGGGCTGCTGAGCATTTTCGACGGCTGGTTCGCCCGCACGGTCTCGTGTCTGCTGCAATTCGATCAAGCCCGCTCCTGGGAAGAGAGCGTGCGCGAACGTGCCGAGCAACCGCCGCCGGCCGTTGATCTGCGGTGGGATCTTTTGCGGCTGCGTCAGTTTCTCGATCGCTGGCGGCGCGGCCGATTTGTCACTTTTGCCGAGCGTGAAAGGACCGCGGTTCTTTATGACCAGCGACTAGGCACCGAGTTCGGCGTCGACGTGCTGCTCACGAGCCAGGGGGCGCCATCGCTCCTGCGCTGGCGCGGCACGCCGCTCATGAAAAATGTTTTCGATTTTGCCATGTACCCGGCGCTGATCAGCGAACTCCGTCCGCTGACGGTGTTCGAAATCGGGTCGGGAATGGGGGCAAGCGCGGCGTGGTTTGCCGACACGATGATCGCCAACGGAGTGGAAGGCCGCGTCCACTCGGTGGATCTTGCCAAACCCAAGATGGAACATCCGCTGGTGACGTTTTATCAAGGCGATTGTTGCGACCCCGCCGGGCTCTTTAACGTGGAGCTGCTGTGCACGGCGCCGCATCCCTGGCTGGTGGTCGAAGATGCCCATCACAACGTGGCTGCGGTATTGGAGCACATGCACAGCTTTACGCAGTCGGGCGACTATCTGGTGGTGGAAGATACCGACGTGAAGCGGCAAACGCTGCGAAGTTTTGTCGGCGCCCATCCCGGACAGTATCTGGTGGACACGAAATTCACGGACAATTTCGGGCGCAACGCGACCTGCGCCGCCGACGCGATATTCGTCAGGACGGAACCGAAGAGCGAATAGCGAATCGGAGTGGCTTACCGCTGTTCGCCGGCAGCTACGGAACTAGCCGGTCACCGGCCCTAGGAAACTGGCCAGGCTCAACTGCGCCAGCCGTGCGGTGACCGACATCGACGCTGACAGGCTATTCTGCAGCGTCAAAATTTCTTCGCCGATCTGATTCTGGTTGACCCCCTCGATGCCCTGCACCAGGTTCTGCAGAGTGTTTTGCGTCTGCGTGTTCGATGTCGTGGCATTGCTGACCACGGTCTGGGCGTTGGCAACGTCGGCTTCAATATCGGAAATCGATTGCGTGCCCGATTGGTCGGTCAAGTTGGCGGTCACATTGCTGCAGAGCGTCTGATAGTTGGTCTGCGCATTCGGGTCGCTGGGCGAATAGGTGGTCGCGGCAAGCACGGCGACGTTGGCAACCAGCCTCGTGATGGCTTGTTCGTTGGCGCGCATGCCGTAGTCGATCGTCATCGACGGAGCAACTTGGGCGGTGGCGGTCTGCCGGGCGGGCGTTGCGCCGTTTTCGCCCGTGTACCAAAACACGGTGTTTGCCGGGGTGCCGTTGGTCAAAGACATGGCGGTCGCATAGTTCGCCGGCAACGCATTGACGACTTGCGGCGGATCCGAATTGAAGAAGTTGTCGGCCGCGGCCATGGCCGAGGCCGCCGGCAGCGCGGTCTGCGCGAGACTCGAGATCGCCGTCGTCAATGCACCTTGCAGGTTGGTCGCGGTAGCTGCGGCGGTCGCGCCGATGGTGAACTGGTTCGCGCCGGGCGGCGAAGCGCTGGTCGCGGTCAGCGTGATGGTCTGGCTCGAGCCATCCGGCAGCGTCAGGTTGAAGGCGACGGTATCGCCGGGATTCGGATTCGATCCGAGATTGACGGAAATCGAGGGCGGCGAGCCGGAGGGACCCGACACCGCCGCACCGGTCAGATTGGAATTCACGCTCGCGAGCTGGAAGCCAAAGGGCGAGCCGTCCGCGCTCAGCGTAACGGTCGTCGATCCGACGCCGCCCACTGCGGCGCTCAGCCGGCCCATGTTGCCGACGCCCTCGTCCGCCTGCAGGCGCGCGGAAATGATTTGCGTAAGACCCGCCTGGGTTCCGGTGCCGTTGAGAATGTCGTCGGCACTGGCAACCGAAGGCTGGTTCACCGCGGCGCCGGAAAACATGTAATTGTTGCCGGCCTGGGTATTCAGCGCCGAGAGGATCTGATCGAGATCGGCGGCGGCGGTTTGCTGGGTCGAAGTCTGCCCATTGGCGTTGAGCGAAAAGGCTCCCTGCTGGGCGATGCTTTGCTTGACCGATTGGCTGACGTCGCCGAGCTGGGTCAATGCGGATTGAGCGAGCTGAAGCGTTGTGTTGACGCTCGTGGTGGTGGCGCTGTAGCCGTTGAGCGCCGCGAGTTGCGCGCCCAGCAAAACTGCGAGATCCGCCTGCGAGCCGAGCCCCGAATAAGTCTGCGATGCCTCGCCGGTGCCGAGCTCGGTGCTCAGCTTGTCCAGCTGGGTGAACATGTTGTTCTGCGCCGCCACATTGGCGGCGGTGATCGATCCCGGTCCGGTAATGCTCATCAGGGTACCATTTGCAGCAGCGTTGACATCATCTGTTGGATCGTCGTCATCACCCGGGCGTTGGCGCCATAGGCGTTCTGCAGCGCTATGAGGTTCGACAGCTCGGTGTCAATGCTCACGCCCGATTGCTGGTTGAACCGCTGTTGCAGCGCGCTCACCACCGCATCCTGACCCTGCTGCAGGTTGGTCGCTGCGTTTGCTGCTTGGCTCTGTTGGCTGGCGATCTGGCTCATGAAATCGCCGAGGGTGCCGCTGAAGGGCGCCTGCGCCGTACCGATTCCGGTGGCCGGCGAATAGCTCAGCGACGCGGTGGTCATCTGGCTGAGGATGAAATTCGGCCGTGTCGGATCGCCGGCCGCGGTATTGGCCGCGAAGGCGACCAGGCTTCCCGGCGAGGCGAGGAGCGCGCCGTTGACGGCGATGCGGCCGGCAAGCCCGGTGGTCTGCGAGCCGCCGGAGGTGAGCGCACCTGTGATCGGCTGGACTCCGTCGAGGAACAGCGGCAGCTGCGGGCTGCCGCTTGTGAGCGAGGTTACGGTCGAAGTTGCCGACAGCGAATTGACGACATTGCCGCTCGCCAGCGCGTTGACCGCCTGCAGCGTGCTCCCGGACGGATTTGAGAACTGCAAGTTGGAGCCGAATGCGGCGTTGAGCTGGGACACGACCGCGCCGAGACCGCCGGAAAAATCGACGCCGATGATCTGATTGTTCGGATTGGACGGCGAAGTCTGCAGCGGCAGCGAGCCACCCTGGCCGAGTGACACGATCGTGATGGTGTGCTGGATGTTGCCCGAATCGGTATAGCTGAGCTGCACCGTATTGCCCGGCAGCAGGGAACCGACGCCGACGCCAAACCCGGTCTGCGGCCCGGCGCCGGCAGGCGTACCGTTCGTCGTCTGGTTCGAGAGCGCTTGCGACATCTGGTTGGCAAGCTCGTCGAGCTGGCTTTGCGCTTGCGGCAGGACGTTGTCGCGCATCTGCAAGTAAGCGGCGATCTGGCCCGACTGGATGGCCCCGTTGGCGATCAGGTCGGTGGTGCCGCCGCCCGGCGAGGTCAACGTGATCGTGCCGGCGTTGTCCTGGCTGGGGTTGGCGCTCCACAGCGCGGTCGCTGACAGCGTGCCGACATTGTTGAAACTGAGCTGCGAGGCCTGCACGGCGTTCACCAGCTGCAGGCCGGTTCCGGTAAAGACTGAGATCTGGTCATTCGGATTCCGCACCACGCGCACATTCATCAGTTGAGAGAGTTGCGTGATGTCGAGGTCGCGCTGGTCCTCGAGCGCCGCCGCGGCGCTGTCGGTTTGCGATCCGCCGGCCAACTGACCGTTGATCTGCGCAATTTGCTGCAGCGCGCTGTTGGCGGTCTGCACGTCGCTTGCAATTCCCTGCTCGGCCTGGGTGCGCAATTGCTGGATGGTCGTAGTCGTGGAATTGAGATTTTGCGCCATGGCCTGCGCCGAACTGAGCACCGCGGCTTGACTGGAATACGAGCTGGGATTGGTCGACAGCGATTGCAGCGCGGTGGTGAAATTGTTGAAGATCGAGTCGAACGAGCTTGTGGTCCCCGGCGTGCCGTAGATCTGCTGCAGCTGCTGGTAGAGCTGCGCCGCCGTGTCGGCGTAGGAACCGCCGGCGGTCTCGGTCCAAAGCTGATCCTGCAGCAATGAATCGAGATTGCGGTTGATGCCGGTGGTATCGACGCTGGTTCCGCCTTGGCCGGGCGTTCCGGTCTCAATTACATTGATGCTCTCGTCGACGTAGCCGGGCGTATTGGCATTTGCCACGTTGCCGGCGATGACCGAGAGGCCGCGCTGGGTCGTATTTACGCCCGCCAAAGCGGAGGATAACGCCTGGGAGAGGCCCATCGCTCTTTAGCCGTGCATGCGGTCCGCCGTCTGCCGACCTGCTGAGCCCGCGCTTACTGGATGACCTGGAGCAGGCTCTGGATCATCTGGTTGGCAGTCGTCATCACCCGCGCGTTGGCCGAATAGGCCTGCTGCGCCACGATCAACTGGCTGAACTGGGTGGCGATATCGACGTTAGAGGCCTCCAGCGAACTGCCGACGATTTTGCCGGTCGCCGAGAAGTTCGGCGGACCGGAGTCGGGCGTGGCGGCAAAAGCGTCGCCGTTGAGCGCCTGCAGCGCGTTCTCGCCGTTGAAGGTCGCCAAGCTGATCTCGGCTAACGGAATCGTCTGGCCGTTGGTGAAGGTGCCGACGACGCGATTTTGACTGTCGACCGAAACCGACTGCAGCTGGCCGGAGGCGAAGCCGTTCTGCTGCAGTTGGCTGACCTGCGCGTTGGTGCTCGAGGAGGCAAACTGCGTCAGGCCGTTGCTGCCGAAATTGATTTGCACGTTGCCGAGCGAGTCGCCGTTCACGGTCAGGTTTTGCAGCGTTATGCCAGAGAGCGGCGGGGTCATTTCGCCGGTGGCATTGAAGGTGAATGTCTGCCCGGCATTCTGCCATGCGACCTGCGTACCGGTGGCGTTGGTGTTGGCCTGATAGAACAGCTGCCACGCGTCGACGCCGCCGGTGGCGGCGCTGCTAACCTTAGCCCAGCGGAAATCGATGTTCACCGGATTGCCGATGGAATCGTAGGCGGTGATCGAGCCGCCATCGATCGATTCGCTGTTGAAGGTCGTGAGATCGTTGCCGATCACCGAGCCGTTGGCCGGGAGGGCGGTGGTGTTCTGGATGCCAAACTTGGCAGCGTTGGCGGTGCCGCCGATGGCGAGGCTCGCGCTGGCACTCGTCGTAGTCAGGTCGATGTTGCCGGTGCCGCCTACCGAGCCGAACACGCCGGTCAGGTTGTGGATCGCGGTCTGCAGCTCGGCGAGAGTCGCGACCTGGTTGGCCCCGGTTCCGAAAGTGATGGTCTGCGGCGTGCCGCCGCCGACGCTGACCGTCAAGGTTTGATTCTGTGACACTGCGCCCTGCGTCAACAGATCGGTCGGCGGGAAAGTCTGGTGGCCGGCGCCGAACCCGATCGCGGCGATACCGCCGGCGGTGCCGCCGACCGTGATCGATGCCGTGGGCGTGGTGCCGGTCAGGACGATCGCGCCGTTGACTAGCGTGGCCTGCACGTTCGCGCTGCCGCCGTTGATAGCGTTCATCAGATCGCCAAGTGTCGAGGTCGCTCCTGCGGTGAAGCTGGTCGTATTGGTACCATCGCTGACCGTATAGACGTCGCCGTTGATCAGCGCTGTGCTGCTGGTGAGGCCGTTCACCGTGCCCGTGCCGCTGGCGACCGCGTCTGGAAGAAGCGTCGCCCCGGTGCCGACGATTTGCGCGCCAGCCACTGGATCAGACTGGAAACTGGCCGGATTGAGCAGCGCCGGAGGCGTGCTCGGCAGATTGGCTTGATATTGAATCTGCGTCGTCTGTTGCGCCGGCACGAAGTTGTTTTGGAATTGGAGAACCTGCGGGACGCTGCCCAGCGGGTTGCCGGTGGTCGGATCGACCGGAATGCCCATAAGGTAATAGCCGGCGGTGTTGACCAGATTGCCGTCGGCGTTCAACTGGAAGTTGCCGGCGCGGGTGTAATCGGTGACACCATTGAACGTCGGCTTGTTGTCGGTGAAGCCGGTCGGCTGCGCCACGACGAAGAAGCCGTCACCACTGATCGCCATGTCGGTCGAAACGCTGGTGCTCTGGATTGCCCCTTGAACGGTGTTGGTGGCGACGCTGCTGGCGATCACCCCGCTCGCGGTCTGCTGTCCAAGCGCGGCCGCCGAGACCAGATCCTGAAAGGCCGTGTCGGTTTCCTTGTAGCCGTCGGTCTGAGAATTCGCGATGTTGCCGGAAATGTTCTGCAACGCGAACGACTGCGCCTGCAGACCAGTCACCGCGCTGGTCAATGCATCGAAGATACCCATGACCTGATCTCCAACTCGATCCTCAACCCGACAAGCGGGCCGCCGCACTTGGGCGGTCCTATCCTGGCGGCTGTGCAGCAAGCCCCATGCCGAAAAATTATCCCAGTCGATTCAAATGGATGGCGGCCGGGACCGCGAACCGGCCTGGTACGGATGTGCCGGCTGCAGGCAGAAATTGCCGAGTGCCGGACGGGCTCGTGAGGCGGCCGGGTGCGCCGCCTTGTGACCGGCAAGCGCGGCGTGCTTAATACCGAAACGGCTCAACAGAACGGGAACGGCATGCGTTTCGAAGGGACCAGCGCCTACGTCGCCACCGACGACCTCAAGGTCGCGGTCAACGCCGCCATCGCGCTCGAGCGGCCTTTGCTGGTCAAGGGCGAGCCCGGGACCGGCAAGACCGTGCTGGCGATCGAGATCGCCAAGGCGATCGGCGCACCGCTGATCGAGTGGCACGTCAAGTCGACCACCAAGGCGCTGCAGGGCCTCTACGAATACGACGCGGTCGCCCGGCTGCGCGACAGCCAATTGGGCGACGCCCGCGTCAAGGACATCCGCAACTACATCAAGCGCGGCAAGCTGTGGGACGCCTTCGTCGCCGACGAGCGGCCGGTGCTGCTCATCGACGAGATCGACAAGGCCGATATCGAGTTCCCCAACGACCTGTTGCAGGAGCTCGACCGCATGGAGTTCTTCGTCTACGAGACCGGCGAGACC
>Ga0187780_10003162_pt1 | contig 12460 bp, 7 predicted proteins | sample 1015_Q2_SP10_20__FD_132429 | JGI IMG/M metagenome (GOLD analysis project Ga0187780, IMG submission 132429) | Tropical peat soil microbial communities from peatlands in Department of Meta, Colombia - 1015_Q2_SP10_20_MG | ecosystem: Environmental > Terrestrial > Soil > Wetlands > Peat | place...
AGGTGCACGCCCGCTTTCTTCAACTTCGCCTCCTGCTCTGAGAGAGGTTGTGGATCTTGTTCAGTTCCACATACGTGCGCCAGTATTGGCATTGTTCTCCCGTCCGCGTGAGCAATCTCCTCGGCCTCTTCGATCGCGGCCAGCATCGCACCGGCAGGATCCGGATGGGACCCAAATCCCAGCATTACGTCCATTAGAACTACAGCCACTTCCGGATCTTTCGCCTCTTCCACGAGCCTAATGTTTCGGATCGTAGGGTCTATCATTGGGTGTGCTCGGCCAGCAGTGAATTCTTCCTCTCCTAGGTCTAGTATGGCATCTCTGGTACTGCGATAGGAATCAGCCAACTTCAGATTGGGATCAAGAGGAGCATTGGAATAAACGGGGCCAAGCAACCGACCGAGGATGATGAGGGCCTCATATGCAAGTGTGCCGCCTGTGTACAGGCCTCTGATGTACCTCTGCCTGCCACTCAATCCCTTTACTGCTTTGCTGGTTAGAGCGGCTAATTCATTCAGCGAAAACGTATATTGTCTCGCAGTGCTTTGCTGCGTGTCAGGGGTAGAGCTCCGGGTTGCTTCTACGAATGCTGCATGCAGCGTTTTTGTTCCCCTAACACGTTCTCGTGAATTCGCAGGGATCTCATAGTTTTCCGGGCCAAGAAAACAAGTTACATATCTTTTCCGAGTGTCGTTCGCGATATGGTCAAGTATAGTCTTCTTCACATCCCTGTCGGGCGGTTTGGAAACAACAACGATTACGCTCGTTCCTGTGTCACGTTCAAGTGCGTCAATGCACTGAAGCATCATTAGTCCCCCAACGTGGGTCTTGACATCCCCACCGCCCGTTCCTAGCCCAACTGAAACTCCCAAGCCTACCTCGCTGAGTAGGACGCTTACCTCCTGGAGCCCTGTTCCAGCCGCGGCAACGATGCCAATTTTCCCTTTCTTGACAACATTGGCGAAGGCGATCGCTTTGCCGCCGATTATCGAAGTCCCGGCTCCAGGCCCCATGACAAGCAAGCCCTTGGATTTCGCATACTGCTTCAGCTCCAGCTCATGCTGAGCTGGGACATGGTCGCTGAACAGTTGCACATTGATGCCTTTGTCCAATAACTTGAGCACGACATCCTTCGCAAATTCCCCCGGAATCGAAACAATCGCCAGGTTAGCTCCAGGCATTGCCTGCAAAGCTGCTTCTACACTGTAGAAGGTACGCCCTTTAGTGGCGGGTGGCCTTAGTAGCATTTCCTCGATTTGGTGCAAGCCTTCATCCACTCTCGGTTCGGAGTCAGCAACAATGGCGAGGATCATATCAGAATCTGAGGCTGCTGCTCCTTCCTTGGTCAGAAGGCCGAGCCTCGTCAGTATCTCCTTGTTTGTCGTAGTGCCCATGACAACGGCGGCATCCTTGATTCCGCCGATCTTCTTCGCCTCCTCGGAGAGGTGCAGGAGTTGAACGGAATCTCTATGGAAATTTCGCTTCACTAGGTTCCGAATTATGCTCAAATTCCTGAACCACGCTCGCAGTCTTCTAATCTTCTCAACTGCAACTGTACGACCCATTCGATTAGGGATTTAACATAATTCCCATTCACACCGTCGGAACCTCGTCAAAATCGACTTATAGGTTGGTAAGGCTCAGCGCACTCGTGGTTCTTTTGGCGCCCGCTGAACTCAAGAATGAAATTGAGAAAGCCAATCAACAGGCAGTCAGTAGAATGATGGATTCTGACCCGGTGTGGGTCGACATTGGACTGGCTCGCAAGGTTATTCCTGGCATGAAAGGCAAGATGCTGCTTCATGCAGGACCACCCATCGTATGGCACCGCATGAGTGGACCAATGAAGGGGTCTGTAATGGGCGCAGCGATCTACGAAGGATGGGCCCGCGACGGGGTGGAGGCTGAGAAGCTTGCGGAGACAGGACAGATAACTTTCGCACCGAACCATCATTTCGACGCTGTAGGCCCCATGGCGGGGATAGTATCACCAAACATGCCCGTATATGTTGTTCACGACCGTGAGTTCGGAGTCAAAACGTACTCGAACTTGAACGAAGGAATTGGAAAAGTCCTGAGGTATGGCGCCTACTCTAACGAAGTAATACAAAGACTCGTCTGGATGCGCGACACACTAACCACAACACTTGAGGCCACAATCAAGGAGATCAAGAGGGACAAAGTCGGCGTCGCAATAAAGCCGATAATCACCCAAGCTCTAACCATGGGCGACGACTGCCATAACCGCTACAACGCGGCAACCTCACTGTTTCTCAAAGAGATTGCCCCCTACATGATGGCGACCGGGTTAGACAGGAAAACGTTGATTGAAACATTCAATTTCATGAGCCAGAACAACTTCACCCTCCTCAACCTAGGAATGGCCAGCGCGAAAGCAATCGCAATGGCCGCGGATAAAGTGAAGCATAGCACCATAGTCACGGTCCTTACTCGAAATGGGACGGACGCGGGAGTCTGGGTTAGCGGCCTAGAGCATGAGTGGTTCACTGCGCCCGCACCAGTGCCAAAAGGGGTTTGGTTCCCGGGATTCAGTGAGAAGGATGCGAATCCAGACCTCGGAGACAGCGCAATAACTGAGACAGCTGGTTTTGGTGGGTTTGCGATGGCAGCCGCCCCAGGCATAGTTTCATGGGTTGGCGGAAGCGTAGCCTACGCCATCGAGAACACTCAGAAGATGTATGAGATTACTCAAGCAAAGAACAAGGATTTCATAATACCATTCCTCGATTTTCAAGGGACACCAACTGGCATCGATATCCGCAAAGTCGTTAGGACGGGGATAACGCCGACGATAAACACAGGGATTGCCCACAGGGAACCAGGGGTAGGGCAAGTGGGAGCGGGAATAGTCTCATTCCCACTAGAAATCTTCAAACAAGCACTCAAATCCTTCGCGCAAAGATATGGCATCTGAGGGCGCAGGTTGAGAACCCTCCAAGCGAACTGCATAGGTGCAGTTGCAGCTAGGTCACTCTTTGTTGGAGGATCAGACGTCATAGGATCTGTGGTAGGCGCTTTCCCGAATTCATTCTACGTGAAAACCGTCAGGAACGACCTCATCTTCATCACCAATCGGCGGTTGAAATCGCCAATCACAATCAATCTTGATTCAGCCGCTATGATTGAGCGAAGGATAACACCTTTAGAACCTGTCTCGGTTCATGAGGGGAGTATTCACGTCGGCGATACGGCAACAATCCAGTTAAGTGCAACAACACCGTACGGCAATGCGTACAAACTCGAAAACGCACTCGCTCAACAATTTATGCTAACCAAAGAGGCTCTAAATCTCGCTTGCACAATTCTAACGATAGTCGACACTAGCCACAGCGTCTTGGACTCGAAAGGGCTAGCGCACGAAGGCACCAGAAACTTTGTCCGTACGGGCATCATTACCCTCAGAGACTCCGGAAAGGCTGAGCAATTTTCTGAACCGGCATTGAGAATTGTAGGCTTAGGATCAGGCTTCACCCCTTCGGGAGATGATGTCCTCGGGGGGTTCCTTTCCACATACAACGCTCTCGCGCACAACATTAACCGTTCAAAGGTGCTTCTAGACCCAGACCTTGTCCAAAAGAACACTAACTGGATTAGTGCCAAGTTGATGGATTACATGCAACATCAGGTTCTCGACGACGAGGTTCAACAACTAATTCTTTCAGCAGCATTAGGAAATGAAGACGACTTCATTTTGGCCTTGGAAAGCATTCTGCCAAGAGGCCACACTTCGGGTATTGACATTTCTGTTGGCGCGATACTAGCGCTTTGTTTGATTTCAGATATTAAACGAAACGAACGCAACACAGAGAACATCGCGCGGAGCATGGGACTATCCTGAGCGCTTAATTCGATGGACTTTCGCACACATTTTCCAGTTCTGAGTTCGTGTCGCAACTACTAAAAGGACGCCTGGGGGACTTTCGGACGGTGCTTTACTAGATGTCTTTCAAACCTCCTTGTCCTGTGACGCTTCAGGAAGTCAAGATAAATGTCGAGGACTTGGAACCAATTCTCAGGCCCCCAGAATCCCCTCTTCTTGCCAGAAAGTATGATCCGCGACTTCTCAAATTGCCGGACGGGAAGAGAATGGTGGTCCGGATGGCTTCGACAGACGACATCCCTGTTATTCTGAAGACCTCGCGATCCATCATGGATGAGCAGAAGGACTTCTACGACCTAGTCGCGTCGAGAGTCTATGCGGAGATAATGTCATGGTACAGGAAGCGCGTAAAGGATCACTATTGCCTCGTCGGCGTTTTGGAGGGAGAATTAGCGGCAATTGCTAATGCGCGCCTTTGGGATGAGAAAGTCACGATAAGTCTTCACACAATGACTTTCAAGCGTGGGGCAGGCATAGGAGCGCTCATGTATCTTGCGAAGATGGAGCATGCCTTTGAGAACCTTGGAATGGAGGAATGGTGGGCAACGTATGAGAGCTATACGGGAATTAGGTACTGGGGGCTAGGACTCGCTCAATTTCAGAAACCCTATCCTCAAATTCAACACGAATTGGGCGGCGCAAGAGTCTTCTTCAATACCAAGGACCAGTGGCATAGCTTCGTGAAGCCGAAGTATGGGCCCCGGCTAGGTGAAAGGCCCGTACCAAGCGACTTGCTGAAGCAATCGCAGAACCCGAAAACGCCAGAACATATCGACCTGTAGAATAGGGAACCTCAGCCCTGTAGTTGCTGAGCCGCTGGGTTTGTTGCCGCACCAAGCTGAGAGAATAGGAAACAATCCGCATTGAGGTCGTGTCCGCTAAAGGAAGCTTACTGCGCGATTACATGACAATTCCTGAAAAGCGCGGTGGTTGTTGGCGTCGAGAGTTGAAATCCATACGACCTAGGACGCGACGAAGAACTCCTAATTCCTGAATCTGACACGACCTCTATCTCAGAGGTCCTGCCCTTACCTTTTCCAATTCCCTCTCCAGTCTGAGCAGCTCATCTGACGCTATCTTCTTCTGCCAATCTTTCATTTCTCCGACCTCTAGCAGACTTTTCATTAGTCGTATGCTGTTTTCTAGGTGTCCACCTATGTCACCTCTCTCATAACCCTGGCCGTTGAACAGTCTACTTTGACGTGCGGACCAATCACCGGGTTGATCCGACCCGGGAACAAATTCGTGTAGATATTCCACAAATGTGTCTCTGTCGAGCAATGCACCAAGCTTGTGGATCGAATGATCCCTGCGCCAGAGCCATTCGTCTACACCGTATAGTGGCATGTCGTAATTGTTGGCACAGAGAGCTGTCAGGTTACCCATTCCAAATGCCACTAATGGGATGCCGTTGCTGCGTGCGATTTTGTCGAGCAGCTTGAGTCCTTCTAGAGCGATGAATCCGTAAAGAATCCACTTGACGATATGCGAGCCGACTTCTTCGCAATGATTAACTGCGGCCCTGATGCTGACCTCGGCCGACCTACTGCTTGCCACCGTATCTTGCATTATCAAGAAAACCTCTTTGTTTGCGGGAAGTTCCGCAAAATCTTCGTAAACTATGTCGAGTTGTCGCTGAACCATACCGTCGTGATCTCGATAAGAGGTGTGAGTGTAGCGAGGCCTGATGTAGACCGTTCTATAGTTGCCTGGAATTACTCGACTCGCTGCTTGATGGAGGTTGTACCCGGGAGCGGCTCGCAGTATTTGCTCAAACACTATTGCGCCTTTCTTCGCGGTATTGATTTGTGATAGTTCAAGAATGGCAGGCAAGCTCTGTTCTGCAGCATCGAGTGTAAGTTTCTCAAGTTCATCCCCCACTACATGTGGGTGGCAAGCGATTCTTCGCGTCATAGGAGTGTCGATGATGAAAGCATTCAATGATGAGTGTTGGACTTCAAAGATTCTGGTCTGCGGGTTGAGTTTCACTTTGATTAGGTTATTGGGTCTTGTAGCGTCGACATTGATTCCGTATTCCTGAATTATGGAATCCACTAGGTTTGTTCCAAGTTCTTCCAAATGCTCCATCTCGGAAAACAAGGTTCCAAGATAGACCATGGCTCATTGAAATAATTACCCGCCAGCATTCACGAAGAATTTGCAACGGAATTTTCGAGCCCTAGAAACTAACCTTGGCTTAGTGTTAAATACTCCAAGATGAGTCTCAATCGAGACTATGGCTTCTAAGTCGGCATCTGGAAAAGCTCCAGTTTTCGTTAGAGATGCAACCGGGCTACGAAAGAACGTCAGTCTGTTGGATGCCATATCAATCAACGTAAGTGACATGTCTGCTGGCGCTGCACTTGCGAATATTGGTATTACCACGATCCTGTTGCCCACGATGGCTGGTGTTAACCTCGTCTTAGGCTCACTAATAGCGTTCGTTCTCCTCGTGCCGCAAGTCATCATTTACACAATGATGACGAAACGGGTACCGCGCACTGGAGGGGACTACGTTTGGGTCTCTAGGTCGATGGGGGGTTTTCTCGGGAATATCTTGGCTTTGAGTGGTTATACGATGGGAAACATTCCATTCGCCTCGCTCATCGCGTTATCCGCAGTATTCGCGATTGGATCAGCTGGCGTTTCATTAGGTTACCAAAATATGCTTAGCCTAGCACTTCCTGGAAACATGCAAGGCGCAGACCCGACTTCACAGTTCCTCCTGGCAAGCGCGATTTTGATCATACTCTTCGCGATCAACATTGTCAGACCGAAGATCGCATACAAATTGATTTCGATCTTTACGGTAATCGGAATCGTCTCCATGCTGGTAGCTATTTTCGTTCTCGTGTCGAGTGGAACCAATGGCGCTGTCAACTACGTGAATTCTCTTGGCAATTCCACTTTGACTTATCAAGGTATCACGAGCAGCTATACAGGACCGTCGTTCGATTTGTCTGCCACTCTCATGTTCGTGCCGTACTTTGCTTTCTTCACCTATCCATGGGTGAATGCTGCACCTGCGGTAGCCTCCGAAATCAAAGGAAAAAGCGCGTTGAAGTGGAATGTCGCGGTTTCCGCGGTTGTCGTTATGCTATTGGTTACAGCTGCGTTTGGATCCATGTATTACGCAGGCGGAATGGCCTTCGTAAATGGAGCGCTGGCCAACCCAACTTTGGTGTATAGCTACTCGTTCAACTTTTGGACGTTTGCAATGGGTGCTACAACGAATCCAATTCTGTCCTGGATAATCGGCATTGGTTGGGTCCTTTGGATCATCAACATTCTCGCGTACCTTGTGGTTGTAGAAGGCAGATACCTCATGGCGCAAGCGTTTGACAGGTTCTTGCCTTCAATGGTTGCGTACGTTAGCAAGTATGGCTCACCCGTCGTCGCCCACCTGATAGATCTCGTGATAACGATTGCACTCGCCGCAGGCGCGACATTTCTCTACGGTACTTTCGTCTCATTATACGGAACGATAGTTGGCCCCATGATATACTTCGCCTTCGTTGGTGTTGCTGCCGTGATATATGCGGTTAGGAATGAGAAGGGAGCTTCGAAAGCAATCCTAGCAATTGCAGGAGTGCTTTCCGCTGGCGTCTTCATTTGGTTGACTTCGGAGTTCCTACTCTACCCAGGCATCTGGGGAGGCAACACTCTGGCTTACGGATTTATTGCCGGAACAGCGATCATCGGTGCCGTCATCTACCTTACATCAAAGATGTACTACGCACGCAGAGGACTCGATATTTCACTGGTCTACAAACAGTTACCGCCCGAATAGCAGCACCTCTACTGCCAACCAACGGTCCTGATAGAAGACGGCTCGGACGATCTTGCGCATTCGTTACTCCGATTGAAGTTGAGGCAAGAGTTTTTCGAAATATTCTAGAGATTCAGGATTGGTTATTGCGGCTCTGTTTGCGACTGGTATCCCGTCTATTATGTTTCTAACGGCACTCTCAACCTTCTTCATGTTAAATGTGTAAGGAATACCTCGCGTTTCGAGAATCAGAGCCGGAACATGTCTAGGAGAGGCTTCTTGACGTAAGGATTGTTTTATCTTAGATTTCAGATCCTCGGTTAAGCGTTTACCGGCAACAAGTTGGACGAAGAGGATTACCCGTTGGTCTCCTTTCCAATTTTGCCCCACGACTACGCTATCAGCAATTTCAGGGAATTTTTCGACGACACTATAGATCTCAGCCGTGCCGATGCGGACTCCTGATGGCTTCAAGACACTATCCGAGCGGCCGAGGAAAGTTATTCCGCCCGTGTCACTATGGATAATGATGTAATCACCGTGCCTCCACACATTCTTCCTCACGTGGAGGTAGAAGTTGAAGTAGGCCTCTCTGTATCTTTCATTTCCTGGGTCCTTCCAGAAATGAAGGGGCATTGATGGGCAAGGGGCCTCACACACAAGTTCTCCTTCTTGGTCAACTACCGGCCTTCCCTGCTCGTCGTAGGCTCTGATTTTCATCCCTAATTCGGGCCCGGGAACCTCACCTGCATAGACAGGAAGTGTAGGATTTCCAGAGGCGAATCCCCCGTTGATATCAGTGCCGCCTGAAATTGAATTGAATTGTAGGTCTCGCTTGACCTCGCGGTAAATCCACTCGCAGCCCTCAGAGGAAAGAGGTGAACCAGTTTGCGATATTTCGCGGAGGGAGGTTAAATCATAGTCCTTGCCAGGTCTTGCCTCAAGGCTTCTCAGATAGTTGATGTAGCTGGCGCTGCAACCGAAGATAGTTATCTTATCGTCCTGTATCAGCCTCCACATTGAGCCCCAAGTTGGGTAGTTTGGGTTACCGTCGTAGAGTACTATCGTAGCACCCACGGCTAGTGAGCTTACAAGCCAATTCCACATCATCCAGCTTGCAGTTGTTATGTAAGTTATCCTATCTTCTCGCCTCAAGTCCGTATGGAGCATCAGATCCTTCAGCTGATTCAGAAGCACACCAACGCCTTGAACCATGCACTTCGGCTTGCCAGTTGTTCCCGAAGAGAACATGATGTAGACGGGATGGTCGAAAGGAAGTTGCTCGAAGTGGGTTTCGCGCATGTTCCCGGATGAGATGATACTGTTGTAGAGCTCACAGTTTGGTATGTTGGTGATGTCAGGTTTCTCGTGTAGGTACGGAATAGCGATCACATGTTCTAAGGAAGGGATTCCCCGAGCAACTCTTTCGGCGTGAGCTAATCTGTCGAAGACTTTGTTTCCATAAAAGTATCCGTCGGCCGTAAAGAGGATCTTAGGCTCGACCTGACAGAAACGATCCAAAACAGCTGTCGGTCCAAGTTCAGTCCCGCAGGAAGCCCAGATTGCTCCGATACTCGTAGCGGCAAGCATGGCGACAACCGTTTCGGCCATGTTGGGAACGTACGCACACACTCTATCCCCGGGTGCAACGCCCTCCCGTACCAACCAATTTGCCAACGCTGCAACTTGGGCATACAATTCTGCGTAGGTCATCTGGGCTGTCTTCTGCGTTTCGCCCCTGAATAAAATCGCATAATGATCGTCCCTATACCTCAATAGGTTCTGAGCGAAATTCAGATTTGCACCTGGAAACCATTTTGCGCCGGGGAATTTGGTTAGGTCGTCGACCACCTTTTCATAACTACGACTAGAGATTATACCGCCAAATTCCCACATGGCCGCCCAGAAGTCGGGAATCTTCTCAACAGACCACTCGTGCAGTTGCCAATAGTTCTGAATGTTGCGTCCGTACTTCCTGTTGACGAACTCGATAAAATGGGTGATGTTGGCCCGTCTCACCTGTTCCTTTGAGGGTGTCCAAAGCAATTCTCCCATGAACATGCCCCCGTTTGAACTCTTGGCAGACTATGATTCATTTCGCTCTCAAAGAGCTCATTACTCTGTCAGTTTCAACTAACGTTTAAATGGTAGTGTTGTGTTTGCGTGGTCTTAACGAAGACCGCGTGCGGATACAGATAAGTTCTGCACAGCGAAACTGGATCGCGGTTTACCCGTAAACGCGGAAGCTTAGCCGTTCGGTTTTCTAAAAGCGGTTTACGTAGGAAAGTGTAAACTAGGAATGCAAAGTTTCGAAGAACTCCCGATAAAGGGAGAGATAGTTCGCAGCCTCAGGGAACTCGGTTTTGAAGAGATGTTCCCAATTCAGGCTGCAGCAATTGGCCCTCTGCTTGATGGCAGAGATGTGATAGGCCAAGCAAAAACTGGTACAGGTAAGACTGCTGCTTTCGGCGTACCTATGATTCAGAGAATTGATAGGTCCATGGATGCGGTGCAAGCGCTTGTTCTTGTCCCGACCCGTGAACTAGCCGTTCAAGTTGCCTCAGACCTGAATAAATTTGGAAAATACCTATCAGTACAAACGCTCGCCGTTTATGGCGGCCAACCGATCTACAGCCAAATGGAAGCACTTCAAAGCACTGTGCACATTGTGGTTGGGACACCGGGCAGAATCATCGACCACCTCCGAAGAGGAACTCTATTAATCGACCAAGCAACGTTCGTTGTCCTCGACGAAGCCGACCGCATGCTCGACATGGGCTTCATCGACGACATAGAGTTCATACTGCGAAGAACGGCCAACGAAAAACAGACAGCAATGTTCTCTGCTACCATGCCCGACGAAATCCTCGAACTGGCGTCGAGGCACATGTACAATGCTGAGAAGGTACTGGTCAGCAGGGACGAGATAGCCGTTGAGGAAATAGACCAGCTCTACCGGGTAGTAGATCCAGAACGCAAGTTTCAAGCACTCTGCGACATAATGGACGAGAAATCTGTTACGCGTGCTTTGATTTTCTGCTCCACCAAGATAGGTGCCGATCGGATTGGATATAGACTAAGGCGGAACCGGCGTGACGTCGCTGTAATACACGGTGACCTGACACAGGCACAACGCGAACGAGCGTTGGAAGATTTCCGAAGAGGCCGTGCGCGATTCCTGGTAGCAACGGATGTTGCTTCACGGGGCTTGGATATCGAAGGCGTCACACATGTCGTGAATTATGACCGACCCAACGACCCTCTGCTTTACTTCCATAGAATTGGCAGGACCGGCAGGGCTGGAGCCAGCGGTATTGCCGTGACGTTGGTTTCTCGACGCGAAATGACCGATTTGAGACGCATTCAAGGCATGACAGGTACCCGAATGCACGAGATAGGGGAACGACTGAGACCGCAGAGCGTTAGAAACATCCAACCAAGCTTGCATCAACCGTCATGGTCGGATGGCTTCAAAAGCCAACGTTGAATAACGACGGAGCAAATTGGAATCGCGAGAGTGAAATAGACGGGCCGTCGACAATTTCGTAATAGAAACGTGCGCACCGAGATGAAGACGCTAGAATGCCTTCGGTGCCATAGACAAATCAGGCTCGACGAATACAAAACGCACATCACAAAGTGTGGACTGGCCGAACAGCCCGTCCCGACAGCCGAAGTGACGACGCAAGCGCCTTCTGCTCAACAGCCCTGAAAGGCACCAAACCAAACCCCTTCTTTCCCGTTCTGAAATCTACTGCTCTATGCTTTATTCAATGTAGAAGGTACCAAGTCTTACCTTTTGAAATTCAAGAAAATCCGTAACGCATCCATGCTAGGTATGTTCTCATAATCGCCTCTGACGCTTACAAACAATGCCGCAGTCGCCAAAGCCGCTCGCAAACCGTCCTGCAGCATCCAATTATCCACTTCCTGCATCCATTCATCCCGTCTCGCTGAGGCCAATCGAACTATTCAAAATATGCGGATGGTAAGAGGAATGTAGAAAGCGGTGGCGTGGGAGGATTGAATTCACTTAGGCAGCTGGGTGAACTACGCATAATTCGCATCATGGAACGTTCACTCGGCACGAATCGGAATACAGTTGTCGGTTTCGGCGATGATGTTTCCGCAGTGAAACTGGCAGACGGAAAAGTTGCGATTCTGAAAACGGACATGCTCGTCGGCAGCACCGATATTCCGCCGGGTATGACAATGCGCCAGGTAGCTCGCAAAGCGGTTGTGGCAAACGTTAGCGACCTTGCAGCCAAAGGGGTCCAGCCTCTGGCGGGGCTCGTTGCGCTGGGTCTACCCGCCACTCTGAAAAGGAAAGATGTTGAAGAAATTGCTGCCGGACTAAGTTTCGCTGCGATGCAATACAAGTTCCCACTCGTGGGTGGGGACACCAATGAGTCAAATGATCTGACTATATCGATCGCCCTATTCGCGACCGCCCGCAAAAAACAGCTTATTCTTCGTTCCGGTGCACGAGTTGGTGACATCGTTGCGGTTAGCGACGAATTTGGGTCTGCCTCGGCGGGGCTGAAGGCACTGCTGCAGCACGGGATCCACCCCGCCAAATTACCGCGCCCGATGTATCAAGCCGTTTACAACCCTAACGCCGAACTAGACCTCGGGCTTAGGTTAGGCGCGTCAGGAGCCCTGACTGCTTCTATTGATTCAAGTGATGGATTGGCTTGGAGCCTTCACGAGTTGTCGAGAGCTAGTGGCGTTGGAATGAGAATTGATCATGTACCCGTAAGCAAGGCTGCGGAGCAGTTTGCGGCTCGCCA
>Ga0187780_10003163_pt1 | contig 12460 bp, 9 predicted proteins | sample 1015_Q2_SP10_20__FD_132429 | JGI IMG/M metagenome (GOLD analysis project Ga0187780, IMG submission 132429) | Tropical peat soil microbial communities from peatlands in Department of Meta, Colombia - 1015_Q2_SP10_20_MG | ecosystem: Environmental > Terrestrial > Soil > Wetlands > Peat | place...
CACCCCAGAAAAAAGCCCTTGCAACGGCCGACCTCGTTAGAGAAGCTCGCACTAGGTTGAATTGCGGTCACTCGCGCAACATAAACGCGTGGCAAGTTTACGCATCTGAGACGGAGAACTGGGGCCGTGCCATGCCCTGGTTTCGTTGACAAACCCTGACCTGCGCCTCAAAATAAGAACTGCCTCAATTTGCCGCACTTGTGCCCAAGTGGCGGAACTGGCAGACGCGCTAGCTTCAGGAGCTAGTGGCCTTACGGTCGTGGAGGTTCGAGTCCTCTCTTGGGCACCAATTCCTCCCTCACTCGGCCAAAACACAGTTTTTTGCGAGTCCCTGGACTCGTTTCAACACGACGCAAGCTCACTTTTGGCATAGACCCTAGCGCTCCTCGTCCTTTCTTCGAGCAATTCGCATGGATTGAGAGCCGCGCTGGTTCTTAAGGCAGTTAATTCATCCGAGGAAGCTACTGCCGGCGGAAGAATCCGCCGAGGCCGATGCGCACTTGAAGCGTATTGATCCCGGGATTCAGGTCCCCGATCCCCGCATTGGAGATGTGCTGGAAGCGCAGCTCAGCGCTGAAGTTGTGCTTAGCCAACAGAAAGTGCGCACCAATCCCGGCGCTGGTCGTGAAGTTAACCTGCGAAGTGCCCTCCGGCACCTTGGTGTTCGTGAAGAGAGTACCGCCCTCAATCTGAAGAAACGGTTTTACCTCCCTTGGAGAAGTCAGAATCCATTTGAAAGCGAAGGGATTGACGCCCGCGCCGTAAGCCGTATTGGTTTTCTGCGTAATGATCCAGGCGGGCACGACGTCCAGCGCGTACTCGAGTTGTCCGCGCAAGAAGCCCGGCCCGTGAGGTGAAGTGAGAAGCAACCCGTAGCGAAACCCCAGATTCCAGACTCCCGTGCTCGACGTGCTGCCGTTGAGCCCGTGGCCGCCGCCCGTCCACACTTGCCATTCACGCAACGCCCCTTCAGGCCCCACCTGGGCGGCCGCACGCGGCGCAAGGCACATCCACAGCAAGCCCACGACAGCGATCACTCCAATCGCTCGTCCCACTTCCGATTCTCCCTTTTCCCAAAGCCAGCACAATATCCGAAACTCCACACAGTGACAATCTCGGAAATCCACATGTGCTGGCACGGACGCAGTTGTGACATCTCGATCATCACGACGCAAGGACTGCAGAGGGAGGGATTCGTTCTGAAGAATCCAAATGCTAGGCTTCGCCTCAGGCGCAAGGATTCCGCGTGTTACCCGGCTCTTCGAAACCCGGGAAAACACTCAACAACGTATTTCGTTCGGACGAGCCGCGCCTATTCCACCTTGGCCTTTGCCCCGGTGATCCTAAACTTATACCAGGCAACACCCGACGGATAGGCCACGTCGCGAATTTCGGAGCTGTTCTCCCCGTTGGGTCCGATGGTGGCCGAGATCGTCCCATTGTTTTCCAGGATCAGGTGATTGTCCGCCGCGATGTACTCCGTGTGATACGTGATGCTGCTGTAGGTGAGTTTCTCCGACTTGTTCACCAGGGTGACCATCCAGATGGCAGTCGCTCCCAGGTTGTCCTTCTGCATAGTGGCGCGTTCGATTTTCAGGTCCTTCACGGGGTTGGCGTTGGCCAGGTCCGCCGCGGAGGCCGCCTGAGCGCTCCCCCGAGCAGGCCCTTTCTGATAGGCACGGAACGCAACCAATCCAACGATGATGGCTACAATCAGGACAAAGGCGCCAATCCAAGCTTTGTGTATTCCGAGTTCTTTGTCTTCCTTTGGGCGCTCAAACATAGGTTCCTCTCCCTTCCTGACGCCGCTGATTTTCCATCAGGTCAGGAGGTTTGTCTGTGACGTGCGCTGCAGTCCAGTACCGTTACCCAAAGGCTTAATCGCTAACCTTGGGTTGGCTGCAGAGGAGGGGGACGCCATGTTCTGCCTAGCCGGCTTGGGGATGGGAAAAGAAGAAGGGAGGCAGGCCAGGTCTTCCTGCCTCCCCTTTATTCCCCTTTCGGGGAATCCGATTAGCCTGACGGAGGGCGGCTAATCGGTCGTGTGTTGGCCTACCAATGTAATTCCGAAGGGCCGAAAAAAGTTACATCTATTTTTGAAAAAGTGACTAGAATGAGATGAATTGCGCCTTCGCTCCCAGAAAGGCTCCCCTCGCTATGCCTCGTTCCACTCACCCCAGCCTAGACGATGTTCTTCATTTTCTTAAACTTAGGAACGATCCCGTCTCTTTGAAGGAACTCCGGCGCTCTTTCCACATCCAGAATGGCCGTGGCCGCCATCTGGTGCAAATGCTTGAAAGACTCAAGAATCGCGGCTTGGTGGAGGAGTTGACTCACGAGCGCTTCCTGTTCCGCCAGACCCCTCAGCCCCCCGCCCCCAAGAAAAAGCCGAAAAGCCCTCCTGCCGAAACCGGCGGTAAATTCTCCCAGCACAAAGCCAGTTCCCGCGATGAAATTAAGGGCCGGCTTGTGCTCCATCAGGATGGCTACGGCTTCGTCGTGCCCGATGTTGCGCTGCCCAACGTCGATGGCGACATCTTCATTCCCCGCGATTTCGTGGAAGACGCCATGCACGGCGATCACGTCATCGCGAAAATCACGCGCCTCAGTGGTTTGCCCCATGCGCGCCGCGCGGAAGGACGCATCGTACGCGTTGCCGGCCGCGCCCACCCCTCCATCGTCGGCGTTTTCCGCTACACCTCGCGCGGCTGCGTTGTGGATCCCTTTGACACGCGCGTGCAACATGAAATCGAGCTGCTTCCGGGCGACGAACTCAGCGCGGAGTTACGCGAACAGCTTCTTCCCGGCTCAAAGAATGTCGCCGCGCGTGGAAAGCGCCTGCCGCACGTCGGGAAGCTCGATGGCGCCGTGGTGAACGCCGAACTGCTCCATTACGGCCGCGGCGGCGCTGCGCCTGTTGGCCGCGTCGTCGAACTCCTGGGCCGGCCAGGCGAGCTGGGTGTCGACACCGAGATCATTATTCGCAAGCACCACCTCCCGCACGTCTTCGCCGCAGAGGTTGTCGAGGAAGCCGAGCGTCTCGCCTATCCCGTGACCGAGGGTGAACGCGGTGGCCGCGAGGATTTCCGTGAACTGCCAATCGTTACGATCGACGGCGAAACCGCCCGCGACTTCGACGATGCCGTGTATGTCGAGCGCCGCGAGGACGGCGGCTGGCTCCTCCAGGTGCATATCGCCGACGTCGCCCATTACGTTCATCCCGAATCGCCACTCGATCGCGAAGCCCGCTTGCGCGGCAACTCGGTCTATTTCATCGACCGCGCGGTGCCCATGCTCCCTGAAGCGCTCTCGAACGGCATGTGCTCGCTCAATCCACGCGAAGAGCGCCTGGTCATGAGCGCCATCATGAATTTCGATTCCGCCGGGCGTCCGCTCACCGCCGTCATGGTCCCCGGCGTGATCCGCTCTGCCGAGCGCATGACCTACACCAACGTCAACAAGGTTTTAAGCGGCGATCCCGAAATGTCCGAGCGTTACGCTCACTTGCACCATCATTTTCGCGCCATGAAAGGCCTCGCCCAGCTCCTCAACTCCCGGCGCGCCGAAAACGGCTCCATCGATTTCGACCTCCCCGAGCCCGTCATCGAGCTCAACGACCAACAGCAGATGACCAGTATCGGCCGCAGCGAGCGCAACGTTGCCCATCGCATCATCGAAGAGTTCATGCTCGCGGCGAACCGCGCCGTCGCACACTACCTGCTCGAGCGCGGCCTGAAGCTGTTGCACCGTGTGCACGAAAAACCGGACGCGCGCAAAGTCCTCGAATTCGAGGAACTCGCTCATGCTTTCGGCTATTCCCTCGGCGTCGAGAATCTTTACCAACGAGAAATTGTCGTGCGCCACGGTAGAGTTCCCTCGCCCGCCAAGGCCGGACGCCCCGAAACGCGCGGCTATGGCCGCGAGCGCCAGCAGCGCGTCGCTCTTGCCGACAGCGACATCCGCATCACGCCGCAGCACTATCAGCGGCTTGTCGAAAAGCTCACTGGCCGGCCCGAGGAACGCATCCTCTCGTATCTCATGCTGCGTTCACTCAAGCAGGCGCGGTACAGTGCAGATTCTCTCGGCCATTTTGCCCTTGGCTTCGACGAGTACACGCACTTCACATCGCCGATTCGCCGTTATCCTGACCTGATCGTCCACCGCATCCTCAAGTGGGCGCTCGCCAATCCCGATGCGAAGGGGCCGACCTCCGCCAAGCCCGCTGTTGGGAACGAGGCAACGCTTTATTCGCACAGGCATCTCGAGGAAATGGCCGCGGAAACTTCCGAAACCGAGCGCCGTGCCGCCAACGCCGAGCGCGAACTTATCAGTTGGAAGACCGCGCAATTCATGGAACAGCACCTTGGCGACGAGTACGACGCGCTCATCATCTCCGTGCAGAAGTATGGCTGCTTCGTTGAGCTCCTCGACGAATTTGTCGAAGGCCTTGTGCCGATTGGCGCGTTTGAAGAGGTTGCCGGCGCCCGCTGCGTCTACCGCGAGCGCGATCACGCCATCTCTGCAGTCCTCGGCGGCAATGGGCACCGCGGAGCTGGCCGCCGCAAGCAAGCTAAGCCGCTCTCGTGGAAACTCGGCGACCGCATCCGCGTGCGTGCCGAACGCATTGACCCGATGCGCCGCCGCGTCGAGTTCGCCCTCGTCCCTGGGGTTGCCACCTCTGCTTCTGCGTAAAGCAGTTGCCGCCTTTCGCGGGCGCTTGGCCCGCCGTTTTTCCCTCGCTCCAAGGAGGAACCATGCAGGTTCAAAACACTTCCCTGGAAGTGATCGAAGATTTTCTAGCGCAACGCCGCCTGGCCATGGTCGGAATTTCGCGCGACCCCAACGAATTCAGCGCGATGCTCTTCAAGGAGCTCTCCCGCCGTGGATATGACGTCGTCCCGGTCAATCCTGCAACGCGGGAAGTCATGGGCCGCACTTGCTACGCTCGGGTCCAGGACATCGAGCCTCCCGTCGATGCGGCACTTCTGATGACCTCACCGGAAATCACCGAGGCAGTCGTGCGCGATTGTGCCGAGGCGGGGATTCGCCGTGTCTGGATGTACCGCGCCGCCGGAACTGGAGCCGTCAGCAGCGAGGCCCTGGACTTTTGCCGCGAGCGCGGAATCTCCGTAGTTCCAGGGGAATGCCCGCTCATGTTTCTGCCGCAAAACGGGTTCCACCGCCTGCACGGCTTTATTCGCAAGATCATGGGGAGCTACCCGAAACACGTTCACGCGTGAGGCTTCTGTCTGACCGCTCCGTTCGCCCCTTGCTCGCCGCCGCGTCGAGTTCGCCGTCCTCCCCGGCGTCGCCGTCTCCGCCTCCGCGTAGTGTCCTTGTAGCGCAGAGCGAGCCTGCCCTGAGCGCAGTCGAAGGGTCTTCGAGCCCTGTGGCTTTTCTCTTGTCTTTGTAGGTACCGCCTTCTGAGGCGGTCCGCCAACGCTTACAACGCGTTCCTACAAAGCGCGTTGGCTTCCTGGAACCGCCTCGCCATCTTCTCTCCGTCGCACGGCTGCTCCAGGAGCGTCTCCGCATCCCACTCGCTCCGTCCCGGACCGAAAAAATTGCCTCCGTAGACATGTATCGCGCCGGTTAGCCGGGGAATCGGATTGGTCACCGAATGGATGATGTCGCGGCCCAACGGCACGGCGTCCTTTTCGGCCAGCGCGCGCGCTCCCGCAGCTTCCACTTTTGTGTCTCGTTCGCCTTGGATGCGTCGCCAGAAAATGTTGTCTTCCCGTCCGGAATAAATGCCGATGATCGCCCACATCTGATGATTGTGCGGAAGCACGGTCATCCACGGCGCCCAGATCACGTTCAGGATCGTCAGGTCGTCCGCGCAATAGAGCGTCTGCATCTCCGCGCGCCGCGGTTCGCCTAACCCCTTCAGGACCGCCGCGGGATCAGACACCGCGCGAGCCACCACGTCGCGAATGGAATTCTGCGAAGGCTCCTGCCGCAGCGCCGCCCGGCAATCCGCCACAAATCGCTCCAGCTCAAACATGGTTTAGGCTTTCTCCCTGTCAGACCACAGCACGAGTGTGCTTCGTGCTTCCACACTCCAACTCAATGCTTTTTGACTCCCTTCTTCTCACTATCCTTCGCCGCCCTCGTCGCCCGGTGCGAGCGCACAAGGGTGCCATGAATCATCCTCTGCGTGGAGCGCGCAAAACCACAGCCCGCACTCCTCACAGTGGTATGTCGCCTTCGCGTCGCACGCATCATCCATCGGTGACACCGCCTGGCAGGTCCACTCAATGCTCCGGGCTGTCTGACTCGCTTGTTGCGCCATGGTCACTCCCCCGCACCCGAGGATTCTACGCGCATTTTCTCATCCTGGGGATAGGGCAAAAACCGCACATGAACCGGCCGAAAAGGAGTCCCCGTGCCCTCAGCATCCCCGCACGGCGACACGGCCACGCTCAACTAGCACCGGTCGTCAGCCATTGTGCACGAATCCGCACCGCGACCTCCTCTGCACTTCTGTTATGCTATACAGCGGTTCACTCCTTCACCCTGAGCGCCACGCGCGAGGGGCCGGCTTTCCGCCAGGACGCACCGCAAATCTCTGCGAAAGGTAGTCCTACCGTGAGCACCATTGCCCCCGCGCGCCACGTGAAACGCGCCCACAATTTCAATGCTGGTCCCGCGGCCTTGCCCCTGCCGGTTCTCGAGTGCATCCGCGAAGAACTGCTCGATTACCGCGGCACGGGAATGTCCGTGATGGAACTCTCTCACCGCTCCGCAGAATTTGAGGCCATCAACAACGCCGCCGAACAGAATCTTCGCAGGCTCCTGGCGATCCCCGAAGACTACGCAGTAATTTTCGTGCAAGGCGGAGGCAGCATGCAGTTCAGCATGGTGCCGATGAACCTGGCCCTGCCGGGAAAACCCGTGGACGTGCTGCACACCGGGGCATGGACCGCGAAGGCCATCGGCGAATTGAAGAAAGGCGTTCTGCACAACATTGCTGCCAGCACCGAAGTGGAGAAATTCACCCGTGTGCCGCGCGCGGAGGAAATCAAGCATTCGCCGGACGCATCTTACACTTACCTCTGCACCAACAACACCATAGAGGGCACGCAATATCACTCTTTGCCGCCAAGCACGGCGCCGCTCGTCGCCGACATGTCGTCGGACATCGCCTCGAGGCCCATGGACGTCTCGAAATTCGGGTTAATCTTCGCCGGCGCACAAAAAAACCTCGGCCCTAGCGGCGTCACCGTCGTCATCGTGCGCAAAGATCTGGCCGAGCGCGCGGACAAGAACCTCCCGACTTTGCTGCAATACCGAACGCACATCAAGGAGAAGTCGCTCTACCACACGCCACCGACGTTTGCCGTATACGTCCTCGGCCTCGTCACCGAATGGATGGAAAGCCTCGGCGGCCTGTCAGGCATCCAGAAGCGCAACGAAACCAAAGCCAAGCTGCTGTACGACACTATTGACGCCAGCAACGGTTATTACCGCTGCCCCGTGGAAAAGAGCTCGCGCTCGGTGATGAATGTAGTGTTTCGCATTGCCGGCGGCGACGAAAGAGTAGAGAAAGAATTCGCCAAGGGTGCCACGGCTGCAAACCTCGTGGGCACGCCGGGCCACCGCTCGGTCGGCGGCATGCGCATTTCGCTCTACAACGCGGTTGGCCAGGACGCCGTCGAAGCACTTGTCATCTATATGCGCGAGTTCCAACGCACCCGCGGCTGAGGTTCACGTCCGGGCCCGGGCTCTTGTCATTTCGAGCCACGCGAGGAATCTGCTTTTGTCCTGCCCCTGAAAAATTGCAGGCGTTCGCCGAGGACTCCGCTGTAAACTAGCTTCGCTATGTATGCCATCGCGATCGGAGTTTTCCTTCACCTTGTCGGCATGATCGCCCTCTTCGTTGGCTACGGCCTTGAATGGGCGGCTTCTTCGCTCTTGCGCCGTTCGACCACCGCGGACCAGGCCCGCGCCTGGTTGCGCATCTACAAACTCTCGCTGCCCATCTCTGGGCCCGGCCTGCTGCTGCTGATCGCCAGCGGCGGCTACCTCGCTTCCGTCACCGGCGGAATGAAGCAGAGCTGGATTTCCGCTTCGCTTCTAGCCATCGTTTTCGCCCTGGGCATAGGCTTCGTGTTTATCCTGCCGCGCGTCCGCACGCTCCGAGCCGCCTTACCTGAGGGAAACGCGCTACTCTCCGAAGCCGGTCTCACGCGCGTGCAGGATCCCATGCTAATAACGCTGATCCGCGTGCGGTTCATTCTCGCGCTCGGCATCGTCTATGTCATGACCGCGAAGCCGCAATTCCTTTCGACTTCGCTCTTTATTTTGCTCGGAGCTGTCGTCGTCGGTCTGCTCTGCGCGATGTCCGCCTGGACATCGGCTCTTCGCTCCGCAAAATCCTAGCCGCCCGGTTCCGCGGTCCGGACCTCTGGCCAAATCCGGAAGCGAGAGGCATACTCTGTCCGCCCGTTGACGATGCCGAGAACGCCTCAATTTTTCCCCGACCCAAACGCGATCGCCCATAAGGCGGCGAAGTATGTACCGGCCATGGAGACTCGGGTGGCCGCACATCCTGGCCAATTCCGTTTCCTTGTGGCCTTGCACATTGTTCTCGGTTACACGTTGTATCTGTCTGTCGTGGCTTTAGCACTACTTCTGACTGTGGCCGCGATTTTCGCTGCCTTCGCTGCCCGCGCCATCTGGCTCGGGATCATGGCTCTGGGCTCGCTGGCCAGCGGCATTGCGCTGCTGCAAAGCCTTCACGTCGAAATTCCGCCACCGAAGGGCATTCCTGTGAGGCGCGAGGATGCGCCGCACCTTCACGCAACGGTGGAGAAGCTCGTGGAAGAATCGGGAGCGCCGCAGATCGACGAGATCTTGCTCATCGTGGAGCCCAACGCCTCCCTGGCCAGCCGCTACGTAAACGGCCTCTTCGGGCGTGTCTCGACCACACTGCTTTTGGGCTTACCGCTCCTGCAACTTTTGTCGCCCATGGAATTCCGGGCTCTGCTTCGGCATGAGTTCGCGCATTCCTCCGGCGGCCACGGTTACTCGTTTGCCTGGATCTCTCGCGTATGGGAAACCTGGAACGAATTGCCGCTCACGGAAACGGAAATGAACAAGGCCGCGCGGTGGCTGCTGCCGCCGATCTTTCGCTGGTTTGTCCCCAAGTTGAACGCGTATGCGGCGGTCCTGTCCCGCGCCCACGAATTCGCTGCCGACCGTCTTGCGCAGGCTCACTCCGAGGATTCCCCGCCGGACCTTATGCTCGTCCGGGTGGCCCTCGCCAACCAGTTTGCAGCTCAGAGGTTTTGGCCGCAGATCTGGAAAGGAACACGCGACCAGCCCCGCACTCCTACGGAGGTATTTTCCCGACTGAATGAGTTTGCCCGGTCCGTGTCCACTGCTGACCTTCGCGTATGGACCAATCTGGCCTTCCAGAACAAATCGCTTCCTCTCGACTCGCACCCCGATTTGACCACACGCCTTAAGGCACTGGATTCCAGCCTCGATGCCGAATACTGGACCCTGCAAATTGCAGAGTTGGGCTTTCTTCCTCAAGCTTCCGCCGCTTCGGAATATCTAGGTGAGTCCCTCCCTCGATTCGAGAGCGAACTGACTCAGAAATGGGCGCGCGGGTCCTTTCTGAATTGGGAGGAAGCGTTCAAGGGGTGGGATCAGAATCGCAAGCTCTTGGCGCGATTGAATGAGAGTGAGAAGCAGCAGCCACTCACTGCCGAAGAATCGCTTCAGCGCTCTCTATGCGTCTGGAACCTGGATGGGCCTGCGGCCTCTGAACGATTCTTGAAAACGGCCCTAGAGGCGTTCCCGAACAGCGACGAACTCGCTTTCTATTTCGGCCGATGCTTGCTGGCACAGGATAAAGAAGAAGGCATCGCATTCATGGAGCGCGTTATTAGCCGCGCCCCGTCGTCTCTACGCTACGAGGGCACCGTTGAAATCTGCGATTACCTGCGCCGCCGTGGGCGCGAAGCCGACGCGGCTGCCTTCTACGAGCGCATGGGGCGCGAAGAAGAGCAGCGGCAGAAAGCGGCGCGCGAGCGCGGCAACATCTCCCCGTATGACGACTTGGTCTCGCATGGCTTGGATGTCCCATCGCTTCAGAAGATCTCCACCCGGGTGCAGGCACTGGACTGGGTCGTGGAAGCTTTTCTCTGCCGGAAGCCGACGCCTCTTTCCCCCGATCTGCCGCTTTACCTGCTGGCGCTAAAGCCGCGGCGTGGCTTCCTGATTCCAGCGTTCCAGCCAGGCATGACCGCCTTCGACGAGGTCGCCGCCTTAAACTGTTATCCTGCGGAGACAAGGTTTCTTCTGCTGACTGGCTCGCAGCCGACGTTGGAAAAAAAGATCCGCAAACTGCCGGATTCACTGCTTTTCAAGCGCTGACGAGGCGAGCAGCTTTTGACACACATTTCCACGCTGCGGCCTCCAAAAAAATAGGGTGGAATTCCTTCCACCCCATTTCTTGCCGCAGTTGTCACTGCGTCTTACGTCAGATCGAACAACAAGACTTCCGCGTCTTCCACTCCCGTCAGCTCAACGCTTGTTTCGTCGGAGATTGCCGCGCCATCACCGGTTTCCAGCGCCTTGCCGTTCAGCGTGATGCTCCCGCGCGCAACTTGGACGTACGCGTGGCGTTCCGGCTTGAGCGCGTGGTTTACCTTCTCGCCCGGCGCCAGCAGGGTTACGTAGAGTTCGTTGTCCTGCCGAATCTTCACCGAGCCGCCGCGCCCATCCGGCGAAGCAACGAGGCGCAAGTTGGCGCGCTTTTCCGCCGCGGAATAGTGCTTCTGGTCGTACGTCGGCGCGTAGTTCTTCTTGTCCGGGAACATCCAGATTTGGTACAGGTGCACGGTCTCCTTTTTCGAAGCGTTGAATTCGCTGTGCTCGACACCGGTACCCGCGCTCATGTACTGCACGTCACCCGGGCGGATGACGGATCCGTTGCCCATGCTGTCTTTGTGCGCGAGTGCTCCGTCAAGCACGTAGGTGACGATCTCCATGTCGCGGTGCGGGTGCGTGGGGAATCCGCCTCCGCCGACGATGCGGTCATCGTTCATGACCCGCAACGTCCGGAAGTGGACGTACTTCGGGTCGTAGTAATCGGCAAACGAGAAGGTGAAGCGCGTATCGAGCCAGCCGTGGTCGGCGTGGCCGCGTTCGTCGCTCTTGCGGATGGTAATCATGGTGGCCTCCTTGGGTAGCCGGGTTTAATGATAGTCGTTATAACAACTATTGTCAAGAGGTGTATTATTAACACCCTCCCTCGATCTATCCGCTTCTCCCCCAAGCCCTTGCCTCCCCGCCCCGCCCGCCATATCCTCCACCAACCCGCGACCCAGGTTTCCCCACTTTCTTCCTTTAGTGTAAAGTGGTAGCTCTATCTGGCTACGCTCCAGGCCGACCAATCGAGGTAAGTCGCATGGACTCTGCACTTCCCGGAACAAAAACGAACGCCGTGGACGCCAAATCGGCGCGGCGCGAAACGGTCACCATCACGGACAACCGCACGGGCAAGGCCTACGAAATCCCCATCACCCACGACACCATTCGCGCCAGCGACTTGCGCCAGATCAAGGTGGATCCGGCCGACTTCGGGATGATGAGTTATGACCCAGCATTCAGCAACACCGCGTCGTGCATCAGCCGGATCACCTACATTGACGGAGACCGCGGCATCCTGCGCTACCGTGGCTATCCCATCGAAGAACTTGCCGAAAAATCCACGTACCTGGAAACGGCTTACTTGCTCCTCTACGGGGAGTTGCCGAACGCATCGCAATTGAAGGACTGGATCTATCACATCACGCATCACACGTATATCCACGAGAGCATCAAGAAATTTCTGGACGGCTTTCACTACGACGCGCACCCCATGGGGATGTTGACTTCGACGATCGCGGGACTCTCCACCTTCTACCCGGATGCCAAGCACATTTTCGATGCCGAATCGCGGAAGAAACAGACCTATCGCCTGATTGGTAAAATGCCGACCATTGCGGCGTTTTCCTACCGGCATACCCTGGGAATGCCGTACGTCTATCCGGACAATGACCTGAGTTATCCAGGCAACTTCCTGAACATGCTCTTCCGGACGAGCGAGACGCGCTATCAGCCGAATCCAACGCTGGAGCGCGCACTGGACATCTTGTTCATCCTCCATGCCGACCACGAGCAGAACTGCTCGGCGAACACCATTCGCGGCGTCGGGAGCTCGCACGTGGATCCATTCTCGGCCGCGGCGGCCGCAATTTCCGCGCTGTACGGCCCGCTGCACGGCGGCGCGAACGAAGAAGCCTTGCGGATGCTGATGGAAATCGGCTCGGTGCAGAAAGTCCCCGATTTCATCAAGCGGGTGAAGGCTGGCGAGACGCGTCTGATGGGTTTCGGCCACCGCATTTACAAAAATTACGACCCGCGCGCCCGGATTATCAAGAATATTGCTTACGAAGTCTTCGAC
>Ga0187780_10003164_pt1 | contig 12460 bp, 13 predicted proteins | sample 1015_Q2_SP10_20__FD_132429 | JGI IMG/M metagenome (GOLD analysis project Ga0187780, IMG submission 132429) | Tropical peat soil microbial communities from peatlands in Department of Meta, Colombia - 1015_Q2_SP10_20_MG | ecosystem: Environmental > Terrestrial > Soil > Wetlands > Peat | place...
CGTCCAACACTACCACCTGCTCGCCTTTGGCCCGCAGACGCTCCACCGTCACGCTCCCGATGTAGCCCGCGCCCCCGGTCACCAAAATCGCCATCGCTTTCCGTTCCTCCCCGTCTCCGCGCCAATACTGCGCTCGGTGTGGTCCCGGCGTCCGCCGAGCCGGCCGATTATAGCCGAATGTACGGTCGTCACCTTGCGCCCGACCGGAACAGCCTCAAAGGCCGCCTTCGTGCCCCCGCTCTCGGGTATACTCACTTTCCCATCGGTCGTAGGAGGCGATGGCCGGATCAAGAGTCACGCCAGCAAAACATGCCGCCACTCGTACTCGAATCGCCGCAGTCGCTGAAGGATTACGCCGGTCGCGAAATCGGCGTCTCGGACTGGTTCGCGGTCACACAGGAACGCATCAACCAGTTCGCCCAAACCACCGAGGACCACCAGTGGATTCACACGGACCCCGCGCGCGCCGAGCGCGAGTCGCCCTATCGGGCGACCGTCGCCCACGGCTTCTTGACGCTGTCCCTGGTAAGCCACCTGATGAAGCAGGTCTTGCAATTCCGCGGCACCCCGCGCCTGACCGTCAACTATGGTCTGAACCGCGTGCGCTTCCCCGTGCCTGTCCGCTCAGGCTCGCAGATTCGCCTTCGCGTGGCGCTCCAATTCGTTAAGGAGTTGCCCGACTCGCTGGAAGCCGTCTTTCTTCTGACTGCGGAAGCACACGGCTCTGAGAAGCCCTGCTGCGTGGCCGAATGGGTCGTCCGCTATGTCATGTAGGATTGCGAAAAAAACGCTCGCGACACAAGCAAGCTCATTGCGCGCGACGGTTTTACGGCTGCCCCACCTCTCGCGTTTTCTGCGAAGGGAGGGGATTTGGCTTTTCGACCTTCGCTTCCAGATTGCAAATTTCAGATTTTGAATCCCAGCTCTGCCAGAAGCGCGCCCACGGAAGCCCCGCAACTCTAATCCGCGGCCCTCTGCTCCTCCCGCTGGTAATCCGCGAACGTCTTTCCTGTCTCCGCCAGTTTCCTGAGCAATGGCGCCGGTTCCCACAGCGCCCCGTGCTGCCGGTGCAATTCGCAAACGCGGTCGTACACTTTCTTCACGCCCACCGTGTCGGCATACCACATCGGGCCGCCGCGGTAGTTCGGAAAGCCGTAACCATTCAGATAAATCACGTCAATATCCCCCGACCGCAACGCGTACCCCTTCTCCAGAATCTCCGCGCCCACATTCACCAGCATATAGACGGATCTCTCCAAAATCTCCTGCTCCGAAATCTGCCGCTGCGGAGTCCCCGCCTGCGCACGCCACTTCCGTATCAGTTCCGCGACCTCCGGATCGGGCGTGGCGCGGCGTTCGGCGTCGTACTTGTACCAGCCCCCGCCAGTCTTCTGTCCCAGCCGTCCCGATTCGACCAAGCGGTCCTCCAAATACGCACGCCGCACACCCGGCTTCTCCTGTGACCGGTACGCCTTCCAGATCCGGTAGGAAATGTCCAGCCCGCCCAGGTCAGATACGGCGAGCGGACCCATGGCCATCCCAAAGTCGGTGAGCGTCTTGTCCACCGCTTCCGGTGCAGCGCCTTCCTCCACCAGAAATTGCGCCTCGCGGATATAAGGCAAAAACATCCGGTTGCCCACAAACCCCCAGCAATTCCCCACTAGCACGCCGACCTTCCCGATCTTCTTGGCCAGCCCCATGCAGGTCGCGATCACTTCCTTGCTCGTCCGCCTCGCCCGTACAATCTCCAACAGCCGCATTACGTTCGCCGGGCTGAAGAAGTGCAGCCCGATAACGCTCTCCGGCCGCGACGTGCTCGCCGCGAGTTCGTCAATATTCAGCGTGGAGGTATTGCTGGCAATGATCGCCCCTCGCTTAGCCGCGCGGTCCAGCTCCGGAAATACGCTTTTTTTCAGCGCCATATCCTCGAACACCGCCTCGATCACCAGGTCGGCACTCCCGATGTCTTCGTACCGCTGCGTCGTCCGGATGAGCTTCATCCTCTCGGCGACGTATTCCGGCGTAAACCGCCCGCGCTTCACGGAAATGGCGTAATTTTTCTCGATGTTCCCGATTCCCCGATCGAGCGCCGCCTGGTCCACGTCCTTCACCACTACCGGAATGCCTGCGTTGGCGAACACCATGGCGATGGCCGCCCCCATTGTTCCTGCTCCGATGATGGCCGCGGAGTTCACCGGGATGACCGGCGTCTCCTTGGGAACATCCGGAATCTTGTTCACCTCGCGCTCGGCGAAAAACGCGTGGATCAGCGCCTTTGACTGGTCCGAAAACAGGCACTCGTCAAAAATCCTCTGCTCGTTCAGGCAGCCTGCCTCAAACGAAAGCTTCGTACCCGCCTCGATGGACTCGATAGCCGCGAGCGGCGCCATCAACCCCCGCTGCTTCTTCCTCACGTTCTCCCGCGCCGCCGCTGCCGCCGCCGCGATCTGCTCCGTCGTACCCAGCTTTTCCGTCCGCTCCCGCGTCTTGCGCACCGGCTTGCCGGCCACTTCCCGCGCAAACGCTACTGCACCGGTCAGCAAGTCGCCTTCGATGAGCCGGTCCACGATTCCCAGCTTCAGCGCTTCCTGAGCTTTCACCGGCTTTCCGCTGGTGCACATCTCCATGGCCTTCTCGACGCCCACTAGCCGCGGCAGCCGCTGCGTCCCCGCCGCGCCGGGAATGATCCCCAGATTCACTTCCGGTTGGCCCACCTGCGCACTCGGCGACGCCACGCGGTAGTGTCCGGACATGGCCAGTTCCAGCCCACCACCCAGCGCGTTTCCGTGAATGGCCACCACCACCGGCTTGGTGCAATCCTCAATCTTGATCAGCAACGGTAGCAACCCCACGCCCCGTTTGACCTTCCCTGAAGTCATCTTTACAAATTCGTTGATGTCCGCACCGGCGACGAACGTTCTTCCCCCGCCGATAAGCACGGCCGCCTTCATGCTGTCGTCCCGCTGGATTTCCTCGATGGCCCGGCTGATTCCGTCCGGCACTCCCGGGCTCAGCGCGTTCACCGGAGGATTATTGATGGTGATGACGGCCACATCTTTATCCCGGCTCAGTTCTACGAGTTCGCTCATGTTCGTGCTCTCCCCTATGAAATCAATACGACGCTTATCAATGGCTCACAAAATCTGGACCACGGGCGCCGGCGCCGACAAATTCACCACGGACATCCGCGCCGCCACGTTCCGCGCCATCGCGTAAATGCTTCGCGCCCCTGGCGCGTCCGGCCCCAGCGACGCCACCGGCTTCCCTGTGTCGCCTCCAATGCGTATCTGCGGGTCAATCTCGATCTCCCCCAGAAACGCCACCCCGAACATTCTTGCCATCCGCTCGCCTTCGCCGTGCCCGAAGACATCTATGCGTCCCTGGCAGTGCGGGCAGGTAAAATAGCTCATGTTTTCGACCACGCCGAGAATCTCTACATTCACCTGCCGGAACATCTCCACCGCCTTGCGCACGTCCGCGATCGCCACCGCCGACGGGGTGGTCACAACCACCGCCCCGCTGACCGGCGCGGTCTGAATCAAGCTCAGTTGCACGTCTCCAGTTCCCGGCGGCAAATCCACGATCAGGTAATCCAGCTCCCCCCAGCGCACGCTGCGCAAAAACTGCTGCATCACGCTGTGCAGCATCGGCCCGCGCCAGATGAGCGGCTTGTCCCCGGGATTGAGCAGGCCCATTGAGATCATCTTCACGCCAAAGGCCTGCACGGGCAGAATGTTGCGCTCGTCAATCGCCCGTGGAGGCTCGCTCGTCCCCAGCATCAACGGAACGTTCGGGCCGTACACGTCCGCGTCCAGCAACCCCACCGCCGCGCCCAGCTTCTGGAGCGCGATGGCCAGGTTCACGGCCACCGTTGTCTTTCCCACCCCGCCCTTGCCGCTCGCCACGGCGATCAGGTTCTTCACCCCTGGCAGCGACGCTTTATCCTGCAGCCTCCGCCCCTCCGGCACCGAGGCATCGAATTTCACTTCCACTGAGCTTACTCCGGGCACCTTGGCGAGCGCAGCGCGCACGTCTTTTTCGATCGTCTCGCGCAACGGGCACGCTGGCGTTGTAAGCGTGATTCCCAGCGACACCACCCCGCCGTCGCGCACCTGAATATTCTTCGCCATTCCCAGCGTGACGATATCCTTGTGCAGCTCGGGATCCATTACCCCGCGCAATGCTTCGACCACCGCCTGTTCACTCGGCCCGCTTCCCATCGCCTCCCTCGCCCTTTCGCGCCAGCCCCTGCGCCCCTTCCGTGCCGAAACACCGCCCCCAATCATAGACCCACGCCCCCCGCCCAGCAACCACAGCACACACCCTCCCGATTTCGTACCGCCAGTCGGTTTGCTCTTCGGTCTCTACGGTTAGATTCTGAGGGCGGGTGTCAGGCGTCCGGTGTTAGGTCTTGGCTTTTCAAATTTCGAGTTCGGGGGGTCAGCCCTGCTGGCGTTCTTCGCAGTCCCGGCACATACGCGCCCACGGGACGGCTTCGAGCCGTGCTTTGGCGATGGGCCGCTGGCACGCCACGCAGACGCCGAACGCCCCTGCGCGTATCCGCGCAAGCGCCGCGTCAATGTCCCTGAGCATCTGCCGATCCGTCTCGCGGAATCGCACCTGAAGATCCGCCTCGGCGTCGGCGCTGGCCATGTCCATCATGTCGCCTTTGGTGGTGCCTGGAGGAGGCAAACTCACTCCGCGGGCCCACAACTCGTCCCGCTTAGTAAGCAACTGCGCCGTGTATCGTTCAAGTTCCTTGGCCTTCATGATGGCCCTTCCTTCCGTCCTGTGTGCTGAGGGTTCTTCTCCGCGCTTGCGTCTTCTCTCCCTCCAGCGGTCCACACTGAATCTTAGGCCATCTGCAACTCAGTGATAGGCATCACGCTCAGCCGTGATACCCATCATTCACCTCTGGCCGATTCGCGCAAACCCGCCGCCGCGCCCGCTCTCTCCTCGGCCCAAACTGCTCCCTCAACGCGCGTGCGCCGCATTTCGATTTACGTGTTTCGAATTTCGGCGTGCGTCGTCAGACTCGCTCAAGCCTCGCGCGAGCCTTCCTCATGCAGGGGGCTATTGAACTCGTGTTCGTCCCGGCAATCGGCGCACACATCCGCCTGGCAAAGCTCGCACTTTTCGACATGCCGGTCGCAGAAATTTCGCGAGCACTCGCAGCATTGCTTGCTCGCTTCGTGCAGGCATCCTGTAGTCACGCAGCGCATTCGCTGATGCTACACGCATCCCTCCTCCCGGTCTATCGAAACATTCCCCCCACGCGCTTCGCGGGTCGCGCTATGGAGTTGGGCACATCGGCGCCGCTCGGCTTCTGTACCCATTTGCCTTCCTGCTATATTTGTCGTCTGACCATTCTTTGACCGCGCCGCAATATCCGGCCCGGACAATTACAGGAGAGGAAAGCGAATGAGCGCGGAGCGCACCCCGGAGTTTTTCGCAGGAAAAGGTATCCGAATAGGAATCATCGGCTGCGGCTATGTCGGACTTCCCCTGGCGCTGCGCTTTGCCGACGTCGGCCAGCGCGTCACGGGATTCGATCTCGACCAGTCCAAAGTGGAGAAGTTGAATGCCGGCCAGTCCTACATACAGCACATACCCGCCGCCAAAATCCGCGAGCACGTCCAGGCCAAGCATTTCGACGCTACCACGAATTTCGTACAGTTGTGCCAGATGGACGCCGTGCTGATCTGCGTCCCCACGCCTCTCGACGAGCGCCGCGAACCCGACCTGACCTACGTCCAGCAGACTGCCGACGCCATCGCGCCTCACCTCCAGCGCCATCAGCTTATCGTTCTGGAAAGCACCACCTATCCGGGCACCACCGAAGAGCTCGTCCTCCCGATTTTGGAGAAGGGCGGTCTGCATTGTCCCATCGCCAATGGCGCAGGCGCGGAAAACACTGCGACTGATTTTTATCTAGCCTTTTCTCCGGAACGCGAAGATCCCGGAAACAAACAATACGGCCTGGCGCAGATTCCCAAGGTCGTGGGCGGCGTCAATCCGCCCAGCGGCCGCGCGGCCGCCGGGCTATACGCCCAGATTGTCTCCCGCGTCGTGCCCGTCAGCTCGACCCGTGCCGCTGAAATGGTCAAGCTGCTCGAAAACATCTTTCGCTGCGTGAATATTGCGCTGGTCAACGAACTCAAGCAGCTCTGCCTCCGCATGGGTCTCGACATCTGGGAGATTATCGAAAGCGCCGCCACGAAACCCTTCGGCTTCATGCCCTTCTATCCCGGTCCCGGCCTGGGCGGCCACTGTATTCCCGTTGACCCCTACTACCTTTCCTGGAAGGCGCGGGAATACGATTTCGCTACCCGTTTCATCGAGCTAGCCGGCGAAATCAACACGGAGATGCCCTATCACGTCGTCAACGCCGTCGCCGCCGCGCTCAACGACCGCCAAAAAAGCATCAAGGGCTCGAAGATTCTGCTGCTCGGAGTGGCCTACAAAAAGGACGTGGACGACTTGCGGGAGTCTCCCTCGCTCAAGCTGCTCGAATTACTCACCGCCCGTGGCGCCCACATGGATTACAACGACCCCTATTTCCCCGCCCTCTTCAAAATGCGCCACTATGATTTTTCCAACAAGAAGTCCGTCGAATTGACCCCGGCGAACCTCGCCAGCTTCGATTGCGTCCTCATCGCTACCGATCATTCCAGCTACAATTACGACGCCATCGTACGCGACGCCCGGCTCGTCGTGGATACGCGCCACGCCACCCATAAGGTCAAACACGGTCGCGAAAAGATCGTATCTTGCTGAGCTAGCTGGCCTTGCGCCGGATCCATTCTGGGCCGTCTGACGGCAGGCACTGTCCGACCCGTCCCAATTTCGGCCATCCTGCTGTTTACTGACACACAGCCCCGCGCCCACAGTTCCATTGCGGCGCACGATTTTCGGGATTAGCGTTTTCTAATATGCCTGGCCCTACCGCTACCCAGCCAACCAAGGGTGGCTTCAATCTCGACGTCGGGCGCCGCCGGAGCATGCGTGTGCTTCTGAGCGTCCCCGTTATCTTCAGCGGAAAGGCGGCCAACAATCAGACCTTCACGGAGGAGACCCGGACGCTGGTCGTAAACGCCCACGGGGCGCTGGTTACTCTGGCGGCGCGCGTGGCTACCGGCCAGACCGTCATGGTTTCCAATCGGGTCACGCAGGAATCCGTCGAATGTAAGGTCGTCTACTTGGGCAACGCACAGGGTGGCAAGACCCAGGTAGGAATCGAATTTGCGAAGCCTTCCCCAAGGTTCTGGCGAATTGACTTCCCGCCTGAAGATTGGGTCGTCCCTGAGGACTAAGCGGTCAGTGCCCTAAATCGAGACTTTTTCACTGCGAGACGGAAGTGAGTTCGGCGCGGACGTTACCGAACGGCAGTTGCGCCTGAATCACCACCGGCGTGTGCGCCGCCTCGTTGGAAAACCACACCGAGAAGCGAATGGCTGATACCTCTTTGCCATGTTGAAAAACGCGGATCGAAACCCGCGCGGCAGAAATTTGCCCGCCCGCGGCCGTAATCGTCTCGTTCGCGCTCTCGCGTTTGGCGCTCATCTCATATAGGTCGCGGCCATCGTAAACCGGAGCGCGAAATTCTGGCGTGCGCTCCCAGTCCACTCCGCGTAGCGCGTAGAGCGCACCCAGCGGATCGCGGGTTCCCGGGAGCACTTCGACGTTGTCTCCGGGCGGGCGTTGCGCCTGCCCATGCGTCACCAGATGCAAGACCTCGTCCTCTTTGCGCCCCATCTCGTTCAAGTGCGTTTCGTACTGGCGGCTTGTCAGCGCGGGGTCGTCAGAATAAGAATCGAATTGATCGTCAATTGTAAAGAGCGAGCGGACCGGGCTGAGTGTGTGCGCGGCGGCGCGGAAATGCCAGGTCTTCCATCCGAAAAGATCGCGGCGCTCCGGTACGGTCAGCTGCACCGACGCGGCGCTCGAGAACATGGACCACTCCACGCGGTAGTTCAGCGTCTCGCCAGCGCGAAAGACCATCGGAACGGGCGCGGTAGCACTGTTCGTCTTCACCGTCCGCGCCGATCGAGCCGTGCTGGCGCGGGCTGCCGCCTGCGGGCACGCGTGCGCAGCGCGCCACGCGATCGCGATGACCGCGACCAGCACACCTGCTGCAAACGCCGCTCTCCAGCGGTGAAGCACGGCTCTGTTCAGGCTTTCTCTCGGCTGGCTCATATTCGCATCGTGGCAAAACTGACAAAAGGCCGCGCACTCTGCTTGTTTGGGTGCATTCTGCCACGCTATAGTCAAGCGTACCTGAAACACGCCACGCAGTCATTAGAACGCGGGGCAAAATAACCGTGCAACGTTCCATACGGCCGCGGCTTGTGCGCACGCCGCCGGTCTGCATCACACAGGAAAATCGCGAATGCGTTATCTGGTGACGGGCGGCGCCGGCTTCATCGGCTCGAACATCGTGGACGAACTCGTCCGCCGCAACCACGAAGTGGTGGTGCTGGACGATCTCTCCACGGGCGCAGACGCCAATCTCGCCGGCGTGCGCGAGCGGATTGATTTTCGCGTGGAGAGCATCACGGATCTTTCCGCGGTGCAGGCAGCCTCCCGCGGCGCGGATTACGTTCTGCACCTGGCCGCACGGACCTCGGTGCCGAAATCCGTGGCCGATCCGCTGGAAACCAATCGCATCAATATTGACGGCACCCTCAACGTGCTCGTAGCCGCGCACGACGCTAAAGTGCGCCGCGTCGTGTACGCGGCCTCGTCCTCCGCCTACGGCGAGACGCCTACGCTGCCGAAAACCGAACACATGCCTCCTGAGCCCATCTCGCCCTACGGCGTAACGAAATACGCTGGCGAACTATACGCGCAGGTGTTCGGGCGCGTTTACGGTCTCGAAAACGTCTCCGTGCGATATTTCAACGTCTTCGGCCCGCGCCAGGATCCTACGTCGCAATACTCCGGCGTGCTTTCGCGCTTCATGCTGGCCATTCTCAATCACGAGCCCATCGTGATTTACGGCGACGGCGAGCAGTCCCGCGACTTCACCTATGTGGACAACATCGTGGACCTCACGTTGCGCGCCTGCGAAACCAGCGAAGCGTCCGGAAAAGTGGTCAATGGCGGCACTGGCGTGCGCATCACGCTCAAGCAGGTTCACCATTCCCTCGAGAAAATCACCGGCAGAAAGATTCCGGTGCGCCACGACCCGCCGCGCGCAGGCGACATCCTCCATTCTCAGGCGGATGTTTCGCTTGCCCGGAAAATCCTCGGTTACAAGCCCAGTGTACTTTTCGAAGAGGGACTGCGGCGAACGTGGGAGTGGTACAAGACAGCCTACGGCAAAAAATAGCCTGCGCTGCAAACCGGCACATTCAGTCTGGAAGACTTGCGGTTCGAAGTTGTCGGAGGAAGTGACTCGTGCAAGTTGCTCTCATTTTGCTGTTGGGGCTGGCGGCAGGAATCCTCGTCGGGCTGATGGGTATTGGCGGGGGCGTGATTGTCATTCCCGCGCTCGTATACCTGCTGCGCATGGACCAGCATATGGCGCAGGGGACTTCGCTCTTCATTCTTCTGCCGCCGCTCGGCCTGGGCGCGCTGTGGGTGTACTGGAAGCGTGGCGCGGTGGATTTGCGTGCCGGAGCTTGCTGCGCGGCGGGCTTTCTTGCGGGTGGCTACGGCGGAGGCTTGCTGGCCATCCAGATTCCGTCGCGGCCGTTGCACGGGCTCTTTGGGCTGTTTCTGATGTTTTCGGCGGTGATGCTGTGGAAACAAGCTCACCACTCTGCTGCTAAGGAAGGCCGGCGTGCTTGAGGGAGGCGCGCGGCTGTGGGCCATCTTCGGTATGGCCTGCGTAGTCGGCGTGACCAGTGGGCTTTTCGGCGTGGGCGGCGGAGTCTTGCTCGTGCCGCTGCTCGTGCTGCTCTTCGGCTTCGAACAGCACCGCGCGCAGGGCACCAGCCTGGTCGCGCTCGTGCCGCCCACCGGCTTGTTGGCGTTTCTGGTGTACTACCGCGCCCACGCTGTGGATATCAACGTGGGGCTGCTGATTATTCCCGGCATTTTCCTGGGCGGTATTTTCGGCGGAAAGCTCGCGACGCGACTCTCGCCTCATCGGATGCGAATCGTTTTTGCCGCGCTGCTCTTCCTGCTCGGTGCCTGGCAGGTGATTTCCGCCTACGGTAGCTAAAGCAAGAGAGCGGACATTGTGAACGGAAGTGCGGTGCGCTATTCTGCCGTGTCCCATGGTTGACATTCACTGCCACATATTACCGGGGCTGGACGACGGCGCAGATTCGCTCGAAACCTCTCAGGCCATGGGAGAAATGGCCATTGCGGACGGAATTACGCACGTGATCGGCACGCCCCACGCCAGTCCGGAGTACCGATTCGATCCGCAGGCCGTCCGGGCGCGCCGCGAAGAAGTTCAGGCCCTATTCGCCGGCCGGCTGACCATCGCCAGCGGCTGCGATTTCCATCTCAGCTTCGAAAACCTGCAAGACATCCGGCATGATGCCGAGCGCTTCACTCTGAACCAGAAAAACTATCTGCTGGTCGAGTTCGCTGATTACTCGATTCCGCCCTCCATTGACCAGGCCCTGCACGAATTGCACCTGGCCGGGCTCTACCCCATCATCACGCACCCGGAGCGCAATCCGCTGTTGCGCGCGCGGCCGGAGCGTTTCTATCGCTGGCTGCGGCAGGGTTGCTACGCGCAGGTGACGGCGCAGTCGCTCACCGGACGGTTCGGGCCGGCAGCGAAGGAAGCGGCGGAAAAATGGCTGGACGGCGGCGCGATCCACTTCCTGGCGAGCGACGCGCACAACACGACGTCGCGCCCGCTGCAATTGAAGGAAACCTACGAACTGGTGGCGAAAAGGCGCGGGGAAGAAGTGGCGAAGGCATTACTGGTGGAAAATCCGCTGGCCGCGTTTGAAGGGCGGCCGCTGCCGTTCGTTCCCGAACTGGCTGAGGAATTCGACGTGCAGGATTCTGGTTCGGCAAAGCCGGTGCGGCGAAAGCGATTCTGGTTCTTCTGAATACCCCCTCAGCGGTATTGCAGGCCGAGTTCCTTGATTTTGGCGCGCAGGCCGTAGATGTCGAGGCCGAGTTCGCCGCGGGCCAGCCGCTCGCGCGTGCCTTCTTCCTTTTGGACACGCTGCTCGGCCGCCTTAGCGACTTGAGCGGCGTCGGTGCGCCGCACCACTACCACACCGTCGTCATCGGCAACAATCACGTCGCCGGGATCAATGGACGCGCCGGCGCAGATGATGGGAACGTTCACTGAGCCGAGCGTGGCCTTTACGGTCCCCTGCGAGCTGACGGCGCGGCTCCAGACGGGGAATTTCATTTCTGTGAGAGCGCGCACATCGCGGCAGCCCGCCTCCAATATCAGGCCCTTCACGCCATGCGCACGCAGCGAGGTGGCCAGCAACTCTCCGAAATATCCATCCGTGCAGGGCGAAGTAGGCGCAACGACCAGCACCGAACCCTGCGGACACACCTCGACCGCTACGTGAACCATGAGGTTGTCGCCCGGCGGGAGCGATACCGTGACGGCCGGCCCGGCGATCGCTGCGCCGGGATAAATCGGCCGCATGTAGGAAGCCAGCAAGCCGCAACGGCCCTGGGCTTCGTGCACCGTGGCGACGCCGTGCTTCTCCAGTACCGCCACCGCGTCGGCGGGAGGCAACTCGATCTGCCGGATCACGACAGGCTGACTCATCAGGGCACCTCGGTCACTTGCGGGAAGATGCGAGCGACGCCAGCCATTCTCTCATGGCCACCGTCACTTCGGCCGGCCGCTCCATCGGCGACATGTGGCCGCAGCATTCTATCATCACGAGCTTGCTGCCCGGAATCAGGAACGCCATTTGGCGGTGCCCAGCCGGGAGGCTCCAGGCGTCCTGACGGCCGCAGAGCACGAGCGCCGGACACCGAATGGAGCACAACACCGAGGCGGCGTCGGGCCGGCCCAGCAAGGCACGAATCTGGGCGGCGAAAATCTCCGGGGATTTTCGAGCGAACATCTCGATGATGGTGCCGATTAGACGCTCGTCCTTCAGTCGTTCCGCGTACACCATGCGCTGCACCCAGCGGCGGGCCATCACGCGCATCCCCTGCGCGCGTGCCAACTCAACGAGCTCCATCCGCTCGGAGCGCTCGCGCTCGCCGGCCGGACCAGGAACCCAGGCTCGATAGGCGGTATCCAGCAGCGCTACTCCTGCGACGCGTTCCGGCGCGCGGCGCAGGATCTCATAGGCCACGCGGCCGCCCATGGAATGGCCGGCGACCGCAAAGCGCGCGGGTGCGCGAGCCAGCGCCACCCGCGCCATGGCGACGAGCGAATCGCTCGCCCCGTAATCGGCAACGGTCAACCGTGTGACGTCGCTCAAGCTGCGGACCTGGTGCTTCCACACTTCCGCGTCGCAAGCGAGCCCGGGAAGAAGCAAGAGAGGAGGCAGCGAGGCGGTCATCTGGC
>Ga0187780_10003165_pt1 | contig 12458 bp, 14 predicted proteins | sample 1015_Q2_SP10_20__FD_132429 | JGI IMG/M metagenome (GOLD analysis project Ga0187780, IMG submission 132429) | Tropical peat soil microbial communities from peatlands in Department of Meta, Colombia - 1015_Q2_SP10_20_MG | ecosystem: Environmental > Terrestrial > Soil > Wetlands > Peat | place...
AAGCGCTCGGCCAGGTCCGGCGCGTGCCGCAGCGCGGGCACGATGGCATAGGTCATCGAGATCGGGCAGCAGTGCCCGGCTTCGGCCGCGCCCCAGACGTAGAAGCCCGCCGCCCGGGCCACGTGCGCGCCCTGGCGTTCGTCCCGCCACGGTGCCGCGTGCAGGCCGTGCCGGACCGCCACGGTCATCAGCTCGTGCCAGGCCGGGTGGAATTCCACCTCGTCGATGCGGTGGCCGAAGCGGTCGTAGGTCTGCAGGACCGGCGGGTTCTCGTTCGCCTGCCTGCCCAGTTCCAGCATCCGGGCCGAGCCCGCCAGCCGGCCGAGCTCGCGGATGCCGTCCTCGGCCCAGCCCGCGCCCTCGCGGCGCAGCGCGTCGAGCATCGCCGGGTCGCGGGCGACGTCGTACCCGGCCAGTAGGGGCGGCTGGTTGAGCACTTCGTGGGTCGGTGACATCAGCGGTTCCTGCCTCGGGCCTTTTCGCCATTGAAACACGCCCGGGCCGGCGGTCATGATCTCATGCGGGGAACCCTCATCAACGGCCCGGCTCCGGTGGCCGCGCCAGTGGCCCTGTGACAGCGAGGCGAGGAGCTTGGAACTGCGACGTGAGCAGCTGACCGCTGAGATGATCGATCCAGGCACGGGCGAGCCGGTCCACACGCTGATCGAGGTACGCCATGATCCGCTGACCGGACACAGCTCGCGCATTCTGCCCGAGCGCGGCCTGATGCCCGCCAGCGACTTCGACCTTGAGGCCTTCGCCCGGCAGACCGAGCCGAGCTGCCCGTTCTGCCCGGACCGGGTGGACCGGCTGACGCCCAGGCTGGCCAGCCGGATCCACCCCGGCGGGCGGATCACCCGCGGCGCGGCCCTGCTGTTCCCGAACCTGCACGCGTACTCCTCGCACAGCTCGGTGTCGATCTACTCGCCTCGGCTGCACTACCTGCCGGTCGGCGAGATCACGCCGGAGCTGCTGGCCGACAACCTGGCCACGCAGGTCGCCTTCGCCCGGGCGGTCATGGCGGCAGAACCGCAGTCGGCGTGGGCGTCGATCAACGCGAACCACATGCTGCCCTCGGGCAGCTCGCTGTTTCATCCGCACACGCAGGGGATCGTCGATTCCGAGCCGACCACCATGCAGCGCCTGCTCGCCGGCGTGCCCGCGCAGCGGTTCGACGATTACCTGGCCGCCGAACGCCGTAGCGGCGAGCGGTACCTCGGGACCACCGGGCGCATCCAGTGGCTGGTCAGCTTTGCCCCGATCGCCCCGGCCGAGCTGCGGGCGTTCGCCGCGGGCATCTGCTCGCCCGCCGAGCTGGACGACGACCTGGTCGGCGAGCTGGCCCACGGGCTGGCGCTGGCCCTGGGCGGCTACGCGGAGATGGGCTTTCAGAGCTTCAACTGCGCGATCTACGGAGCGCCGCCCGGCACCGAGGGCTACCCGCTGAACCTGCGCCTGGCCTGTCGCTCGAACCTGAAGCCCCTGTACCGGTCGGACTCGACGTTCCTGGAGCGCCTGCACTGGGAGGGCGCGGTCGACTGCGCGCCGGAGACCGTGGCCGAGCGGCTCGGCGGCCGCTTCCGGAGCTGACCCGGCCCGGCGGCGCCCAGGGGGCCACCTGAAAGGTAACGCCCGCGGTCCCATGGCGGCTACGATCAGCGTCACGGTGGCCGCCACCTCGGCCAGCGCGCCAAGGACATCGCCGGTTATCCCGCCCAGCCGGCGCACCGCATGCCGCTCCAGCGCGAGCGCCGCGGCCAGGCCGGCCGCGACGGCCAGCGGCAACGTCCAGCCCAGCGGCTCGCTGGCCACCAGGGCCGAGACCGGCACCGCCGCGACCGCGGCCGCCGCGACGGCCAGCGTGACCGCCACCGCGATCGCGGGGCGTACCGTACCCGCCACGAGAGCGCCCAGCCCGTCGGGCCGGGCCGCCCGCACGCCCCGGCGGCAGGCCCAGGTCAGCGTGAGCCTCCCGGTGACCACCGCGGCGATCAGCGCGGCCGGCCCGCGGCCCGGGCCGGCCGACTCCGCGTGGCCGAGCGCTGCGAACTGGATGAGCAGCGACAAGATCAGCGTGACGGTGCCGAACGGCCCGATGTCAGAGCGCCGCATGATGTCGAGCGCTGCCGCCGCAGGCTGCCCGCTGCCCAGGCCGTCGGCCAGGTCGGCCAGCCCGTCCAGATGCAGGCCCCGGCTGAGCAACGCGAGCGAGGCCAGCGCGAGCGCGGCGGCGGTCAGCGGCCCGGCGCCCAGCGGATGATCCACGACCAGCAGGACGGCCGAGGCGATGACGCCGAGCAACAGCCCGACACCCGGCGCCCACGCCATGGCCGCGCCCGCGGTGGCCCGGTCGGGTATCCTCGGCGTCCCGGCGCTCGCCCGGAGCGGGAACACGGTGAGCAGCGTCACCGACAGCCTCAGGCCGTTCCATCCCATGGCGAAGCAGCCTATCGGTCCGTGGTCAAGAGACGTACTATCTCAATACCGGGGTCTCAGGGGTCCGAAGCGGCCGGATGGCGGTGGTGCGGGCGTGTCCGAATGGTGGTCCATCGAGGTGTTCGACGCGGCGGAACTGCCTGCCCGGCGGTGGCGGGAAACCTACGAGGACAAGCTCACCGAGGCGGCCGTGACTCACGGTGCCAGGTACTGGGAGTGGCACGAGCATCGCTATGGCGTCGTGTTCGAGGTGCTCTTCGACTCTGACCAGCAATGGGAGGCGTTCCGCGCCCTCCCGGCCGTTCGCTCGGCCCTGGACGGCGTGCCCGATCCGGTCAACGGCCTGATCATCTACCGGGGCCGGGGCGGCGGCGCCGGGCCGAGGAAGCCGCGCAGGCCCAAGCCCGCGCCCGGCGCGAGCGCGATGGCGCTGCCCGAACCGCAAGCCGAGCGCGTGCTGCACCTCACCGAGGCCAGCCCGCCACCGGCGCCGGACAACGCCGTGCGCTTGGGCTAGATCCGGTCCTGCGGGCGAAGCACCCGGCGGGACGGTGCAGGATGGGGGGATGAGGGAAACGCGAGTCGCGAGCGACGGCCTGCGGGCCGCGATCGAGCGCAGTGGCTACTACCCGGGCCTGGTGTCCGATGCGGTCGCCTCGGCGCTCGGGTCGGAATCAGTGACGGCTTACGTCGTGCACCACGACGCGATCTTCGATCCCGGCATGGAGGTGCGCAGGCACATGACCGTGCTGGCGCTCACCCCTACCCGGCTGGTGTACTCGCACACTGACGAGCACCCGGCCGAAGAGCCTGACGACCGGCCCAGAGCCGAGACGAGCACCGAGGCGATCCGGTTCAGCCGGATATCGTCGGTCGCCCTGACCCGCGTGGTACTCGACCCGGCGGCCTACGTGCCGGGAGTCACCATGCCGTCGGAGGTCATGCTGACCATCGGCTGGAACGTGTTGTCCCATCTGGAACTCGAGCCCGCGCACTGCGGCGACGAGAACTGCGAAGCCGACCACGGGTACCTGGGCACGATCACCGCGGACGACTTCTCGCTGCGGGTCAGCCAGGCCGCCGACGGCGACGAGGCCGTCAGGCAGCTGCTGAGCTTTGTGCGGGCGCTGTCCGACGCCACCGCGGTCAAGGGCGGCTGACCTCCCCCATCAGCGTTGTTTTGCCCCCCCGCGCCGCGGGCCGGCCCGGTGTTCCGGCATGATGGCAACGCACTGAGTGGCACCCACGAGTAGCGATGAGGATTCCCGCATGACGCTCGAGCCGAGACATCCGCCGATCGTGCCGTCTTATGGGGCCGGGACCCTGTCCGACTTGTCGTCGTCCATCCTCGCTTCCCTCGATCCCGAGGTACCCGCGGAGCAGAACGTCCTGGGCCTGGCCGCCACCGCGCGCGCCTGCTTGCTGATCGTGGACGGGCTCGGCTGGGAACTGCTCCGTGATCATCCTGCCGCCGCGCCGTTCCTGTCGGAGCTGGCGCGCAACTCCAGGCCGATCACGGCCGGGTTCCCCGCGACCACGGTCACCAGCATGGGCTCGATCGGCAGCGGCAGGCCGCCCGGCCAGCACGGGATGCTCGGCTACAAGGTCCTGGTGCCGGGCCAGGATCTGCTGCTCAACGGGCTGCGCTGGGACCCGCGGGTCGACCCCAGGCAATGGCAGCCGTGGCCCACGGTGTTCGAGCGGGCCGTCGCGGCAGGAATCGCGGCCGTCCACGTGGCCCGGCGCTCATTCCGCGACAAGGGCCTGACCATCGCGGCGCTGCGTGGCACCGTGCTCCGCCCGGCCGAAAGCATGGGCGCCCTGGCCGCGCAGGCGGCGGCGGCCCTGGCGGAGAATGCCCGCGCGTTCGTGATGGTCTACCACGGCGACCTGGACGGCACCGGACACGTATTCGGCGTCGGCTCCGATGCCTGGTATTACCAGCTGGAGCACGTGGACAAGCTGGCCGAGCATCTCGCTCATGCCCTGCCCTCCGGGACCTGCCTGTACGTGACGGCCGACCACGGCATGGTGGAGGTCGGCCCGGAGGAACGGCTCGACGTGGACGCGATACCGGAACTGCGGGCCGGGCTGGCCCTGCTCGGCGGCGAGCCGAGAGCCAGGCACCTGTACGCGCGGCCCGGTGCGGCCGGGGATGTCCTGGCCACCTGGCGCGAGGTGCTCGGCGATCGCGCCTGGGTGCTGTCCAGGGACGAGGCCATCAAGGAAGGATGGTTCGGCCCGGTCGACGCGCGCATGGCAGACCGGATCGGCGATGTGGTGGCCGCCGCCGCCGGCAGCTTCGCCGCGGTGGCCACCCAGGCCGAGCCGGGGGAATCCGGCCTGTTCGGCATGCACGGCTCGCTCACCGCAGCCGAGCAGCTCATCCCGGCGCTCACGTTCACCGCGACATAAAGAGGGACCTCGCCCGCACCGGGTGATGCCAGGCCAGGCCGACAGCGGCGACCATCGGTGACGACGGCGGTCGTTACCTGAACCGCGGTACGGACGACAGGCGGTGTTGATGCATCCGGAAGCAGAAACCACGGAGGAGCGTGGGTTCGGGCCGTTCGTGACGTACGTCGTCCGCAAGCGCCCGGACGGAGTGATCGCGCACTGGGAGTCCCGCTCACACCGCAAGCACTTGTCGGGAGCCCAGCCGCGCGGCTCGACGTGGTGGGCGCCGCAAGACCGAGACTGGTGGATCGGCGTGCTGTTCGCGGTCGGCTCCTTCCTGTTCGGTCTCGGCACGGTACCCGGGTACGCGAACGCGGTGGGCGCCAAGCCTGACGCCGTGACGTACTTCATCGGATCGATCTTCTTCACCTCGGCCGGTTTCCTGCAGTACCGCGAGGCGGTCGACGCCGCGCCCAAACGGCCGCAGGAGGCCCACCGGAAGGTCTTCGTGTTCCTGCCCGGGCAGATCGACTGGCTGGCGACCGGGATTCAGCTGGTGGGAACCCTCGAGTTCAACGTCAGCACCTTCGCCGCCATCTGGGCAGCCAACGGCACGGCGCTGGCCCGGCATCACGTCTGGCGCCCCGACATCCTCGGCTCGGCCTGCTTTCTTGTCGCGAGCGCGCTCGCCTGGTTCGAGGCCTGCCACGGCTGGGCCGCCTGGCGGCCGCGGTCGCTGGCCTGGTGGATCACCGGGGTCAACCTGGCCGGGTCGATCGCATTCGGGTTCTCCGCCGTGGCCAGCTACGTCATTCCCGGGACCACGCAACTGCTGAACCTCGCGGTGACCAACCTCGGTACGTTCGTCGGCGCGGTGTGCTTCTTCGCCGGTGCCGTGCTGCTGCTCTTCGAGCGCACCGAACCGGTGCCCGCCGTACCGACGGCCCAGCCGCGCCTGACCGGGCCCGCGCCGGCCCAGCCGTAATCAGCGGAGCCGTGCTCAGCGGATCATCACCTCGGGCAGCCTGACCGACACCGGCCTGGCTCGCCTGTGGTGTTACAGGTGGCGGGACCAGTTCTGGCCGGTAAGGTCCTGGCCGAAGCTGTGGTGGCGGTCCTCGCCGTCCAGGGTGAATCCGGCCCGCTGGTAGATCCGCCGCGCGTCGGCCAGCACGTCATTGGTCCAGAGCGTGATATCCGAGTACCCGGCCCGCCGGGCGAACCTGAGCACCTCGTCGACCAGCCTTGAGCCGATCCCCAGCCCCCTGGCCCACGGCTCCACCAGCAGCAGGCGCAGCCTGGCGGTCGTGGCATTCTCGCGCACGCAGAACACGCAGCCCGCCGGGATGCCGTCGACGTCCGCGATCCAGGCCGCCTCCGCGCCGGGATCCCGGTGCTCGACGTAATCCGCGACGATCCTGGCCACCATTGCCTCGTACGAGGCGTCCCACCCGAACTCTCTCGCGTATACGGCCGCGTTCCGCTGCACCACCCAGCCCATGTCGCCCGGCCGGGGCTCCCGTAGCAGGTAGCCCCGCGGCGGCGGCGACCCGGTAAGCACGTCGGTGATGACGCGCATGGCCTCAAGCAGGCGGCACAGGTCGTCGTCCCTCACGGCTGCCAGCATGTCCCTGGTCTGCCCCGCAGACCGGGCCTCGAGCCGCGCCACGACCGAACGTCCCGTCGCGGTCAGCCGGATGACCTGCCGGCGCCCGTCGGCCGCCGAACGCTGCCGGGTGATGAGCCCATCAGAGGTGAACCTGCTCAGGATCCGGCTCAGGTAGCCCGGATCGATGTCCACCACCCGCCGCAGGTCGGTGACCTCGCTCGCCTCCCGCTGGCCCAGCTCGAAGAGCAGCCGCGCCTCGGTCAGCGAGTAGGGCGTGTCCAGGTACTTGCCCCGCAGCAGCCCGATCGTGTTCGTGTAGAAGCGGTTGAACGACCGCACCGCCGCCACCGCCGCGTCTGCCTGGCCCTCCCCGGGCGCGGGATTGTCCGCCGTCAGTCCGCGCACGTCGTCACCTCCGGCTATTTATTGACTAGATCAACTATATACATGCCTAGCGCAACTATTTGGCCAAATCTAGGATAGGAACTCGACCAGCGAGCGCGACGGGGATGGAAGGTGGCGGCCAGGATGCAGATGCGGACGCTCGGCGGTACCGGGATCAAGGTGAGCCCATACTGCCTCGGCGCGATGATGTTCGGTGCGTGGGGCAATCCCGATCACGCCGAGAGCATCCGGATCATCCATGCCGCGCTGGACGCCGGCATCAACTTCGTCGACACCGCGGATGTGTACTCGGCAGGGGAGTCGGAGGAGATCGTCGGCCAGGCTTTGCAGGGCCGCCGCGACGACGTGGTGCTCGCCACCAAGGCGCATGCTCCGATGGGTCAGGAAGTCAACAAGCGCGGCAACTCGCGGCGGTGGATCGTCGCGGAGGTGGAGAACAGCCTCCGCCGGCTGCGGACTGAGTACATCGACCTATACCAGATGTACCGCCCGGACCCGGACACCGACATCGACGAGACCCTGTCCGCCCTGTCCGACCTGGTCCATAGCGGCAAGGTCCGTGCCATCGGCTCGTCCACGTTTCCCGCTGAGCAGATCGTCGAGGCCCAGTGGGTGGCACAGAGCCGCGGCCATATCCGGTTCCGCTGCGAGCAGCCGCCCTACTCGATCCTGGTGCGCGGCATCGAGGGATCGGTGCTGCCGACGTGCCAGAAGTACGGCGTGGGCGTCATCGCCTGGAGCCAGCTCGCGGGCGGCTGGCTGACCGGGCGGATCTGGAGGGTATCTCTCGCCTCCGGTAAGGCAGGAGGTCAGTGCACCGGCGGATCACCGGTCGTTTGCATGGGCGGGACGAATGCGATCGTCGAGTTCTACACCTGAGGCCTGGCGGAAGTGGCTCCTGCTCGGGGTGGCAGCGGTCGCGTCGCTGGCTGGCATCGTCATCTACGCGCTTGGCGCGCTGCAGCCGCTGGAGAACGCGGCCATCGACGAGGGCTTCACGCTGGCAGGCCGGCATTCCCCCCCGCCCGGCATCGTGATCGTCGCGGTGGACAATTCGACCTTGCAGCGCATCAACGCCCAGCTTCCCATTCCGCGTTCCTACTATGCGCACCTGCTCGACATCCTGCACCAGGACAATCCCAGGCTGATCGGCCTTGACCTGCAGTTCATCGGCACCAGTGCGGATCCGGGGCAGGACCAGGCACTGCTCCGCTCCTTCGCCCGCGACGGGCCGGTGTTGGTCACCGTGTCGGATACCGGGGCGGGAGTCCCCGCGATCGCCGGAGTGAGCAACCCCAAGGGCGTGGTGGCGGCCAGCGGTGCCGTCGATACCGACAGTGACGGGGTGCTGCGGAAGCTGCTGTACGTACAGGTGCGCCTGCAAACGTTTGCCATCCGGGCCGCCGAAATGGCGGACGGTCGGCCGATACCCGCTTCCGCGGTACCTGGCAACCTGGCGTGGATCGACTTCGCCGGGCCGCCGGGCACCTACCAGACCTATTCGATGGCCAACGTGCTCGACGGCGCGGTGCCCCCCTCCGCGTTCGCAGGCAAGATCGTCCTGGTGGGCGTCACCGCGCCGATCGCCAAGGACGTTTTCACTACCTCCGCCTCCGCGGACCCGATGTCGGGCGTAGAGGTGTGGGCCAACTCCATCGAGACGGTGCTCAGCGACTTCCCGCTGCAGTCCGCGAACTCGATCCTGAGCCTGGCGATCATCATCATGCTGGCCATCGTGCCCGCGGCGCTGGGTCTTCGCCTCAGCTCTCTGCTGGTCGGATTGTCATCCCTCGTGCTCGCGGCCGGCTTCCTGGTCGCGGCCGAACTCGCCTTCGCTCATGGGCTCATCCTGCCGGTGCCCGAGCCGATTGCCGCCTTGGCCATCGCGACTGGCGGGGTCATCGCCGTGGACAGCTATATCGAGCGGCAGCAATGGAAGGCCTTGGACCAGTTCCGTCAGCCGTTCCTGAAGCCGGGACAATACACCTTCTTCCTGTCCTACCGGCGGGACCAGAGCAGTTTTGTGGCCCGGCAGCTGCGGACGGCGCTGGCGGCCCGGTTCGGCGACCAGAGCGTGTTCATGGACGAGACGGCCATCCATCCGGGCCAGGACTGGCCGCAGGAGATCCCCGAGGCCATCATGGGCTGCCAGGCCATGCTGGTGCTCATCGGCAAGTACTGGCTCGCGGAGCCCGGGGCCGCACCGGGCTCGCGGCGCTTGGATGATCCCGGCGATTGGGTCCGCCGAGAAGTGGAGCAAGGCCTCGGCCGGGATGAATCGGTGGTGATCCCGATCCTCACCGACGGGGCGACGATGCCGAGCAGCAATGAGCTGCCGCCGAGCCTTGCGCCGTTGGCCGCTAAGCAGGCCTTTGTCCTCGCCGGAGTGAACCTGAAGAAGGAGGTCCGTGAGCTGGTCACCAGGATCCAGCGCGGCCGGCTAGCTCCGCGCCGGGGAGCGGTCAGCCAGCTCCCGTCCGGCGTCCCGGACTTGCGGCAGGTCAGGCGGCGCCGGCGGGAGAAGGCCGCGATCCATCGGGATTGACGATGGATCGGCTGCCCGTAACCCTGGTCAGGTGACCAAGCAACAGGCTCAGGCCGAGCGGTTCGCGGAACTCTTCCGGGCCGTCTACCTGACGTTCCATCGCCGCGACGGGCCCAGAGGGCAGTTGCCGGGCGCGTCGAGGGCCGTGCTCGAGCACCTGGCGCTGGCCGGCCCGCTCACCGTGGGCGAGGCCGCGGCGCACCTGAGCAGGGCCCAGTCGGTGGTCAGCGACATCGTGACGCACCTGGAACGCCAGGGACTGCTAGAGCGGGAGGGCGATCCGGCCGACCGGCGCCGGACGCTGATCTGGCTGACCCCGCACGGGCATGAGGTGCTGCGCCGGGACCGTGAGGTACTGGGCGTGGATCATCTCGCCCGCGCCCTGGCCCGGCTGCCGCCGGGCCAGGCCGATCAGCTCGTCGCCGGGCTCCGGGCCCTGGTGGACCTGGCTGTCCCGCCCAATGAACCCGAGGAGGATTCGCCATGACCGCGACACACGCCTGCGAAAGCTGCGGGATGCCGATCGAGACCGGCCGCTACTGCGGCTACTGCACCGATGACAGCGGCGCCCTTCAGTCCTTCGACGTGCGCTTCGAGCGGATGGTCGGCTGGCAGGCCCGGCGCCATCCCGAGGCCACCAGGCAGGAGATCGAGCGCCAGACCCTCGACTACATGGCCACCATGCCGGCCTGGCGGGATCACCCGCGGGTCACGGCCAGGGCGTCCTCGCCAGGGTCCTGAGCAGCCGCGCCGCAACGGCGGTAATGGCAGCCAGGGGGATGGTGACCGCAACGCGCTGCAAGATACCGGCCGGGGGCGCGGAGGTATCGCCGGCGAACGCGATCAGGACCGCGGCGGTGGCCGCGGCGCTCGCCAGCAGCCATGGCCGCCACGGCTTCCACCCGGGGTCGCGGCCGAATCGCGCGGCCAGCAGTACCTGGGCCACGACGAGATCGGCGTAGATGATCGCGCTGACCACGTCGTGCGCGTGGTTATGCCAGGAGACGCTCCCCGGGGTCAGCAGCATATGGTCGCGGCGCAGCAGGCCGGCCGCGACGGTCAGCGCGCCCGCGCCCTGGATGAGCCGCGGTGCCAGGCCCGCGTGGCCGCGCCCGCCCAGGGCATCGTGCAGCGCTCCGCCGAACGCGACCGTGCACCCGCCGAGCACCAAGAACCCGGTGAGCATGATCCACGGATCCCTGGCGTCCGGCGCGGCGAGCCCGCTGAGCTGTACCTCGGCGGCCGGGTGCCCGGTCTGGCGCAGCGAGCCGGCGATCCACGCGGCCGTGAAGGCGACCGGCCCGGCGATCCCGGCCGCCGTGGCCGCCCGTTCAGTCTCGTTGATCCGCTTCCTGCGTGGTTCGGTCATAACTACCTGCGGGCCGCTTTGGTGTAGTTTCGCTGGCGAGGGCGATGCAGTCGATTGCTGCGGAGGAGTTACATGAGCATTATGGGCACCCGGGTCATCCGGACGGAGGATCCGCGGTTGCTGACCGTGGGCGGCGTCTACGTCGACGACCTGCGGACGCCGGGACTGAACCGGGCGGCGCGGGTGACCTTCGTACGCAGCCCGCTGGCCCACGCGCGCATCACCGGCATCGACGCCAGCGAGGCGCTCAGCGAGCCCGGCGTGGTCGCCGTGCTGACCGTCGCCGACATGGACGACCTGGCCCCGTCCCCGCCCAGCTCAGGCGAGTGGGACGGCAGCCCGGCACCGCTCGGCGGCCCGTGGGCCGAGCCCCTGCTGGCGGTGGACACGGTCCGCTTCGTGGGCGAGCCGCTGCTCGAAGAGATGCTCTACGACGTCGAGGGCAACCCGCTGACCTGCACCCTGGCGGACTACGCGGTCATCTCCCCGCCGGATCTGCCCAGCTTCGAGCTGGTGGCCAGCGAGACGCCGACCGACCTGAACCCGCTCGGCGCCAAGGGCATCGGCGAGGCAGGCTCGATCGGCTCCACTCCAGCGGTGCACAACGCGGTCGTCGACGCGGTCGCGCACCTCGGGGTCCGGCACATCGACATGCCCGCTACCCCCCAGCGGGTCTGGGCGGCAATCAACAAGGCGCAGAAGGAAAGCGAGTAACCAGTGAAGGTTCACCTGACCGTCAACGGCAAGGACATCACCGCAGACGTCGAGGACCGCATGCTGCTCGTGCACTTCCTACGCGACGTGGCCGACCTGACCGCGACGAACGTGGGCTGCGACACCACCTCCTGCGGGGCCTGCACGGTGCTGCTGGACGGCGAGTCCGTGAAGTCGTGCACGGTGCTCGCCGCCCAGGCCAGCGGGCACGAGATCACCACCCTGGAGGGACTGGCCAGCGACGGGACGATGCACCCGGTGCAGCGTGCCTTCCACGAGCAGCACGGCCTGCAGTGCGGGTTCTGCACGCCCGGCATGGTGATGGCGATCGTGTCGCTGCTCCGGGAGAATCCGCACCCCACCGAGGAACAGGTACGGACCGGCCTGGAGGGCAACCTGTGCCGGTGCACGGGTTACCACAACATCGTCAGGGCCGCGCTCGCGGCGGCGGAGACCGTGGAGGTGCCTTCGTGATCCCGTCGCCGTTCACCTACCAGCGGGCAGGCTCGGCCGAGGAGGCCTGCGACCTGGCCGCGGAGTACGGCGAGGAGGCCAAGTACCTGGCCGGAGGCCATTCGCTGCTGCCGCTGATGAAGCTGCGCCTGGCCGCTCCTGAGGTGCTCATCGACCTGGGCGGCCTGCGCGACCTTTCGTACATCACCGACCGGGGATCGGTCGTCGCGATCGGCGCGCTGACCAGGCATCATGACGTCGAGCACTCCGACCTGCTGGCCCGCGAGATCCCGCTGCTCTCGCACGCGGCCGGCCAGGTCGGCGACCCGCAGATCCGGCACCGGGGCACGATCGGCGGCTCGATCGCGCACGCCGATCCCGCCTCCGACCTGCCCGCCGTGCTGCTCGCCCTGGACGCGACCCTGGTTGCCCGCGGCACCGACGGCTCGCGGGAGATCGGTGTCGGGGAGTTCTTCCAGGGCCTGTTCGAGACCGTGCTCGAGCCGGGCGAACTGCTCACCGAGATCCGG
>Ga0187780_10003166_pt1 | contig 12458 bp, 12 predicted proteins | sample 1015_Q2_SP10_20__FD_132429 | JGI IMG/M metagenome (GOLD analysis project Ga0187780, IMG submission 132429) | Tropical peat soil microbial communities from peatlands in Department of Meta, Colombia - 1015_Q2_SP10_20_MG | ecosystem: Environmental > Terrestrial > Soil > Wetlands > Peat | place...
CCACGACGGCGTACACCGCGAACCGGGTATCGATGCCGAAGAGGTCGCTCGAGCCGTATTTGCGTTCCTCGCCTCGCGCTTGCCTGCGGCGGAGCTGGAAAATGCCAAGGCCGCAACGCCAAACCGCTGTTGCTTATTCGCTGCGTATAAAATAACGCGGGCGCCTTGTGGCAACCGGAACGTCTCCCGCTAGGTGCTGCGCAAAGTTTCGCCACCCACGGCTGGCGCCCCAATGAGCTCATCGTGCCAGCGGGAGGCGGCGGGCTGGGCGACAGCATTGGCGACACGAGGTCGGGCATCGCCGATTTCGAGTAGCTCAGCATGATGCAGGTTTTTCATCTAGCCTGTCCGTTGACGCTTAAGGTCATGGAGGGAAGCATGAGTGCCTACCCGGGCGTGGCTCCTCAGCACTGGCATCCACAGAACGCGCAGATTGCCAAACTGTTACGGTCCACCTACAGCAGCGGTGAACTGGAGGCGATCCGGTCGGCGCTGGTCTCTCACGGAACAATCAAGTTGCGGCGCTACCATAGCGGAGGACATTCAGCCGTAACCGTGCTCAACCTCGACAAGACCCTCGAGTCGGCTGTCGACGGCCTTCTGATCTTTCATTGGGACCGTGACAACATCATGCAAGCGTTGGCCGAATTTGTGCTTTCAGCTGACAACGCACTCAACGCCGGACTGGGAATCGACAGCGAAGCCTGGGTCAGGGGTCTCTTTTCCAGCATCACCCATCATAGGCGCTATGAAGGCCGGTTTCTTGACGTTATCCACGATAAGGTCTCAAGCGCGGACTTCGGCTGCCGCCCCAACATCCGTTACAATCCGATCGGATTGCACGAATTGCGCGAGCCCTGGGGGCATGCACAGAATGACGCCCTGTCATACGTTAACTTCTTGCTGTTCCACGCCATCAACAAAGGAAAGCTCAACTGGAACGATCCTCGAATGGTCGAGGGAGCGGCGTTCGCGACGCTGCTCCACTGCTACTTCTGGAAGATAAATGTCTGGGCCGACTTGGAGCTCGGCGCCTGGGAGGACAAATGTGCTGAGCACTGGAGTTCGATCGCCTGCGCGCTGGTGAGCTTCCGAGAGCAGCTCAAAGCTCAGCACGCCCACGGCGAACTCAAGCATGAGAGGGCCGACAGGCCGTATTGGTGTCGCGAGCAAGGCATTGTCGGACTGATTGAGAAATGCGAAGCCAAGCTACAGGAGTTGGGCACGCGAGAGTTCATCCGCTCGGATGACGGCAGTCAGCGCGATACCGACCTTGCGCAGCTCAACCCGCTGCTTTTGGCTGCTTTCTCCGGCGAACCGGTGCTGAGCGACGAAAACACCGTGGCTGTGCTCGAGAACATCGAGCGCGAGCTGGTCGGATCGCTCGGCATCCGCCGATATCGAAACGACGTCTGGGACGGCCGCATCAACCGGACCGATCTGGGTGTCGACGACGAGACACAATGGTGTCACGGCTCAGCGCAAATGTCTTACATCTGGGGCGAGCTCTACCAACGCATCGGCGCCGACCGCTATTTCGAGAAACAGCTGACGCATTTCAACCGTGGGCTTGCCGCGATCTCCCCGCGCTGGAGCATCCCGGAAGCCTGGATATGCGATCCGATCACGCGCAGCTGGATTGCCGATGGCAATGAGCCGCTTGCTTGGGCTCAAGCGATGTTGATCCTCTCGCTTTCCCAGATGAAGGCCAGCGTTCTGTTGAGAGAAAGGTCAAAGCCGATATAATCGCGTGCCCGCGTGAACGTCATAGCCGCTGCTCTCGTTGCCGACAGCGTCGCCGATCGTCGCAAGCAAGATGGACCCAAACAGCTGCGTTCTTTGTTATGCGCGACGCCAACGGCCGTGCGCTCGCCTATGTCTACACGAGGAGAGAGGCTCAAAAGCCCGCGAAAAGAATCGAGGTCAAGGCGGCGTGAATGCGAAGGCGACGCTTGACGTATGCGATCGAGAACAACTAACCTCGGACCGTCCGGGGTTTTTTCTGTCGCCACTCAACGAGGCCGGGGGCGCGCAGAGCGGCAGTTACTCCGCCGCGCCTAGCGCAGCTTTCACCATCGCCTGCTCGGCCTCGCTGACGACCTGCATTGTGCGAAGCACGCTCGAGGGATTGACGCTGATCGAGTCGATCCCAAGTCCTGTAAGATATCGAGCGATCTCAGGAAAGTTAGCGGGCGCTTCGCCGCAAATGCCAACGTGCCGACCGTTCCGCTTGGCGCCGGCGACTGCAAGTCTGAGCATTTCCAGCATGCCTGGATCACGCTCATCGAAATCGAACGCTACGATTTCAGAATCACGATCAACGCCCAATGTAAGTTGGGTCAGATCGTTGGAACCGATTGAGAATCCATCGAACCATTCTGCGAATGCGTCAATTTGAATGACGTTGTTCGGAATCTCGCACATGACATAAATTTCCAACTTATTTTCACCTCGTTTGAGGCCATGAACAGCCATTGCCTCGACGACACGCCGCGCTTCTTGAACACGCCGGCAAAACGGCACCATGACGCGAACATTGATCAGTCCCATGTCGTTGCGCACGCGCCGCAGCGCGGCGCATTCAAGCGCAAAACCGGCCGCATAGGCGGGATGGGCATAGCGTGCCGCACCGCGAAAGCCGAGCATGGGATTTTCCTCTTTCGGCTCAAAGGCTTCGCCGCCCAGGAGTCGGGCATATTCATTAGTCTTGAAGTCGGAAAGACGGACGATCACTGGCTTCGGGTAAAACGCTGCCGCGATGGTGCCGATACCCTCGGAGAGTTTCTCGACGAAGAAATCCGCCGGCGATGCATAATTGGAGACAAGCTGCTCGATCGCCTTTCGGGCGGCTGCCGACGTGATCCTACCAGGATCGACCAGAGCCATCGGATGGACCTTGATGTGTTCGCTGATAATGAACTCCATCCGCGCGAGTCCTACTCCATCATTGGGGAGCATTGCCGCCTTGAATGCTAACTCCGGATTGCCGAGGTTGAGCATTATCGCAGTCTTAGGGCGCTTGAGGTCGGACAATGCGAGCCGCGTGGTTTGCACCTTGAGAGCGCCATTATAAACACGACCGACTTCGCCCTCTGCGCATGAGACAGTCACCGCGATTCCGTTTTTCAGGACAGTTCTTGCGCCTTCCGCGCCCACGACCGCGGGCACGCCCAGCTCACGCGCGACGATGGCGGCATGACAGGTTCGCCCCCCGTGTTCTGTTACGATCGCGGCGGCTATTTTCATGACCGGCTCCCAGTCGGGAGTAGTCGTCTCCGCAACTAGGACGTCGCCGGGCTTGAAATCAGCAAGCCGTTGCGTGTTGGCAACAATCCTGACTGGACCGGTGGCGATTTTTTCGCCAACCGCCTTACCCTCCAGTAGCACAGCGCCGAGCGAGGCAAGCGTGAATGTCTCATATGCTGTCGGTGCTCGCTGAGATGCAACGGTCTCCGGTCGCGCCTGTATGATATAAAGCTGTCCGTCATCACCATCTTTGGCCCATTCAATGTCCATGGGCATGGAATGGCCGGCCTTAGCCGAATAGTGATCCTCGATCTTGATCGCATCGCCGGCAAGCTTCAACACTTCCGGATAGGTCAGGCAGAAGCGCGCGCGTTCGGTTTCCGGAACAGTGATATTCTTCGTGCCGCCATTGCCGGCATAGACCATGCGCATCTGTTTGCCTCCAAGCAATCGGCTTAAGACAACACGGTGGCCTGCACGGAACGTCGGTTTGTGGACGTAGAACTCATCAGGATCGACTGTGCCCTGTACGATGTTTTCGCCCAGGCCGTATACGCCGGTGATGAAAACGACATCACGAAAGCCGGATTCAGTATCGAGTGTGAACATGACACCACTGGCCGCGCTATCGGCGCGCACCATCTTCATGACGCCCACCGAGAGCCCGACCTTGAAATGGTCGTATCCGTTGTCGATCCGGTATGAAATGGCTCGATCAGTGAAAATGGAAGCAAAGCAACGACGGCACGCTTCAAATAGATCATCAGCGCCGCGAACGTTGAGAAAACTTTCATGTTGCCCCGCAAAGCTTGCATTGGGTAAATCCTCGGCCGTGGCCGAACTGCGGACTGCAACTGCAACTCCATTGCGATATTGTTTTTCGAGCTGCTGGTATGCCTGCGTAATTGCGTCAAGCAGATCCGCACGATCTGTCGCTTCATAGACAATCCTGCGTGCTTTGGCGGCATGCGTTTTAAGACGCTCGAAGTCCGTTTTTTCGAGTTGAGCCAATAAGCCACGAAGAGTGTCCCATGCGTTCGCAGCGGTTAGGGCGTCGCGGTAAGCTTTTGCTGTTATTGCAAAACCATTCGGCACTCTAATCTCATAAGCCGAAAGAGCTGAATAGAGTTCACCAAGCGAGGCGTTCTTGCCACCAACTAATGAAACATCGTCCAGTCTGATCTCACCGAACCAGCGCACATAGGTCGACTGCTGAAACATTGTCGCAATCCATCTTGCAAGCGTTAAAATCTAACGCTCACAGCAGCGGTGCTTATTCTCGCATCCCACCTTCATCTTCCCCTCCTGCCAAACCTCAGCCGAAGGCGCGACAAGAATGGTGAATGCACAAGCGGCGTACGCATTGATCTGAGTCAATGTCAGCTTTCCGAAATGGATAAATTACAGGCTCCCGCGTTGCAAAGAAAAAGGCGCGACATCAGCTGGATCAAAATCTGCCGCCTGATGTCGCGGATCATCCGACCAAGATAGGTTTTGAGCTTGCGTAAACTCCTGTTGGCGCGCTTGAACTGGTGGGCGTGGGCGTAGCGCTGATGCTTGATCAGGGCCAGTTTGCCGACCCGGCGATAGGATTGCCGCAGCGCCACGCCAAGCTTTTTGCAAAGCCGCACCAGTCGCTCGCGCGCCCGATTGAGAAGCTTGGCGTCAGTTGGGAACATCACCGCCTTGGGCTGCACCGTGGTGTCGACCACGACGCGGGCGAGGTCTGCAGGTTTGAGCGCCGCCGTCCGGGTCGCAACCGCCAGGCTCTCTTGCAGCAGCGCTTGCAGCTTCTGCAATACGGATTCTCCACCCAGCGCTCGCACAGCACTTCATCGGACAGATTGTAGCTGTGCTTGAGGATCGAAAGCCCCGCCATCAGCCGCGTCGGCTGCAGACGACGACGCTTTGCAAGAGCTCTTTGCCCGCGAGTTGAACTTGGCGCGTCGCGTGCTCGCCCAAAACCGCCATCAGCGCGGACGCAGGGTCTATTCGCTGCATGCGCCGGAGGTCGAGTGCATCGGCAAGGGTAAGGCCCACAAGCCCTATGAGTTCGGCGTCAAGGTCAGCGTCGCCACTCCCATAAAGCACTCGGCCGGCGGCCAGTTCGTCACCCATGTGGCGGCATTGCCCGGCAACCCTTATGACGGGCACACGCTCGCCAAAGTCGTTCCCGATCTGCAGGCGCTCATCGGCAATGTGCTCGAGCGCATCATTGCCGATGCCGGCTATCGCGGTCACAACGCCCCTGCCGAACATCGGTTCAGAGTCTACACTGCCGGCCAGAAGCGCAGGGTCACTCCGCAAGTCAAACGCGAGTTCAAACGTCGCGCCGCGATCGAGCCCGTGATCGGGCATCTCAAGGACGATCACCGTATGGGCCGCAACTACCTCGCCCATTCAAGCGGTGATGCGATCAACGCTGTGCTCGCCGCCGTCGGCTATAACTTCCGCCGTCTCATCCAATGGCTGAGGCTTTTGCTGCTCCAAATCCTCTTCGCATGCGGCGTCACCGCTACGCTCAAATCAGCTTAATTTAATGTTCTTCACGGGCGACTAGCTGACGGCTAGTCCGTGCAACATGCACGCGACATAAACGGCATAGATAATAATAATGTGAGCCACAATGACAGCGCGCCGCTTCCCGCCACCCTGGACTGAAAAGGGGCCGCGAAGGCCCCTTCTTCTCACGCGATCTTATGGCTTCGGCGGCGGCAAGTTGGCGACCAACATGACGAGGTGCCAGCCATCGCTGTCGTGAACGAGAGTCTCGCCGAATTTCCCGGCGATTTGCTTACCCTCGTTTTCGCCTGATCCGATCAGAGCGTAGTCACCGACGGCCCAGCCCGCATTTCCGGCTGCACCGCCCTCTATCGCGTTGACCGTTTCCTTAGTCCATCCAGCTTTCATGCGCCCGGCAAGGGCATTCTTGATCGCTTCACGCCCCTTCAGGACTACGCCTGTCGCAGGAATGAGTACGCCGTCAGTCGTGAACAGGGTGGCAATCGCCGCAGCATCGCCAGCGTCATAAGCTGCGACCCATTTCATGCCGATGTCTTCGCCTGCCTTCGAAGCGTCCTGAGCCTGGGTAGGGACTACCAAACCGGCCATCAGGACGGTCACGACAAGCACGCACAGTTTCATTACTCGCCTCCCTTGTTGTCCCCGGCGCAAACCGCGTCACACAATGCGCCATTGATGATGAAAATTCCAGGCGATCAGCGAGGTCACGTGGGCCGGACAATGCCAAGAGGTTTGGCCCTAACCGGGGAGCTGGGGCCAATGAGGGACTAAAAACGCCGACAGGTGATGCTGATTATGACAACGACAGCAGTCATGCCAGATCTCCATAAACCGCGCGCGACAGTATTTCGACGCTCTCGTGATGCCTGCCAAGAAAGATTGGCCCCAACCGGGAAGTGGCTGGGGCCGAGTAAGGGGGGTCCACAGACTGACGCTGCAGTGAGACGACAGTGGCTGAAGTCCATGCGTACATTTCGACTCGCCAGCGGTCATTTCTGGGCATTGTGGGTTAAATTGCGCGATTTGACGCGAAGGCCTTGGAAGGGTCAAAAAGCTGCCACCAGTTTTTAGCGTTCAATTAAGTTGAAGGTGATGAGCTTCGTGATGGCTGCGTCACCGCCCAAGCAGCGCGGCCTTGGCGGCTCGGTCACCGTCACTGCCGATCCTCGCCGTGTGATCGAGCCGCCGCCTTAGCTTGGGCCGACTTGGCCGGGGCGGCACGATGACTGCGACGGAAATTTTCCTCGTTTGGGTGCTGGTCGGCGTAATCGCGGCCACAGTCATCATGCGGTCGTACCGCCAATGAATCCCAAGCAGTCGCGCCAGGCGACAGAGAACGCCATGATGGACACAAATACGACTGACAAGTGGGACTGGATTGGATGGTTCTTATTGGGCGCATTGGCCGCCTTGGCACTTCTCATCATTCTTTTTGGGGGTTGGGTAATCGTCAAGTAATTCAGTCGCACCAGCCAAACTGGTCACCCCGCGTTAAGGCGCGAAGGATTGCTGCTAATCTTGCAAAGCTGCCGGAGTTGCTGCAGCGCTAAGGGCACCGACGGCGCTCCGCGCCTGTAACCTCGGTCACAGCGTCCGGCTGATCCCCGTGCTAACCCCGTCTCGAAACACGGGATGACAGATGCTGAGATTTATCTTATTAGCCGGCGCGCTTGCCGTGCTGGCAGCGGCCGGAGCAACCACGCTAGCGTTGCGGGCTACCACGCCGAACCTGGCACAGCCCCACGCGGCCGATCCGTATACCGCGCGCCTGCGCAATATACAGGAAGAGATGGCGTTGCCCTAAAGCAGGCGCTCGGCAGCCAAGTCGCCTTGGCGAGAAGGCGCGGCGGCGCCAAGATGCTCACGAAGGATGAGGCGCCGCGGATCGCGGCAACGCGGCGAAGCTGCCGGAGCTAGTGCGTCAACTCGCTATCTTCAGCGAAGTATGCTCGACATCGAGCTTGACAATCTTTTCTCGCGCACCTGAGGACAGTCGTTTCTGGTACGCACGCACGCAGTTTGCAGAACAAAAACGCATGCGCCAATAACGATGAACCCGAGATCCCAGTTCAGCACGGCCATGATCGCAGCGAAGTGAGGCTGAACTGACAGAATTTCTTCCGGTGATCAATGCGAATTTCGGAAAATGGAAATTGCTCGTGACACGCGCTCCTTTGCGGCCTCCCCCGCGTATAAGAAACGTCAAACAACTAGGGCAGGTTCCGCGGAACGAAAATGCCGCATACGCGTTCGATGTGCTACCAATCTGCCGCTCGGCAAGCGACTGCCGGGGGCTACCCCGCCTTTTCAAAAGCCCCGCGCGCTTAATCGACTTCACTATTCCTGTTCAGGCATCTTCCGAGCGGTTCATGCAGAGCTACCGGAGATCGCACTCGTAAACATCGACGTTTATCCGATCGATCCGACATTGGCCAAAACAGTTAGGATTGTCCGCCCTTTCTCCACTCTATCTACCTCTTTTGGTGGATGCCGTAGCGTCAACGAGTAAGGTTGACGACAAAGTCAGGCGTTATTCCAGGAGCGAACGATTTTCCCTTCCGTCGGGCCCTACTAAATTTGCGCCAGGTCCAACCGCGCGACGAATGCGCGCTTGAGCCGATGAGGCGATGCAAGGAGATATTTTGAAGATGGCGACCACGGACATTGTCAAACCACCTGGGTCCGGGGCAGTCGGGGAAAGTACCAACGAATCACCGCGTGATGACGCTCTCTCTCGCCAGGGCGAGAGAGGCGATTTGGAAATATCGGCCGATGATCTCAGTACATTGTTGCGCCGGGCATTGGATACGCCGACACGCGAGATTGACAATCTCATTGCCGAGTTCGAGACGCTGCGCCAAAGGCTGCAGAACGACGCCACGCGCATCGAGCGCAACATCGTCGAATACGCGGAACTAAGCCGGCATGTGATGCAGCTGACGACGATTATCTCCGAAACCGTGAAGAAACTTCCGCGCGCTTCCGAGATTGGCGGAAGTTAGAAGCTGGGCTTTCATCGAAAAGCGGACTGGGCCGCGATCGTTTCAAGTTGAATCGATTGCGGCTCTAGATGTTTGATGGGGCATGCTCTTTTCGGAAAAACCGGCTTCCACCCCGGATCAAGTCCGGGGCAGGGTTTTTTCCGGACCCTGCCCTAGACCCGCAGTTCGTTCGGGACCTTGCCGCCGTTTTCGGCGAGCTTGATCATCACCTGCTTATGCAGCCAGACGTTCATCGTCGCCGAATCGTTCATGTTGCCGGAATAATGCAGTTCCTCGGCGAGCCGCTTGCGCGCGCCCATGCTGCTATCGAGGTTGAGAAGCTTCATCATGTCGACGATCGACCTGCGCCAATCGAGCTTCTCCTTGGACTGGCTGGCGAGCTTGTCCATGATGGCGGCGACGTCGATCGGCGCGCCTCTGGGCGGCAGGGCGGTGGGAGCGACTGGGGCGGCCGGGGCGGCTTGCGCAGCGGGCTTGGTTTGCGGGCTTGAGCCACCGGCCGGGGCCGCCGATGCCGGCGAAGCCGAGCGATGGAAAATGGCCGATACGATGTCGCCAAGAACGCTCATTGTAATCTCCTGATTTGCTTGTCCCCCTGATTGCGGTTCCTACTTTCTAAAAATCTTTCTGGTTGGTCGACAGGCTAATATTTTTTGTTAGATCATATTTTCTCACCTGCTTCTCACTTGGGCCGTCGCCGGGTCTGCAAGAGAGTGCAAGGTCAAGATCGGGCCGGCTTGCCGGATCGGAGATGACCCCCGCCGCGACAAGCCGGTGCCATACGAACAAAACAATCACGGCGCCTATGGTTGCACCGATGAAACCGGCTCCCTGATCAGGGCGGTACCATCCGACCGCCTGACCCATAAAGGTTGCAACAAAAGCGCCGACGACGCCGAGCACCGTGGTGAGAATGAAACCGGACGGATTATGCGCCCCCGGCGAAAGAAAGCGCGCGATGATGCCTGCGACGAAACCGATGACAATTATCCAGAGCATACCCATCGTTCAAACTCCGCTCGCAGCGACGTCTGCCCTCGTTCCGGAGGCTCGACCTCGCGACCCCTTCACAACGGCCTTCGCTCGGCGGCGGTTCCCGCCGCCGCTCAAATCATACGCGCGGCTTCCTGCTCGGTCGGCAGCCTCCCATCAGGCGTCAATTGATCGACGACATCGGGCAATTGCTGGCAAAGCCCGTTGAGCAGGTCATCGCGCGCCATTCCGGAATAGGACATCAGCGCGTTGATCTGGTCCCCACCTAGCGCGCTTTCGAGATCATTGCGCGTAATTGAGCGGTTCGGCCCGGAGCCGATCCAGGACTGAGCGACATCGCCTTTGCCATTCTGCTGGAATTGCTTGAGGAGATCGTTCAATCCCCCGCTCAGCACGCTTCCGGCAGCGCCGCCCGCGAGCAAGCCGCCTAGCCCGCCTTTCAACAAATCGCCCATGCCACCGGTAGCGGCCCCCGCATTTTGCGTACCGGGATTAGCGCCGGGTAAGGTTCCCGGCCGAGTAGGCGCAGCGCTCCGCTGATTGCCGCTGAGACTTTTGATCGCTTTGTAAGCAAGAAGCCCCAGCAGCGCCATCGTCATCGGGGACATGCCACCGCCACCAGAGCTTGGCGTGCGTTGCCCGCGGGGACCGTTCTGCATGCCATTGAGGACATCGAGCAAACCCATGTCGACCTCCTTTGCTGTCGGCCTCGCACTCGTTCGGACAACGATAACGCCGCGGCCTTCCGACTCTAAGACAGAGAGCTTCACATTCCCGTGTCTATTCGCGTATCGCCCGGGCGTCGTTCGTCTGTTGCCGCGCTTACTGCCGCAGCGTTAACTCCTTCCCGCGCATGGCTTTTCTGAAGACTATGCCACGCCGCCAAAGATTTGCCGGCGTCCGCCCGACTTTTCACGTGCACTCCGGCATCACCTGTGGTGGTGCCGCAGATAGTCGTGCAACGAGGCAGAGCCCGTTTCTCGAAGCAGCGTCTTGAGCATCATGTCCTTGCGCCGGCCGTTGGCGAAGCCCGGACCATACTCTTTACGCAGCGAGCCTATCCTAGTGTTGCCGTGCTTCTTGTCGATTTTGCCGCCTTTGTCGCGGTGGCGGCCGTCGAGGCCGCGACGCCCTTTTGCCATAGCGCTTTCTCCCTTAGGAATCGAACAGTGGCAGTTAACGACTTCCGCTTCCGATGTTACCGTCTTGTTTTAGTTTGCGCGGCGAACCGCGCATATAATCAAACAGTCTACGCTCTCGCCGATCTCTTGTCTTGCTCCAAAACACCCGCTTGCGTGCTTGCCATAAACAAAAAAGCCCCCGCCGGCGGGAGCCGAGCGGGGGTCGAAAGCGAAGTGCTGATCGTGCGCGGTGCCAGCAAAATATTTAATCCGTCGTTGGCAGATTCTGTAACTGCGGCGCATATGGTCCCAGTTGTTCTGGTGGAGGTGCCAGCGCGATTGCTTACCGGACTATATACCAACTGGTCGGTTCGCAAACAGGTACCTCGCATACCGCAATCACTGGCGCGGCTTTGGCCGCGCCATTCACAACGCGATCTCGCCGATGATGCATTGACCAAACAAAGGACGGGTCGCGCGAGCCTGTTGGGGCACAAGCCTGACGCAATAAAAAATATATTTGTCGTCAGGCCTTGTATGTGTCATTGGCGGAGGGAGTGTCCGCCGTCGTTCAAAAATTCATTTCACCTATCAACGTGCAGCGGCAGGTAGTACATATGACTCATCGGCAATCACCGCTACCGCTGCCGGGCTATTCAATATCAGTATGTCACGTACAGACCTTCTTGCCATGCTTCAATTCCGCCGCTTCCCCGCCGCCCTATGGCCAGATTGCCTCACACGAACGCCAGAAATGGCTGACTTGATTGTGGCAGAGGGATGGAGCGGCGCGTATCGCTCTCCGCTGACAAGCGGTGTCATTGCGTCTGCGTTGAGGGCACCATGATGAAGATCATCATTCTCGTCGCTTTGACTTTTGCGCTAATCGCCTTGGTGGATCGCGCACCAACCAAAACTGGCTAATCCAGGCCGGTTGGTGTAGTCGTTGTATGGGGGCTTAAATGACCGCTCGAACGGAAGTTTCGCCGTCTTGTTCTCAATGCGGTACGCAGATGTTGCTCGTCCGAATTATCCCTGACACGCCGGGTTATGAGCAGCGAAGATACGAGTGTCCGTGGTGTCCACATGATATGGCGGAGATCATCGAATCGATCCGGCGGCGGACGTTTGGCCGTAATGAGAACGTAGCATCACCAGGACGTCACGAAGCTGTAGCAATCCAAAAGATTCAACTGACCGTATCCTGACGCACCAAATGCAATTCGATCAATCGACGCGATGTCGGTTTATCGAGCTTCTCGGCAGTGCAGCGGTGGCCGCGTCGCTACTTGCAGCATGCACGCAACAGGCGCTGATGCCGGCGCTCGAATTCAAGGGCGCCACGACGCCTAATGACGTTGTGAACATCCCTGATTCACTTTTGCAACAAGCCAAGGTTCTCGGTGCTCCCATGGCTGCGGTTGAACGGGCCGTTCAGATCTCGCACCAACCGATCTTTCCCAAAAAAGACGCGCTCGCGGTCTTTGACATTTCACAGCCCTCGGCGAAGAAAAGATTCTACGTCTTGGATTTCAAATCAGGTCAGATCACCGCCCACTACGCGGCTCATGGA
>Ga0187780_10003167_pt1 | contig 12455 bp, 7 predicted proteins | sample 1015_Q2_SP10_20__FD_132429 | JGI IMG/M metagenome (GOLD analysis project Ga0187780, IMG submission 132429) | Tropical peat soil microbial communities from peatlands in Department of Meta, Colombia - 1015_Q2_SP10_20_MG | ecosystem: Environmental > Terrestrial > Soil > Wetlands > Peat | place...
ACATTATTGAATATCCACGCGCCGCCGGCGTACTGGTTCCATATCTGGTTCAACTCCGCGCGGCTTACGCTGGCCCCGAAGCGGATGCTATGCGCGCCCCGCGACAGGATGACATCGTCGCCAACGCTGAACCGGTTGCTGACCGGCCGGCTTGGATTCGTAGGCGAGGGACCCACATTGGACAGATTCAGGCCGGGTTCAATAAAGTCCAGAGCAGGCCTGCCGGGAACCTGGAACAGGGGGCCTGATGTGGCGCCGCCGTTCGCCGTCAGCGCAAATGATCGCACAAACCCGAAAGTGACTTCGTTGAGAAGCGTCGGCGAAAAGGTATGCCGCTCCTCGATGGTGAAGTACTGGTTGTGCTCATTGTCAATTTCAGGGTATCCCGGGAGCGGAGAATTCGTGTAGGGGATAACCTGGTAAGCGCTTTCCCTTATATAGCGGGCGAACAAGCTATCGTTCGTACCCAGGGTGTAGTCGGCGCGCCCCAGCACGTAGTCCTCGTTGCCGACCTGGAGATTAGCTGAGCAGTAGAGGCCGGTGACGCCCGCCGTAAGCGGGATGCCGCTTACATTGGGGCATTGGGCCGGGCTTTGGGCAAGCGGATACAAGCCGAATATGCTGTGGTTCAGCGCATTCAACGGCACGTTACCGCTGTCTACCCACTGGCCAGCGCCATTTAGATGAAAGCCGCCATAGGTGAACAGGGCGGGCAACGACACGGGCACCACTGCGCGCGAGGTCTGGCCCAGACCCTCGCGAAGGCCCTCGTAGTTGACGAAGAAGAAGGCTTTATCCTTGATGACGGGACCGCCTAGCGAGCCGCCGAATTGGTTCCTCCTAAAGATCGGTTTAAACCCGGGGACATCGAACTCGTTCATCGAGTCCAGGACGCTGTTGCGGAAGTATTCGTACGCCGAGCCGTGGAAACCGTTGGTGCCCGACTTGGTGACCGCGTTGATGGCCGCGCCGGTGCCGCCGAATTCCGCGCTGTAGGTGTTGGTCAGAATGTTGAATTCCTGGATGGCCTCCATGCCGAGGGAAGTGCCCAGCACGCTGACGCCCGCGCCATGGTCCAGCCAGTTGCGGATGTCGGTGTTATCCAGCATGTAGGCCAATCCCACCGGGCGCGAGCCGGAAACGGAGTAGTTGGTTTCTTCACCGTAGACGGTTTCCGACTGGCCGCCGCCACCAACGGTCGGCGCCACAGGCGCCACGCCCGGCGCCAAGGTGAGGAGACTAGTGAAATTGCGGCCGTTGATCGGCAGATTTTCCATTTGATTGGACGAAACCAGCTGGCTCACCGCGGAGGTTTCGGTATCGACTCGGGAAGCCACGCCCTGCACCTCGATGACTTGCTCGGCTCGGCCTACTGGCAGTTTGAAGTCTAGGATCGGCCGCGCGCCGACACTCAGCACGACGCCGGTTTGGACCATTTGCTGGAAGCCGGCCTTCTGGGCCGAAACCTCGTAAGTGCCAACCTGCATTTCTGGGAGAACGTAGCGTCCCTGCGCGTCGGTATCGCCGGAATAGGTGATGCCAGTGTTGACGTTCTTCGCCTGGACCTTGGCGCCGATTATGACCGCGCCGCTGGCATCCGTGACGGTTCCGGAAAGTGTAGCTTTTTCCACCTGCGCATATAAGTTGCCTACAATAAGGACGCACAAGAAAGGTATGGCCAGCGCTGCCCGAAACACGGCGCGAAGCAGACTCGAACAACGATCCGAACTGCGATCCCTAAGAACTCGATTGTGGAAGGACATTTTTTGCCGCCTTTCTTGGATCCTACGTGGATGCACCTACCCTACGCGCGCCTTGCGGCGCGAGTTTCCACAGACTGCTCGAAAGTATGTCGCCAAGCGATAGGCGCGTCTTGAACGAACGCGCAGGCCGGGACCGGACAAAAGCGCAGCGCCGGTCAGTTGTGTTTGAGGTGGCGATACTGACACGGGCTTAGCCCGAAGTGCATCTTGAACCTACGGGCGAAGTAACCCGAGTCGTTGAAGCCGAGGTCAAAGGCCAGGTCCGTGATGCTGCCGAAGTCGTCGCCGCGCTCGAGGATCTCGGCTGCTGCCGCAAGCCTCTTTGACAGAATGAAGGCAGTCGGCGTAGTGGCCATCGTGGCAAAGATGGTCTGGACAGAGCGAGGAGACAGCGACAGCGCTTGCGCGATCATGGCGGTTCGCAGACCGCTATCCGCAATGTTCTTTGTAACAAAGGAAAGGACCCTCTCCCGGACCCCGCCGCTGTATTCCGATGGGTTTTGCGGACGCAAACAAAGGCAACGGCCGACCAGCTTGAGCAGCGCCTGGCCCAGAGCTTCTAGATCTTCCTGCTCGGGCGCTTCCGGCCAGCCTTGATGCAAGAACGATCTGAGAAAACCACACAACATGCGAACTGCCGGCGCGGCGCCGTCAATGCATTGGGCTGTGGGATGATGAGCCTCGAGAGCCAGTTCGTCCGTTGGGCAATCGATTACCAATGACTCGTTTCCTTCCGAAACCGCGAGCTGGTAGGGCTCGTCCGCCGAAAAAATCGTGAGATCACCCGGGGCGACCGTTGCCGAGTTTCCTCTCTGGGAGATGACAAAGGTCCCGCGCTTCGATACCAGGAAGTGGAATGCCTCTGTCCTTGGTCCAGATTTCGCCTTCGCGCCGGACCTTTGCACCAACGCTTTCTGCGACTGCACGTCCGCCAAGTGTACGCCGCCCAGGGACCACTGCGACCAACTGGCGGCAATCTCCCGGCTGGCGGTGATTCTCATTCCGGGGTAAACGCCGTCCATCGCGTGGTTCCAATAGTCCAACCTGCATTCACGCGGCTCGCCCAGGGTTGAGAAACGCGTGAACATTGCTCGTCCTTGGCTAGATACCATAGAGCACCGGGAGAGTACCTTGCGACCGAGTCTCGCGGGCAGGGCATGTCCACCGATTCTTCTCGGTTCGCGACGCTCTCAGATTTCGGCTGTTCTTAGCCTGCCAGGAATCGGCTCCGGGTATGGCGACCCTCAGAATTAACGTTTGGTTCCCCCATCCAATGAGGCATCCACGAGACATATTTCACTGCGCCAGGACCGTTCCAAATGTCTGACGATCCCCCGCCTCGCCGAGTTCCTGGAAAGCAGATACGTGACAATCCCCCCTTTTCGCCGCGTTTATCACCGGGCGAATGTTCATGTCAAGGGGAATATGCATACACAGGCCGAGTTCTCGCGGATCGCGGCAGAAGTATGCCGGTGTCGGTGATTCATGTCTTTTTCGCATGATTGTCCGCATTTCCGGATGAGACTCGTCGAAGTGCCGACGAGACCCCGGCGGCCGTGCCAGGAATTCTGGATAACTGTGAATACATTGTAGGATCCAGAACGGCTAGGTCGGCGTCACGCGACCGCGGCACCACAGAAGCTCCGGATGATTGCTATCCGATGTCGCGGCGGTGGAGCAGGTAGGAGCGGATGAAGGGGTCGATATCGCCGTCGAGCACCTTTTGGACGTCGCCGCGCTCGAACTTCGTGCGATGGTCCTTGACCATCTGGTAGGGCTGCATCACGTACGACCGGATCTGGCTGCCGAAGCTGATCTCGGGCTTGGAAGCGTCGAGTTTGCGAGCTTCCTCGCGGCGCTTTTCCAGCTCGACTTCGTACAGTTGCGAGCGAAGGAGCTTCATGGCCATCTCGCGGTTCTTGTGCTGGCTGCGCTCGTTCTGGCACTGCACGACGATGCCGGTGGGGATGTGCGTGATGCGAATGGCCGTCTCAACCTTGTTGACGTTCTGCCCGCCCTTCCCGCCGGAGCGGTAGGTATCGATGCGCAACTCATCCGGGTTGATATTGATCTCGATGCGGTCGTCAATTTCGGGGATCACGAAAACCGATGCGAACGACGTGTGCCGGCGCGCCTGCTGGTCAAACGGCGAAATGCGCACCAGGCGGTGAACGCCGCTTTCGCCGGCCAACATGCCGTAGGCGTTTTCGCCTTCGATCTGCACGGTGGCGGATTTGATGCCCGCCTCTTCGCCGGGCGTCGATTCGAGGACGTTCGCGCGGAAGCCTTTGCCCTCCGCCCAGCGCAGATACATGCGGAGCAGCATTTCGGCCCAGTCTTGCGAATCGATGCCGCCCGCTCCAGACTTGATTGTCAGGATGGCGTTGAGGCGGTCGCTTTCACCAGCGAGCAGCGTCTTCGTTTCGAGATCGGAGACGTACGCGTCGGCGGCACCGAGCTCTTTGGCGATGTCATCGAGCAGAGAGTCGCGCTGCGCCGTGTTCGTCTCTTCCTGCGCAAGGTGGAAATACGTGTCGAGATCGCTCGTTTTGGCCGCGAGCGTCTTCTCGGCGTTCACACGGTCCTCGAACTGCTTGCGCTCCTGCAGGACGGCCTGAGCCTTCTCCTGGTCCTGCCAGAAATTGGGATCGCTTACCTTTTCTTCGAGAGCGGCGAGCTGCTTTTTCGCGGATTCGACGTCAAAGATAGCTCCGCACGAGCCCGATGCGTTTGCTTAGCTCGGCGTAGCGTTGTTGCAGGTCTTCGATGTGTTCAGCCATGTTGTCCGGGAGCGTTCCGACTTGGTGTGCGGTGGCTCTTACATTCCATTTTAGCCGGAAGTTCGCGCGACCGCCAATCCGATCAACACGACAGACGCGACGACGCAGAGCCAGGCGAGCCAATCCCCGAGGCGGGCGTAGAGCGTCAGGTCGCTGCGAAAATCATACGGAGCGTCGAGCTCGCCTCGAATATCGGTGGGAAGCTGCGCAACGGTGCGGCCGTAAGGATCGACGTCGACCGTGAAGCCGTTGTTGGTATCGCGCAGCAGCCAGCGGCGGTTCTCGACGGCGCGCACGCGCGCCATCATCACGTGCTGCGCTGGTGCGGCAGACCGGCCGAACCAACCGTCGTTCGAAATGTTGATCAGCAACTCCGCGCCATTCTCCGTGAACTGCCGCACCGCGCCAGGAAACACGCCTTCATAGCAGATGAACGAACCAAACGAGCCCCCCGGCAACTGGCCGACGCGGTACTCCGCGCCCGGCGTGAAGTCGCCGATGTCGGCCGTGAGCTTGCCGGCGAAGGTCAGCCACCTGCGAAGAGGGACATACTCGCCGAACGGCACCAAATGAATCTTGTCGTAGGTGAAGATCCTTCTGCCGGAGGGGTCGAGCAGTACAGCGCTATTGGTCGCGATGAATTTCCCCGCGGCATCATGCTTCCAATCCTCGACGCCGACGAGAAAGTCCTGTCCTGAGTCGCGCGCGACTTGCTGGGCGCGAGCGGCAAAGTCAGCCTCCTGCAGGCTGAAGGGCGCGGGCACCTCCGGCCACACGATCAAGCCCGGCATTTTCCGCGCAGAGTCCACGCTGATCTGCTCGAGCCGGTCGAGGTCCCCGGTATGCTGTGCCATCCAATTCGGAGGATACGTATAGGATTGGGCGAAATTCGTCTGAACGAGGTGGGCGACGTAGCGGGCTTGCGCGCGCGGCACAAAATAGCCGCCGCCCACCGCGATGAGAATGAGCACGCCTGTGGTGATAATCGCCGCTTTCCACGCGCGCAGCCGCCCCGCGAGAATCGCGTACGCCGCAAGCGCGCCGTAGCCCGCCACCACGAAGCTGAGGCCGTAGATACCAGTAACCGCCGTCAGCTGTACGAGCGCGAGATTGCCGCTCGCTGCGTAACCGATCAAGTTCCATGGGAAAGCGATGATTGGAAGATTGCTGCGCGCGAATTCAAGCGCTACCCACAGACATGGAGCAAGCGCACAGGCGAATGCCGGCCCCTTCTTCGAAGCGAGCGCCACGCCCCACGTGAAAAACGCGCAGACGATTCCACCAGCGATACCGACAAGGCCTAGGATTCCAGCTGAGGTCAGCGGATCGACGTTTCCGTATTGCTGCATGACCACATCCATCCATGGCAGCGCGACCGGATAGAAGACCAGTCCGTGCAGCAATCCGTAAAGCGGCGCGACTTTCGGCCGGGCGCGGTAGGACGCGAGAATGAGCAGCGCCACCGAAATCCAGGCGAGTAGAGGCAGGTTGTAATTCGGGAACGAAAGCGCGAGCGCGACACCACTAGCGAGCGCGAGCAGAAGCCGCGTGTACCAGGGCCAATTCATTCAGGGGTCATTCAGCGCTTGATGATAGCTTTGAAACCGGCGTGGTCAAGCGCGGCGCGGGCGGAGTCGGCGGCGTGCTGGTCCGGATATGGACCGACTTGCACGCGATAGAAATTGTCCGCTGTGGGTGTCACCACGAACGACGGGAAATTCTTCTGCTGGAGGGCGTCCGCCATCGCCAGCGCGTCGCTTTCGTGCCGGAGCGCCGCGACCTGGAGTACGATCGCGCCCTTGGTCATCTTGGGTGCCTGAAAGCGCGCTGAGGCCGGCATCGTATGGGCACCGGGTGCCGGCGCAGGAGCCGTGCTTACATCTTTTTTCGACGTCGAGACAGCAGGCTCAGAAGCCTTCGCGGCCGTGGCCGCTGGGGCGGGCACCAGCCGATCGTTGTTGTTCTTTGAGTAGAAATCCCATTCATTGTTTGCAGGGGCCGGAGCGGGCGCCGGCGTTTCTTCTGGCTCGGCGGGTTTCGCGGGCGTGCGAATTGCGGACGCGGTTCTTTCGAGAATGTCGGCCGCGTGCACGGGCCCGCCATACTGGTTGTGGCCCATCACGTAGCCAAGGGTGAAGAAGACGGCGCAGAGAAGCACAACGCCCAGAAACAATCCGACCAGATGCCGGCTTTCGAGCACCCTGTCTCCCCCGCGTTTTCCCCCGCCTGCCATGCGTTCTACTTCTTTGCTCCCGTTCCGCCCATCCACTGCGACAGAATGTCGATCGGAACCGGAAATACCACCGTCGTGTTCTTCTCGACGCCGATTTCCGTCAGAGTCTGCAAGTAGCGCAGCTGGATCGATGCCGGCTGTTTCTCCAGCACGGCGGCCGCGTCGGCCAGCTTAGCCGATGCCTCGAACTCGCCGTCCGCGTGAATGATTTTCGCGCGGCGCTCGCGCTCCGCCTCTGCCTGCTTGGCGATGGCGCGCTGCATCGACTCCGGAATATCGACCTGCTTGACCTCGACCTTCGTTACCTTGATACCCCAAGGCTCCGTATCCTGGTCAAGGATTAGTTGCAGCTTCGAGTTTACCTTTTCGCGCTCGGAGAGGATTTCGTCCAGCTCGAACTGGCCGACCACGCTGCGCAGATTGGTCTGCGCGAGCTGCGACGTGGCGTAGAGGTAGTTCTGCACCTGCGAAAGCGCGCGGTTCGCGTCCACAACACGGAAGTAGCAAACAGCGTTCACCTTCACGGAGACGTTGTCGCGCGTGATCACGTCCTGCGGAGGCACGTCGAGGGTCTCGATTCGCAGCGACATCCGCGTCAGCTTGTCGATGGGATAGAGGACAAGCTGCAATCCCGCACCCTTGGCCTCCGGGAGCATTCGCCCCAGCCGCAGCACCACGCCGCGCTCCCATTCCTTGATGACGTAAATCGAGTTGAACAGCCAGAACAGCACGATGACGACAATCGCGACTGCCAGGATCGACATGAAGTTGAAATCCATCCCTGCCTCCTCGACTTCGCCTACGAAGATCCAGAATGTTGTGGCGTGGCTGGCTCGACTTCCAGCGTGAGACCGTGAACGCCCCTCACCCGCACGCGCGCGCCTTTTGGAAGGCTCGCGCCGTTCGATGTGGCGGCCCGCCAGAGCTCGCCGTGAACGCGTACCATTCCGATCGCTGGTGACGCGCCGACTTGCTCGGTGACTTCGCCCTCTTCGCCGACGAGTTCTTCTCTCCCGGTCGCCTGCTTCCAAGTGCGGGAGCGCAGGACGGCTCGCATCAGAATGATCGCGATCACCGCAAACGGGACTGCCACTGCCAGCGCCGTGGTCGGCCGAACTCCCATTCCTGTCCAGGGCGACTGGATCAGCAGGATCGCGCCGAGAATCATGGCTATGGTGCCGCCTACGCCCAGAACACCGTGCGTCGGGAATTTCGCCTCCAGAACAAACAGGGCAAGCGCCAGGCCAATCAGCACGAAGCCCGTGATCGTGACAGGCAACATGTGCATTGCATAGAGCGCCAGCAGAATGGCAATGCCGCCGATCACGCCCGGCGCAAACATGCCGGGGTGATTGAATTCGACGTACAGGCCGAGCACGCCCACTATCAACAAAACGAAGGCCACGTTCGGCTCGACGATGTGCGTCAGGAATTTTTCGCGCGCGGTCATATCGACGGCAGTAAAGACCGGATGTGCGAGCGAAAGCTGCGCGGTCGAACCGTCGAAGCGCGTGAGTGTGCGGCCATTCAGTTTCGCGAGCAGATCGTCTTCAGACGACGCCACGAGGTCGATGAGCTTGCCGTCGAGCGCCTCCTTGTCGCTGAAGGCCTTCGCATCGCTGACGGCCGTGGCGGCGAGATCGGGATTGCGCCCGCGCTTGGCAGTGTAGCTGCGCAGAAACGCCGAGGCATCGTTCGTGACTTTCTTGCGCATCGTGTCGTCGATCTGCACAGTCTGGCCGAACATCTCGAAGACGGGAGAGGCTGCGCCAGTGTTCGTACCGGGAGCCATCGCGGCAACGTCAGCAGATTCAAGGATGAAGAAGCCCGCAGAGGCGGCCCGCACACCCGAGGGCGCCACATAGATTACGACCGGCACGGGCGACGCAAGGATCGCTTGGACGATCTCCCGCATGGATGTGTCCAGGCCGCCCGGTGTGTTCATCGTGATCAGGACAAGGCTGGCGTGCTGGCGCGCGGCCTCGCCAATCCCGTGGACGATGTACTCGGAGAGGATCGGTTCGATTTCGCCGTCAATCCTTAGTGTCACGATGCCAGCGTTGGATAGCGAGGTGGCGGAAGAAATGGCAGGAGCGTCCGCACGTATGGAACTACTCAGCGACAGCCCCATGAGAGCCGCCGCGTAAAGTAGCAGGCGCCACAATGACCGAGCAGCCATTCCGGACGGGTATTATAGCAAGAGAGACGACGGAAACTGTGAAGCGTTTCGGGCGCACGGGCGAAGTCGAAGCGCCTCGGCGAAAGCGTGGCTGCCGAGGGCAATCTGCAAAAAAGGAAACTCAGTTTGTAACCGGCTTCCCTTGCTGCTCCTCGTAGGCAGGGCGACGGTGCAGCACGTCCTGCACCTGCGGATCCTTGATCACGCGCGCAAAATCCGGATCCTTTTCCGCTGCCATCAGGTTCTTGTAGCCGTCGTCGCGGGCGATCTTCAGGTAGCGCGCCGCGCGCTCGGCATCTCCTGCCTTGGCGTATGACTTCGCGATGAAGTAGTTTAGCGTTCCCTGATCCGTGTCCGAACGTTGCTGGACGATGGCTCCGGCTCCTCCTCGCTCTTCGAACACATGGGGGTCGATCGAGAGGGCTTTGCTGAATGCCTCCATGGCGCGTGGAAACTGCTTCATGGCGCAATAGGCTGAGCCCATGTTGGAGTAGACGGATGCCAGGTTGCCGCCGCTGGCGTCGATCGCCTTCTTGTAATACTTGATCGCTTTACCGTAGCGCCCTTTGCCGTGCTCGATCGTTCCAAGGTTATTCAAGAGAAAAGGCGAATTCTTGTCGGCTTTCAGCGCCCTCTTGTAGAAGCGTTCGGCGAGTTCGTCTTGATGAAGCTGCTGGTAGGCGATGCCGATTTGATCGAGGATCTCCGCGTTGTTCGGGTCCTGTTCGAGAACTTTCTGATAGGCGACGACGGCTTCCTGATAATCCTTGCGAGCCATCATGATTTCCGCGCGCATCTCGGCCACTTGCCGCGGCGTCATTTGCGTCGCATCCGACTCCGCACTGGGAGCGCTCTGCGCCAGCGGGGTTGTCTGCGAATCAGGAGCGCTTCGGGCAGCTGCGTCCGCGAAACCCAGAAGAAGTGAAACAGCGAAGAGGGCTGAGAATTTCATTGCCCTTCTCCTCAGCGCACCGGCGTTCCGGTGCCCAGGATTGCTGCTAGGGCTTGGAACTGCTCGCCGGCTGCTTGTTATCTTCAAAGATACCAAATATCCGATCGAGAAATCCCTTCTTCTTTTCCGGCTCCTTGGCTGGAGTTTCGCCTTCTGGAGTTCGGGACTTCGTTGACGCCGCTGGCTTCGTCTGAGAGACGTTTGCTGATCCGGGCGTGCCGGACGGGCGATCCGTGGTTGTGGGCGGAGGCTGCGCGGACGAGTCGCCTCCTTTGCCGAATAGGTGCGCGAGCCACGAGCCTTGCGACGACTGGGCGACCGGTCCGCCGCCATGCATCTCGCAATACTGCGTCGGCTCACTGCCCGCTATGAAGTATTCACTCACTGTCTTCGGGCATGATTGCGTTGCCAACTGGCCGGTCTGCGGGTCGATCACGGATTGTGTGATCCCGGGCGGCGGCACAAACTCCTGCGTGTTGCGGTACTTCGGAAGCGTGACAGCCCGCTTCATGAACTCTCCCCAGATCGGCGCAGCGGCCTGACCGCCAGCCAATCCGAGATCGCGATTGTCGTCAAAACCCACCCAGACGACGCACAAAAGATTCGACGTGTATCCGGCGAACCAGCCGTCGCGAGAGGTGCCGGTCTTGCCCGCAGCGGGCGCGTCGAATCCGAGCGCGCGCACGGGATAGCCCGTGCCGTGGTTGATGACGTCTTCCATCAAACTCGTCGTGAGATACGCGACGCGCGGATCGAGCACCGCACGCGTGACGGGCGCGGCGGACTCTTCGACGCTTCCGTCTGCGGCGACGACGCTGCGAATGAAGAGGGGCTCTGCGCGGATGCCATTGTTGGCGAACGCAGTGTAGCCGGCCGCAACGTCGATCGGCGTCATCTCATACGCGCCGAGGGCAACCGCGGGCGTGGCCTGGATGTTGTTGCCGAGGCCCATTTGTCGCGCGACATCCACCACGCGCTGATAGCCGATCATCTCGGCGATCTTCACGGTTGCGACGTTGAGGGAATGCATGAGCGCGTCGTGCACGGTAATGGGCCCATAGAATTCCTCGCCGTAGTTGTCCGGCGTATATTCCTTGCCGTCGAATTCGAATGTGGTGGGCGAATCGTCAACGGTCGTGGCCGGTGTGACGACGGGCTGAAGGCCCTGCACGGCGTTGTCGAATGCGGCCGCATAGACGAAGGGCTTGAATGCCGAACCTGGCTGGCGGCGCGCGAGCGCGTGGTTCAGCTGGCTCTCGCCGTAGTCGCGGCCGCCGATCAGCGCGCGAATCTCGCCTGTGCGCGGATCGAGCGCCACCAGCGTCACTTGCGCCGGCGGAACGGTCTCGCCCTTTTTCTTCCACACGGCGTAGCGGCGGGCCAGCAGCTTATCGAGGTTTTGGACGCCGATCTGAATGGCGTCGGCCGCGGCGCTCTGAAGATTCGGATCGAGCGTCGTATAGATGCGGTAGCTCTGATTTTCGAGATCGCTTTCGGAGAACTTCTCGAGCAGGTGGTCCTTCACCATGTCGACGAAGTAGGGCGCGGAGCTACTGCCCAACCCGCCATTCGTGAATTTGAGTTTCGACTTCTTGGCTTCAGCCTCCTGCTGTGGCGCCAAAAAACCGTCCTCGACCATTTCCCCGAGGACGCGGTCGCGCACCTCGTCGGCGCGGTCCACATGCCGCTCAGCGGACGAGTAGCGATTGGGAGCGCGGATGATTCCGGCAAGGAACGCCGCTTCAGCCGGCGTCAGCTCGCGCACATCCTTGCCGAAGTAGGCGTTCGCGGCCTCGCCGAAGCCGCGGATCGCAAAACTGCCGCGATTACCGAGATAAATGTCGTTCGCGTAGAGCTCGAAGATTTGCTGCTTGGAGAAGCGCTCGTTAATCTCGGCGGCCATCAGGATTTCTTTCAGCTTTCGGCGCCACTCGCGCTTGGTTGAGAAGAAGAAAGTGCGCGCCACTTGCATATCGATCGTGCTGGCGCCCTGCGCCTTGTGGCCGCGCGTCACGTCGTAAAATGCCGCGCCAAAGACGCGGACCATGTCGAGTGCGCCATGCTCGAAAAAGCGTTTGTCCTCCGCCGCGAGCACGGCGTGGATGAGCACCGGCGGAAGATCATCAAAGCGAACGACGCGGCGCTTTTCGCGCGAGCTATCGAACAGGTTCGTGAGGAGCTCCGGCTCGACTTCGGCCGAGTCCACATCGGTGCCATCGGGAAGCAGCATGATCTGCGAGATCTGCGTTCCAGAAAAGCTTACGCGCAGAGCGTTGCGGCCCTGAAAGTAGGAGCTTGGCGATGGAAGTACCTCGACAGCTGAAGCTGATACGCTGAACTGCCCGGGCGAGCCGACCACCGAACCCTCTTGATACCCGGCGCGCAACATCTCGCTCGCCAGGTCGCTCGGCCGCATCGACTCGCCCACGTAGATCCGGCCGGGTGCGGAATAGACTCGCGACGTGTTCTGGAAAACCTGTCCGGTGAGCCGTTGGTCAATCAGATGGCCGAACTGAATGTAGTAGTAGGCGACGAAGCCGGTGCCAGC
>Ga0187780_10003168_pt1 | contig 12455 bp, 10 predicted proteins | sample 1015_Q2_SP10_20__FD_132429 | JGI IMG/M metagenome (GOLD analysis project Ga0187780, IMG submission 132429) | Tropical peat soil microbial communities from peatlands in Department of Meta, Colombia - 1015_Q2_SP10_20_MG | ecosystem: Environmental > Terrestrial > Soil > Wetlands > Peat | place...
CCGCCACGGTCAGGTAGCCGCCCGCGGCCGCCAGGCAGCCCAGCGGGGCGAGCAGGTGATGGACCCGGCCCGGCAGCTGCCGCCAGAAGTACCCGCAGGCCCCGAACGCCAGCGCGCACGGCGCGAAGGTCAGCCCCCCTCGCAGCGCGCTGTCACCGAGCCCGGCCTGCAGGTGCAGCGCGAAGCTGAACAGGAAGCCGCCGTAGGTGATCATCAGCACCGCCACCGCGGCCAGCCCCGGCCCCAGGCCGGGCGCGCGCAGCACCGCCAGGTTCAGCAGCGGGTCGCCGCCCCGGGCCGCGATCCGCCGCTCGGCCAGGACGAACGCGACGGCCAGGACCAGGCCCAGGCCGATGCATCCGAACACCCAGGCCGGCCAGTTCTCCTGGTGGCCGAGCATCAGCGGCAGCACCACCAGGAACACCGCGGGCACCGCGACGGCCAGCCCGGCCAGGTCCAGCCGCCGGCCCGGAGCCCTGCGACCCGCCGCATCCCTCGGCACCACCAGGGGCACCAGGGCCAGCAGCGTGAGCCCGATCGGCACGTTGACCAGGAACACCGGCCGCCACGCCTGGCCGACCAGGTTCGCTGTCACCAGGACGCCGCCGATGACCTGCCCGGCCACGAACCCGGAGGACAGCACGGCCGTGTACGCGCTCACCGCCCGGGCCCGGGCCGCGCCCTCGAACCGCACCTGGATGACGCTCATGATCTGCGGCATCATCGCCGCCGCCCCCGCGCCCTGGACGAACCTGGCCGCGATCAGGACCCCGATCCCTGGCGCGATCCCGCAGGCCAGCGAGGCCAGGGTAAAAATGGCGACCCCGGCCAGGAACATCCGCCTGCGCCCGTACAGGTCGCCCATCCGCGCGCCGGTGATCAGCAGCATCGCGTAGCTGGCGGTGTAGCCGGCCACCACGAGCTGGAGCTCGGCGCCGGAGGCGTGCAGCGACCGGCCGATCGTCGGCATCGCGACGTTGACGATGGTGACGTCAAGCAGCGCCATGAACTGCCCGGCCAGCAGCACGATCAGCATCAGCCAACGCCCCCGCGCGGCCACGGCCGGATCCCGCACCAGGGGACCAGTCAGGATGGTCATGACACCAGCCTGTGCCCCGGGCCGTAGCCATGCTGAGAGCCTGCTGATCCTGGTGTTGCCACTACCCGGCTATCATCATTTCCTTCTTCCGAACGGACCTCGCTGCTCCCTCCGGCCAGGCTGGCTAGAGTCGCTGCAGGCAGCGATCAGCGAACCAGGGAGGCCAGCGTGGCGAGTGGATATCTGACCGTCGGATCCGGCGACCACCACGTCCTGGCCGTCCACGGCTGGTTCGGGTCGGCCCGCGGCTGGGGCTCGTTTCCCGACTTCATCGACCGGTCGGCCTACACCTATGCGTTCATGAACCTGCGCGGCTACGGCGACCGGATGCAGGTGGGGGGTGCGTTCACCATGGACGAGGCGGCCGACGATGCGCTGGCCGTGGCGAACGAGCTGGGCTGGGACCGGTTCTCGGTGGTCGGGCACACGATGGGCGCCAAGGTCGGCCACCGGGTGCTGCTTGAGGCGCCGGACCGGGTCCGCAAGCTGGTCGGCCTCAATCCGGTGCCGGCCGGCTACATGCCCTTCGGCGCCGACGGCTGGGCGCTGTTTTCCGGCGCGCCCGACCACCCGCAGAACCGGGCGGCGATCGTCGACTTCACCACCGGGAACAAGCTGACCAGGACCTTCATCAACCAGGTGGTGCAGCACTCGCTGGCTAACTCCACGATCGAGGCGTTCGGCACCTACCTGCAGGCGTGGGCGAAATCCGACTTCTCCGCGCTGGCCAAGGTGGACACCGGAACCCCGGTCAAGGTAATCGTGGGCGTCAACGACCCGACCCTGTCCGCCGACTTCATGGAGCAGACGTGGCTCGTCTTCTTCCCCGAGGCCGAGCTGGTCATCCTGGCTGACGCTGGGCAGTTCCCGATGTTCGAGTCCCCCGTGTCGCTGGCCACGTCCATCGAGGAGTTCCTGGGCCGGGAATGACACAGGCGGCCCGTCCGGCCCGTCCCGACACCGAGGTCGTGTTCGACCCCGCTACCTATACCGCGTCACCTCCGTCCGCGTGCCCGGCTGGCGCACAATTGACCCGTGCGCTGTCCGATCCTCGTCGGCCGCCAGGAGCCGGCCGCCATGATCGCCGAGGCCGTCCGCCAGCTGTCCGGACGGGGCCGCGGCGGTGCGCTGGTCGTGACGGGAGAGCCCGGTATCGGCAAGAGCAGGCTCGCCGAGCAGATGAGGGCTGTCGCTGTCCAGGTCGGCCTCCGGGTCGTGACCGGGCGGGCCATGCCCGCCGGAGTCTGCGGCCCGCTGGGTCCCTTCGCCGAACTGATCCTGGAGGCGACCAGGGGACAGCCCGTGCCGGGTGATGAGGATCTGGCCCCGTACCTGGCGGTGCTGGCCTCGGTGGTGCCGCACTGGCGGCCGCCCGGGTGGTCGGCCACCGCCGAGCCGGTGCTGGTCACCGCCGAGGCGGTGCTGCGGGTGCTGCGCGGCGTTACCGAGGGACGGGGCGTGGTGGCGATCCTGGAGGACCTGCACTGGGCCGACGATGCGACGCTCGCGGTAACCCGGTACCTCGTCGACCACTGCGACGAGGTACCGGTCGCCCTGATGGCCACCGTCCGGACCGGTGATGGTCGGGATGACGTGCCGGCCGCGCTGGCGGCGGCCGGCGCGCGGGTCTGCCATCTCGGCCGGCTCAGCAGCGACGAGGCGCGGGCCATGGCCGCCGCGTGTGCCGGTCCCGGCTCGCCGGCGGCCGACCGGGTCGCGGCCGTGGCACGCGCGGCCGAGGGGCTCCCGCTGCTGGTCGAGGACCTGATGGTCACCGGCGATCTGGGCCGCCTTCCGCCGAGGTTCGCCGATTCGGTGCGCGCCAGGCTGGCCCGCCTGGATGCCCGCCAGCGACTGGTCCTTGACGCCGCGGCGCTGCTCGGCCGGCGGTTCGACTGGCGGTGGCTCGAACGGGCCGCGGGGGTTCCCGACGAGGTCGTCGCCGCGGCACTGCATTACGGCACCGGCGCCCAGCTGCTGGTGAGCGACGGCGACGGCTTCGCGTTCCGCCATGCGCTGACCCGCGAGGTCGTCCTGGCCGACCTGGCCTCCCCGGACCGGCAGCGGCTCTCGCTGTCCGCCGCCGGCGCCCTGGCGGTCGTTCCAGGCAGTGGAGCAGGCGGCGCCGACGCCAGCCGGTCGCTGCTGATCGGGCGGCTCCTGGTTGACGGCGGCCAGCCCGCGCGGGCGGCGGAAGAACTGCTGTCCGCGGGCGACGCGGCGTTCACCGCGGGAGACTTCGCCGCCGCGGAACTGCTGCTGCGGGAGGCGGACCAGATTGCCGGGATCCCCGGCCCGCGGCGGACCGCGGTCACCGCCCTGCTGGCCCAGGTCCTGCTGCAGGCCGGGCAGCCCGCCGAGGCGGGCCGGATCGCGGGACTGGCCGTCGCCTCCGCGGACGGCCGCGACCGGGCCGTTGCCAGCGCCATGCGCCTGGTCCTGGCCCGTGCCTCGGCCATGACCGCGCGCTGGGACGAGGCCCGGGCCCAGCTCGCCGAGGTGCGCCGCGGCTCGGCCGGTGATCGGGCCATCGCCGCGGAGATCACTCTCGTCGACGCGCAGGTCGCCCTGGGTGATGCCCGTCCGGGTTCGCGGGCCGGAGCCGAGCACCTGGCCGCCGAAGCCGTCGGCATCGCCACCGCGGCCGGCCGGCCAGACCTGGCGTGCGAGGCGCTGGAGACGCTCGGGTCATGCGCTCGCCTGCGCGACCTGGACGCCGCGGCCGAGGCGTTCGGCCGGGCCCTCGACGCGGCCGCGAGCCTGCCAGGACACCGGCTGCGGATCCTCAACGAGCTGGGAACGGTGGAGATGCTCCGCGACGCCCGCGGCGAGCGCCTGGAACAGGCCAGGGCCGAAGCGCTCCGGGTCGGCGCGGTGGGCCTGGCCGTCGCCGTCGGCGCCAACATCGCTGCCCTGCTGGCCATGACGGCCCGGTTCGACGATGTCATGGAGGTCGCGGGGGAGGTCGAACGCTCCGCCCGGCGGCTGGGGCTGGTTCCCTTGCAGGCGGCGGCGCTGCTCATGCAGGGCCTTGCCCAAGCACACCAGGGCCGGATCCGGGAGATGGACCGCTACCTCGGCGCCGCCGAGGCGATCGCGCCCGACGACCGGGACCTGCGGGCCGGCGCGTGGGGCATCGGCCGCGGACTCGGCGCGCTGCTCGTCGAGGACCGGGACGGCGCTCGCCAGGCCCTGGCCCGGGCCCGGCAGGAGGCTCCCGACCAGCACGCGCGCATCCTCAACCCGTACGAAGGACCGGAGCTCCTGCTCCGGTCGCTGGCCGGCGAAGCGGGCCGCGCCGAGGTTGACGCCGCGACGGTCGGCATCGTCAGGGCCGCGCGCTGGCCCGAGCTGTGGTTCGGCGCCGCCGGGGCGGTCGCCCGCGGCGCCGACGGCGACGCCGCGGGCGCGCAGGCCGCGCTCACCGCGGCCCTGGACGCCGGCCAGCGCTACCCGGTGTTCTCCGCCCTGGTCGAGCGCCTGGTCGCCGAGGCCGCCATCCGCGACCACTGGGGCACCCCCGCGATCCTACTGCGCTCGGCCGACGCCACCTTCACCGGGCTGCGGCTCGGCCGGGCGTCGGCCGCGTGCCGCGCGCTGCTCAAGGCCGCCGGTCACCCCGCGCCGCGCCGCCGGGCCGCCGACGCGGGACTGCCCCCCGCCCTGGTCGCCAGCGGGGTCACCGCGCGCGAGGCCGAGGTGCTCGACCTGCTCGCCGACCGGCTCTCCAACCGCGAGATCGCCGAGCGCCTCTTCCTGTCGCCGCGCACCGTGGAAAAGCACGTCGCCGCGCTGCTGGCCAAGCTGGGCGCGCCGGACCGCGCGAGCCTGACCAGGCTCGCCCGTGCCCCGCGCTGAACCACAATGGGTGCGTTCCACCCATGTGCCATGGCCGCCGCCGGGGGAGCATCGGGTCAACGCCATTTACCAGCGCATACCCAGGAGGTTCCCCGTGACCATTGCCGCGGTGTTCGAGTTCCCCGGTGAGCCCGTCGAGAAGTACCACAAGGTCTTCGAGGCCGGAGAGGCCATCGTCAACCAGCCCGACCGCATCTACCACGTCTGCTACCGGACCGGGACCGGCTTCACGGTCATCGACATCTGGGCCAGCGAGCAGTCCTTCGCCGCCTTCGGCCAGACCCTGGGTCCGGCCGTCCAGCGGGCAGGACTGGACGCCAAGCCGGCCGTCCACCGCGTCGAGCAGTACATGACCCAGGACGGTGCCAGGCGCTCGTAGCTCACACCATGTCGGATGTATCGGGGTCGGGGCCGGTCCGCTCGTGCCTGTTCAGCGCGCTGATCGCCCCGGCCTCGCCAGCGGGCAGCCCGAAGTCGAAGATGTCGATGTTCTCCCGGATCCGGTCAGGGGTGACCGACTTGGGGAAGACGATATCGCCGCGCCGCGTATCCATAGCACCGGCGGCTTGGGCCGCACGACGGACAGGTCATCGATCCGGAAGTGGGTCGGCGCCATCGTATTGAGCACGCCGCGGTCGCCGGGCGCGAAGCCCGGCCACGCGTCCGCCTGCCGCGAGTCGCCCGGGTAGTAGTCGTCGCCGACCCGGGAGCCTCCGTTGTGCTGGCCCGTCCCAGGAATGTCAGTGGGTACCGCTAAATTTGAGTGGGGACAGATCGCTGATGGGAAAGATCGTGGTCACGTACGAAACGAGGGATCAGGCTTGGCGCCGAGCGGGTGAGCGGCGCCGGGCGGAGCTCGGCAAGTTCCTGAAGGCCCGCCGGGCGCGGCTGAGTCCGGGAGACTTCGGCATGCCGGCCGGCTCGAGGCGGCGCACGCCGGGGCTGCGCCGCGAGGAAGTCGCGCTGCTCGCCGGCGTCGGCGTCACCTGGTACACCTGGCTGGAGCAGGGCCGCCAGATCAACGCCAGCATGCAGGTGCTGGATGCGGTGGCCCGCACGCTCCGCCTGGACCGGGCCGAGCGAGAGCACCTGTACCGGCTGGCCGAGGCGACGCCGCTGCGCACCGAGTGCCTGCGCCTGACCGTGCCGGACACCGTCCGGGAGATCGTGCATTCGCTCGATCCGCTGCCGGCCAGCCTGATCACCAGCCGGTTCGACGTCCTGCTGTCCAACAGCGCGTCCCTGGAACTGTTCTGGGAGTGGCACACCATGCCCTGCATCCACAAGAACACCTTGTGGTGCTGTGTCACCGAGCCGAGTGCTCGCGGCAAGCTCCTCGAGTACGACGCGCATGTCCGTTACCTGGTGGCGCGGCTGCGCTCTGCCTACGGCCGGCACGTCGGTGACCCGGACTGGGAAGAGGACATCCGCCGCCTGGCCAGCATGAGCCGCGAGTTCGCCGAGTTGTGGGCCCGTCACGAAGTCGCCGACCCGGAGCCGCGCATGCTCACCTATCTGCATCCGCAGGCCGGATCGCTCCGCCTCGCGGTCAGCGAGCTTGACGTCCCTGACCTACCGGAGGCGCGCATCGTCGTCTACACCCCGCGGGACGACGACACCCGGGCCAAGATGCCGCTCACCCGCCGGGCTCCGGCCGCCGCGCCCGTCATCGGCTGAAGCCCAATAGTTATCGACGGTCCGAGCTGGAATGATGTAACGTTGCTGCGAACGGTTGCAGCGGAGGGCAGGCTCTTGACGGCAGGGAGCATGGTCACCAAGACGTACGAGGCCCGGGTCCCTGAGGGCGTCGACGTCAGCCGCCCGAGCATCGCCAGGATTTACGACTACCTGCTCTACGGCAAGGACAACTTCGCCGTCGACCGGGCCGCCGCCGAGAAGCTGATGGAATCCCGGCTGGAGCCGAGGCGGCTGGCCTTGGCCAGCCGCGGGTTCCTGCTTCGCGCGGTGCGCTTCCTCGCCGAGCAGGGCATCGCGCAGTACCTCGACCTGGGCAGCGGCCTGCCTACCTCGCCGAACGTCCACGAGGTCGCCCGCGAGATCGTCCCGGGCGCGCGGGTCGTCTACGTCGACCACGACCCGATCGTGGTCGCGCACAACGACGCCCTGCTCGCCACGCGGGACGGCGTGATCACCATCCGCGCGGACGTGCGCGACCCGGCCGCGGTTCTCGGCCAGCGCGCTCTCGCCAGCTGCATCGATTTCGGGCAGCCGGTCGCGGTGCTGTTGCTCAGCGTGCTGCACTTCATCAGCCACGACGAAGACGCTCCGGGGATCATCGCGAAGTTCCGCGAGCGGATGGCGCCCGGCAGCTACCTGGCCATGTCGATCGGCACCTCGGACGGCGCCGATCCGGAGATGCTGGGCGAGGCCACCCAGACCTACGCGGGTGCCCGGATGCCCTTCACCCTCCGGTCACGGGCGCAGATCATGGACCTGTTCGACGGCTTCGACCTGGTCGAGCCTGGCCTGGTCAGCCTGCCGGAATGGCGGCCGGACCGCAACACCGACCGGACCCCGCTGCGCGGGCCCACCGTGGGCGCGGTAGCTCAGTTGAGGAAGTAACTGCTGCCGCCGGACTCGGGGTCGGTCACCAGGGCGATGACCGTAATGGTGCCCGCGCCGGCGAAAGTCAGCCGCAGCATGATGTCCTTGCCGTCGCGCATCGGGCCAGCGCCGGTGATCAGCAGGTGGTACGTGTCCGGGTTCAGCCGCACCATCGAGTGAGCCGGAATGGATATCTGCGGCACGGTCCGCATGGTCAGGGCTCCCGAATGCTGCGCCAGCGGAGCGCGCAGCTGGACCGTCCCGCCGACGCTGGTCTGCACCGCGACCAGGCGGTCCGCGCGGCCGTTGTTGCGGATGTCCAGATACGCCACCGTGGTCCCTGGCGTCGTCGGCTGCGGCACGTACGCGCTGGTGACGCTGATGGCGGACGCGGCGCTGGCCGACGCGCAACCGGTCACCGCGACCGCGGCCAGCAGCAGCGCGCAGGCCATGCCGAGCAGCGACGCCAGTGTGCGCATGGCCCCAGGTTATCGCGCCTCCGCCCCGGAACCTGATGAGAGGATCGAGTCGTGGGCGATGTTCCCGAGTTCACCACCCGGCCGGAGCTGGCGGGCACGTTCGGCATGGTGGCCTCGACGCACTGGCTCGCCTCGGCGTCCGGCCTGGCCGTGCTCGAGCGGGGCGGCAACGCGTTCGACGCGGCCGTGGCCACCGCGCTGGTGCTCCAGGTCACCGAGCCGCACCTGAACGGCCCCGGCGGCGAGGTCCCGGTCATCGCCCACCACGCCGGCCGGGGCGAGACCTTCGTGCTGTGCGGGCAGGGCACGGCACCTGCGACGGCCACGCCCGGGGTGTTCCGCGATCTGGGGCTGGGTCTGGTACCAGGCAGCGGACTGCTCGCGGCCTGCGTGCCCGGGGCGTTCGGGGCGTGGATGCTGCTGCTGCGGGAGTACGGCACGCTCCGGCTGCGGGACGTGATGGGCTACGCGATCGGCTACGCGGCCCGGGGCTATCCGCTGGTACCCGCGATCAGCTGGGGTATCGCCAGCGTGGCCCAGCTGTTCCGCGAGTACTGGCCCAGCTCGGCCGAGGTCTACCTGCCGGCCGGCCACGTGCCGCAGCCCGGTTCGCTGTTCGCCAACCCCGCGCTGGCCGCCACCTACCAGCGCATCCTGGAGGAGGCCGAGGCGGTTGGCGGCGACCGCGACGAGCAGATCGAGGCGGCCAGGCGGGCCTTCTACCAGGGCTTCGTGGCCGAGACGATGGCCGGCTACGTCACCTCTACGCAGGTCATGGACGTGACCGGCCGGCCGCACCGCGGCCTGCTGTCCTACGCCGACATGTCAGCCTGGCGGCCGCGGCTGGAGAAACCGCTGACCTTCGAGGCCGGCGGCCTGACCGTGTGCAAGACCGGGCCTTGGGGCCAGGGGCCGGTGTTCTTGCAGCAGCTCGCGCTGCTGGAGGGCTTCGACCTGGCGGCCATGGCCCCGGGCAGCGCGGACTACATCCACGCGGTGACCGAATGCGCCAAGCTCGCCTTCGCCGACCGCGAGGCCTGGTACGGAGACCCTGAGTTCACCGACGTGCCGGTCAAGGCGCTGCTGTCCGCCGGGTACTCCGACGCCAGGCGAGGCCTGGTCGGGGCCGAAGCGTCGGGCGAGCTTCGTCCCGGCTCCCCGGACGGCAGGCCGCCGCGGCTGCCCGAGTTCATCACAGGCTCGTTCGGCGGCAACGGCGGCCCGGGCCCCAGCAGCGGCCGCGACCGGCCGAGCGCGGCCCCGAGCCTCGATGCCGAGGCCGCGCCCCTCGACCCGGGCACCGGCGAGCCGACCATGCGCACCGCCGGGCCGGGCGGCCCGGCCGTCCCGGGCTACCGGGCCGGCGATACGTGTCACCTCGACGTGGCCGACCGGTTCGGCAACATGGTGTCAGCCACCCCCAGCGGCGGCTGGCTGCAATCCTCGCCGGTCATCCCCGGGCTCGGATTCTGCCTGGGCACGCGGGCGCAGATGTTCACCCTCACCCCCGGGCTGCCCGCCACGCTCGCGCCGGGCAAGCGCCCGCGGACCACCCTCAGCCCGAGCCTGGCCCTGAAGGACGGCGAGCCCTACCTGGCGTTCGGCACGCCGGGTGGTGACCAGCAGGACCAGTGGTCGCTGCTGTTCTTCCTCAACCACGTCCAGTTCGGCATGAACCTGCAGCAGGCGATCGACTTCCCGGCGTTCGGATCCGCGCACGTACCCTCGTCGTTCTACCCGCGGCAGGCGCAGCCGCGGGTGCTGGAGGTCGAGTCCCGGGTGGGCATGGCCGTGATCGACGACCTGCGGCGCCGCGGCCACCTGGTCAACGTCCGGCCGGCCTGGTCCCTCGGCCGGATCAGTGCCGTCGCCCGCCGGAACGGCATCCTGCACGCCGCCGCCAATCCCCGCGGCATGCAAGGCTACGCCGTCGGCCGCTGACCCGCGCGATATCGCGGGTAGCGGGCCATGTCACCGTGCCGGAGATGACGCATGTCATGGCCGGTTGCGGAGGGACGGCACTACCCGGCGGCACCGGCCTGATGGTGGCATGAAGGTACCGGCACGCAACACCGGAGACAGGGGACGAAATGCACCAGCATGCGGCAGGTTACGGGGCGGCCATCAGCGATAGGAGGGTCGCCGACCACGGCACCACCATCGGCTATGGCACCGCCCCTGGTGATGGCGGGGCGATCGGCTACGGCGCTGCCCCGGTCGTGTCATTCCAGAACGTGTCCAAGCACTACGGGAGCCTGCGGGCGGTCGACGGGCTGAGCCTGGACCTGCGTCCCGGGCAGACCGTGGCGCTGCTCGGCCCGAACGGCGCGGGCAAGTCCACCTCCCTCGACATGCTGCTCGCGCTGCGCAAGCCGACCAGCGGCACGATCCACATGTTCGGTTCTGACCCGTATCACGCGGTGAAGTCCGGCCGTCGCGCTGGCCACCGTCTCGGTCCGCGCCACCGCGGAGACGGTCTAGGCGGAAGCCGATGAGAAGGCAGACCCGGCCAGCGCATCGGGGGCCTGGCCGGGACGCTGGGCGGCACGGGGCGCACCGCCACGGGTGCGCCCCGCCGGCGTGGGAAGGGAAACGTGACAGCATGGACATGGATGTGCAGGCCGGGAGGTGAGGGTGCGATGGCGATAGGAGCCGACCAAACCGGTCAGGCTAGCCAGTCCGGCCAGTCCGGGACAGACCAGGCGACCAAGCCCCGGACCGGCGAGACCGACGGGCACGCGCCAGGCGAGGCAAACCGGCCCCGGTCGGGCCTGGTCATGAGCGCCCTCGGCCTGCGCGAGATACCGAGGACCGGCGTCTGGACGCGCTGGTTCTTCGCTGGTATCTGGCTCGTCTACCTCATCAACCCGGTAGCCGGCCTGTTCGGCCACCACCACGGAGTGCTATGGATCGCGGGCGGGCTGGCGATCACGGCCGCCTTCTGCGTCATCTACGTGATCACCGTCTGCAACTCGGGCACCTGGCCGCGGCAGGCCCGATGGGGGCTCATCGCCATAGCGGTCCTCGCGGCCCTCGCGTGCGTGGTGTACGGCAAAGACTGGACGCCGCTGTGGATTTACGTGTCCGCCGCCACGGGCATGGTGCTCGCGGCACCGTCGTACGGACGCGGAACGGCCCTGCGCGGGGTTTTCGCGGTGGGCGCCTGCTACGTGCTCTTCAGCTGGCTCTCACATGACGACGCGACGAATTTCCTCATCGTGTTGCTGCCCGTGCTGCTCGTCGGCATTGCCATGATCGGATTCCGGACGCAGATACAGCTCACGAACGACCTGGCCGAGGCGCGCGATACTGTCGCCAAGCTGGCCGCCAACGAGGAACGGCTCCGGCTGGCCCGCGATATGCACGACCTGACCGGCCAGTCGCTGTCGACCATCACGCTGAAGTCCGAGCTGGCGGCCAAGCGGCTGGCCAGGCTGCCGGATTCGGCCGAGCGCGACGCGGTGCTCGGCGACATCGGCGACATCGGCCGGGTCAGCCGGCAGACCCTGCACGACATCAGGGAGGCGGTCAGCGGCTACCGCCGCCCCACGCTCGCCATCGAGGTGATCACCGCGCGGAACGCGCTGGAGGCGGCCGGCATCCGGTTCGACGACGACCCCGGCCTGACCCTGCGGTCCGGCACGTTCGACCCCGACGCCGAGGCCGTGCTGGCCTGGTGCCTGCGCGAGGCCGTGACGAACGTGATCAGGCACTCCGGCGCGAGAAGCTGCCGGGTGCGCCTGATCGAGCAGGCCGGCGAGCTGTCGCTGGAGGTCACCGACGACGGCCGCGGCCTGCCCGGCCAGGGCGCCTCCCGCGCCGGAGACGCTCAGGAGCCAGCGCAGGGGGTCGGCCTGCGGGGCATGTCCGAACGACTGTCCGCCGTCGGCGGCCACCTCTCGCTCGGATCGGCCGGCCACGGCTTCCGCCTGACCGCCACCGTCCCGGCCGACCACTATGAGGCCTGACCGCGCCGAACAGGGCGCGGCGGACGGCCCGGACCCCGGCGGGCCCGCCGCCCCGGTCCGGCTGCTGCTGGCCGAGGATCAGGTGATGATCAGGGAGGCGCTGGCCGCGCTGCTGTCGTTCGAGGACGATATCGAGGTGGTGGCCCAGGTCGGCCGGGGCGACGAAGTGGTCAAGGCCGCGATCCAGACCCACCCGGACGTGGCGCTGCTGGACATCGAGATGCCCGGCCTGGACGGGCTGTCCGCGGCCGCCGAGCTGAAGAAGATCCACCCGGACACCAAGATCGTGATCCTGACCACGTTCGGCCGACCCGGATTCCTCAGGCGCGCGATGGAGTCGGGGGTATCCGCGTTCCTGGTCAAGGACTCCCCGGCCGACAAACTCACCCAGACCATCCGCCGGGTGCTGGCCGGTGAGCGCGTCATCGACCCGGACCTGGCCGCCGCCGCCCTGGCCGACGGCCTCAACCCGCTCACCCCGCGCGA
>Ga0187780_10003169_pt1 | contig 12455 bp, 8 predicted proteins | sample 1015_Q2_SP10_20__FD_132429 | JGI IMG/M metagenome (GOLD analysis project Ga0187780, IMG submission 132429) | Tropical peat soil microbial communities from peatlands in Department of Meta, Colombia - 1015_Q2_SP10_20_MG | ecosystem: Environmental > Terrestrial > Soil > Wetlands > Peat | place...
CGCTGGCCATCGCGCTGCTCGAGCGGCGCGGCTTCGGGCCGGCCGATTTCGCCGTCCTGCATCCCGGCGGGCGACTCGGCAAGAAGCTTCAGCGCGTCGAAAGCCTGATGCATGCGGGTGAGGCCGTGCCGCGGGTCCACGTCAACGCCAAGATGCCGGACGTCATCTACGAGATGAGCCAGAAGGGGCTGGGAATGACGACCGTGGTGGAAGACTCGGGCCGCCTGGTTGGCGTCCTGACCGACGGGGACCTGCGCCGGCAGATGCAGAAGCGCAAGGGCGAAACCTTCGAGCTGACCGCGGGAGAATGCATGACACGGAGCCCCGTCACCATCGCCCCGGATGAGCTGGCCAGCGCGGCGCTGAGCCTGATGGAACGGCGCAAGATCACCTCGGTCGTCGTCGTGGATGCCGAAAGCCGCGTCCGCGGCGTCGTCCACCTGCACGATCTCTGGACCGTCGAACTGTTCTAGCAGGCTGCTGAAAAAGGCCCATCTGCGGCGTTGGCGCGCTTGCGCGGCGCTGCGACGTACGGACTAAGTACGCCTCGCACCTCGCATCGCGCGCCGCCTTGCATCTGGACCTTTTTGAGCAGCCTGGGCCAAAACGAGTTTTTCAGCAGCCTGCTAGAAGATCCTCTCGTCGGGCGCCGCCTGGCTCCCTTTTCTCCTCGGAGAAAGGATCTCTGTCCAGCCCCGGGGCTCCGAATGAGGCCGCCACCCCTGAGATTGCCGGGTCGCTTTGGACTCTCCCTCCCCCAATCTCCGCCGACGGTTTCTTCTGAAGGCACGGCTAGGCTACGGTTGTCCGAGCGCCAATGGCCAGGCTGTCGGGGGCCTGCATTCCAGCTTGGCAATTAATGACTGATGTGTAAGTAATAGAAGACCACGCCGTTGCAGCCCGGCCGAAAGAACGCGGCCAGGAGCCGGTATCACCCCCGCTTTCGCACGAGGGATGCTGCCAGCCGGGCCCCCGGGTCGTCGAGATGGGCGAGGCCGAGTCACGCTGAGGGCACCGCGGAAAGCTATCCGATCGCGGCCATCCTTATCGCCAGAGGGGCGACCGTCTGGCCTCGGGTGCCCAGGGGCCCGTTTGGGATCAGTGGAATCTCTCCCGGAGACTTATCAGGGGCAGGCCCTGGCACCATGGGAGGTCCGAGGAATGCGCACCATACGAATGACGATGGCCCAAGCGCTGGTGCAGTACCTCTGCGCGCAGCGAGTCGAGATGAACGGCCGGCACGTTCCGCTTTTTGCCGGCGTCTTCGCGATCTTCGGGCACGGCAATGTCGCCGGCCTCGGGGAAGCGCTGTACACGGCGCGCGCCGAGCTGCCGACCCTGCGGGCCCACAACGAGCAAGCCATGGCGCATGCGGCGATCGCCTTCACAAAAGCCCTCGACCGTCGGCGCATCATGGCGTGCACGACCTCGATCGGTCCAGGAGCAACGAACATGGTGACCGCGGCGGCGGTCGCTCACGTCAATCGGCTGCCCGTGCTTCTGCTCCCCTCCGATACCTTCGCCAGCCGGCGGCCCGATCCGGTGCTTCAACAGGTCGAGGTGTTTGACGACCCGACGGTGACCGCCAACGACTGTTTCCGGCCGGTCTCGCGGTACTGGGATCGGATCACTCGACCCGAGCAACTCCTGATGTCTCTCCCCGCAGCCGTGGACATGCTCACCGATCCGGTCGCGTGCGGCCCGGCGACCCTGTCGCTGCCCCAGGACGTCCAGGCCGAAGCCTGCGACTATCCCGAAGACTTCTTCCAAACCCGAGTCCACACGCTGCGCCGAGCGGGCGCCGACCCGGGCCAGCTGCAGGCCGCAGCGGACCGGTTGCGGCGCGCCGGCAAGCCGCTCGTCATCGCCGGCGGTGGGGTGCATTACTCCCTGGCTGCGGACGTCCTGCGCGAGTTCGCCGCGCGGCACGATCTGCCGGTGGCCGAGACGCAGGCCGGCAAAGGCGCCCTGCCGTGGAACCATCCGCGCGCGGTCGGGTCGCTCGGCGTGACCGGGTCGAGCGCCGCCAACGCGCTGGCGGCAGAGGCGGATGTGGTCCTGGCAGTGGGGACGCGGCTGGGGGACTTCACCACCGGCTCACGCGCATTGTTCCAGCACCCGGGGCTAACCTTGATTCACCTCAATTCCGGAAGCTTCGATGCCGGGAAGCACGGGGCGCTCCCGCTGGTCGCCGACGCCCGCCGCGGCCTGACCGAACTCAGCGCCTCCCTCGGGACCTGGCGGGCGCCGGCGGAGTGGATGGCGTCGGCCCGTCGCCTGATGGACCAGTGGAACCGGGCCGTGGACACGGCGACCGCGCCCGGCCACACCATTCCGCCAACCGACGGGCAAGTGATCGGCGCCGTCAACCGGGCCGCCGGCCCCGGGGACGTCGTCGTCTGCGCCGCCGGCGGGCTTCCCGGCGAGTTGCACAAGCTCTGGCGAACGACCGATCCGAAGGGCTATCATCTCGAATACGGCTATTCCTGCATGGGGTACGAGATCGCGGGAGGGCTTGGCGTCAAGATGGCGCTGCCCGACCGGGAAGTGTTCGTCATGGTCGGAGACGGCAGCTACTTGATGCTGAACTCGGAGATCGCGACGTCGGTGAAGCTGAACAAGAAGCTCGTGGTCATCCTCCTCGACAACCACGGCTTCGCCTGCATTCACCGGCTCCAGCAAGCCTGCGGGGGCGCCCCCTTCAACAATCTCCTTGGCGACGACGGACCGCCTCCGACGATCGACTTCGCAGGGCACGCCCGCAGCCTCGGGGCCAGGGCTGAGCAGGTGAAGAGCATCGCCGATCTCGAAGCGGCGCTGGTCCGGGCACGGAGGGCGGATCGGACGTACGTCATCGTCATCGAGACCGATCCTGTCTCGACGACTGCGGCCGGCGGCGCCTGGTGGGATGTGGCAGTCTCCGAGGTCTCCACGCGCCCCGAGGTGAAGACCGCTCGTGCACGCTATGTCGAGGCCCGGCGACGCCAACGGCTTGGGGGATAAGGACTACAGGGTTGCCAGCACGAGCCCACGACGGCCTTGAGTTTCCTCATATCCGTATCCGCGAGGGGTACACGCATGAAAGACTCGGCATCCTTCACCTTGGAAAAGGATTCTCTGCGTATTCTTCGCGCCGCTTTGGACCGGCTCGAAGCGGGATTTGCAGCGCTGCCGCCGGTGACCGGTCCGCTCCTGGACTCGCCGGCAGTCGAAGGCGTGCTCGCCGGAGTCGCCGAACGCCTCCAGGACAATTACCCCTACTTCCATCCGCTCTACGCCGGACAGATGCTCAAACCACCCCATCCCGTGGCGCGGCTCGCATATGCGCTGGCGATGTGGATCAATCCGAATAACCACGCGCTGGATGGCGGACGGGCCAGCTCGCAGATGGAGAAGGAGGCGGTTGCCGAGATCTCCCGCATGATCGGCTGGGTGACGCACCTCGGTCACCTGTGCGGTGGCGGCACAATGGCCAACCTGGAGGCATTGTGGGTGGCCGGGCAGTTGCGTCCCGGCGCCACAATCGTCGCCTCCCAGCAGGCGCACTATACGCACAGGCGCATCAGCGGCGCGCTCGGCCTGGCATTTGAAGCCATAGCGTGTGACCGGAGCGGGCGCTTGGATGCCACGGCGCTGAGACGACGGCTGGATCAGGGCGGCATCGGCACTGTCGTGGCGACCGTTGGGACGACCGCCATCGGTTCTGTCGATCCGTTGCCACAACTACTTGAGTTGCGCGACCGGTACGGCTTTCGCTTGCATGCCGATGCGGCCTATGGCGGCTACTTTGGTCTGGCCGACAACCTGACGGCCGAGACGCGCCGCACGTATGACAGGCTCAGCGAAGTGGATTCCATCGTGATTGATCCGCATAAGCATGGCCTGCAGCCCTACGGGTGCGGCTGCGTGCTCTTCCGCGACCCCGCCGTGGGGAGGTTCTATAGACACGACTCGCCGTACACGTATTTCAGTTCGACCGAACTGCACCTCGGCGAGATCAGCCTCGAATGTTCCCGGCCCGGAGCGGCTGCGGTTGGGTTGTGGGCGACGCAGAAATTGCTGCCACTCGTCGGAGGTGGCGAGTTCGCTCGAGGGTTGAGCCGCGGACGGGCGGCAGCACTGGCGCTCTACGACAGGGTGCGAACGGATGGACGCTTCCTGACGGCGTTCGCCCCCGAGTTGGACATCCTGGTCTGGACCCCGCGCGCCACGCGAGTGAGCGAAGCCTCCGAGAAGGCGCGGCTGATCTTCGCCGAGGCCGCGCGGTGTCATCTCCACCTGGCCTTGGCCGACTTGCCGGTTGACTTCTTTGATCTGCCCGCCGCCAGGATGGAGCGTGATCGCGACACGGTCACGTGTCTGCGTTCTGTACTGATGAAGCCGGAGCACTGCGAGTGGATTGATCGCATCTGGGGCATTCTCGACCAGGCCACCAGCGCAGTTCTACAAGGGCGCGTCACGACCGCCTGACCCCGCCTGCCGCCGCCCCCGCGTCGCTCCAGCGGGCCCTCGCGCCGGACGGGGAGCGTCCGCGCTCGGCCGCCGCGCCGGATGCGGGACGTTCGGCCACCCAGGCTCGGTCGAGTAGGAGGAGCCATGACCTCACTCATTGACCCGCGGGTTCAGATTGGCCACGTGCACCTGAAGGTGGCCGATCTCGAACGGGCGCTCGCGTTCTATTGCGGGGTTCTCGGGTTCGAACTGACACAACGGTACGGCGCTTCGGCGGCCTTCGTGAGCGCGGGGGGCTACCATCACCACATCGGGTTGAATACGTGGGAGAGTCGTGGGGCCCCAGCGCCACCCGCGGGCACCACGGGACTCTACCACCTGGCGATTCGGTATCCGGAGCGGCGGACGTTGGCAGATGCGCTCCGGCGCTTGGAGGCTGTGGGGGTCCCTCTGGAGGGAGCCAGCGACCACGGCGTGAGTGAGGCCTTGTACCTCCACGATCCGGACGGCAACGGGGTGGAACTGTACTGGGACCGACCGGAGGCCGAGTGGCCCCGGACCGCGGACGGGCGGCTGGCGATGTACACGAAACGGCTCGATCTCGCGTCGCTCCTGGCCGAGGCTGGGGACGGATCGTGAATCGCCCGGACGCCGGCTGCCCGTGGTCACCTATGGCCTCACCGGCGCTCGCACCCCACCGCTGAAGCGCTGGCGGGTGGAGGGCAGGGGGTCAATCTCACGAGGGATGGTCCGCGATCGTCGTGGGCCGTGGTCCAATCGGGAACGGATCAGAAGAATGCCACAACCCGACAGTCTTCGCTGGACGAATATCCCGCCCAACAACGGGTCCGGCGAGACCCCCGCGCATGGTTTTGGCGCGCCGATTCCCGATCCCGTTGAAACCAGGAAGGCGACCCAGGCCGCGCCGCACACGCTCATGCTTACGACCGCCGTGCTCGAGATCCTCGCTGTTCGTCAGTCAGACGGATGTGTCGGCTCGGCCGGCCCAACCGGACGCGGCAGCACACCGGGGCCGCAATAGCCGACTCCGGACTTCGCGCTCGCAGGTCCAGCCCCGGCGAGTGCGCTTTGTCGTTACCGCCTCCTCCGGTGCGGATCCAGCCCCCCGCGCCTTTTTCGCCAAGCTGGCGGCCGAGTGCCGGGCCGCAGCCCGACCGCCAGGCCTCCAGACCGGCAGGCGCGTCTCCTCCCTGTGCCCACGTTCATCCGGCATGAGAAGCCAGTCCTGCCTTCCACAACCACGACCGGGTCGGCCTTTCCCGTTGACACCCGGCCACCCCTTGGATAGGCTTCCACCCGGCCCTCGCGAGGCCTCTCCATATGTCGCGGGAGTGCCGCTCCGGTGGAATCCCCACCGAGGAGAACGGGTCGTCGGGCCTTTGAATCGGCCGTCTCGCCCAGAGTGCAGGCAGGACCCCTATCGGTGTCGCCCCGAAGACCGAGGGGCAGGGGCTCATCCGGACCCGACGCCAGACGAACCCCCGACGCGGAAACCAGATGAACGTGGTCAGGCGCCCACACGCCTACTCCAATCCCCTTCCCGGTCTCCGGAGGGATCGATGCCGCCCAGCCAGCTCTTCCTCGCCGAGCCCCAGAGCATCGATCAGGTGATCGAGCGCCTCAATGGGATCCTCGACGATGCGCTTCGTCGGGGAGGGCGGATTGGCTACTTCACGGCCCTGTACGAGCGTGTGACGAGCAATGTCCGGCGGGCCCTCGTGGCGGGGAACGTGTTCGAGGACAATGCCCGCCTGGAGCGCCTTGACGTCGTCTTCGCCAGCCGGTTCCTGCAGGCATGGAACCGGTACAGCCAGGGCCAGCCTCCCACGTCGAGCTGGAAGATCGCCTTCGACGCGCTGAATGATCCCGGCCCCCTGGTCATCCAGCACCTGCTCCTGGGAATGAACGCCCACATCAACCTCGACCTCGGGATCGCGGCGGCCACCATCGCCCCGACGCCGGCTGAGCTGTCCTTGCTCTGGCCCGACTTCAAGAAGATCAACGAGGTCCTGGCCCGGCTGGTGGACGTGGTGGAAGTCGAAGTCGGCCAGATCTCGCCACGGCTCCGCCGGGTGGAGGAATTCGCGCCGAAGCTGGAGGGGAAACTCTTCAACTTCGGCATCGATGCCGCCCGCGATCTCGCGTGGGCCCTGGCGGGAGAGCTGATCCGGGCCGAGAGAGCGCAGTGGGAACCGATCATCTCGCGTCGAGAAGCAATCGTGGCCCAGGCGGGCCAGGCGCTCTATCCGCTGCAGGGCGTCGCGGGGGAGACCGAGCGGTGGATCCATGCGGAGGAATCGACGGACGTTCCGTACAACATCCAGATCATTGCCGAGTAGTTCCGGTCTCAAGGGTGTCCGGTATCTGGTTTCGGGTAGTTCGCCGCATCGCGCTGCACACCATCGGCGGGACGCGGAGCGTGCCGGGGTACCCCTTCGAACCAGAACTCGGCCGACCATCGCCATGGTCCCCCCAGTTCTACGGCGGAGCAGGAGACACCCGTGAAGCCGGAGGGTGAGTGACCGCCTTCTTCGCCACCGCCTCCGCCGGGACCGAGGACCTGCTCGCCGACGAATTGCGGGCGCTCGGCCTGCGCGGTGTGCGCACCCGGCCTGGCGGCGTGTGCTTCTCGGGGGGCACCGTGGACGCGATGCGCGCCTGCCTGTGGTCGCGCATCGCCATGCGGGTGTTGCTGCAGCTCGCCGAGTTCCCCGCCGCCGCCGCCGAGTCGCTCTACGCCGGCGCCCGCGACGTCCGCTGGGAGGAGCACCTCGACCCGACGCGCACGTTCGCCGTCGAAGCCGTGGGACGCACCGAGGCCCTCGGGCACACGCACTTCACCGCGCTCAAGGTGAAGGACGCGGTGGCGGACGCCCTGCGCGAGCGCCGCGGCGCGCGCCCCGACGTGAACGCCAACGATCCCGACGTGCGCATCGTGGCCCACCTCGCCCAGGGGCGTGCCAGCCTCGCCCTCGACCTCGCCGGCGAGCCGCTGTTCAAGCGCGGTTGGCGCCTGGCGCAGACCGGGGCGACGCTCAAGGAGACACTGGCTGCGGCCATCCTGCGCGCCTGCGGCTACGACGGTAGGCGGCCGCTGATCGACCCGATGTGCGGGTCCGGCACGCTCGCCATCGAAGCCGCGCTGATCGCCCAGAACCACGCCCCCGGTGTGCATCGCAAGCTCGGCATCGAACGCTGGGCCTCCTTCGACGAGACCCTGCGCGCCGAGCTCCGCCACCTGCGCGATGAGGCCCGCCGGGGCGTGCACCGCGCCGCTGCCCCGGTCATCGCCCGCGATCGTGACCCCGAGGCGATTCGGGTGGTGCAGGCCAACATCAGGCGCGCGGGGCTGCCGGTCCAGGTGCAGCAGGCCGACGCGCGCGAACTGGCGCCGCTCGACCCGCCGGGGTTCGTGGTCGTCAACCCGCCCTGGGGGAAGCGACTCGGCGGCGGGCGCCAGGGGCTCAAGACATTCTTCTGGCAACTCGGCCAGGCATGGCGCGGGTTGCACGGCCACCGCCTGGCGGTGCTCGCTGGAGGGCCCGAATTCGAGAGCGCCTTCGGCCTGCGCCCGACGTCGCGCCGCGCGCTCTGGAACGGCCCCGTGCGCTGCAGGCTGCTCCAGTACGACCTCGACTGACGACCGGAGGAGCCCCCGGTGTTCTCGCGCCGCACCGCCTGGAGCATCACGCCCAACCGCATCGCCGCGGCGCTGGAGGACCGCAGGCGATCGGGACGACCGGTGCTCGATCTCACCCAGACCAACCCGACGCGGGTCGGCCTGCGGATGCCGGAGGCGGAGATCCGCGCGGCCCTCGCCGACGCGCGCGCCCTGCGCTACGAGCCTACCCCCTTCGGACACGCCGCGGCGCGGGCGGCGGTGTCGGACTACCACGGCGGCGCCGTCCCGCCAGAGCACGTCGTGCTCACGGCGAGCACCAGCGAGGCCTACGCCCTGCTGTTCAAGCTCCTGGGCGATCCCGGCGATCGCGTCCTCGTCCCCGTCCCGAGCTACCCCCTGTTCGCGTACCTCGCGGGCCTCGAGAACCTGGAGACCGTGCCCTATCCCTGCGTCTGGGAGGACGATGGCTGGTTCGTGGACTTCGCCGCGCTGGAGGAGCGCCTCGACGACCGGACCCGGGCGCTTCTCGTCGTCAGCCCCAACAACCCCACCGGCGCGATGCTCCGACGCGACGAGGCCGACCGGCTGCTGGCGCTCTGCCGCGATCGCGCCCTGGCACTGATCGCCGACGAGGTCTTCGCCGACCACGTCTTCAGCGACGCCTCCTCGCGGGTGCGCTCGCTCGCCGGCCGCGACCAAGCCCTCGTCTTCGTCCTGGGCGGACTGTCGAAGACCTGTCTGCTGCCGCAGTTGAAGGCGGCATGGATTGCCGTGAGCGGTCCCGCCGGCCTGCGCGACGAGGCGCTGGGGCGTCTGGAGGTCGTGGCCGACACGTACCTGTCGGTGAACACCCCGGCCCAGCTCGCCCTGCCGCGGCTGCTCGCGCTCCGCGACGTCATCCGTCCGCCGCTCATGGCGCGGCTGGCGGCCAACCGCGCGACGCTGGAACAGGCCCTGGGCGGCAGCGCCGCCACCCCGCTGCCGTCCGACGGCGGGTGGTCGGCCGTGGTGCGCGTGCCCCACCACCCGGGCGAGGAGGAGCGGGTGCTGCGTCTGCTGGAGCGACCCGGACTGCGCGTGCACCCCGGATTCTTCTTCGACTTCCCGACCGAGGCCTTCCTCATCGTCAGCCTGCTGGGACCGGAGGACGAGTTTGCCCGCGGAGCCGCGATCCTCGCGACTGATGCCGGCGCGTCCTGACCCGGCTGCCGGAACACCGGGGAGCCTCGCAGCGGACTTGCCACCAGCCGGTCCGGCAGGCTCAGGCGTTGAAAAGGTAGGAAAAGGAACCGGAGGGCTTCCGAGGCGTCGAGGCGGGGGCGAGGACTTGGCAGGGGACGCCCACGGCCGTCGGCTGCTGGTAGAGATCGGAGCCCGGGGGACCGGCCTGCTTTCGCATGTGGCTCTGTATCGTGGTGCGGAACAACCAACGCTATTCTGCGATCGGTGCGCCGGTCTTTGTCTATGGTCAATTACGGGCTTGACCTCATCTTCACTGTCAGGTATAGGGTGATGCAGGAGGCTCCTGGGCTGATCGGAATAGGATCGGAAGGTCTTGGACTCACGGCTTGCGACCGGTGGGGACTCGACCTCGCCCGGTGGAATCCGATGATGGGGGACAGGCGAGTCGCAGATTTTTCGGCTTGCCCGGGGCCGCGGGTTTTCCGGCAGAGTCTGTAGCGCAGCGGGCCGGGGAGGAACCAATGTCCGAATCGGGCGCCTCTCAGAACGAGCAACAGGCTCCGCCGACCGAGGCGGCGTGGCACGATAAGATTATAGGCGACGCCGTCGGGTATACCAAGGGACTCGTCGCGATCCTGGACTCCCTGACCGAGGGGTTCAGTCGGCGAGGGCGGGAAGTCGAGGAACTGCGACACCGCCTGACCATCCTCCAGAATGAGCGGCGGACCAGCCTGGAGGGGCGGGGCGGGATCGAGGCGCAGTCGGGCGCTCTGACCGCCGAGCGGGAAGAGCTGCGGTCTAGCCTTGAGACGCGGAAGAGGGATCTCGACCAGCTCCGGGTGGCGCTGGCCCAGAGCCAAACGGTGCTGGAGACCCGCACGCGGGAGATCCAGGAGCTCCAGGTTGTGGCCCGGGAGGCCACCCGGCAGGCGGAGGAACTGCGCGAGATCGTTCGGGGTATGGAACGGGACCGCCTGCGAGTGCAGCAGTCGGCCACCCAGGCCCAGCAGGAGCAGGTCGCGCTGCGCGACAGCCTGGCCCGCACCGAGGGGCTCCTGGAAGCGACCCGGCGAGACCTCACCAGCTCGCAGGAGCTGAGCACGCGCCTCCAGAGCCTCGTCAAGACGCAGAGTGACTTCCCGACCGCCGACCAGAAGAGACTCGAGCGCACCTTAGAGGAGCGGACCCGGGCGCTCGACCAGCTCCGCCAGGATCTATCGCAAAGCCAGGCGGCGCTGGAGATCCGCACCCGGGAGGTCCAGCAGTTCCAGGTCGCCGGAGCCGAGGCCACCCGGCAGGCGGACGAGCTCCGCGAGCGGATGCGGGCTCTGGAACGCGAGAGGAACAGCGACGTCCAGCGGCAAGCCACCCACCTCGCGGAGATGGAAGGCGCGCTGCAGCAGGTCCGAGAGTCGGCCGCCCAGGCCCAGCAGGAGCAGGTCGCGCTGCGCGACAGCCTGGCCCGCACCGAGGGGGTTCTGGAAACGACCCGGCGAGACCTCACCAGCTCGCAGGAGCTGAGCGCGAGCCTTCGCGGTACACTGGAGGAAGAACGGGCTCAGACGGAATATCTCCGGGATCGGCTCCGCGCTCAGCATGGGGACTTCGCCAGTCTGAGCACGACGATGGAGGCCGCTCGACGGGTCCTCGGCGGGCTGGCGGCCATCGTGGGCGGATCGCTGGATGTGGCCGGCCGCGGCGGCGAAGCGGACCAGGAGGGGACGCAGTGGGAGAATCTCCTGGAGCGCGTGCGGCTGCAGACCGAGACGTCGGCGCAGACCCAGGAGGAGCTCGCAACCCTGAGGCCGCTCGCCGAGTCCGTCCGGGAGGTGCTGGGCGCCACGGATGCGCTTCCCGAGCGGCTCCGCAAGCTCGTAGCGGAGCGGGCGCTCCTGACGGACCGCGTGCAACGGGTCGCGCCTGAGTGGGTACGGCTCCGGGAGGAGCGAACGGAGTCCGACCGGCGGGAAGAACAGCTGCGGGAGGAGAACGCACGGTTGGCCGCTCGCGCCGCGATGCTCACCAGAGAAATGAAGACCCTGCGCAGCGACGCGGAACGGCGGCGGCAGCCGCCGGTGAAGGACCGCCAGGCCCAGATGGCGGAGGCGGCCGCCGAGCAGCAGGGCCGCGACGCCCGGAAAGCCGAAGTCCGAGCAATCCCCAAGCCCCGCCAAGCCGATGCGATACGAAGCATGTTTGGCCCGACGCGGTCTCAGGAAAAGCAGGAGAGAGGGACGTAGGGAGGTTATAACAGTTTTCGCTCAGCAGCTCCGCGCGCCGAACCGAACAGCTCTCTGAGGAGAAAGGCGCCGGAATGCGGCGAGAGCGGAGAGGTCGTCGTCCACCAGGCAGGCGCGATCCCGCCGCTCCCAGGAGTGCCCCTCCATCCGACCCTTCCGAATGCCGATGGTCAACGGCCTGCCCGTGAGCCCCAGATCCCGCCCGGGTCCTGATGGTCACGCATGTTCGCCGCATCAGAGCGGCTGTCCCTGGAACATTCGAGCCTGCTGGCTAGGTGCCAGCAGGCGCTGGTCGTTCGATATCCAGCAAGATCTCCTACCGCGCCCGACGAGCCAGCGCCGTCACCGGGACCTCCTTCCCGCTCGGGGTGATGTACGTGAGAGTCGAGGGGCCGCCGAGGGTGCTGGCGACGCGGAGCCACTTTACCTCCTCGCCCTCGGCGGGGAGCCAAGCTGTCGAGGGTGATGCGCCCCCCTCCATCGTCGGCACGACGTCGCTGAGGTGAGGCTGTCCGTCCCCCCAGACCGGTTCAGAAAGGCGCCGGTGGCCCCCGTGCGGCCGCCGCTCACGTCCGGCTTGCCCGGTGAAAGCAATAGATCTGCTCCGTCCGGTGTGAAAGAGCTATTCCACTCGGTCAACAACCCCTTCACGTCCCCTTCAGATTGCCCTCGCGGAAAGGGCGGGCATGGCCGCCGCACGAGACCCGGTGTCTGAATAGCCCCCACCGCTCGCTCGCCGGTGAGGTCCGCCGAAGGCAATCCCTTGTGTGATCGAATCCGGACGGATGGTTTGAGCATTGGGCAGGCCGAATGCAGTGAACCGCGATAACCGGGCTACGCCAGCCTCGCGCGACACAAGTTTAAGAAGTCTGCTATGTGACCCTCTACGTGCAACTGCTCTCCGCGCTGGAATCCTCCCGGGGGCGAGCCCGACGAAG
>Ga0187780_10003170_pt1 | contig 12452 bp, 18 predicted proteins | sample 1015_Q2_SP10_20__FD_132429 | JGI IMG/M metagenome (GOLD analysis project Ga0187780, IMG submission 132429) | Tropical peat soil microbial communities from peatlands in Department of Meta, Colombia - 1015_Q2_SP10_20_MG | ecosystem: Environmental > Terrestrial > Soil > Wetlands > Peat | place...
CACTAGAACCGTCTATAATGTCCGAATACTTCCCCCGCTCCACGATAGACATATTCATTGAGGTTTTGCAGGCCGATGCCGGGACACGGTGCGCCGGAATCACATGTGCCTCCCTTGCTTTGGCGGATGCCGGCATTCCATTACGGGAGCTCGTTGCCGCGTGTGCCGCAGGGAAAGTCGACGGGAAAGTCGCCCTGGACCTCTCGGACGTGGAGGACAAAAAGGGAGACGCCGACTTACCCGTGGCTTTCATGCCCAAATCCAACGCGATAGGCTTGCTCCAAATGGATGGTTCTATGACTGAGGATGAGTTGAAGCAGGCGCTCGACATGAGCCTTGGCGCATGTCGAACCATCTACGAGATGCAAAAAGACGCGCTCCGCCGAAAATACCATGTAGAACACGAAGAACCTGAGAAAGAAGAAATTGCGGAGGTTAAAGCGTAATGTCCACTACGCACCAGCCCTCCCCGCTTGCTAAGCTAGAACAGAAAACAATTCAAGAAATGATTCTGAAAGGAAAAAGGATCGATGATAGAGGCCCACTCGACTACAGGCCACTCACGATAACGCCCGGCATCGTTGAGAAAGCGAATGGGTCGGCCCAGGTATACCTGGGAAAAACGAGGATACTCGCGGGGGTAAAGATCCAGACCGGTACGCCCTTTGAAGATACCCCGAACGAGGGGATTCTCACGGTGAACGCCGAATTCGTCCCCCTTGCATATCCAACCTTTGAGACCGGGCCACCCGACGAAAACTCAATCGAACTTGCACGAGTTGTGGACCGTGGCATACGTGAATCAAAAGCGATAGACCTGCAGAAGCTCTGCATCGAACCGGGAAAGAAAGTGTTCGTTGTCTTCGTAGACGTGTATGTGCTGGACCACGACGGAAACCTAATCGACGCCTCCGGAATGGCCGCTCTAGGAGCGCTAGTAAACTCTAAGATGCAAGAATATGAACTGAAAGGCGGCGAGGTTCGTTACAAGGATTCGAAAGTCGCGCTGCCCATGCTGAACTACCCAGTTCCAGTAACGTCCGCGAAGATCGGGAACTCAGTAGTGCTCGATCCTTGCCTCGAGGAAGAAGAAGTGATGAGCTGTCGTTTGACGGTGACGACGGGGAAGAATGACGATGTCTGCGCCATGCAGAAGGGTGGACTTGGCACATTCACACCGGAAGAAGTCAAACAAATCGTGTCCTCGGCGATTCAGAAGTCCAGAGATCTCAGAACAAAGATCGTTTCCAAAGTGAACTGACGTGCCTAGAACGTACAAGGTCGGTCCCTCTGGAAGCTTCGGCCCCCGCTACGGCACCGTTGCCCGTAAACGGTATGCAACCATAGTGACCGAGCTTCGAGCCGCCCACGAATGTCCACAATGCCATATCGCCGCGGTGAAGAGGCTGTCCGTAGGAGTATGGTTGTGCGGACGTTGTGGGTTCAAATTTGCCGGAGGAGCATATGCTCCCACGACAAAGCTTGGACAAATAGCGGAAAGAGCCTCGCGCGCAGGAGTTGCAAGCGCGCTGCTTGCACAGATGAAAGCCGAGAAAGCGAAAGAAGCTGAGGTTAAGGCCAAGGCAGCTAAGCGGCGCCGCCGGAAAGCCAAGCCGGAACAAACAACCGAAAAAACCTCTGAAGAAAAGCCGAACGCATAGATGCCTCACAGATTCTAAACGGCTCGAAATGTATGCAATGAAAAACGCGAAGTTCAACGCAGAGGCTGAACTTAGTATTGTGCTTCCGTCACGAAAGGAAGTACGAGCGATCGCAACCGCACTAAAACCTGAGGCTTCGCATCCCGCTGGCGAGAAAGCGAACGCGATGGTCGTACTGCGAGGGCAACACCTTACGATCACGTTCAGAGCACGAGACTCCGCTTCGCTTAGAGCGATAATGACCTCCTACTTGAGAATGCTAAAGGCGACCATAACGGTCTGTGGGTCACTGCTCGAAGATAATGGGACATAGGCGGAGGCAAGAGAGATGATTGAAGACCTGGATTTCTCGATGCGGGTTAGAAAGATCGACGGAATTGTGGGCTACGGCGAGACAACTCTAGCAGACCCCGACCTAACCTATGTCGTTGGGGGCACATTGGCGAGGGGAGGGTTCTACTTCAAGAAATGTGGCCGACCGCCGCTCCTTGTAGTAAGCAATCTAGATTACGGATCGGCCAAAAGGTCAGGCAGAGTCAAGAGAGTCCAAACTCTAACTCAATGGGGTTATGAGAAACTTCAGAAGGAGTATGCGGGGCGAGACGAGGCTTCTCCGCGCCTAGTTGCGAAGATCCTTAGAAAGGAAGGAATTAGTGGCAGGGTCGTCCTCTTCGGTCGAAACGACCTAGCCAAAGCACTTCGATTCGCCCAGACTCTTAGAAGGCTTGGTGTTCAGCTCGTGGGCGAGCGACCGCCAACAGTCGTGGAGACCGCGAGAGACACCAAGGAGAGGCACGAACTTGAGAGTCTAAGGGATGTAGGGAAGAGGACAGCGAAGATTGTTGACCGCTTGCTGCAGTCCTTACACAACGCGACAACTAAACGAGGACACTTACAGGTGGGAGAGAAGAGAGCGACCATCGGCCTGATCAAGTCCCACGTTGCCTCAATGCTGGCAGCGGAAGGGCTGTCAGCTCCAGAGGGCACGATCTTTGCAGTTGGGGCATCGGGAGCAGACCCGCACAATGCCGGGGATCCAACGGCTGAAATCAAAAAAGGAAGGTTAATCGTGTTTGATATTTTCCCGCAGGCGGAGAACGGTTATTGGTCTGATTTGACCCGAACCTTTGTACTGGGACGGGCGGACTCGAAAGCGCGAGAGATGTTCGAGACGGTTCGGCAGGCGCAGGGCGATGCAATCGACCACCTCAGGGCGGGCGTGACCGGTGAGACGAGCATGAACCGCGCCTGCGACGTGATAGAACGTGCTGGCTTTGAGACAGTCAGAGGATTATACACGGGTAGGGAAAAGCGCATCACATCAGGTTTCATTCATTCGCTGGGACACGGAGTAGGCCTGACGATCGGCGAGAGCCCATATCTCAGTTTCAATAGCAGGGCACCCCTGAAAGCGGGAGAAGTCGTAACGGTTGAACCCGGTGTATATATTCCCGGGTACGGCGGCGTCCGTATCGAAGACACAGTGCTGATCAAATCGAAAGGCATAGAAATCTTGACACCCATTGAGAACGAACTTGAATTATCCTGAAGGGGGTCTAAGTTGGAGACGAAGATCGTGAATGTGAAGGTCCCTGACGGCTGCAACGTGATTTTCGGTCAAAGCCATTTCATCAAGACGGTCGAGGACTTGCATGAGGCTATGGTCAATTCGGTACCAAACGCGAAGTTCGGGATTGCCTTCTGTGAGTCCAGCGGGCCCTGCCTGATTCGGGTAGAGGGCAACGACGAAGAGCTGAGGCAGCTTGCCGCTAAGACTGCCCTAGAAATCTCTGCAGGTCACAGCTTCATCATCTTCATGAAAAGTGCTTACCCGATTAATGTTCTCGACAAGGTGAAATCGGTCCCGGAAGTCTGCGGCGTCTACTTGGCAACAGCCAACCCATTCCAGGTGATCCTGGCGGAGACGGATCAGGGACGTGGTGTGCTGGGAGTTGTCGATGGTTTCGCCAGTAAGGGTGTGGAGACTGAGAAGGATGTGCGTGAGAGGAAAGAATTCCTCAGAAAGATAGGGTACAAGCTCTCAAGTTGACTTCTTGATTCCAGCGGAAGCTAAGTACCAACGTGTACCTGCAGAAGTATCTTCAAGTCCTACGCCTGCCGCGACGATTTCTTGGCGGAGACGGTCTGCAGTCGCCCAGTCACCCCTCCTCCTAGCGTCCTGCCGCAAGTTCAACACAATGTCCAGCAGTTTTCCTATCACGTCCGAGCGTGGACTAATGGAGGGGCTAAAGATTCCGAAGACGCTCCCGAAATAATTGAATGTGTGCGTCACAAGTTCTACGGAAGCTCTGTCTACCGCTCGAGCGGCGAATGGCTCCACGTTCTTCGAATACGCAATTAAAACTGCTAACGCGCGCGGTGTGTTGAAGTCATCATCCATTGCCTCATCGAATTCAACGGTAGCCTTCCTAGAGAGTTTATTGAGCTCGTCGCTTGCCGCGGCGTCCGCGGCATGGTTCGCTGAGTCTGGAATAGTTTGGAATTGGTTGTAGACGGATCTCAGCTTATCCAGAACCTCCTCCGCCTGTTTGATATCTTCCTCGTCGAAGCTGAGCTGCGTACGGTAATGTCGCATACCATAGTATAACCGCAAAGCCTCAGCGTCATGCTTCTGAAGCAGCTCCCCTATTGTGACAAAATTGCCTAACGAGTGCCCCATGCGTTCCCCGCGAATCATCAGCAGTCCGCCGTGCACCCAGAACCGCACTAGGGGTTTCACTCCAGTGGCTGCTTCAGCCTGTGCGATCTCGGCTTCATGGTGTGGAAAGACTAGATCCAGCCCCCCACCGTGAATGTCATATGTTGGCCCGAAATACGTCGTCGTTATGGCGGTGTCCTCTATGTGCCACCCGGGTCTCCCCTTGCCCCATGGGCTTTCCCAGAAGGGTTCGCCTGGTTTCTGAGCCTTCCAGAGGGCAAAGTCGACCACATTTCGTTTTCTAGGATCAGGATCGATTCGATGCGTCGCAAGCTCATCGACGCGCTGTCCCGACAGTTTCCCATAGTCCGGAAATCTGGTCACGTCGTAATAGACGTCGCCTTCGACCTCATACGCGAACCCTTTCTTGATCAGAGTGGAGATTTGCGCGATGATCTCGGGGACGTGTTCTGAGGCTTTGGCGTAGAGATTGACGCTTGTTATCCCGAGAGCTTCCATGTCATGCATGAACTCCCGGGTGAACGAATCGGCCATCTTTATTGGATCTTGCCCTGATTGATTTGCTCTGTTTATGATCTTGTCGTCTATGTCCGTGATGTTCATCAGATAGAATAAGCTGTAACCCTTTGCCCGGAGATAGCGCGCGATTATGTCATAAGCAAGATAGGTTCGCGCATGACCGATGTGGCTGTGATCGTAAACCGTCGGTCCGCATACGAACATGTATACCCTGTTTCCGCGTTCAGGTTTGAATTCCTCGACCGTGCGAGTCCTAGTGTTGTATATTCTAAGCATCTCAAAAACCCACTAGCGAAGAACCGGTCAGATAGGGCTGTGCGCGATCAGCCACAGGGTCGTGTCTGGGTTCGTAGGCAAACGTGGTCACCCAATATACTTCGCCATCTTGCGATGTGTCCGCCATATCTAATTAAAGTTGCTAAGCAGGCAATGAGCGCCCCCCTAGAGGTGGATCCTCAAGGCGAAACCGACGCCGGTCATCTGGCCAAGACTCTTGACCCTAGAGTTATCAAGTCGAAATTTTTCGCATCAGTGGTCGACGGGTCTTCCGAGCCAAGAAACTTGCTGTCTATGAAAAACCTGTGCGGTTTACCCTCACACATATATTGAACGATTCGGTTGAAGTCTGCAAAAATGGATGATTATTGATATGGCTCAAGCGGTTCTCAAGTCTGAGAGAAAAGACGAGCACGTAATACAACCCGAGGTCAACATCGGGACGCTTGGGCACGTGGACAATGGCAAGAGTACGCTAGTGCAGGCCTTGACGGGACAGTGGACTGCGCGCCATTCGGAGGAACTTCGACGTGGGATTACGATACGAATCGGCTATGCCGATGCATTCATTTACAAATGCAGCAACAGCCACCTCCCTAGCAGCTACACGACAAAACCCATTTGCCCAGTTTGCGGATCGGAAACGAAGCTAGTGCGTGCGGTGAGCTTCGTCGACTGCCCTGGTCACCATAGTCTAATGGTCACGATGCTATCCGGCTCCGCCCTAATGGACGGCGCGTTATTCGTCCTAGCGAGCAGCGCCAAGTGTCCTCAAGCCCAGGATCGGGAACACCTCCTTGCGGCCGAGAGCGTGGGCATTAAGAAGCTGGTGATTGTTCAAAACAAAATTGACGTCGTTACGAAAGAACGAGCACTCGAAAACTACAAAGAGATTCGGGCCTTCGTCAAAGGGACGATCGCCGAAGGAGCTCCTATTGTTCCGATATCGGCACAACACGGAACAAATATCGACGTTCTCCTGAAGGAGATTGAAGATAAGATCCCGACGCCTAAGAGAGATCTCACGGCCCCGCCTCGAATGTACGTGCTCCGATCATTTGAAGTAAACAAGCCTGGAACAGAGATTGACGCCTTAGTCGGAGGCGTCATCGGAGGGTCAATAGTTCAAGGGGTCTTCCAAGTCGGTGACCAAATTGAAATAAAGCCCGGGATTTCCGTGCAGGAAGGCGGCAAGACGAGGTACGAGCGATTGATTACAACTATCCGAAGTCTCAGCGTTAGCAACGGACAGGTGACCGAGGCCAAGAGCGGAGGCTTGGTTGGGTTGGGAACGGATTTGGATCCGTCCCTCACGAAATCGGACGGGCTAGTGGGTAGTGTCGTAGGGAGGATTGATACTCTACCGCCCACGCTGAGTAAGATCACGCTCGACGTCAAACTATTCGATAAAGTGGTTGGAACTGAGTTAGCCGTACCGGTTGAGAAAATACGGAGCAATGAGGCTTTGGTGTTGAATATCGGCACAACGGTGACTTCGGGGTTGGTGAGCTCAGCAAGGGAAGACGTGGTGGATGTTGCTCTTCGAAAACCGGTTTGCGCCGACGCTGGCTCCAAGATTGCGATCAGCCGAAGGATATCTGATAGCTGGCGGCTGATAGGATTCGGAACTCTGAAGGGTTAGAGATGCCCGTCAAAGTGGTCTTGGACTCGAACTTCCTGATGATTCCGTTCCAGTTCAACCTCGATATATTTCAGGAACTGGAATACTTGTTGCAGAAGAAAGTTGACCTTGTCGTCCCCTCTGCCGTTAAGAGTGAACTCACGCAGATCTCCGCGCGCGGTGGGGAAGGGGCGGCCGAAGCGTCGCTCGCTCTTCAGCTTGCGTCCCGGTGTCGAGTGGTGGAAGTCACCCTGGCTCCCGAGGAGACCGTGGACGACGCCATAATCAGGGCGTCTCAAAAGTTAAGAGCGGTCGTTGCCACGAATGATATCGAACTGAAGAAGAAGCTAAGAAATATTAACATCCCGGTTGTGTACCTGCGCGATAAGTCAAAGCTAGAAGTCGAAGGAGTCGAGCCTGCGTACTTCTAGGATTACGTGATGGGCTGTTCAGGTCAAGAAAATGTTTAGACTCGTAAGCGTAGAGGACATTGTGAGAATTCCGCCACAAAGCTTCGGCCATCCAATAGACAAGGCCGCTAAGGACCAAATCAAGTTGAAGTACGAGAACGTTGTCGATGAGGAGCTTGGCTATGTGATCCTCGTAGTGGAAGTAGATGTCGACCCGGTCGGGAAGATCCTTCCCGGAGACGGGTCCACCTACCATAAAGTCACATTCAAACTCCTAACCTTCTACCCAGAAATGCATGAAGTCGTCGAGGGCGAGGTCGTAGAAGTTACTGACTTCGGAGCCTTCGTTCGCATCGGGCCTGAGGACGCGTTGCTTCACGTCTCGCAGATTATGGATGACTACATATCGTTCGATGAGAAACATGGTGTGCTTGTGGGAAAGGAGTCTCAAAGGAAGCTCGGTAAAGGAGACTTGGTCCGGGGCCGCATCATAGCCGTGAGTTTTCCGCGGGGCGGGACGGGCGGAAAGATTGGCATAACGATGCGTCAACCCTTCCTGGGAAAACTAGATTGGATTGAAAGCGACATAAAGCGCACGAAGGTAGTTCATGAGGAGAAGGCCTCTTGACCGAGAAGGCCTGCAAGAATTGCAGGTTCATCAGCAATGGCCCCGTCTGCCCGAACTGTAAGTCGACAAACCTGAGCGAGGACTGGAGTGGCTTAGTAGTCATAGTTGATCCAAACACATCTGAGGTTGCCAAGAGAATGAGCATAACAGCGGCGGGCAGGTACGCCTTAAGAGTCCGCTGACCAGTCAAGCGACGAGTTCTTGACGGCGTCAACATACCTCCTGCCTGAGAGATTGAGGAGGACGCTTCGGCGCCCCCTCGGGGAACTTGTGCTGGGACCGGAGGTTGACCTTGGTCAGCTCCTGAGAAGCATCATCGCGAAGGAGAAACCAGTTAGACTGATTCTTGTGGGCGACAGCGTTTCCGAACAGGCAACGCGTGCTGGTATAATGCCTGACGTCAGAGTAATTGACAACTTGGAGAAAAGACAGACGGCAACCGCCTACGCACACCCGCACAGCCGCAAGATCACCGCGAAGAACAAAGCCGGAAAAATCGAACACAACGCACGATTAGCGGTAGAACGAGCAATTGGCGGCAAAGCCGACCTCGTCGTCATAGATGGCGAAGAAGACCTGCTCGCGATTGTGGCAGTGATCGCGGCGCCGCTAGGGTCCTTGGTAGTCTATGGACAACCGAACCAGGGGGTCGTGTTGGTCAGAGTTTCCCCGGCGAGTAAAGCGAAAGCAGAACGAATTCTTAAGCGAATGGACCGTGTGAACGGCTAGCTCTTCGAAGCTTTGCCCTTAACAAAATCAGTAAAGCTACATGAGCCGCAGGTCCACCGCTCCACCGGAACCTTGTGGTACGCCATAATATTCCCACACCGGGGGCACTTTCTGTTCTTCAGCTTGACGGTACCTTTTTGGGCGTCGGTTTGGTACAGAGCGCTCAGCCTGGCCTTCGGCTGCTTTTTTTCACTCACTTTGCCTCAGGCTCCTTGCTCTTTTTGGGCGCCTCAGGCGCCTTCGTTTCCTTAGGCTTGGCTTCCTTCCCCTCTTCCTGCTTTGCTACCTTGGCTTCAGGTTTTCCTTCAGCCGGCTTCGCGGCCTTAGGTTTCGCTTCCTCTTTCTTCGCTTCCTGCTCCCTGACCTGCTTCCGCTCGTCCGGGGGAAGGTTGCGTATGCGTATGTACTTCGGGACGGTCTGTTGTGCCGTTTCAGCGTCTTCGTAGACTTCGACCTGGCATAGGGCATTTTGAGTTCCGGTCTTCGTCTCAACGTCGATCACGTAGACGTTTTCCGGTTTAGTGCTGAACTTTGAGGCGACAGCTTTCCGCAGATCCACCCGCGACGGCGTTCCCTGCCCTTCATGCTCTACCTCTAAGCTTACTTCCTTCCTCTTGAGGAGGGGATTGTATGTATCCTGCTTCACTTTCAAATCCAAATTGGGCACCGATTACTTGCCTTTCTTACCCGCCTTCTTAGCGGCTTTCTTTGGGCGGACCTTCTCCGGTTGTTTCGCCGTGATCAGTTTCCCTGCGGGTTTCGGTTGGGCCGCCTCCTTCTTCTCCTCCTCGGAAACTGGTTTAGTGAGTGTGAAGTTTATCTGGTATGTCTCGTCGGTTATCGTCCTCCCTCGAACCAGTTTTCTTCTTCTCTCTCCGTGGCGAGTGGGTTTGAATCCCGGGCCCCCCGATAGGACTATGTACTTCTTAACCCCGCCGTGGACATCCGCGCGCATGGGGATCCCGTTCTTATCGCATCCTCCAGTAATCAGTAGCGTGGACTGCGCAATTCCGAGTGGGGACCCATCCATCCTTTCGCCTAGCGTTCGTCCTATCAAGGCTTGGGCTCTTGCTCCTTCGATTTCACTGACGGTAGACTTGCCCGTGCCGGGGTCCGATACTATCAGCTTAAACTTCGCCAACGGAGTTTCTCACTTCAAACCGTGAATTGCTACTAGGCTTGGAGGGCCTTTTATTAACGTTCCATTCTCTTTCGGGCGGGCCGATGCCTCAGCGAGTCGGAGTCTTAACGCTGTGGGTTGGTTCGAAGAAATGCTTTCAGCTCGGCAATGCTGAGAAAACCATGCTCTTTTCTATCCTCGCCCATCGCCTCTAGCCAGATGTGGTTTGCGATCTGGCCATCAACTACACCCATTAATTCTTCTATAGTCAAGTGTCTCAGATTCGCGAATTGCTTTTCCTTGGGCATCTCCCTTGCCAAGGCGTGGCGTTCGTTGGGTTTGAGGCTTCCTTCCACCTTGAAATAGCTCATCGTTCCGTCAAGGGAATGCCGGATTACGACGGTCGTCGCGTTTTTCATTTCAATGAGGAGCATTGAGTACTGATGGATTTCGCTGATGGCATGCAGCACATCATTCGCGGAGATCATCGGAAACTCAAGTCCGTCTCGCGAGCGTACTCATCGCAGTGTGAGCGCTTGGCTCCCTATTCAAGTTTCAGAAGGAAAGAGGAGAAGCTCATGTGTCGAGTTTCTCACACCGTTTCATGTTTAGATCCTCGGGCAGAAACGTTCATAAAAGGCACACATGACTAACGACGATAAATTGGCAAATGTGCGGTGAAGCGAATGCCAAAATCGTTCTACGTTAAGTTCGAAGTCCCTAAGGAGCTGTCGGATAAGGCACTCCAAGTAGTGCAGGTTGCGAAGGATTCCGGCAAGCTCCGGAAGGGAACGAATGAGAGCACGAAGGCCGTGGAGAGGGCCGTGGCAAAACTGGTCCTCATTGCTGAAGACGTTGACCCACCTCAGGTTGTGGCGCACCTCCCAATTCTATGTGAGGAACGAAAGATACCCTACCTGTTTGTACCGAGTAAACTTGACCTAGGGAGGGCGGCAGGAATCGATGTTGGATGCGCCGCGGTGAGTGTTCTCGATGGCGGGGAAGGGTCCAAGACGCTTAAGGAAGTTGCAGATGCAACTGACCAGCTGAAGAGAAGCGGGGTTAAAGCTTAGTCATGAGTGCGAAGGAGCGAGCAGAAGAAGCAATTACGCCGGCTGAAGTCACCCAGATCATAGGTAGAACAGGTGTGACGGGTGAAGTCATCCAAGTGAGGGTTAGAATCCTAGAGGGTAGAGACAAGGGCCGGGTAATCACCCGAAACATCAAGGGCCCAATAAGAACCGGCGACGTGCTCATGCTACGAGAGACTGAGAGAGAAGCCAAGAAGATCAGGTAGGGAGCAGCGTCTGAGGATTGCCGAGAACTTACACGTGCTCCTTCTGCGGAAAAGACTTCCCGCAGGCAACGGGCATAATGTTCATTCAAAACGACGGATCCATCCTGTATTTCTGCTCAACAAAGTGCAGAAAGAGCATGATGGTCTACAAGAGAGACCCTAGGAAGCTCAAGTGGACCGTCTATTACGGAAAGAAGGAAAGAGGAAAGTAGGCGCCGCTCGCTTTGGAAGTCGAGCGAACATTCTCATTCCTCAAACCCGAAAGTGTCATGAGGGGACTCATCGGCGAGATAGTGACCCGCTTCGAGAGGAAGGGCCTCCTTCTGGTCGCCGCCAAGCTGCTTCAGATGTCTCAGAATCAGGCCGAGACTCTGTACCAGATCCACAGAGACAAACCGTTCTTTCGGGAACTCGTTCAGCATGTGACCTCAGGGCCCGTCTTTCTCATGATATGGGAGGGGCCTAACGCGGTAAGCGTGGTTAGGACGTTAATTGGAGCAACCAACCCGCTTAACGCAGCGCCGGGATCCGTGAGGGGCGACTTTGCGCTGCAAGTTACGCCTAACGCTATACACGGTGCGGACTCCGCCGAAAATGCCAAGCGGGAGATGGCTATCTTCTTCTCTCCCAGCGAAATCACGAGTTACTCGAAACCGACCGAACGTGAATTTCTCCTCAAGTAGTTCAGAGGCCCCAAACGGGGTTCTCCCGCCGCTTCAGTTGAATCAACTCCTTGATAGTTTCATGGTCGCTCTCAGAGAGTTCGGATGGGAATTTCGTCATCAACGTCCTCAGGTTTCTTTCAGGCACGTCCGAGTACACAACTTCGCCCTCGAAGATGTTGCGTCCGACCACGCCATCCTCAATTGACACAGCAACTTGGGTTCCAACCGTAGCTTCCGGCATATCCTTTCCTTGATCTTGAAGCCTTTCGACTTGACCTAGTTTCTTTCCCGAGGCCGCAATCATGGGGTACTTCGGACGTAGGCGACCTGAGATTATCTCTACTCCGACGATGGCCGGTTTGCTCCTTCTGAAGATAAACCCGGGGAGCACTCTAGCCTTGCAAGGTCTCACCAGCGCATCCAACTCGGCTTTCACGCCCGCGCTTCTCTGCTCTTCGTTCCACCGAAGATAATCTTCCATAAGGTGGTAGATGATGTCGGATTGAAAGATCGGTATGGTGTCAGCCTTTGCCTCTTCGTCGGCGTCGGGAAGCACCTTCACATTGAAGGCTAAAATCACAGCCAAGAGACGGTCGTCATGGCTTGCAGTCTCCGCCTCAACAACGTCGCGCTTAGACACGTCACCTATATCGGCCAGATGGATTGGTATATCGTGGCGGGAGAGTTCCTCGGTAACCGCCTCGAGTGAGCCCAGCGTATCTGTCTTCAGGACAATCCCGGAACGCTCTGTCTTTATCCGAAGCTTCTCCACTTCGTCCTCAATTATACGGACATATTCCTTAGTGTTCTTTCCCTTGGGGACGGCGTAGATCGTCGAACCGGCCA
>Ga0187780_10003172_pt1 | contig 12446 bp, 8 predicted proteins | sample 1015_Q2_SP10_20__FD_132429 | JGI IMG/M metagenome (GOLD analysis project Ga0187780, IMG submission 132429) | Tropical peat soil microbial communities from peatlands in Department of Meta, Colombia - 1015_Q2_SP10_20_MG | ecosystem: Environmental > Terrestrial > Soil > Wetlands > Peat | place...
CGGTCGGATGCGATGGAGCTCCCACGCGACCTCGCCTCCGTCCATTTCCGGCATGACGAGATCCAAGAGCGCCGCCGCGACGGGGCCGGGGTGCGCCTGGATCCAATCCAGCGCGTCACATCCCTGGCGGGCACTGTGTACGTCGAAGCCAAGCCGTTCGAGCATCTCTTGAACGATCTCCAGAACGTCTGAATCGTCGTCGACGAGGAGGATTGTGCCGCAAGAGATTCCGAGCTCCTGCTCGCCACCAACGGAATCCCTTCGCGCCATGGTGCGCAACCTCGTCCCGCGGTGAAGACGCAGTTTGAAGAACGGATCGCATCCGGTCTAAGACAATGCGTGGCACAGAGCAAGCTCTTTTTTCGCACCGCCTCCCGATCCCCTCGCATGCATCCGAAGTCGAATCCGCGTTGCATTTCGCTCTCTCGATGCCTGCGGCCCGCTGCTGTGCGTGAAGGGGGGCATTTGTCCCTTCGTCCCTGCCGGAAGCCCGGATCCCCGCGGGCCTCGACGTGCATCCTATGCCGGGATCGTGAGTTCGGCGTGGACTCGAGTTCTTCCGGCGCGGCAGATCGTCCGTCTGGGTTGGACCCAGGGTCGCCCTCGGATCTAGAGTGAGAGGGCGCGTGCGGAGGCCTCCATGGCACAGGTCCTCATCGTGGGCGCCGGTCCGGCGGGAGCGAGCCTCGCCTACCTGCTCGCGGATCGTGGCGTCGAAGTCACGCTCCTGGAGCGGCAGCGCGACTTTGCGCGTGAGTTCCGCGGGGAAATTCTCCAGCCAAGCGGGGTCGACGCGCTGCAGCAGATGGGCCTCGCACGTCCCTTGCAGGCCGTCCCACAAATCCGGCCTTCCCCGCTTCGCGTGTACCAGAACCAGAAGCTCGTGCTCGAGATGGCTCTCGATCCTGCACTCTTTGCAGGCCAGCCCCCGGTGGCGATGTCGCAACCGGCTTTGCTCGAGATGCTTGTGGCGGAAGCATCGAAGCGCCCGGCATTCCACTTTCATCGCGGCACCGTCGTGAGAGACCTGCTTTGGGAGAAGGAGCGCATCGTCGGCGTGCGTGCCGAGACCGAGCAAGGGGAGCGCAGGTTCCATGCGGACCTCGTGATCGGTGCCGACGGCCGCGCCTCGGTGGTGCGACGCCATGGGGGCTTCGTGGCGGAAGAGCAGGCGCCGCCCATGGATGTCGTGTGGTGCAAGCTGCCCTGCCCCGCAAGCTTCCGCGGGGCGCGCGCCTACCTCGGTCGCGGCCATTTGCTGATTGCCTACCAGACCTGGGACGACCGACTCCAGATCGCCTGGGCAATTCTCAAGGGCACCTTCGGAGCGCTGAAGCGCCACGGCATCGAGGCCTGGGTCGAACAGATGGCACACCACGTCACTCCGGACCTCGCAGAGGCCCTGCGCGCACATCGGGGCGCGATGGTGCATCCGTTTCTCCTCGACGTGGTCTCGGACCGGGTACAGCGCTGGAGTGCTCCCGGCGTGCTTCTCATCGGGGACGCCGCGCACACGATGTCCCCGGTCGGTGGGCAGGGGCTAAACGTCGCGCTGCGCGATGCGCTCGTGGCGGCCAATCACCTGGTACCCACGCTCCTCGCGTGCCCCGACACCCAGTCGATCGACACCGCGGCGCGTCGGATCTCCTCCGAACGGCTTCCAGAAATCTTCCGGGTCCAGCGTGCGCAGGCGGTCCCCCCACGCGTCCTCTTCTCCCGGGCATGGTGGGCCGAGCCCCTGCGAAGTCTTCTCGCGGTCTTGGTCCGCACGCCCGTCGGTCGCCGCGTCGCGGCAGGACCGGCGCGCCTGTTTGCGTTCGGGATGAGCCCCGTGCGGCTTCGCGTCTAGGGGGGACAATCGACGCGCAGCCTGCCGGATGCAGAGCGCCTCTTGTTTGCCGGGCGCGCCCGCGCAATCGGTCGCAGGGAGTTTCGTGGACGTCTCGATTCGTAAGGCAGCCCTGAGCGACGTCCCCGCGATCCAAACCCTCATCGCAGAGTCGGCTCGAGGGCTTTCCCGCACCGACTACAGCGGCGCACAGATCGAAGCGGCGCTTCAGTCAGCCTGGGGTGTCGATACGCAGCTCATTCGAGACGGCACCTATTTCGTTGCAGAGTGCCTGGGGTCCCTCATCGCCTGTGGGGGGTGGAGCTGGCGCGCGACCCTTTTCGGAGGGGATGCGCAGGTCGGACGCCGACCCCAAGCCCTCGATCCGAGCCGCGACGCTGCACGCATCCGCGCCTTCTTTGTTCATCCCGCATGCGCGCGTCGCGGCCTGGGCCGAGCAATGCTCGAGCATTGCGAAGGCAAGGCCCGAGCCTATGGCTTCCGGTCGGCCGAGCTCGTGGCAACCCTGCCGGGAGAACGACTCTATCGCGTGTGCGGCTACGTGAGCCAAGGCGCTCGCGAGTACGCCCTGCCGGGCCACCAGACCATCACCTTTGTTCCCATGCGCAAGGAGCAACTCTGAGGGCGTTTGCGCTTGACGCTCGTGGTAGGGTCTTTGGCGAGCCGGAATGAGACCGCACGCCGCGTTCAAACGCCGCGGCCGAAGCGGGTCAAAGACGAAAGCGGGGTCGCGCGCAGCGAAGACTGGATGAGCATGCCCTCCTCCCCTCTTCGCACGGAAGAGGCCCAATCGGGTCGCGCCGACCCATTCGGGAGACACGGCGCGCTCTCGGTCTTCGCGTGGGCCGCGCTCGTCGGTGGCGGCGCCGGTCTCACGGGTGCCCTCTTCCGAATCCTGGTTCGCGGCTTCACGGAAGGGCGGCTTTCGGTCCTCGGGCCGGAGGGATCCCGTACCTTCCTGTCGCTCGCTCTTTCAATCGCCTTGACAGCCGTAATGACCTCTGCGGCGCTCTTCCTGGTGCATCGCTTCGCCCCAGAGGCGAGCGGAAGCGGGGTGCAGGAGATCGAGGGGGCCCTGGAAGGCCTGCGCCCCGTCCGCTGGCAACGTGTCCTTCCGGTCAAGTTTCTGGGCGGTCTCCTCGCCCTCGGCGGCGGCCTGGTGCTCGGTCGCGAAGGGCCGACGATTCAGATGGGCGGCAATCTGGGAAAGATGATTGCCGACCGCCGCAGACTGCCCCTGTCGCTCGAGCGCACGCTCGTGGCAGCCGGTGCGGGTGCGGGGCTGGCTGCCGCCTTCAACGCGCCCCTCTCCGGCGTGCTCTTGGTTCTCGAGGAGATGCGGTCGCAGTTCAAGTACAGCTTTACCTCGCTCCAAGCGCTCGTCATCGCTTGTGCCACGGCGGATATCGCGGTTCGCGTGCTGACGGGCCAGGGACCCGCGATCTCCATTCTAAGCTTTGAGGCACCGCCTCTCGCCTCCCTCTGGCTCTTTCCGATCTTTGGCGCAGTCTTTGGCCCGCTCGGACTCCTCTTCGCTCGTCTTCTCGTGTGGACGCTCGACCGCTTCGCGAGCCTCAAGGGACGGGCCCGTCCGGCCGCCGGAGCGCTGCTCGGTGCCGGCATCGGCCTTCTGGGATGGCTCTACCCGGCAACCGTCGGCGGAGGGGATGAGCTCATCCCCTCGATCTTGGCGCTCCCGATGGCCGCGAGTTCGCTGCTTCTCCTGTTCGCGGTGCGCTTCGGTACGAGTGCCTTGAGCTACGGCTGCGGGGCCCCGGGCGGGATCTTCGCGCCCATGCTCGCCCTGGGGACGCTCTTTGGAATGGCCTACGGGCACTCGGTTCATGCCCTATTTCCAGACCTCATCCACGATCCAGGCGTATTCGCCGTCGCCGGAATGGGCGCACTCTTCACCGCGACCGTGCGCGCCCCGATCACGGGGGTCGCACTTGCGATCGAGATCACCGCAAACTACGAGCAGATTCTTCCGCTCCTTCTGACGTGCTCAGCCGCCACGATCGCGGCGGAGCTGCTGGGAAACGAGCCGATTTATTCCGTCCTTCTCAGGCGGTCGCTCGCCCGGACGACGACGGCAACCAATCCGACCGGTCCGGTCTAAAGACGCTCTGTGTGGTGGAACGCGCTTCGCTGCGGCCTCGAGCCTGTGCCGCGCGAGAACACGAAGGGTCTCGCTCCTGACTTCTCGCTGTGCGGCGGATTCCACCGCCCTGAAGCGGGCATCGCCCGCTGGGCATATCACAGATCTCGGCGTGGACTTCACCGAGTCCGCTGCCGCCCCACTCCCTTTTCCGGTCGCCTTGTCCGCGAGATCGCGAATCCAGCCCGACCAGTCGGATCTCTCCTACACTGGGATCGCCTCCGACCGTCGCACGGGGGCCTCTGAGGAGCTACGCAGCGTGCGCGCGCCCCGCACTCAAAAAACACTTCAAGTCGGCATCCTCGCACCGATGCCCTCCGAACTCCGCCCGCTCGTCCGCGCCGCATCGTTGCAGCCCGCGCGGCTTGGCGGTGGGCGGATCTATCGGGGCCGGGTCGGGCGTGCGAACCTGGTCGCGACGACGACGGGCATCGGCACCCGCGCTGCGGCGCAAGCAGCCGAGCGCCTGCTGGATGCCGAGCACGTGGATCGCGTGATCGTGGTGGGGATTGCTGGCGCGGTGGGCCCGGGGGTGGCGATTGGGGACCTCGTCGTCCCGGAGTGGGTGATCGACGGCGCGAGCGGTGAGACCTACCCACCGGCACCCCTTGCGGACCTCCAGGGGCGGGGCCTTCTCGAGACCTCCGACGAGTTCGTTGCCGAACCGGAGCGCGTCGCGCGTCTCGTGGCGCGGGGCGTCATCGCGGTCGACATGGAGACCGCGTCGGTCGCAGCCGTCTGCGTCCGCCGGAACTGTCCCTGGTCGGTCGTGCGCGCGATCAGCGATCGCGCGGGGGAGCTTCCCGGCGACATCCTGAGCTTGGTGAAACCGGACGGTTCTCCAGATTTGCGCGCCGCGGCACGCTACCTCCTGACCCATCCCGCGCGCCTTCCTGCACTGCTCACCCTCGCGCGCGACTCGAACCGGGCCGCTCGCGCCGCTGCCGCCACCGCCGTGCGCGCCTGCGCTGCGCTCTAGCCTCCGGACAGCGCGCAGAATTCAGCGCGCATGCAGGCGCAACGGGATCGCCTTGTAGGCGTTGTTGAGATTCGAGCGCATGCGGCGAACAGGGCCGCAGAGCTCAGCCGAGGTGACGCGAGCCAAGAACTCCTCCCAGAAGACACGCGCCTCAAGACGCGCAAGCTTCGCGCCGAGGCAGAAGTGTTCACCCCATCCGAAGGCGAGATGCGGATTCGGATCGCGGGCAATGTCGAACCGATAGGGATCCGCGAAGACGTCCTCATCGAAGTTCGCCGAGGTGTAGTGCAGCACCACACGCTCGCCCTGTCGGATGCGCTTTCCCCGAAGCTCTGTGTCGCGCGTGGCGGTGCGCCGGAAGTAGTGCACCGGGGTGGTCCAACGCAACATCTCCTCAATGGCCGTGGGCAGAAGGCTGGGTTCGCGCTGGAGCACGCGCCAGGACGCGTCGTGTTGAAGAAGCGCCAAGACGCTTCCCGCAAGCAAGGACCGAGTCGTCTCGTTTCCAGCGATGATGATCTGCACAAAGAGTCCCGCGAACTCGATCTCGTTCACCTCGTCCTCCTGGGCCTGCGCGTGCAGGAGCACCGAGATCAGGTCGTCGCGGGGTGTGCTCTTGCGCTCCATCGCCAGCCGGAAGCCGTAGGCACCGAGTTCGCGGCTGGCCGTGAATGCCCCGCTGCCGGGACTCAACTCCGGATCGTCGCGACCGATGATTTGGTCACCCATTTCGACGATCCACGCTCGGTCCCCTTCCGGGACGCTGAGAATTTCGCAGATCACCTGGAGCGGGAGCGCGGCGGCCAGCTCGTGGACGAACTCGACGCGGCCCTTCTCGAGAGCGCGTTCCACTACGGAGCGCGCGCATTCCCGCACGAACCCTTCCATACGCCCGATCCTGCCGGGGGTGAGACCTCCCAAGACCTTGCGCCGCATCTCACCGTGGTGCGGCGGGTCCATCGAGAGCAGCTGAGAGCGCACAAGTTGGAGCTCGTCCGGTGTCAGGTCTTCGATGACGACACCCCCGAGCTCGGCGGAGAACAGCTCCGGCGCAGCCGAGGCGGCCTTCACGTCGGCGTACTTCGTGAGGCACCAAAACCCACGACCGGCAGAGAGCTCCTGCCAGAAGACAGGATCGTGCGCGCGTAAGAATCGGAAGCGATCGTGCGGAACCTTCTCGACGTAGAGGCTTGGATCGTAAATGTCGAGGTTGGCAAGGGTGAGGGGTTCGGTCACAGTCGCAGAACCTCATCGACGCCCTGGAACGAAGCGATGGATCGCGCGTCGCAATGATTTTGCTGCCCGGGCGGGAGAGAAGCAACGTCCAGTTCCGCGGATCTTCAGGAAGCGGCCCTGCGCCGGTCAGCCGTTTGTTCCCTCGGTCATGCGGCGCGGGAGGCGGAGGGTGAAGAGCACGAGATCGGGCCGCACCCGACTGCTGGACCAACGCCTGGAAGATCCCTGGCGCTTGTTGATTTGGTTCATGAAGCCTTCCGTGGTGTAGCGAAGCGCTTCCGAATACCCCGAGGCGTTGTTGTAGAGGATCTCAAGGGAATCGCGCTGTTCAGGATTCAATCGGACCTCAGTCGTTAGAAAGTTGAACAGCGAACCTGTGATGGTCGTAATCAGCTTGGTGCGCCGGATCAGATTGTCGGTTGCATTCGCCCGTCCCGAGCGCTCGGCGAACTGGAGCTGCTGGTAGATCCCGGATTCAAACAGGCGATCTGCGGCGCGCGCTCCCTCTTCCCGCATGTAGTCCGGGTCGCGTTTGCCTCCCACCTCCCAGTCGGTGTCCAGGATCTCGCAGAACTCGTCGAGGGGATACCAGCGGCCGAAATCAATCTTCTCGTCGAGAAGCCGGAGCGCCCCCGCGCTCAGGCGGGCCGCAAGCTGGTCGGGCGCAATGCGGCCTCGATCCCGCATCCTTCGGACCGTCACCACCGCGCCGAGGACGAGGCTCCCCTTGATGCAAGGCGGTTGCGCAGGGTTGGCCATGGCTCGCTATCGGGCTCCCAGGGGAGGCTCTTGAGGAAGCGAACGGGGTTCACGGGCGCCGCCTGCACGCCTCCGGTCTCCCCGCTCTCGGCCCGCCGGAAGGCGGCGGTTCCGGGAACGCTATGCGGAGTGGGGCCCCCGGACGCGCTCCGTGGAGGGTCTAGCTGGGACTCCCGCGCGAAGCGCCCATCATCTTTTGCACCGCTTCGAGGAGCTCCCGGGGCGTGAAGGGCTTGGCCAGAAAAGCGGCATTCTCGTCGGACGCGAGCCACGCACGATCGCTCTCTTGGGCATAGCCGGACGTGAAGAGCACCCGCAACTCGGGCCAGCGCTGGCGCAGCATCGCTGCGAGCGAGCGGCCGTCGAGGTTCGGCATAACGAGATCGGTCAGAAGGACGTCGATCGACGGTTGCTTTTCTAAAAGCCTCAGTGTCCTCTCGCCATCCGAGGCTTCAAGGACCCGATAGCCGGCGTCGCGAAGGACGCGTACCACAACACCCCGCACTCGGTCTTGGTCCTCCACCACCAGAACCGTTCCTGGTGTCGCCATCGAGAGCTTGGGAAGGGCCCGCTGCGCGCTCGTCGCGGCGCGCGTGGTCTCGGGGAGCAGGATGCGGAAGGTTGCGCCTTGGCCCGGTGCACTCTCCACCTCGATCATTCCGCCGTTTTGCTCGACGATTCCGTGGACGCTCGCCAAGCCGAGTCCGGTGCCCTGACCGACTGCTTTGGTGGTGAAGAACGGCTCGAAGATATGCTCCCGGGTCTCGGCGTCCATTCCCTCACCGGTATCGCGGACGGAGAGCATGACGTAGCGGCCGCTGCGTACGGTCGGCCCCCACGAGGACGTCGCGCCCGGCATCCGCTGTTGCTCGGTGCGGATCTCGATCCGTCCTCCCCGTGGCGTGGCGTCTCGCGCATTGGTCACGAGATTGAGAAGGAGCTGCCGGATCTGATTCGGGTCGGCCTGGACGCGCGGGAGATCGGGAGCCAGGGCGAACTCCAGCTCCACGTCCTCCCGAACCAGTCGACGCAGGATGCCGGCGCTCTCGCGCACCACTCCATTGAGATCCAGGACCGCGGGCTGCACGGGCTGTTTTCTGCCGAACGCGAGGAGCTGCGCCGTCAGGTTCGCGGCCTGCCGTGCTGCCTCGCTGATCTGCGCAACCGCCTCGTGGGCAACCGCATCCCCCTCGACCGAGGGCTTCAGCAAATCCGCGAACCCCAGGATCGCGGTCAAGAGGTTGTTGAAGTCGTGGGCGACGCCGGCCGCGAGCTGACCCACCGCTTCCATCTTGTGGGCATGACGAAGGGAGGCTTCGAGCTCGACTTCCCGCGTCACGTCGCGAACGACTCCCACAAATCCGAGGAACTCTGCCGAGGCTCCGCGGATCGGGGCCCAGCTCGTGTCCCGTACCACCCGTTCGCCGTTCGGCAGCTGCCCTTGGAAGCGGTCCGAGAAGGATTTGCCAGCGACGACATCGGAGCGGATCTTGCCCACGAGATCGTTCCGCCTCGGGTCGTTCACGAGTTGCTCGAGGGTGGGGTGTCCGTTGAAGTCGACGGAGCCGTCATACAGGCTCCGAAAGAACGAGTTGGCGTAGACCAGGCGCTCGTTGGCGTCGAGCACCACGATCCCTTCTTTGGCCTCGTCGAGCGCCACTTGGAGCTGCCCGCCCTTGCGTTGGGCTTCGACCCGCTCGGTCACATCCCGTGTCATCACCTCGATGCGACCGTCCGAGAGCAGCCGCGAGTTGCCTTCGATGATGCGGGAGCTGCCGTCTTTGCACAGCAACGTGCGCTGTTCGGACATGGTCTCCCCACTCGCCAGCGTCTCGAGATCGCGTCGGAACGTGCCAGGCTTCGGCTCCACGAAGATGCTGCGGATCGGCAAGGTCAAGAGCTCTTGCCGTGTGTACCCCGTGAGCTGGCAGGCCTGCTGGTTGGCGTCCACAAAGCGGCCGCGCAGCAGGACGAAGATGGCGTCGGCTCCCTGCTCGAAGAGTCGGTGGGCGCGCTTCTCCCTTTCCACCGCGCGTCGGAAAGCCTCTTGCACCCGACCCAGGGCATCGAAGAGAAGGAAGCCCGCTGCAAGGAAGATGCTGAGCTCGACCCACCAGGTCTTCCACGGGGAGCGAAGCACCGGCATCGAGAGGGCTCCGGAGCTCTCGAGCCAGGCCAGTACCCCTGCGGCCAAGCCGCACAGCCCCGCCATCACAAGACTGGCTCGGCGTCCGACGAGGAGCCCGGCTCCGAGAATCGCCACGGTGTAGGCCTGGAGGGCCGGAGCCGAGACTCCTCCCATCTGTCCCGCGGCGACCGTGCTCCCCGTCCACAGCGCGATCACGAGCACAACCCCACCGGCCCGGGGCCGGCCCGCGTGAACCAAGGCGAGGGACACGAGGAGAAGGCCTGAGATTCCGCCGGCCGCGACCGAGACGAAGACGGAGGAGTGAAGGACCACGAGGGTCGCAATCGTCCACAACGCCCCCGCCACAGCGAACAGGAGTGCCGTGTGGCGAAGGCTCGCCGAAAAACCGGCTTCACCCGGCTCCCCCTCCTCCGGCGGGTGGATCAGCCGTCGGAGCCAACGCCGAAGGGAGTCACTCACCGGATTCTCCACTCCGAAGAGGCTGCAGGGCCCGAGAAGCGCACGGTGGGAAGGCCTCGAGTCCCTCGGATCCGCGAGCGGGCCCTGCCGGGAATCCTTCGTGATCTCAGGCGCGCCATCCGCGGCTCGCGACGCTGGCTCGAAGGGGTCTTTCCTTCGCTTCCAGTGCTCTCTTATGAAGACACATTGATCTACCTAGAATCGCAAGGAAATCGTCTTCGCGGAAACGATCAGCCCGCGCGCGGACGCAGAGCGCGATGACCCGCGCCCTTGCGGCGAAAACGCGCGCTCCTCGGTCAGGCTCGGCTCCCCCGCGACGCCTCCTCACATGGCCTTCAACCCGGGACGTCCATCGCGAAGAGTAGAGGATTCGGCTCTCTTGAGCATGATTCATTGACGACACACGAGGTGGGAGGGGCACCGCGTCGCACCCCACGAGGGGTGCTGGAGCGGGTCCCTCGCGCTCCTGGGTCGCAGCATCGTGTTGTTCCGCCGACGAGGGAGAGACGGCGGATCGCCTAGTCGCCCCCGAGGCGCCGGAAGACGTCCTCCACCGACGGCCCCTGCGCGGGGATCGGGGCAATGCCCGCAATGCGCTCGGCGATGGTCGAGCACACGGCGTCAGGTTCTTTGATGCCAAGCGCCCTCAGTTCTCCAGGGAGCACGTGCTTTAGCACGACGCGCATCTGCGCACTGGTCACCTGGCGCGCATCGAGACCTGCGCTCTTCAGTGCATGGCGTACGGTGCCCCGTGCGCTTGGGTTGTCGAAGGACGTGGCCCGCGCGAGGGCCTCGCAGGTGGACTCGAAGACCGCGGATTCGTTCATCGTCCTCTGCCGCACTCGCCCCGTGCGGGCGATCCCGAGCTGCGATCACTCATCGCGGTCCAGCGAGCTCAGCGAGAGGCGTCGCCCTGTCATAAGGTCCCATCGGCACGAGGTTGTTCCAGGCGCGCGGTGCCAGGCTCCTATCGACCCCCCGATCGCAAGGCTTGAGGAAAGCGAGGCGCCCGTGCGCGAACCAAAACCAACGGCTCAAGCAACCCCGCCACGAGCCAGAAGACTTCAGCCAAGGACGCCAGCGGCCTTGTCCATACTCACCATCCGGTCAGAGGATCTCTCGTTCCACCTGAGATGCACCGGGGATGTCGACGGAGGGGGCTCGGTTCGTGTTAGCCTTGTCCGCAACCGCTGTGGGCGTCTGGAGGGAAGCCGTGGCCACACCGTTCGATCCTCGTTCCGCGCTCGCTCGCATCGAGCCCGAGCCGCTCCCGACCGATCCCGACGACGCGGAATCGCTGGACGTTTGGGGATTTCGAGACACGCGTTTCCGCGCACGCAAGGACGGCGTCGTCGAGCTCACCGGAAGGCGCTATGAGCTCTCGGGACAGGAACTGCCCGATCTTCTGCGTTGGGTCCAGGACACGATTCACCCCGACGTCTCGCCGCACGACCTAAACCCCGCGCACTACCCTCCGCCCATCCCCCCACCCGTGCGCAACCCCGCCCTCCTCGAGGAGCTCCAAAAGATCGTCGGCGCCGATCAGCTGTCGGAGGATCCGGAGCTTCGATTGCGCCGCGGTCACGGCCACACGCTCGAAGAGATGTGGGCGATCAAGTACGGCTCGCTTCCCCGGGTGCCCGACCTCGTGGTGTGGCCGCAGGACGAGGCGCAGGTGGAAGCCCTCGTGCAATCTGCCGTGCGGCACGACGTCGTACTCATTCCCTACGGTGGCGGCACGAACGTGACCGACGCCCTGCGTTGTCCGGAGCGCGAGGGCCGGACCATCGCATCCGTCGATATGGGTCGCATGAACCGGGTGCTCTGGATTGACCCGGTGAACCGCATGGCCTGCATCCAGGCCGGTGCGGTGGGACGCAACATTCAGCGGGTCCTTGCAAAGCACGGCTTTACGCTGGGCCACGAACCCGACTCGGTGGAGTTTTCGACGCTCGGCGGCTGGATCGCAACCCACTGCAGCGGGATGAAGAAGAACCGCTATGGAAACATCGAGGACATCGTCCTCGATCTGCGCGTCGTCAGCGCGCGAGGCCTCCTCGATCGCAGTGCCGCATTCCCGCGTGAGTCGGTTGGGAGTGCCGATCTTCGCCGATGGATGCTGGGTTCTGAGGGCTGCTTCGGCATCGTGACGAGCGCGGTGGTGAAAGTCGTGCCGCTGCCGGAGGCGCAGGTCTATGGATCGGTCGTCTTCCCGGACTTCGAGTCGGGCGTCCGATTTCTGTACGAGCTCCAGATGCAAGGAAATACACCGGCCAGTGTGCGGCTCGTCGACAACCTGCAGTTCCAGCTCTCGCAGATGCTGAAGCCGCGCTCGACCGGGCTCAAGCAGCTCGAGAGCCGTCTTCAGCGTCTCTTTGTCACCCGGGTGAAGGGCTTCGCCCTCGACCGCATGACGGCCTGCACGCTCGTCTTTGAGGGGAGCCGGGAGGAGGTGAAGGCTCAGCAGAAGTCCACCTATGCGCTGGCGCGCCGCTACGGCGGGCTTTCCGGGGGCTCGTCGAACGGGCAGCGCGGGTACCAGCTCACCTTCGGCATCGCCTACATTCGAGATTGGATCATGAACCATTGGCTGCTCGGGGAGTCCTTCGAGACCTCCGTGCCGTGGAATCAGGCGCTCCCCTTGTGCGAGAGCGTGAAGCGACGCATCCGCGAAGAGTGCGCGAAGCGCGAGCTCGCGGGCACGCCGTTCGTGACCTGTCGGGTGACCCAACTCTATCCGACCGGCGTCTGCATCTACTTCTACTTCGCCTTTTACTTTAAAGGGTTGGTGAATCCGGCAGAAACCTATGCGGAAATCGAATACGCCGCACGGGATGAGATCCTGCGTGCCGGGGGC
>Ga0187780_10003173_pt1 | contig 12444 bp, 14 predicted proteins | sample 1015_Q2_SP10_20__FD_132429 | JGI IMG/M metagenome (GOLD analysis project Ga0187780, IMG submission 132429) | Tropical peat soil microbial communities from peatlands in Department of Meta, Colombia - 1015_Q2_SP10_20_MG | ecosystem: Environmental > Terrestrial > Soil > Wetlands > Peat | place...
CTGACCTTTTTAATTGATAGTAACGGATGGTTTGGTGTGGAAAAACAGCAGATGAAGCTTCCACAGTTCATCGGTATCGGAATGATGATAGTTGGTGTGATTATTTTAAGATATTAATCCGAAATGTTATAGATGAAAGGCTGGGGCCGAGTAATGAAGGAAATAAAAGATCGTGAACAATTGATGTGTTTTTTACATGATTATCAAATTGAATCCATATTTAATGAACAATTATTATCACATTTGTCACTCTATAGCTTTGATCAAGGAGAACTCATCTGTTCTCAAGGAGAACCTTCGCAGTACTTGTATGTACTTGTGAAAGGGAAATTAAAAGTGTATACCACTTCAGCGGAAGGTAAAACACTGATTGTCTCTTTTAAAACACCACTTGAGATAATTGGGGATATTGAATATGTACAAGGTATTGATTTAATTAATACTGTTGAAGCAGTATCGCCAGTTTTACTGATTGGTGTTCATTATAAATGGTTGAAAAAGTACGGGAAAGATTATTTACCATTGTTGCATTTCTTACTGGATGTCATTACACAAAAGTTCACACTAAAATCCCACGCAATGAGCTTTAACTTACTGTATCCAGTAGAAGTACGTTTGGCAAGTTATTTGTTATCTGTTTCTTTTGATGAATCGGATACTAAATTTAAAGGGCAGGTAAACACAGTCAGTCTGACGGATGTAGCGAATTTGATTGGAACTAGCTATAGGCATCTAAATCGGGTGATTCTACAGTTCTGTAATGAAGGGTTGATTGAGCGCCAGAAAGGGTTCGTTCTTGTTAAGGATCGAGAAGGATTAAGGGCTATAGCAGGTCATAATATTTACGAATAATTAATTCCGCGGAAAGGCAGCGGATTCTTGGGGATAGAAAACAATGTAGTTTTCACAGAATCAACAGTAAAAGTCAGCTAATGGGAGAGTATAGATTATGATTCTAGGATTATTATTTGCGTTTATCGCAGGATCGATGGTTGGTTTGCAAAATATATTCAATAGTAAAGTGAATGAACGGGCAGGATCTTGGGCAACAACGACGTTAGTGTTAGGAATGGGATTTTTAGCTTCACTAATGTTTGGTCTACTTTTTGAAGGGAAACATCTATTTATCTTGCAAAATATGAAGCCCTGGTATTGGTTCAGCGGTATAATTGGTGTTGGAGTGGTAACCTGTATTGTGAACGGGATAAGGCTGCTTGGTCCGACGTTTGCTATTTCGATTGTTTTCACATCACAGCTTGGGTTTGCTTTATTGTGGGACTCAATGGGCTGGTTAGGTTTGGAGAAGGTGCCTTTTACTCCTAAACAATTGATAGGTGTTCTAGTTATTATCAGTGGTATTTTACTATTTAAATTAGGTGGCTTGCGCCAAAATCAAGTGTCTAAGATGACGTAGAAGAATTTGATGATTATAATGTTATAGAAAGACAAAAGTAGAATATGGAGAGATCATGTTGAAAAACTACAAAACTTTACTATTTGATATAGATAATACATTATTAGATTTCAGTGCGTCAGAAAAGGTAGCATTACAAAGATTATTTGAGGGTCAAAACTTCCCATTAAAACCTGAAGTCAAAGCTCGTTATCAAACAATTAATCAAGGTCTTTGGACAGCTTTTGAGGAAGGCAAAATTGATCGTGATGAAGTAATGAATACTCGCTTTTCAATTTTATTTAAAGAATATGGTCTAGAGGTTGATGGCGTCTCATTAGAAAAAAGCTATCATAGCTACCTAAAAGAGGGACATCAGCTTATTAATGGGGCACTTGAATTAATTAAAGATCTACAAAATCAATATAACCTATATATTGTTACAAATGGTGATTCTGAGACCCAATATAAACGCCTACATGATTCAGGCTTATATCCATTGTTTAAAGATATTTTTGTTTCTGAAGACACTGGTTATCAAAAGCCAATGAAGGAATACTTTGATTATGTTTTTGAACGAATTCCTAATTTAACCGTAGAAAACACATTAATTATTGGGGATTCATTAAGTGCGGATATTAAAGGTGGAGAGATGGCGGGAATTGACACATGTTGGTTCAACCCAGAAATGATTCCAAATGATACTGGCATTCTTCCAACCTATGAAATTCAAAAGCTTGAAGAAGTTTATCAAGTTCTAAACTTAGAAAAAGCAGAGGTTGGCCGTTAATATACTTGTATAGGAAGAGCGTATTTTGAAGAAACTTTTTTCAAAATACGCTCTTCCTTTCTCATCCCCAGAAGTGAAACATCAAGGGCCCATGGTTTTCCATAAGTTAGAAAATGATAAATTTCCCAGCTTGGCTAATTTATTTTTTAAATCAAACAGGTGGATTACCTGCTTTTCTGATGTATTGATGCAAGGGTTAAACATTTCGGATAACATGACCTGACTATTTACTTCGATTTCCCCTTCAGCTCGATCTACATAATGATATTGGCCAGAAGAGTCTTGTATACGTGCTTTGACATTATCTTTCAGCATTACGTTTAACCATTTTTGAATGCGTTGCATTAATTGTGCATTGAGGATAGGGAATAGAATCTCAATACGATTCTCCATGTTTCGGGTCATCAAGTCAGCAGATGATAAATATAGTTTCTCTTCTCCATTATGATGAAAATAATAGATTCTCGAGTGTTCTAAAAACATACCTATAATGCTTCGTACGGTAATATTTTCGCTGACATCTTTTATCCCTGGACGTAAGCAACAAATACCTCTCACAATTAAGTCAATCTTCACACCTGCATTAGAGGCTTCGTATAATTTTAAAATAATTTTTTTGTCTGATAAAGAGTTCATTTTGGCAATGATATATCCGTTTCCATATTGTTTATGAAAAGCAATTTCCTGATTAATCAACTCTAAGAATTTATTTCTTATTCCAAGCGGTGATACTGATAAATGGTGATAATTGGGCATTTCAGTATGTCCACTTAGATAATTAAAAAAGTTGGTCGCATCGATTCCAATTTTTTGATTCGACGTAATTAATCCCATGTCTGTATAGATTTTAGCTGTTGTATCATTGTAGTTTCCTGTTCCAAGATGGACAAAACGTTCAATTTGTCCATGTTTCCGGCGCACAACTAAGGTAATTTTACTATGAGTTTTTAAGTGTGTTATTCCATAAATAACATGACAACCTGCTTTTTCTAATTCTTTAGCCCACTGAACATTATTTTCTTCGTCAAACCGTGCTTTTAATTCGAAAAGGACAGTGACCTGTTTCCCTTTTTCTGCTGCTCGTTTTAGACTTTTAATAATCGGCGATTCTCCGCTAACACGGTACAAGGTCTGCTTAATAGCAAGAACATCCGGATCATCAGCTGCACATGAAATAAAATTAATTACCGGCTCAAATGATTCGTATGGATGATGAAGTAAAATATCTTGCTTCAAGGCCTTGGTAAAAATATCTTCTCCTCTATCTAAATCGAGAGGAGGTTTTGGAATGAATGGTGGCTGTGCTAAATGTTCATGTGTCGATTGAATACCTTTACAAAATGAAAAAAGAAACGTTAAATCGAGAGGTGACTCAACAAAATAAACATCTTTCTTATGGATTTCTAACTCATCTATTAGGTACTCAATTAGCTGCTCATCATTACAATCATGTTGTACTTCTAATCTGACACTTGCTCCCCACTTGCGTTTTTTAAGTTCCTCTTCTATTTCCTGCAATAGGTCTTCGGCTTCATCTTCATGAATGGTTAAATCTGCATTTCGAGTGATTCGAAAAGGAGTGACAGATTTTATATGATGCCCTTTAAATAATTTATGAATAAAATATGCAATGACTTGTTCTAAAAGAACAAAGGCTCTTGTTCCGTCTTCTCTAGGTAGCTCAATGTAACGATTGATTACAGCGGGAACTTGTACAATTGCTAATTTTCCATCGAAAGGGAATGCGCTTACTTTTTTGCCTTCTTTTTCCTGGATTATAACTGCTAGATTCAATGATTTATTTAGCAACATTGGAAAAGGGCGATAAGCATCAATAGCCATGGGGGTAAGAACAGGGAATATCTGTTCATCAAAATATGTCTCTAAAAAAGACAAATCATTCGTATGTATTTCTGAAACGGGCATAATTTTTACCCGCTCTTTGGCTAATAGAGGGGTTAATTCATGTAAGTAAGTATAATCTTGCTTTTTAACAAGATCACGTGTGATGTGAGAGATTTTAGTGAGTTGTTCTTTGGGTGTTAAACCCGCTTTGTTTTCATGTTTTTTATAACCAGCTTTTACTTGGTCCTGTAAACCAGCAACCCGTACCATAAAAAATTCATCTAAGTTAGAGCTGAAAATAGCTAAAAACTTATAACGCTCTAGTAGGGGATTACGTTTATCGACTGCTTCCTCTAGTACTCTTTGATTAAAAGAAAGCCAACTTAACTCTCTATTATTGTAAAATGATGTGTTATCTAAATTGATTGCTAGTTTGTCAGTGGTTGTTGTTTGCATAAACGTTACATCTCCCATGCTCTTTGACGATTAGTTTATAATTTATAATTCAATCAATTATTAAGATAACACGAATGTGAAAATGGAAATATATCCCTAATGTAAATTTTGTGTAAATTTTGTTTATATAGTGTTTAAGAATTTAGTTTTGTAAGGTCGAAAGAAGAATAAGATATCAATCCTACATAATAAAAAAGTACGTATTCCAGTTGTCTGAAACCCGTACCTTAAAATCGTTAAATTAATCTTAGGATCTTAGTAAGAATCTATAAAATTAAGAGTAATAGTAACTTTCAAGAGTTTTTCTAGATGTTTTTTTTGTTTTTCCATCTGAAATTCTTCTGGCTTGTAGATATCCTGACATTGTATCGCTATTATCCAATTCATATCATGAGCAGTAATCTTTATGTTATTAACAATATTGCGTTTAGTAGTATTTAAGCTTTGAGATACCTTTAATATAGCTCCCAGTAAGGCGATTTTCTTTTGTTCGTCTTTTGTATACCAGTTTTTAAAAGGCTCTATATATTTACGTAACGTTCCTTTTCCTTTATATGAAACAATAAGAGCTAATTTTACACGTTCTTTATGAGACAAGCCGAGAATGGTTTGATTAGCTAATAAATGAAAAGTTTGATGACTGATTGATTCTTCATTTACCTTTTGTCCAAGATGAAAAAGAGGGGCCCCATATTTTAAGAATGCGAGATCGTCTTCAGTAAAATCTGGACCGATTCCTTCTATATTTTTCATTTGTTCATAGAACATGTTAGCTATTTTAGTAATATGCTTTGCATTGTCCGAATCGATATGAAGTATTTGGACCAGTTCTTGAATACTATCCTCAAAAAGAGAAAATTGTCCATTAACCAAATTTTTCTTTTTATAAAGTAATCCTTCTCTTAGGCCCTTTCTACTTAACACAAAACGTGTTGCATTTGATAAATCACTTATCACCTTAAATGCTTCTATAGCTGGTAATATGGTATCTGCACGCTCCTTCGAGAGTCCTTCTACCTTTTGTAATTGATCAAAGGATAAAAGTGTCAGCTTATTCGAAACCTCTTGAAGTTCGGATACTGCCATCTCATATTGATGGATCCCTACAATTGGATAAGTGATTAAATTTTGGTGAAGCTGAACAACATTTCGTGCACTTCCACCAATTGCAATAATCGGAACTTGTTTATTAACTAACCAAGGAAGGTTTTCAAGTTGTGATCGAATATACTGCCCGATTTCCAGACTTTCTTGGTGAGTAGGAAGATCACCTTTCACAAATTGAAGTGTTAGCGATAGGGAACCGAATGGAAGGCTTTGATAATGAACTAGTTCGCGATTGCAGAAATATGTAATTTCCGTACTCGCTCCTCCCATATCGATTGTGATCCCTTCCTGTATATTCATCGAATGAATAACGGCCAGAAAACCATAATAGGATTCTTCGTACTCACTTAATAAAGTAGTAGTAAAGCCAGTCTTTTCCTTAATAATCTGTATAATATCTTCCTGATTACTTGCTTGCCGAACCGTTGCAGTAGCTACACAGAAGACGTCTGTTACATTATATTGTTGAATCATAATTCTGAAATTTTGAAGTGTATCTAGTAATAAGCTGATTCCTTTTTCATTTAAGGCATGATGCTCATCTAAAAAGGTTCGAAGTCGTGCACTTACCTTAAAATTTTCTACTTCTTTTAATTGTCTTCCAGTAAAAGAATATTCATAAATCACAAGTCTAATGGTATTAGACCCAATATCGATAACGCCTACTTTTTCCTTCAATTCATCTATCACTCTTTTCACTTAAATTTTATGTGAATATATACTAATTTTTTCTTATACCGATTTTGGCAGGAAAGATAAGACTTTTTAAAAAAAGACTATCATTAACGTGACAGCATGTAAATAATCGTTTTCTACTAAATAATATCGACAAATAACTAGGGGTAATAAACTACCAAAGGAGGTTAATTCTAGTTTTTGTAGAAATAAGTACTCTAAAGAGAGGAGAGGAAATACAGAATGAAGGTAGTTTATTATATTGATGATCAAGTTATTTACAAGACAAAAACTGATGATTTAAAAGGATTAATCACGGCAATTGAAAAGTCGGATAAGTTAGCTATTCAACAGAAACTGTATTCTCTAGACCGTTTTCAATTAAGTTATTATAAAAGTGAAAAAGATCATTGGAAAGAAGAATTCATGGTTTTTTTAAAGAATCATGATAAATAAAAGGAAATTAATATAAATGGAAGAGCAAGAGGCGTTAAGGCTATCTTGTTCTTTTTTTATTTTTGCAAACGTAAATTTCGAAAAATTTAAATATTTTGGTGAGAAATTTGTTATTTTAAACGAAGTATAGAGTAGATAGGTAAAACGAGGTGAGAGGATGGAAGAAGAGCGCATCATTGCCATGATAAAAAATGGCAATCAAGAAGGGCTTAGATTGCTAATGGGTGAAATGAAACGAAATGTGTATGCCCTTTGTTTTAAGATAACTGGGCATCTTGCTAATAAAGAAGATCTTGAAGAGCTTGTTGCGGATACGTTTATAACAGTTTGGAAGCAAATACATGATTATCATCCTAATAAAGGCGCATTAAAGACTTGGGTGTATATGATTGCTAAATATAACGCCCTGACATTTAAACGAAAAGCAGAGAAAAATAAGGAAACAACTGAGATCAATGACACAATCCAACGTGATGGATTTGAAATGGTTTCGGATTTAACTCTTGATGTAAGAGAGTACGCTGAAAAATTATCAGTGGAAGATAAGCAATTATTAATTAGACGATGTTTTTTTGATGAAAAGATCGAAAAAATTGCTTTAGACCTTAACAGTACAAGAGCAACACTTGATACAAGAATGTGGCGTATTCGAAAAGGATTAAAAGAATTTTTCATAGGGGAAGGAGGAGATAGACGTGAACGAAATAGAGAAATTAACGGATGAGTTATTAATGACAAGTGATGGAGTTAAAGAGCTTGAAGCTTTACTACAAGACGTTGATGTAAATAGTGATTCATTAAATGATATTGAAAAGAAAGTATTAAACAAAATTTCAATTAAGAGGAAGCGAACTAATTTCACTAAGTTTTTGTCATATGGAATTGTCGCAGTAGCATTCCTTACTTTGGTTACTATGTCAGTTTATAATCATTCATTCCGTGCATGGGCCAGTCAAATAATTAGCTACTTACCAATGTTTAATCAAGAATTCGATTCAAAACAGAAAGGAACCTTCTACGAAATGGATTCTATTGAAGGTGAACAGAAGGATTTTAAGATTTATAATTTAGCATTTAACAGTGAAATGTCTTATTTTATGGTTGAGTACTCTTATCAATTTAAAAAAGGTTTACAAAAAAAAGAATACGAAAATCTAATAAAAGAATGGAATAAAAGTCCAAAAGAATTGATTGTAAATAACAAAAAATATAATCTAACCTCAAGTTTGGTTGGGTATGATTTTACAGGCTTTTTTACTGAAGAACTTTCTATAGCTAAAGGAGAAAAAATACTTGGAAAGCCAAAAAATAATCAAATCAAAATTTTGTTAAATCAAAAATATTATACTGTTAAATTAAAAGAGGTTAAGGATTTCTATTATCCAACGGTGAGTAATAGGGTCAGAGATATTCGTTTAAAGACGATGGTTCATAATGGAAAAGAGATGCAAATAAATTATTTAACAACAAATGACACCTCACCATTTACTCATAAACCAAATAGTGCATATTTAACCGATAAACATGGAAAAAGAGTAATCCTGAAAACAAATGAAAATAGTAGTGCGATTCGATATAAGTATAAAGCAAGTATAGAAGGGTTAGATCGTTCATCATTGAAGTTAATCACCCCTTCAATCTCAAAACTAGTGACATACAAGGACTTAGTGTGGGAGGTTCCTATTCCTAAAACTGAAAATGAAGAAATCCCTTTACCGCCATTTTCATTGCCTGGAACAGGAATCGTTGTAAAGGGAGCAACAGTTCAACAATCTAAATCCTTTTATAATCAAAAAGGAATAGAAATTACAATGCCAAAAACTAATCTAAAAGATAAGACATGGTTATTGCAATTAACATTTGATAACAATCCAGTGACGAATGGGAATGTTAAAGATATAGCGACGTTTGATAACACTTCAAATCAAGAAAAAGGATTTTTCTTAGCAACTGGTTATGACATCCAATTAAAAGATATAAACCAAAAAAGTATTAAATTAAAAGTATTTTGTGCAGATGTTATTGAATATGGACCATGGGTAACGGACTTATCGAAAGTGAAATAAAATGGCGAAGGGAATATCCTACGTTTTTTAGCTAACAATTGAAACGATTCTTCTTTAGGAAGGGTCGTTTTTTTATCATTAAATGAATATCTTAATAATATTTCCCCAGACTCATATTTAAGTGTTCTTTAAGAAGGTCAACACTAATTTTTGTTGAATAAACAATTTATGAATATTCTTTGCTAACAAAGAGTAAGGAAAATTAAAAATGTAAAAAGGAAGGGAAGTATGTCAAAACGTTCATATGTATTATTTAGCCTTTTCATTAATGGAATTCTTCCATGGGCTCTGTATGTGTGGCTTTCAAACTACATGAGCAGTATTGCTGCCTTATCAATTGCAACATTAGCTCCATTATCGGATAACGTTGTCCACTTTTGGAAGCATAGAAAGATTGATGTATTTGGAGGTTTGATGCTTTTTACATTTTTGCTTACATTGATTTTGGTCGCCCTTGGAGGGAACGAGAAGTTGTTGTTAGTTAGGGAATCCCTCATCACCGCAGCTGTTGGAATCATTTTTTTATGTTCTCTACTATTTACTAGACCAATTATGTTTTATCTTGCACTGAGATTTATTGGAAAAGGAGATTTCGCGGATAACTGGAAATATGACTATTTTCGTTTTGTGATGAGATTGATGACGTTTGTGTGGGGAATCATCCTACTTTTAGAGGCTACGGTTCGAGTAATAATGGTGTATAAACTATCTACAGAACAGTATTTGCTATTTTCTAATTTTGTTTTATATGGATTTATTGGAACGGCAATTTTATGGACTATGTTTTATCGAAAAAAATCTAGACGTCGTCTTGAAGAAATCAAATTTAATTCTCATAAATAATTTGATTTTATAATTAACAGTAAAACCCGTTCATTAGAGCGGGTTTTACTGTTAAAGAATCGATCCAAATGTCTTATTTTTGTAGAGAGCGGAATAGTAGCCCAAAAATATCTTCTATCTCAACCTTTTGATCTGACTTTTTAGAAATGATGTTTTGGACACGTAATCCATAGGTGAATACCATGAACATAGAGGCCATTTTAGCTGCGTCAACAGATTCAGGGATTGCTCCTGCCTTTTGCCCAGTTTCAATCCAACGTGTAGCAGTTAGTAAAGTAAATTCATACAGTTCTTGTAGAATCATTTCTATTTTGGGATTATCAATTTGACTTAACAAATACGTAAAAATTTTGCTTGTTACAGATTGGTTGTCTGCTTGAAGTGCCATTCCTTCAGCAATAAATTGAATAGGTAATACCGCATCTTTGGGCGCCGTTTCCGATACCACTCCATCAAAACGCATATTCATTGTCTCCATTTTAGCCTTTAATACGAGCCCAAATAATTCATCTTTCCCTGACACATAGTGATAGATGGCTCCCTTTGATAATCCTGACCTTGAAATAATGTCTTGTAAGGTCGTTTGACGACAACCTTTTTCTTTAATTAATTGTTCTGCCGTATCGAGAATAAGTTGAAAGCTTGGGTTCAACTGATTTGAATTTTCCATAATAAACCTCCAGTAAGCAAGTGGATTAAAAAGTTCGATTGGACCTTTTGGCCTGTTTACGTTCATAGCGAGAAGTACTGGTTCCTGCCTTAAACTCATTTGGATACTTAATTGCTAAATAAATTGATCTTCCTGCAATAATCCCTGCTAAAGAGAATAGATAAGGAACAAAAGAATATTCTCCTGTTAGATGAACGTGGATATGCAATACCTGTATAAAACCCATTTTTATGAGATATCGAATTGGAATCGATAAAAACCAAACAGATAGTGACAAGAATGAGCCTGCTACCATCCATATACCATTTTGTTGAAACACGTGAGTAAAGCGTCCCTGTATCAGACCTACAATAATACCTAAAAAGACTCCTAGACCTAGTGATATTCCTTCTAAAGTTTTTATACCAGCATCTGAAGCTAGATAAGATCCATAAAGTAATAATATGATAGGTAATATATAAAGGCTCGATTTAATCGGCTTTGGTTCAATTTGTCGTTTGATTAATAAAACTAAGATTAACAGTGCTAAAAATATATGAGACATACTTCATTCCTCCTTATTATATACCAACGGTCGGTATTATTCATTTATGAATTGATGTAGACAGATATTCAAATTGATTTAATTTCCGATTCGGATTTTATGCTTTGCATCATTTTTACCGTTTGTTTATATTTCAAATACATATTTAATCGCCATACAAATGTATAAATAACAAGGACACCAATATACATTGCTAACATTAGTTCGATATCAGGACGATGATTTGTTGTTAAGATCGGATGAGTGTGAAATACATAATCCCGAATTGTATATCGTATATATGGAAATCCAAATAAGAAGAGATAAAAAAGAATATTCGATTTGAAGATAATTTTTCTAGTTGGAGTTACTCTAAAATTCGTCGTTAACATATATGGAATAGCAAGCATAATTCCGATTCCAATTGTCCATATGATTTGCTCCCAAGTTGCTCGGCTTCCCATACAATAAACAATCCAAGGTAATGAGGCAAACATAAGCCAATCCCCAAAAAGTAAACGAAGTCCACTACCACTAATAGGGCGTCTTGTTTGAAGAAATTGTTTTAAAGTCACCCATATGATAAGGCCCCATACTGCATAACCAATTAAATCCCATTGATGTTGAGTCATAATAAAATCTCCTTTTCATTTTGTGTTATATACCGACTGTCGGTTTGTAGGTAGTTAAAAAAATTATACTTCTACATGATTTTGATTTGATAAAGATTTAGAATCTTTCTTCCAAAGCTGAGCTAAATTTTTTGCGGGAGTAAATGCGCCATTTTTTCCATAGAATAAGTAGGTAATAAGTAAAATTAATAAAATAAGGATAACTTGTTGTACTAACTTATTTGTATCTGTCAATTGCGTGCTGAATGTTACGAGTGTAACACTATAATGATTGTTAAAGAGAATATCTAATAGGAAATTATGGAAACCATGTACAATTGCAGATAACCAAAGTGAGCCACTTTTATAATATACATAGCCATAACCAATTCCTCCGACAATATGGATCAATAATTCTATCGGATGGAATCCCTTAGTTGGAATATGGGTAATCGAAAAAATGACATTTGAAATTACAAACATTCCCACGAAACCTAATCGGTGAAGATTTGCAAAGAAATACCCTCGATCTAAAACTTCTTCTTGTAATATACCAAATATCCAACCAATACATCCAAAAATAATCAACCATAGATAAGATCCATTTTTTAATTTTGCAAAATGATAAACCATTCCTAATTCACTGTTCTTGTTCATAACCCAAATAAATGCAACTGCAGCAATTGTAGAAATTATAATAGCTACCAACGCAAATCCTATATCTTTCTTTTGGAACCTAAATCCTAATTGAAGTGGTTTTCCTCTATCTAAAAATCGATACGCTAAAAATACCGCACCACTAAGAATAATACCGACAATTATATTTCCAAAAGCAAGAAATCCATAATCAGTTTTGAGGCGATTTACTGTGTGGAAAGCAGCAAAAATTCCTAAACAGCTAAACATCGAAATAAAGTAAATAACAATTGTCAGAGTGATTCTAGTTACAGTGTTATACCGTTTTATCATCAGTTTTTTTCCTTTCTATTTTTAATTTTTTACTCTGTTA
>Ga0187780_10003174_pt1 | contig 12443 bp, 8 predicted proteins | sample 1015_Q2_SP10_20__FD_132429 | JGI IMG/M metagenome (GOLD analysis project Ga0187780, IMG submission 132429) | Tropical peat soil microbial communities from peatlands in Department of Meta, Colombia - 1015_Q2_SP10_20_MG | ecosystem: Environmental > Terrestrial > Soil > Wetlands > Peat | place...
CGTCAGCTCCACCGACGAAATCTTCCGTTCGCGGATCGCCGCCGCGGCTTCCAGCGCCGACCCAAAGTCCGCATCGAACGCCTTGCTCATCATCGCGTGTCCCATGCGCGGTCTCCTTTGCACTTGCTGGGCCCCAGTTCGCGCGCGAGTATACGCAACGCCACAACTGCGCGTCCACACGAACGCACTCTTTAGGGGGTCGGAGCTTTAGCTCCGACATAACCGCTTGCGCAAAACGACACACCGATGCGCTGCCTCACCCGCAGCATGTTGTATTTGCCCGAGGCGGATTGCTTAAACCGGGTTCGCGCGTGCTTTCCGGCTAAAAAGGAAACAAGATGCCCTTGTCCTTTAGCTTTTCGAATCGGGCCGCGGCGAATTGAAACAATCGAGCTGGCTTTCGGCCTCGGCGCTGCCATTCGCGAAGCGGTTTCAAGATTCCAAGGAGAGCAATCTTTCGCCGGAAATTCCTCTTGTCCAGTTTGCGGTCGAGGATTGCTTCATAAGCTGTTTGCAGTTCGCCAAGGGTGAATTTTGTGGGCAGAAGCTGAAAACCGACCGTGGTGTATTCCAACTTGTTGCGCAGCCGCTCGCGCGCGTAGTCGAGAATCGCTCTGTGGTCGAAAGCAAGTGGAGGAAGGTCATCCATCGAAAACCACCCAGCCTCCGCTGCATCGGCGCCGGCGACGAGAGGTGTTTTGTCTGATGCAATCAAAGCGTAGTAAGCCACCGTAATCACGCGTCCGCGCGGGTCGCGTTTTGGGTCGCCAAAAGTGTACAGTTGCTCGAGGAACACGTTACGCACCCCGGTTTCCTCGTACAACTCCCTAAGCGCCGCCGCTTCCAGAGATTCGTCGCTTCGAATGAATCCTCCAGGAACTGCGTATTGGCCTTCGAAGGGTGGTACCCCCCGCCTTACAAGCAGCACCCGCAAAGAACCATCCGCAATCGTGAAAATGACGATATCAACTGTGATGCGCAGGTCTGCCAAGGTTCACCCCACGACGAGCTGGGCCGTCTCTTCTGCGGTTCTTACTGTCACGCTCGAGCCGGAATTGAATTGCATGTAATCCGCTTCGATGCCGTCGCTGAAGATGACACCGCCAGAGGGCATGAGAGATTCAAGGACCAGTGCTTGTTGCTGTTCGACAATGCCTGCAACGATGTTCGCCTGTGAATGGCGGCTGACGAAGGGCTCGCGAACAACAAACAGCAGGCGACGGTCCTCCCAGTCTAGACGGATGGGTTTCACGGTGTGCCCTCCTGCGAACTCAGCTACGCCAGAGGCCATGTTGAAGACAGAGGAGACCCAGCCCGTGCTGCCCGCGCCCGTCGAAACGAGCACTCCGCTAGAAGATTGCGGTTCCTCGGTCTTTCCCCATCGGATTCGATAGCGCGCGGAGACATGAGAGTGCGCGCCAAGGAAAAGGTCGTTGAAAGCAAGCAATCGCTGACCATCGCTCAATCTCGCCTCTGCCAACGTGATCTTGCGGATCTGGCATTTCTGCTCGATCACATCCTGGATCGCGTGTGTCACCTGGTTTGGCAGAAACGGAAGCAGGGTTCCGTCGAATCGCTCTGGGTCTGGATTCACCGCGACTATCGGACGGCCAGCCACGTATTTTGCCGTGTTCGCTACTAGACCGTCCTGCCCGAGAGTGACCACCAAATCTTTCGGCAGAAAGGTGAACGTTGGCACGAGTTCTCTGTCAATCTCTTGTACTTTCAAGCCGAGTTCGATCGCCCGCCGCACCCTGTCGGCCGACCGACGATACGCCTCGTCTTCCCGGGCGTATTCGTCGAAGTCTCCCGCCGCGTGTTCGAGGTAGAACTTCGCTTGGGACAGCGTATTGAACCGCTCGACCAATTCGGCGAGCCGGGTTTTGCGGGTTACGAGGACGACCTTCTCAAACCCGGCTCGCTGGGCCGCGTTGTGGGCCACGGAAGGCATCGTTACTTCCCCTTCGATTGCGGCGGAACAACCGGCACCGCTGCTCCCGATGCAACCAGGCTCCGCAGCAAATCTGGTGAAATGTTAAGCTCGCCGATCTTCTGCGCGTTCGACGCCATCTCTTGGAAAGCTAGCGCGATCATCGTCTTCGCGTCGCCGCCATGCGCAGAGAGGGTCATCAGGGTTCTCCAATCAACGTCTCGTATAGGTTTCAGAGTAGCCTCCAGAGCGTACGCGCGGCTGTCCGCCTCCTTGCGGTCGTTCTCGATCCGTTCTTCCATCAGCGAGGCGCGCTGTTGTTCGATGGCAATGTCGGCAGCCATCTGCGTCTCGCGAATCTGCCTGCGTTTTTCTTCAACGGCAATCTCCGTGTTCAGCTCGCTTTCTTTGATTCGCCGTTCCTGCTCGACGGCGTTGTTTCGCCGTGCGTAAATCGCCTCGTCGGAGCGCCGTTGCAATGCCTCGCGGGCTTCCGCCTCGAGAGCCTTCGCCATCTCTGGCGTTGGGCGGATGGCCAGCAGCGAAAGGTTCAAAATTTCCACGCCGAGTTGAGCCACGGCCTCGGAGGCCTTCAGTCCGGCGAGCATTGCTGCGCTGAGCGCGCCGCTGCTGGTCAGCGCCTCTCTCAACGCCATCTTTTGCGTCTCAGCCCGCACGAGCGTCTGTGTCGTGTGCACTAACCGATCCGGCAGCTTGCGGTAGTCCTCTGAGCGAAACACCCCCAGAGAACCGATGCTGAAATCGAGCAGTGAAGAGAGCGCCTTGGGGTCGGAAACGCGATACGTCAGTTGGCCCTGTATGGTCACGGACTGAAAGTCGGCCGTACTCTCTTGAAACGCAAAGGGCACATCGGCGCTCTCCAGCGGAACTGTGACAATTGTGGAGGTCGGCGCGTAGTAGAAAAAGGAAAGCCCGGGACCTTCGCGACGGACACGGCCGTCTTTGAACTGCAGCACGTAAGTCGTGGGAGCCGCTTTCATGAACTTGATGCCCAGCATGGGTGCCTCCTTTAGTGTATCCCAGACACTATTATAGTGTCTATAAGACACCATGTCAAGTCATTTTTCGGCCTTCCGTTCGCCGGTCCTCTTCTGCTTTCACGGATGCCCGTGCGGCTTCTCCGGCTAGGCACGTTTTCCTTCGATCCAGCACGTACAGAAGTCCACATTAACAACCGCTTGCGTTCCGCTTCGCATCATGCCAGCCTCAAATCCGGATTTGCGAGTTTGAGTTGTGAAAACGGAGGCGTGCACGGCCTCCAGAAGGGAAAGTGCAGCGATGGGCGCTGGTTTTTGTCGCACAGACAATTCTGTCTGCGGGTTTCTGTCGGATCGCTTGGCGAAAGCATTGCCTCGCCGCACTAACTCCGCAACTCGAGCCGCCGCGCAACTTCCTGAAAATGCGGCGTTAGCAACAGCCGCGAAATCTACTCGACAATTCCTGCCGAGTAGAATTGGCCGCAACTCATTGAAAACAATCGTCCGAGCGCTCGGCTACTCGACAATTTTTTCGGTCCCCTGCGACGCGCAATTTTTCGCACCTCGCTCGCATTTCCAAGATTTGAAACTACTTCGCGGACTTCGCTCGAACGATGTAAGATTCCGCGTTCGCCGATTCGCTCTATCCAAGGAGCCTACCCTATGAGCGTGACCTCGCAAGCTGGACCCTCTGCAGCCACGATCGACGCCATCAAGGAAAAGGCCCGCCGTTTGAGCATTCTTTCCATGATGGCTACCACCGCCGCTGGCTCAGGACATCCGACTTCCTGCATGTCTGCCGCGGAGCTGATGGCCGGCACTTTCTTCTACGCGATGAAGATCGATCCGAAAAATCCCAACGGCAACGACTCCGACCGATTCGTGCTCTCGAAGGGCCATGCGGCTCCTGTGCTTTACGCCGCGCTTGCCGAAGCAGGCGTGTTTCCTGTGTCGCGCGTGATGACGCTGCGCGAATTCTCCAGCGAACTCGAAGGCCATCCCACGCCGCGCATTCCCGGCGTTGACGCCGCCACCGGCTCCCTCGGCCAGGGACTTTCCGTCGCCGCGGGGCTCGCCATCGGCGCGCGCCTCGACAAGAGTCCAACGCGCGTCTACGTCCTGCTCGGCGATGGCGAAATGGCGGAAGGGCAGATCTGGGAAGCGGCAGCGTTCGCTGGCTACTACAAGCTCGATAACCTCACCGTGATCGCGGATGTGAACGCGCTCGGCCAGAGCCAGCCGACGATGTATCAGCACGACATGGAGACCTATCGTAAGAAGTTCGAAGCCGAGGGATTCGCTGCGGAAGTGATCGACGGGCATGACGTCCCTGAAGTGCTCGCTGCGCTCGATCGCGCGAAAGGTACCAAAGGCCGGCCGCAGGCAATTCTCGCGCGCACGGTGAAGGGCCACGGGTTCAGCCCGGTCGCGGGCAAGGAAAACTGGCACGGCAAGCCATTCCCCAAAGACATGCTGCCGCAGGCAATCAAGGAATTCGGCGGTCCGATCGATGTGCCCGCCGATTCCGGAAAATCCTACGAACGGAAATCGTTGCCGAAGCCGCCCGATTTTCCGTTACCGCCCGCGCCCGATTACGATCCCAGCAAGCCGGTGGCGACGCGCGAGGCGTACGGTTTTGCGCTCAAGCGGCTCGGTGCGGTGAATCCGAACATCGTCGCAGTTTCGGGCGACGTGAAAAACTCGACGTTCTCCGAAATCTTCCAGAACGCCTACCCGGACCATTTCTATCAGGGCTTCATCGCGGAGCAGAACCTGGTGAGTCTGGCGGTCGGTCTTGCGGCGCGGGGCAAGGTGCCGTTCGCTGATACGTTCGCTTGCTTCCTTTCGCGCGCGTACGACAATGTGCGCATGGCGGCCATCAGCCGCAGCAACATCAATCTCTGCGGCTCGCACTGCGGCGTTTCGATTGGCGAGGACGGCCCGTCGCAGATGGCGCTCGAAGATCTCGCTTCCTTCCGGGCAGTTCATGGCTCGGCAGTTCTCTATCCGAGCGACGCCATCTCCACTGAGCGGCTCGTCGAAGCCATGGCACGCCGTAGCGGCATCAACTACATGCGCACATCGCGGCCCAAGACTCGGATTCTCTACTCCAAGGACGAAAAGTTCCCGATCCCCGGCTTCAAGGTTGTGAGGCAAAGCGCGCAGGACAAAGTGACCTTGATCGGCGCGGGCGTCACGCTGCACGAAGCGATCAAGGCCGCCGACGAGCTGCAGTCGCAGGGCACGGCCGTTCGGGTGATCGATCTCTACTGCGTGAAGCCGATCGATGGCAGCGCGCTCGCCGAACAAATCAAAGCCACGAGCGGGCGACTCGTCACCGTCGAAGACCACTGGCCCGAGGGCGGCATCGGCGAAGCGGTTCTCGGCGCGCTTGCGCAGGCCGGTGCGGCGCCCGCGAAATACCGGATGCTCGCCGTGCGCGACATGCCCCATTCCGGCAAGCCGGAAGAATTGGTCGATGCGTTCGGGATTTCTGCGAAGCACATCGCCGCGGCCGTCCGCGAAATCGCTTAGGTAACTTTTTTGAGAAGTTTTACGTAGCGGCCGCCTTTTAGGCGGGCGCGGCGGGCTTGAGCGGTTGGGTGGAAGCGCAGGGCTTTAGCCCTGCGAAAGGCGGTTGCGCCAATCGGGGGCTTTAGCCCCTGAGGTTCCAAAAATACGAGGTTGATCGCTTGGCTGAAAAAATGGTGATGGTGGGCGTGCTGCCGGACGCGATGGTGATCGATCCCGGCGATCAGGTTGTCTGGTATTCCAACGCCGGGAACCTCAAGGTCGAATTCGATCCGCAGCGCTCGCCGTTTGCGTCGAACATCTTTCAAGCGCCTCCCGGCGTGCGTCTTTCGAGCGGCGCCACTCGTCCCGGCCTAAACCCCGGCTCCTACAAATACCGCCTCTCGCTCAACGACGTGGTGGTCGCACACTGCGAGATTCTTCTTCGCGGGAAGTAACTCCGAACAGAACTGCCTGAGAAAGCTGCTTTGAGGGTGATGGAAATCGTTGGGTTCTCAATCGCTCGCGAGGGCGCGATCCCGGTCGCGGTCCACCGGACGCTCCGGAGCGATCGAATCCGCCAGCACGCGGCGAAGCGGCGCCAACATCGACGCCGGAACGGGCCGCTCGCGCGGCACGCCGAGTTCAGCCACCTTGCGCGGGAAATCGCGCCGACGGTCAAGCCAGAGGCCGAATTCCTGCAGGAGGTCGCCCGCCATTTTGGGATCGTCGGTGCGCTCCACCCCCCAGAAGCGCAGGCGCTCTTCATTCTTCTGCAGGAGCTGCAAAGACTGCTCCAGCTTCTTCATGGCGGCATTGAACGAAGACGCAAGGAAGTAGACCGTGAGCGTCCACGGGCCCCGGCTTTCCTGTCCGTCTTCCGCGACGCCCCGCGCGGGAGCAAAAGTCGCCCGTACGCGGACGTTGTACTTGCCGTTCTGGTTGCGCTCGATGGCGCAGACGTATTCGTTTGCGTTGGCCGTACTTTTCCCGGACATGGAGCTCCTCAGTTTTTCTTTCCCTGGTGCGACATCGGGTGCTACTGGACGGCTGCTCCGCTGGATGCTCCTTCCCCTTCGGGGGATCAGTTCAAGCGCGGTCGCCCTGGATCGCTTCGTCGGCATAGAAATCTCCTCGGAGAGGTTCAACTGCTGGCGCCGCCAGGTTCCTCAGGCATGGGAGGCTCCCGCCTGCAGGTCGGGCCCCGCTGGCTTCGGGGCGGGCTCTGCGGAGACCTAGATTCTAGCGAAGTGAGAAGAGCGGGGCAAGAGCCTCCACGTTCAAAATAACAGCTCTATTTACAGTAACTTACGTAGGATTTTGTACTTAGATGGACTTGGTGATGCGATCGGCGACGTCGTTGTTTCTCGTAAGCTTGCCCTCTTTCGTCAGCCGGTCGATTAGATCCTTGTGGAAGGCTTCGAAGGCCGCGTTCTGCTTTGTCTGCAGAAGTTGCTGTTGGATGTCGCTCTGCTGGGTGGCCAAATCCGCCGGATTGGGGGCGTCGTGGGACACGGTCTTATAGACCAACCAGTTCGCACCGCTCTGCGCGGGCGCGCTGACCTTCCCGATGGTCATGTTGAACGCAGCGGCAATCTGGCGTCCGGCGCCGATATCCGGAATCGAGCCGGACCGAGCCACGGAATCGGACGTCTTGACGGCAAGGCCGAGCGACTTCGCGACTTTGTCGAAATCCTCTCCCGCTTGGGCGCGTTTCGACAACTCTTCGGCGCGTGCGTGCGCGAGGTCAACGGATTTCTCGCTCTGGTAGTCGGCTAGGGCGCGGTCGTGGATTTCCGCAAGCGTCGCCTGGTGCGCCGACTGAATGTCTTTCACGGTCAGGATGGCGTAGCCACTATCGATAGAGATCGGCTGGCTGAGTTCGCCTGTCCGAAGGGCGAAGAGTGCTTGGTGCAATTCAGGCGAATTGCCCAGCGGCAGAATCGGGTCGGTAACGCCAGTCAGTGCGGTGATCCCAACCTCGAGGTTGAATTTCTTCGCGAGATCGTCGAGGGGCTGGCGATCCGACTGTCTCACGGCTGCGGCCATCTGGTTGGCAATGTCGCTCGCTTCGGCGCTGACTTCTTGATCGAGAACCGGCTGCAGGATCGAGTCGCGCACTTCCTCATACGTCTTGGTATGCGCGGTCTCACGGTCGAGGACCTTGATGATCTGGAAACCGTACTCCGTTTTCACCAGGTCTGAGATTGCACCTTTTGGAAGACTGAAGGCGGCCTGCTGAAATGCAGCTACGGTCTGGCCTTCGACGATCCATCCGAGCGCGCCACCCTTATCTTTTGTGCTGTCGTCCTCGGAGAACTTCTTGGCGAGGTCTTCGAAGTTTCCGCCATGCTTGGCTTGCTTGAGCACGTCCTCCGCCTTCTTGTGAATTTCGGCGACTTCGGCATCGGTCTTGCCGACTGTCTTGAACAGAATCTCCTCTACGTTGACGCGATTCTCGACCTTGTATTCGTCGAGGTGAGAATTGTAGTAGGCGCGCAGAGTATCCTCGCTGACGGTCGTGTTCGCGCGGAGCTTCGACAAATCAAGCAGGGCATAACGCGCGGAGCGCTTTTCGGGAATCTGATAGCGGGAAGCGTTTCTCGCGAACCATGCCGCCAATTCCGCCTCGGCCGGATGGATCGATGCGGCAAGATCCGCGGGCTTGACGAGCGCATATTCGATCTTGACCTTTTCATTTCGCCAGCGAAATTCTCGTGCGATTTCCTCTGGCGTCACGGTGATTCCGTCGGTCACGAGCCCGTGGAACTTGTCGAGCAGCATTTCATTTTGCAGAAGCGTCTCGAATTCGCTGACCGACATTCCGGTGCGTAGCTCAACTTCCCTGGCGTAGCGATCCTTCAGCCACGTGTTGCCCGACCAGGCCGTAGGCAGAATCTCCTTGATTCTCTCGGTCACTTCTTCCGGGGTGACGCGTATGCCCAGGCGGTCCGCCTCGTATTCGAGGGCGCGCTGGAAAATCATCTGATCGAGCACCTGCTTGGCATAGGCCCCGCGGAGCATCGGGGGAATCGTTTGATTGCGCGTCACCTGCTCGAATTGCTGTTGAAAATCGGTCACGGTGATGCTCTGGCCGGCGATCGTGACGATTGCGTCGGGACTGCTCGCGCCCGTCGTTCCGCTGGTCAGACCCGGGATGAGATAGGTCAGCATGCTCGCGCAAATAAGACCTAGGAAGACGGTGATGGCAATCTTTATCCAGCGGTTCTTTTTCAGGTCCCGTTGCTGAATGCTTTTCAACATATGTATGCGCGGCCTTTCCCCGACAGCAAAACCAAACAATTATAGAAGAGATGCACCAACGGTCTCAATCGGATTCCCAGGCCGAAGGCGGCGGCATTGCCCCGAGGCTGGATCCCGTCTCGCGGCAGCAGGACAGGTCTAGTTTGTGACCGGAGAGCCCGCGAGGATCTTGCGAATTTCGTCGGCGTGCGCGTAGTTGGGGTTGATCTGAAGTGCGGATTCAAGCTGCTTTTTCGCCATCGCGTAATTGTTCGTCTTTTCGTACGCCATGCCGAGATGGTAGTGAAACGCGGGATTTTGCGGATTCGCGTTGACAGCTTCCTGCAGGGTATCGATGGCAGAACTGTAGGCACCCTGGTAGTAGTAGGCCCATCCGAGCGTGTCGGCGGTGTTGGGAAGATTGGGAAGGCCGCGGCGCGCCGTTTGAGCGAGGGAAAAAGCGACGTTTACGTTGCCACCGTGTTCCAGCATCAAGAAGGAAAGATTATTGGCCGCGACAGGGTAGTCAGGCTGGACCTGCAACGCTTCTTGATATTGATCTTCCGCCTGCTGCCAGTCGCCGCGAGCCTCAAAAAGGCCTCCGAGCAAGACATGCAGCCTCGAGTCCTTAGGACTCTTCTGGATCGCCTGTTTATAGTTTGCAATGGCCTGATCGACGGAGCCTCGAGAGGCTTCCGCGCTGGCGAGCATCATGAATGCGGAAACATTGTTATTGTCGAGATCGATGGCCTTCTGAAAGGCTTCTTCCGCCTTGGCCGGCTCCTGATTACGAAGCTCGACCTGTCCGAGAAGCAAATAAAATGTGCTGTTTCCGGGCACGAGCGCGATTTGCGCTTGGACGCGCCGTAGCGCCTCCGCGATCTGCTTTCGCTGGAGGTCGACGTTGACGAGTCCCGCGAGTGCGTCCGACGCCGACGGATTCAGAGAGAGCGCCTGCGAATAGAGCTTCGCGGCGGCGTCGGGCTGCTTTTGTGAAACGCGAAAATCACCCATTTGAACATAGGGCGCCGAATCCTGCGGCGCGACTTCCATCGCTTTCTTGAGGTCAGCTTCCGCGCCCGCGCTATCGCCCTTCAATTGGAGCGCCTTGGAATGAAAGACGTAGCCTTCGGAAGAGTGCGGCTCGATCGCAATCAAGCGTTCGCTGGCAGCAGCGAGCAGGGTCGAGTCTCCTTTGCGTGAGGCAAGTTCGGCCAACGCACGCTCAGGTTCGACCATGTCCGGCCGCAGGCGCGCCGCTTCCTGCCATTCCAATTGAGCCTGACCGGGATTTCCGTTTACGGCGTAGGCGACGCCCAGCTGATAGTGGGCCAGCGGACTATTTGGGGCGTTTTTCACAGCCGACTCAAGAATAGGCACAGCGTCGCTTGCCTTGCCCCTGCGCGTCAGAATCTCCCCGCGGAAAGTCAGAGCATCCGGATCGGAAGGCGAATCTTTGAGAATGCTGTCCGTGAGATTGGCGGCGTCATCCTCACGATTCTGGAATAGGAGGACTTCAATGAACGTCTTCGTCACCCCGATATCCTTCGGATGCCGCTGATGAAGCGATGCGAACTCCGTCGCCGCCTTGTCGAACTCATGCTGACTGACAAAGAACTCGGCAAGCATCCGGTAGCCGGCCGGGTTTTCCGCAAGCGTTGTGCTGGCGTCCCGAAGCGTTTGTTCTGCCATGTCCTTCCGGCCTTGGTCCAAGTAGAGCCTGGCCAGGGCGGCGCGGGGCGCGGGATCCTGAGGCGCAATCGCAATCGCGGACTGGAACTGCTTCTGCGCGTCGATCCATCGCTTCTGCAGCTCATAAAATTTGCCAAGGGCGGTGATCGTCGATATCGACTTCGGGTCGAGTGACACCGCTTTCTGATAGTTCTGTTCTGCAGCAACCAGATCTTTGTTTCGCGCCTGGAGCTCGGCCATCAACCGATACGAGGAGGAGCGGCCGGGATCCATTTGCAAGAGCGTCCCAGCTTCGCTGATCGCCTGCGGGAGATTTCCTCCCGCCGCGTCTGCGGCGGCGAGAAGCGTTTGAGCGTCCGCGTTTCCCGGATCGCCCTTGAGGACAGTCTGGGCGCGATCGCGTGCCTCCGCATTGTGGTGGCTAACAATGAGCAGGTTTCCGAGTGTTAGCTGAGCCTTCCAATTCGTCGGGTCATACTCGACGGTACTCAGCAGTTGCTGGTAGGCGTGTGGCAGATCGGCTTCCTTCAGGAGACACTGGGCAAGTCCAAAGTGACCCTGGCTGGATTTGGGGTCAATCTGAATGACGTTCTCGTATTCGATGGTGGCCTCGCGATATTTTCCCTTGTCGAAGTAGGCCTGCGCCTTCTCAAGGTGCCTCTTCTTGCGCGCGTCCGGACTGAAAGCGCAGCCCGCCGCCAGGCACAAGATAAGAATGAGGGCGATTCGACCCGACCATCTTCCGAAGGAAAGCATCATGCTCCCTGTCCGGGTACCCACCCGAGGTTGAAGATTGACCGCCAGTCGAAGGCACTGCAATCGAAGGCCCGGTTGTTGAAGAGCGTTACGATGAGGCGATTCCGCAGTTAATCTGCACAAAAAACAGGAGATACGATCGACGGAGGGCGGGATTGGGACGAGGATGTCATCCGTTGACATGGCACGGTAGGCCGACTGGCAGATGAGATAGTGGAAGAATCTTTCCACATTGTGGCCAACAACCTCCCAACCTTTGACCCTGCCTGAATCGGCAAACAAGGTTATCTCTTGCGGGGAAAACGACCTACGGGCTCGGCGTGCATTCGGTTGGCTAGGGATATCACCAGTCGATTATTTTGCCATTTCGTGGAAGGCGCGTGGGTCAACTTAGAGGCTGCCGGTGGCCAAGACGGTCACCGCCATCTTCGTAACGTTCACATTTATATGGACCTTACCAGCAAACCGGCATTGCGGCGGCGCGGCGCCGAGGCTGGCAACCACATTGCAAACTCCGGAGTGTTCCTGCACGAGCCTTGGATTCGCCAAAGTGGATCGGCCTGAGAATCTCCAACAGAGCCATGACTGATCGAGCAAGTGAGCTAGTCATTCAGGAAGAGACGGCCTGGGTCGCGGGTGCGAGCCCAGCCGTTCAGACGGTTGAGAGCGTGATCGCGGAGATCGCGCCGACGAATCTTCCCATTCTGCTTGTCGGGGAGAGTGGTACGGGCAAAGAGATGTTCGCGAATCGAATTCATCGTCTGTCGAACTATTGCGACAAGCCGCTGGCAAAGATCTCCTGCGCTTCGATGAGTCCTGCGACTGTCCTAGCGGAACTCCAGCTTGGTTTGGGCGATCACAATGAGCGGGCGGATGGTGCGGCTACCGTGCTTTTCGATGAAATCAGCGACCTGGATGCCGCGTGCCAACGAAACCTGCTTGCTCTGCTGCCCGACGGCGATGCGGGAGCGCCCAGAGGAACACTCAAGGCGCGCGTGATTTCGACGACTAGCCGGAATCTAGACGAAGAGATGCGCGCGGGCCGCTTTCGCAGCGAGTTGTACTACCGAATCAGTGGTATTTGTCTTCGCCTGCCCGCATTGCGCGATCGCAAGGAAGACATCCCATTTCTGGCGGAATTTTTTCTGACGAAGCACGCGGCCCAATTCGGGCGGCCAAGGCCGTCGCTGAGCCCGCAATCCATGAGAGTTTTGGCGGATTACTCGTGGCCGGGGAATATTCGCGAACTCGAAAACGTCATCAAGAAAATCGTGGCACTCGGCGACGAGCAGCTCGCGATTGCGGAACTTTGC
>Ga0187780_10003175_pt1 | contig 12437 bp, 12 predicted proteins | sample 1015_Q2_SP10_20__FD_132429 | JGI IMG/M metagenome (GOLD analysis project Ga0187780, IMG submission 132429) | Tropical peat soil microbial communities from peatlands in Department of Meta, Colombia - 1015_Q2_SP10_20_MG | ecosystem: Environmental > Terrestrial > Soil > Wetlands > Peat | place...
ATCGGCGTCGCCAGCAACACCTGACCGGCACTGCCGTGCAGTTCCTTGAGTATCGCAATGCAGGCGACGCTGTGCGTGCCGGCGCAGATATGAATGCCGCCCTGCGGCAGCGATTCAATAAGCCCGCCCGGCTTGCTTGCAACTTCGGTCACGGCCGCGTCGTCGGCGAGCATCGTGAAAACGGCTTCGCCATAGTTCGCGGCCGCGTCGATCGAGCCGAGCGGCTCGGCGCCGAGATCGATCAACGGCCTTAATTTCTCGGCGGTGCGATTGTAGACGCCGAGCTGGTGGCCGGCGTCGAGAATGCGGCGCGCCATGGCTTGGCCCATACGGCCGAGCCCGATGAATCCGGCCTTCATCTTGAATCTCCTGGACTGCCTCGATCAGCGTAATTGCCCGCGCACCCATTCGAGTTCGCGGCAGACATAATCGACAATATCGCCGGTCTTCAGATTTTCCGGCAATACGTCCCAGGTGTAGGTTTCAATTTCGAGCTGGCGTGACAGCGGCTTTTTCTTGTGAAACAGCAGCGCCTCCTCGATGGCAAAGCGCGTGGTGCGGAACGGGCCGAGATCGTCGAGGAAAACAGGCACGTGAAAGTGGGTGCGCCATTCGCGCGGGCCGGGATCCTTCTCCCAGGCGGCGAAGGCGTCTTCGAGATTGAGAAAGCGCGTCAGCTTGCCGTTCTTCTTTTCAACCGTCTGGGTGAGGTAGATCGTCTTCGCGTAGCGCTTGAGCGTATCGACGATCGATTGCGTCACCTGCGGCATATGCAGTGCGGCAGCCTCCTGCAGCTTGAAGATCGGAATGCCGGCATCGACGAGCTTTTGCAAATTCTCCGCGATATTTTCGTACTCCACCGCCTGATGGCAGATATCGAACACCACGCCGAGATGCCGGCGCAGTGCGGCGTGCGCTTCCGAGATCGGAATATGCGCGAAGCCAGCCAGCGTCTCGGCGGCGGCGCCGGAATAAAGATGATCCGTGAAATAGTCCACCGTCTCGTCGGTCGTCTCGAGGAAACAATAGGGCTCCGGCTCGAGCGCGAGCGTCACGGTGCGCCCGCTGCACGCCTCGAGCGCGACGAGGTGCGCCACCACCCGCATGACATGTTCGGTAAAGCTTGCGACCACGGCGGCGCCGGTCACGCGCGGCTTAAAGCCGAGCGGCGCGCTTTGGATCGACGGCGCAATATCGGCGGAACAAACGTCGGCGAGCACGTCGGCGACATTCATCGTGTAGCGGGTGCGCTCCTCCGAGCGCCAATCCGGCTCGTAGACCTGCTCCTTCACCACCGTGCCCTTGAACGCGCCGTAGGGAAAGGCGTTCACGGTGTAGAGATACATGTCGTGGTCGCCGAGGAATTTCTTTAGCTTGTCCCGCTCGGGCTTGCTGTTGGCGAGCGTCTGCGCGGAGTCGGCCGACAGCCGCAGCGAAACGCCGAACGGCCTGTTGCCTGCAAATCTCGCCTTCACTTTCGGCAGATACGTGTTCAGGCTCGCCCACATCTGCTCCCAGTTGTCGCCGGGATGCACGAGCGTCGAATAGGTCAAATGACCGAGGCCGTTACCGAGATCCATTGCCGGTTTCCTGCTTTTGGTTTTACCTCACGCGAAACTTCGCGTCGCATCACTGCACGCGCTCGACCTTGCCCGAACCCGCCGAGCGGACGATGGCTTCGGTCACCGCCACACCGTGGATCATCTGATCGTAGGGGATCGGATAGGCCGGCCCACCCGTCGCCGCCTTGGCGAAGGCTTCGAGCGCGGCGCGCGAAATATCCATCGTCGCGGCCTGCCAGGTCTTCGCTTCGCCCTTCACCGGCTGAAACTTGCAGGTGCCGAACAGCCGCGTGCGGCGTTCTTCCGAAGAGGCGCCGGCGACATGGGTCACGCCTTCGAGCCGCAGCCAGCCTTTGGAGCCGAACACCTGGAAGCTAAATCCAGGGCCGGTCGTCGTCATCGTGCCGAGATAGCCCGACATTCCCTCTTTCATGCGAAAAAGAATCGACGTCGTATCGTCGGCGTCGATCGTCGCCGCACGGCGGAAACTTTGCGCAAAGACGTGATCGATCGGACCGCAGAGATCGATCATGCCGTCGACGGCGTGAACGCCCATCGGCATCAGCCCGCCCAATGGCGTCTCTTTCTTGTCGGCGCGCCAATGACTCGGATTGATGAACAGCACGTTGGGAAACGTCATGGTCGCTTCGACATGCAGGATCGTGCCTAACTCGCCGGCGCGGATCATCTCGCGCAGCCTGATCATTTCCGGATGCATGCGGCGATTATAGCCGAGCGCGAGCGTAACGCCGGCTTTGCGGACGGCCGCAACCGCGTCTTCGGCCTCGCGCTTGGTGAGCGTGAAGGGCTTTTCGCAAAAGACGTGCTTTTTCGCCGCCGCGGCGGCGGCCACCTGCGCGCCATGCATCGAATGCGGTGTGGCGAGAACCACAGCATCGATGTCGCCGTCGGCGAGAACGGCCTCGTAATTTGCCGCGAGCCGAAAGCCGTGCTTCTTGGCGAACCCTTCGACCTCGGGCGTCATCGTGCGGGTTGCGCCGGCGACGAAACGAATCGCGTCGCTATCGTCGGCGGACTCGACGAGCGTCTTGCCCCACCAGCCAAGTCCGACAATGGCTGCCTTGATCATGGACGGAACTCCTTTACCGAGGCGGGGCTAGCGATAGTAATAATGCATCGCCACGACGAGGCAGCAGATAGCCCAGAACACGCAATATTCGTTGCCGCCGATATTCCACAGCCACTTGCCCTTGGTGACCTTCCACACGGCACCGCCGGCGACCAGAAGATGCACGAAACCGAGCGCACCGGCAAAGACCGGAAAAATCGCAAAGATCAATCCGATCGCCAGGAAGATTTCGATGACGCAGGCGGTATACATCCACGCCGCCGGCGGCTTGAACTTTGCGGCAACGAAAAATCCGAGCGCCTCGGGCACCATGAATTTCGCATAAATATGTGGGATGAAAAATAGGCCGCAAATCATTCGTAATATATTGATGCCGTGCGTGAGATCGAAATTCTGCAGATAATCCGACATGGTCCTCCCCAGCCTTGCGCCGATCTTCCTTAGCCTGACCGCAACGAGATTGCCAACGAGCGCGCGATGCCTCGGCATACCTCACGCATCGAGCTCTTTGAAGTAGCGGTAGATGCCCCATTGGCTGAACGGAATGCGCCGCGGCGAAGCGAGATAGGATTTGATCCGCGGACGTTTCGCCACGCGGTCATGCAGCGCGACAAGCTCCGGAATTTTCCTTTCGAACCGCTTCATGCGCTGCGGAAACGCGTACCGCAGCCCTTCGACGATTTGAAATAGCGACAGGTCGACGTAACTCAGACGCCGGCCGACGCAAAACTTGCCGCCGTTGTTCTGCAGCACGCGTTCGAAATAGCCCAAATATTTCGGAACGCGGTAGCGCCAGAAATCCTGGGTGCGCCGCCGCGCCGCCGGCCGCTGTTCCTCGAAATAGAGCCAGCCCGAGACCGGATGGTGCGTATCGTGAATTTCGACGACGAGATCGGAAATCGTCAGCTGCAACTGATGCGCCCACGATCGGCCGGCTTCGTCGCGCGGTGCGAGGCCCAATCGGGGACCTAGAAAAAATAAAATATTCGCGGTCTGCGCGACGATGAATTTGCCCGCCCTGAGAAACGGCGGCGCATAAGGCGGGTGCGCAAGGCGCCGATCGTTCATGAGCTTCATCATCGCCGGCACGCCGCGATTGCCCGGTCGGCGCGCCACATCGATGTAGTCTGCGCCGGCCTCTTCGAGTGCGAGGCGGATGAATTCGCCGCGGCCCTGGATGGTGGGCCAGTAATAGAGCTCGTAGCGCATGAGCCTCAGCCGCCGAGGGGGGCCGTATATTGCTCGTCGCTGACGTGCTCCATCCAGCTTACGTGCTTGCCGTCGAGCGCCTCTTGGGTCGCGACATGGACCATGGTGGTGGTCGGCGCGGCGCCATGCCAGTGTTTTTCGTTCGGCGGAATCCAGACGACATCGCCGGCTTTGATCTCGCGCACCTTGCCGCCCCAGCTCTGCACCCGGCCCGCTCCGGACACGACGAACAGGGTTTGGCCGAGCGGATGCGTATGCCAGGCCGTGCGCGCGCCGGGCTCGAAACGGACGAGGCCCGCGCGCACGCGCGCCGGCGCTGGCGCTTCGATGATCGGCTCCTGCCACACGACGCCAGTGAAGCTTTCGGCCGGTCCGCGCCGCGACGGCCGCGAACCGCAAGTGTGAATATCCATAGTGCGTCTCTCCCCTGTCACTGACAGTCGGCGCCGTCCTGCAAACGGCCGACAGCCGGCTAAGATAGTCGAAATTCTCGTGCGATGCTGGCTGGTTTTGCGACTTTTCGATAATCGAAGGAAGCGACTATTCCTTGCCGGCGAATATTTGTTTCGCCTCTCGCCGGGCATCGTCTTCTGTATCCGAGTCGATATCGGGCAGCGCCTCGTGGCGCGATCGTTCATAGGCGTCGGCCAATTGGCGCGGCGACAAATCGGCGGCCGTGGCCGCGCTATCGAGGCGCCACCAGGACCAGATCAGACGCCCGAGCATCGCAAGCAGCGTAAGCTGGAATAGGAGCCCGAGAATCGAGGCAAAGCCCCCCAACTCTCCGATCACGCCGTGCCCGAACAGAAGGCCAAACACGCCGGCGCCGAGGAAGCCGGCCGCGAAGCCGCCGAGCAAACCGGGGCGATTGAACAAGCCGCCGAGCGAGCCGCCGGGATAAGTCGGCTGCGCAGCCGTCGTTGGCGGCGCGTTGTCTGGCGCCACCAATCCGCCGAAAGCCAAGGCTGCATGCGCGGCGTGACCGGCCAAGCCCGATCCGTCCTCGGCGCGCGTATCGGCGTCTTCGCTCCATAGCAACAGTCCCAATACCAGGACGACAAGCGTGGCTAACGAGCGGAGCCAGCGTGCGTGCGGCCTCGCCGCAACCCCGGTCGCGACCCCGCCTGTTGTCCCAGCTGCGGCCATTGCAAACACGGCAAAATCCCTTGCCCAACGCGATAACGATCGTTAGGCCTGCCTATCTATGCCGAACCGGCGTTGCGCTGGCCTGTCGCAAAGCGTCGCACGCGTGCATGTCGCAGCCGCCGGCGCGAACGCTCGCCTTCGCTCCCGGCAAAGATTAGGCCGCGAGCGTTTCTTTCACCGCATTGACCAGTTGCTTGAGCGTGAAGGGCTTGGCCAGGAAGGCGACCTGCTGGCTGTCCTCCGGCAGATGCTTTTGGAAAGCATCTTCCGCGTAGCCGGACACGAAAATCATCTTCAGCCCGGAATTGCGGCTGCGCAGTTCCCGCAGCAGCGTCGGCCCGTCCATTTCCGGCATGACGACATCTGACACGACAAGATCGACCTTTACGTCCGATTTTTCGAGAATCTGGATGGCCTCGATGCCGTTTCCAGCCTCGAGCACGGTGTAGCCGCGTGAAGTGAGGCCGCGCGCATTGAGCCGGCGCAATCCTTCCTCATCCTCAACAAGCAGGATCGTGCCCTCGCCGGTGAGATCGGCGCTCGCCGGCCGCTTGACGCGATCGAGCGCAGTCAACGCAGCGGTTCGTTTCGCCTCCTCCATGCGGACATCGTGCGGCGGCAGGAAAATCTGGAAGGTGGTCCCGCGATGTTCGACCGACTCGACATAAACGAATCCGCCGGTCTGCTTGATGATGCCGTAGACGGTCGAAAGGCCGAGACCGGTGCCTTTGCCGACCTCCTTGGTCGAGAAAAAGGGCTCGAAAATCTTATCGAGGATTTTCGCCGGAATGCCAACGCCGGTGTCGGCGACTTCGATTAACACATAATCGGCCGCTGGCATGCCTCGGGCGTTGAAACGCGCGCAATCCTGCGCGGTCACATTGGCGGTGCGGATGGCGAGCCGGCCGCCGTCCGGCATGGCGTCGCGCGCATTGACCGCGAGATTCATAATGACCTGCTCGAATTGCGAAATGTCGACTTTCACCGGCCACAGGTCGCGGCTGGGCACGACGTCGAGGACGACTTTTTCTCCCAACAGCCGCCGCAGCAGGATCGAGAAGTCGGTCAATACTTCGCCGACATCGAGCACCTGAGGGTGCAGCGTTTGTTTGCGCGAAAAGGCAAGCAGATGGCGCACCAGGCTCGCGGCTCGATTGGCATTCTGCTTGATCTGCATGATGTCGCCGAACGACGGATCGGTCGGCTTATGGGCGTTGAGCAGAAAATCGGTGGCCATCATGATGGCGGAGAGCACGTTGTTGAAGTCGTGGGCCATGCCGCCGGCGAGCTGGCCGATCGAATCCATCTTCTGCTGCTGAATGAGCTTGGCCTCGAGTTCTCTCTGGGCGCTGGTTTCAAGCGCATAAACGATCGCGGCTTCCTGATCGCGCTCTTCCTCCCCGATCGCGGTGACGTAGAAGCGCCCGAAGCGTTCGCCGTCGCCCGCCAGCATCGCATCCACGGGAGCGATATCGCCCTTGCCGGACGCCGCGTCTTGGATCGCCGTCTGCAACGCCTGGCGATCGCGCTCGGCGACGACGGCGAGCAGGGAGCGATCCTTGCCCTCCCCGCCGCCGGCGCCGTGGAAAAGCTGCGCGAAAAGCGGGTTGGTGCGCACCACGCCGCCGTGCTTGTCGATGGTCGCAATCGCCATCGGCGTGTGATGGAAGAAACGCATGAAGCGGATCTCGGCGGCGCGCTGCGGATCGGTGCCGTCGTCGCGGGCCCGATTGAGCACGAGCGTGCGCGATGCGCCGGGCGCGCCGTCGGCGCTGTACCCGATTTTGTGAAACACGCGCACCGGCAGCGTGCGGCCGCCGCGAGTGCGCAGGTCGAGATCGAGCACCTCCGTCTTTGCCTCGCCGGGCGCCGCCCGCAGCGTAGTCAACAGAGCGGCGCCGTCGCCGGCAACGAGATCGGCGAGCTTGAGGCCGCCCGAGCCGACTTGGGCGAGGTCTTGATCGAGCCACGCGGCGAGAGTCGCATTGAGGTAGACGACATTGCCTTTGTCGTCGACCGAGAAAAATCCGGCCGGCGCATGATCGAGATAGTCGATCGCTTGCTGCAATTCCTGAAACGCATTCTCCTGACGTTCGCGTTCGCGCGTCACGTCGGAAAGCGACCAAACCGTCAAGCGCGCGTCGCGCTTGTCGCCGCCCAGGGGGCGAATCCGAAAGCGCAGCCAGCGCGCCGGGAGGCCGCGCGTACTGGCAACGCGCACCTCTTCCTCATGCCGCCTGCCCTCGCGCGCCGCCTTAAGCAGCCGATAGACCGCCTCCGATGCGTCGGCGTCGCCGATGAAGGCGCGTTCGATCGGCCGCATATCGTTCGGATCGGCCGCATCGATCAGATCGAGATAGGCGGCATTGGCGTAGACGACGCGGCCCTCGCCGTCGGTGACGACGATGCCGTCGCTTGAGCCGTCGACAACGGACTTGATCAGCGGGCTCGAGCCGCCGGCCGAAGGAACGCGCAGGACGCCTGAGGCAACGGCAAACAAGGAGAAGACGCCGATCGTGGCGAGCACTGCGAGGAACGCCGTGATGTATTGCTCGGCGTTGGCACCCCCGAGCACGACAATCGCGGTCGCCGCCGCAACGAGCGTAACGGCGACCAGAAGCACCAAGCCGATGCTACCGCCGCGGCCGATACCGCCGCTGCGATCGATCGAGGAGCGTGTACCGGCGGCGCTCGTTAACTCCTGAACAGACCCATTCGAGCCCTGGCCGATAGCAGGCGCTGACATGAGCCGCTCTGTCATGTCGGTTTTCAGTGCCTTGCGCTGTTGAATCGCGCAAGAGGCTTTGCGCAGGGGTGCACAACTATGGCGCAATCGTTTCGAGCCGAATCGATTGCGGCTCTGTTATTTTATAAAGCATAATCTTCGCAGAAAACCGGTTTCTCCTTTTCCGGATCATGTCCTGGCGGGCCGCCGCGACGGTCACCGGCGCTTTCGCGCAAGCCGCCGACCCCACTCCCTTTTTCTCGCCCCAAAGAGACAAGTTCCGGGCAACTTTGCCTTTAATCCGCCGTTAACCATGCGAATGGTGCAAGCGTCGGCTTTGGCAGGGAAATCGGTTATAGTTCCTTAATTATTTGCCCCAATCGGGACGGCAATTCTTGCGCGCCAATTGCTACATGCGCGATTAACTTCTGGCGGGTTGGCGCGGCGCGAAAGGAAACGGGGAGTGGCGCGGATGTTCGAGACTCTGTTCGGGGCGGGAATGCCGCTCGCCGTGAAATTTTTCGTTGTATTTCTGGTCATCCTCGCCGTCATCGGTGCGATCGCCTGGGCGCTGCGACGGTTCGGCTCCGGCCGTCTTGGCGCAACGACGCGCGGGCGGCAACCACGGCTCGCGGTGATCGACTATGCGGCCGTTGACGGTCGCCGCCGCCTTATTCTGGTGCGTCGCGACAATATCGAGCATCTTTTGATGATCGGCGGGCCAAGCGACATCGTCGTGGAGCCGAATATCGTGCGCGCCGTCGCGCCTGCGCGCGATATCGCGCGAGCGCCGGCCGGCATTGAGGCGCTGCCGCGCGCCATTCCCTTGCCGGAAAGCGGCGGATCATGGCCGTTGCAGCCTGAGTCCAATGGCGGGGCGCGTCCAGCGTCGCGCACCGAACCCTTCCCCGAGGAATTGCCGGGGCGGCCGTTCCAGCCGGAAACGCCGGGCCGTCATCGCGACACGCTCGCGGCGATTGCCGACGAACTGTCCAACCGTCCGGCACCACAAGTTCCGCTGCGCGGTCGTCCTAGCGTCGCCGAGCCGCCGCAAGATCATCGCGCGGAACCGCGACTTGACCAGCGAAGGTCCTCGTCACAACCGAGCCCCGCATCGCCTGCGCCGCCGGTTCCTGCGGCGCCGGCTCCTGCCGTGACGGAAACTCAGCCGAGCGCAGATCAAAGTCTCGCCGACATGGCGCAGCGGCTGGAAGCAGCGTTGCGCAAGCCCGGAGCGGAGGCGCGGCCAGCCGCCGCCCAGCCCCGCTCGGCCGCAACGCCGGACCAGGGCGCGCGCACGGACATGCCGCCGCCGCCACGCGCCCCTCGCATGCCCGAGCCAAAGGCCGCGCGTCCTGCGGAAGCCAAGCCCAGTCAGGGCAAGACCGCCATCTACGATACGCTTGAACAGGAGATGGCGAACCTCTTGGGCCGCCCGACCAAGAACTAAGGCGACCAAGAACTAAGGCGATAACGTTATCCGGCGGCCGCGGGCATTCGCAGCACCGGCTTGATGGCGACGCCGGACGATGATTCCTGCGCCGCCACGTTGATGTCGGCAAAATCGTAGAATTTAATCATCTTTTGAATTGGAAACTTATCTTCCACGATGAGGTCGACGAGCCGCGGAATAAACTCTTTCGGTACGCTCTCGCCCTGAACGACGCCGCGCAGGATTCGGCCGTCCTGCAAAAACGGCATTTCGATCGAGACCTCGTTGCCCCGCCGCGCGCTGCCGAGCAGCACGCAGGTTCCGCCGGGCGCCAGCGATTCGATCGCCTCGCGCAATACGGCCGGAAGCGCGGACGTGTCCGCCGAATACCGCACCCCGCCCGCGGCAATGGCGCGAACCTCGTCGACCACCCTGCTGCTGGTGTTGTGATCGATCGTGTGCGTGGCGCCCAATTCGCGGGCAAGCACGAGGCGGCTTTGGTGCACGTCGACGGCGATGATAGGATCGCAGCCGGCGATTTTTGCCGCCATCAAGGCGGACAGCCCGACCGCGCCGACGCCGAAAATGGCGACACCGTCGCCGGGCTTCGGTTTCATGACATTGAACACCGCCCCGGCGCCGGTTTGACCGCTGCAAGCAAGCGGACCCAGGATTTCCAGCGGAGCATCCTCGCGCACCTTGACCGCGTAACGTTCTTGCGCGAGCGCGTAGGTGCCGAAGGACGATTGTTGAAAGAACGCGCTATAGACGGGAGCGCCGTCCTTCGACAAAAGCGTCGACCCGTCGGCCCGCGTGCCGCGCATTTTCAGTCCGCGCGAGTTCACGCAATACGAAAACCTGCTTTGCACGCAATTGGCGCAGGCTCCGCACCAGGGAAACGACATCACGACATGATCGCCCGGCTTAAAGCCACGCACCGCCGCGCCGACCGCATGCACCATGCCGGCGCCTTCGTGACCGTAGACAGCGGGATAAGGCGAAGGGAAATAGCCGTCGCGGCCGTGCAAATCGGTCTGGCACATGCCGCTCGCCACGACCCGAACGATCAACTCTTCCGGGCGCGGGTCGCAAAGCTCCAAAGTATCGATCACGAACGGGCCCGAACGTTCCCGGACGACGGCGGCTTTGATTTGCATTCCCGTCAAGGCCTCGTCTTGTCGCGGACGCTTGGCACCTTGCGAGATCAGTCGTCGTCGCGGTAAACGCGTTCGCGCCGCTCGTGGCGTTCTTGAGCTTCAATCGACAACGTTGCAATCGGCCGCGCTTCGAGGCGCTTGAGCGTGATCGGTTCGCCGGTTTCTTCGCAATAGCCGTAGGTGCCGTCGTCAATACGCTGCAGTGCAGCATCGATCTTGGCGATGAGTTTGCGCTGACGGTCGCGCGCGCGCAATTCGATGGCGCGGTCGGTTTCCGAAGACGCGCGATCGGCAAGGTCGGGGTGGTTCTGGCTTTCGTCCTGGAGATGCTGGAGCGTCTCCTTGGCTTCCCGCAGAATGTCCTCGCGCCAGTCGAGCAATTTGAGCCGGAAATACTCCCGCTGCCGCTCGTTCATGAAGGGCTCTTTCTCGCTGGGGCGGTAAAGCCTGTCATTGGACCCAATGTCCGGCGTATCGGCTTTGCCGTTTTTAAGCGGCTTTTCCGCTGCGCGACGGCTTCTGCTCTTGAACAGTTGCATCTGCGTTACTCCCGCACCCAAATGCACCCCTCGCGCGGCGGCTTATATCGAACGTCTATGACGGAGACAACAAAGATCGTCGCGCCGGCGCCGGACATTGAAATGCCGGTTTTCTGCATTCGATCGCAGGCTCTTGCAGGCCCTCTTGCCCGTTAACCGTACCTTGTGATGGGCTTTGCAGGCGTGTTTTAATCGCCAGATCTCCCCCCGCCAGGAATGCGCGTGCGATTCGAAGGAACCAGCGCCTATGTCGCTACCGACGATCTCAAGGTTGCGGTCAATGCCGCGATCACGTTAGAGCGTCCGTTGCTGGTCAAGGGCGAGCCGGGCACCGGCAAGACCGTCCTGGCGCTCGAAATCGCAAAAGCGCTTTCCGCGCCCCTGATCGAGTGGCACGTCAAATCGACAACCAAGGCGCTGCAGGGGCTCTACGAATACGATGCCGTGACGCGGCTTCGCGACAGCCAGTTGGGCGACCCGCGCGTTAAGGATATCCGCAACTACATCAAGCGCGGCAAATTGTGGGAAGCCTTCGCCGCCGACGAGCGGCCGGTTCTTTTGATCGACGAGATCGACAAAGCCGATATCGAGTTTCCGAACGATCTTCTCCAGGAGCTCGATCGTATGGAGTTTTTCGTCTACGAGACCGGCGAAACCATTCACGCCCGTCGCCGGCCGATCGTCGTCATTACCTCGAACAACGAAAAGGAGCTGCCGGACGCGTTCCTGCGCCGGTGCTTCTTTCATTACATCCGCTTTCCGGATGCCGACACGATGCGCGCGATCGTGGAAGTGCATTTCCCGGGGATCAAGCAGCGCCTAGTGGCGGAAGCGCTGAAGCTTTTCTACGAAATCCGCGAAGTGCCCGGAATGAAAAAGAAGCCTTCGACCTCCGAATTGCTCGACTGGCTGAAACTTCTGATGGTCGAGGACATCTCGGCCGAAACGTTGCGGGAGCGCGATCCCAAGCGACTTATACCGCCATTGCACGGCGCGCTCATCAAGAACGAACAGGACGTGCATCTGTTCGAGCGGCTGGCATTCATGTCGAGACGGGAAGGACGGTAGCGAAAATGGACATGCGGCCGGCGCGCCGTACCGGCACCGTTTCGCGTCACCACGATGGATGCACGTCGAAGGAATAGGTCGCGCCTAAGCCAAACATCAGCTGGTTCGGCGAGCCGCGCTCAGTCACCAAGGGCGAATCGGCGGCCGAACCGGTGAGCCTCTCATATTCGACGAAGGCGTGCGTGGCCCATTGCTGATTGAAGAAATATTCCGTCTGCGTTCCGGCGCCATAGGAATAGAGCCCGCCGCCCGCACGATAGACAGGCAGCGCCGGCAGGCCGGCAACGGTTGAGCCGATCGACTGAGCCTGCGTGATGCTGTAATAGGGCCCGATCGCCGCTGCCGATTGCGCCGTCACGCGCGGCCCGGCGGAAAATCGGAACTGTCCGGCGGGAATCACCGCGTCCAAAAACAAATCGCCGGTCACGCCCGTCTCGCCGCCGAGAGCCGGGTGCCGGTCGCATCGGGCGAGTGGTGAACACGCGCCACGAGTTCGCCGACCTGCTCGA
>Ga0187780_10003176_pt1 | contig 12434 bp, 8 predicted proteins | sample 1015_Q2_SP10_20__FD_132429 | JGI IMG/M metagenome (GOLD analysis project Ga0187780, IMG submission 132429) | Tropical peat soil microbial communities from peatlands in Department of Meta, Colombia - 1015_Q2_SP10_20_MG | ecosystem: Environmental > Terrestrial > Soil > Wetlands > Peat | place...
GCGTCCACCACGCTCTTCAGGTCGTGACAAGACACACCACCGTTGGTCGTCGTCGCATGCAGGCGCACGCCGCGCGGCACTTGCACGCCAAAGTTGATCTTCGCGCGGTGCCTGAATAATCCAAAGGAACTGAAGGACTCTGACGAAACTCCTCCGCGGTGGCATCGCCCGGGCGCTTTGTCCCTGGCATACACGGCGCAAATCGTTACGCCGTCTGGGTACTCGACGACCTCGACGAACAATTGCCCGTCATCGTCGCCGCCTCGCCCGGTATTTTCGACTCGCGCTTCATCGCCTGTAGCGCTGCTCCCTTCAATCCCGCCGTTCGTATTGATCACTTCCAGCATCTGCCCATCCTTCATGTATCCCTGCCAATGGAAATCGTCCGGCGAGAAAACCGTCCGCTTCTCGCTCTGCGCCCAGGCAGGCGCGCCGCCGGCCACTGAAATCATCAGCAAACAAAATGCCGTCGTTATCCACCCTGACGCAAAATCCCTCGAGCCCTTCATGACGCATCCCTCCTTGAACCGGAGACATCTTAAGCCGGGTTCACCAACCGACCCCTTCCTGTCTCTATCTACGAATCCTCGTACCCTTTAGTTCCAGGCAGGTGGCCGGCCCCCCCGATCCGCTTAGACTTCCTGGATGGCCCACCCCTGCGTCCTGGACAATTTAACCGACAGACCCCAAACGACTTATATTTTACTTGACAATACGTAACTCTTATGCTATAAGATTACGTGATCTTTCGGCGCCTTCCTCGACACTTCCCACCCACCCCGCTAAGTCCTTCGATTGCCTTTGCGACGCGCGTAACTCCTTTACAATGTGTACTTGCGAAGTGTGACGGCGTAAGTCCTTTAGAATCCGCTCTTGCAAAAAACGGCCGGGTGGCGTACCCCCTCTCTCACATTTTCAGTGCCCGAATCACTTTTTCTCGCACTCAATCGCTCTCGAATCGCCCCTTTGTTTTCAGCAGCTTGCGCACTCTTCCATTTTACGTATGCTCTAAGTCCTTTATTTGCCACTCTTACGAAAACTGCCGGGGTACTCAAAACAATTCCCATTCTGGAACTGGTCGCGACTCCCGCTTGCGGACTAGGAGTGCCAAGCAGGCCAAGAAAATGCCAGGAGCACTTTTTCGAGTGAGGAGGATCAGGTAGAGGCAGGAAGCGGCTCGTGGACTTTTTGCGTGGAACGCTTGGCATCCCAGAGCGCGAAGCCGGCGGCCAGCGCATAAAAGACTGCGGCGAGCGGCAACAAAGCCTTCAGGCCGATCACGAAGGACAAATTCTGCGCGAGCCCCCCGGCAACCGCGCCAAGAATATTGCTGCCGAACGCAGAAGACTTGTTGTCGCACTTGCGGAACGTTTCCGCGAAGATCAACCCCGCAAAGAAAAGCGGGACGCAGTACGCGGCGGCGAGCAAAGTTCCCGTGGTGCGTGCGTTGAAGGAAAGCGCATCCCACGGAACGAAATAAATCGCAAGCAGCGCGAAGACCAGGAGTGCATACAAAGGCCCGAGGGACAGCGATCGCGCGCGTTGCACAAACAAATTCGCCAAAACCAGAACCGCGAGGATGGCCGAAAGCACGACGCAGTTCACTTGCCACGTTGAACCGTAGTAGAGCGCGAGCCGGCTGATTAGCTGCGTTTCTAGCAGCAAAAACCCCGCGCCGAGGAAAAAGAAATACCAGGTCGAACTCCTCTTTGGATCGAGTGTTCTGCGCGTGGCCAGGAACGCGATGATCAACAAAATCAACGAGACAGTGAGATACGTCCGAGGAACAGTGTGGCCGCGATGATAAACGTAAGGCCAGTCATCGGTGACGGGCGGAGGGGCGGCTTCGGTCTGCGGCTGGAACTGCGGAGGATTGCGCGCCAGAAAAGCCGCGAGTTCGGGCTGCTGGGCACGGTTCCAGAAAGCGGGATCGTCGGAAGCGAGAAAGTCCGTTCCTTCGACCAAACCGCCAATTTGTTTGGCGTAAAAAACGACTGGCGGCCGCCCGAAAATGTGGCCGAACATACTGTAGAACCGCGCTCCCATCCAGGTCCACGGCGGACGCACTTCAAATTTCAAGACGAGAGTGCCACCGGGTTTGAGCAGGCGCTTGGCTTCGCGGAGAGACTGTTCCGTGTAGACGTAGTTGTCGATGCGCATGTTGCTGTAGCCGGAAAACTGCGTGTGGGAATCGAGCAGGCCGAAGACCACGACGTCGTAGCGTTGCGTGGTGCTGCGAAGGTAAGCGCGCGCATCGTTCAAGATGACGTGGACGTGGGGGGAATCGTAAGGATGGTCTGGATGCAACTGCTTCCCGAGCGAATAAATGACGGGGTCGATTTCCACGGCGTCGACCTGGCCCGCGCCGTTGCGGAGGGCCGCTGCAGCGTCATTGCCAGCGCCTGCACCGACAACGAGCACTTGCTCACGGGAGCCAATGAAGCGCCAAGGCGCGTCGTAGGAGCTGTCCTTGAGTCTTGCGGCGAATCCAGGGTGCTGCGCGATGAACTCTGGCGAAGCATTCGCCATGGTCATATAGCCGGTATTGTTCACCAGCACGTCGTACTGCTGAAAGCGTTGCGGAATCACTTCGAGCTTTTGATACGGCGACCAGTGAATTTCGCCGTTGCGAAAATCGGCGAAGAAGAGAAGCACGAGGCTCGCGGCCATAAGCAGAATGGGGATAAGTCCGACACGCGCGCTTCGGCTGCGAACCAGGAGAAACAGGGCGAAGGCCAGCCCGAACCAGAAGAGCGGCGCCAGACGAAGGAAGGCCATCCCGGCAAACAGCCAGAGGCCAAAGATGCTGCCCAGAAGATTGACGGAATACGCGGTGACGGGATTTTGCGCAGCATCCAAATAGGAACCAACCCAGCGCCCGACCGGCACCATGGTGGCTATGATCAAGAGCAGCAGAACGGACACCAGCACCGCGGAACCGAGAAAAGCGAATAAAAGAAAAGACTGGCTCGGCGGAGCGAGCAAAGACCACAATTGCGCGTCTGTGGAAAGCGAAAGCGCGGAAGACAGGATTTCCAGGAGCAAGCGCCACTTCGCAAAGGGAATCTCGGCGAGAATGATAAGAACGGAGAGAGCGGTCACCCCGAAGAGATAGCCTTTGCGGCGCGCCGATTGGTAACAGCCGAGGCCGAATCCCAGAAAGCACGCAATGAGCGCGAGGTTTTGGAAATAGGCGAAAACGCGAATTTCCGTGCCGATCCAGCGAATAAGGAGAATTTCCAAATACAACGAAGCAAAGCTAACCAAAAAAAGCGGCCAGAGCACCCGGCCTTGCGGATTTTCCTCGAGCAAGACTGCCGGAGAGAATCCACCGGATGACGCCTGTGAATTCTTTTGCGAGGTCTTTGACTCTTCTGCAAGCTGGGCTGGCATGGCGCTCCGAAAGCAAAAATGGGCGGAAAATAGCCTGCAAAAAATCTAACGTAGGGCCCGAGCGCAAGCAATGGAGCGGGGGTTTGGTGCGGCTCAAAGGGTAACCGGCCCTGAGATGGCTCTCTGAGCTAAAGACCAACAGAAGTCAAAGAGTTATCGCAGAACGATTTAGGAGCACAGGCAAATACAAAAGGGGCACGATGGATCGTGCCCTATAAATCTCGGATGGATGAAAGCCAGGACTAGAACAGGTTCCAAAGGAACTGGTTGTAGACCTCGTGGTGGAACTGGACCTCCTGGGCCTTAACGATGGTGCCGAGGGAGCGCGGGCAGCGGTCAGCAGCAGCGCGCTTGAGCTCGGCATAGCGCCCTTTGACGTCGGCGCCGAAGAGCTTGGTGGTCCACTCGGCTTTCTCAAAGTTCTCGATGGCGGTGTAAATGTTGTCCGGGAGATAGCGCTTGGCGGAACGCAGATCTTTGATTTTTGCCGTTTCGCCGTCGAGGCCGGTCTTGAAGACGGAGTACATCACCATGTAAGGATTGGAGTCAGGAGCGACCGCGCGCACTTCCGTGCGCATGCTGCGCTCGTTGCCAATGGGGATGCGCACCATGGCGCCGCGGTTGGTCGGCGAAGCGTTCAACTGATTGGGAGCTTCGTAGTGCGGGTCGAGGCGACGATAGGCGTTGACGCTGGAATTGATCAGTAGGCAAATGTCGTTGCCGTGCGTGAGGATGCGGTCGACGAAATCCCAACCGAACTTGCTGAGCTTTTCCTCGCCTTTGGGATCCCAGAAGAGGTTTTTATCGTTCTTGCTGACGGAAACGTTGGTGTGCATGCCGCTGCCGTTGACGCCGACAACGGGCTTGGGCAAGAACGACGCGGTGAAGCCCATGTTCCGGGCAACCTGGCGGCAGATTAGCTTGTACAGCTGAATCTGGTCGGCGGCTTGCACGCATTCGCCGTAGCCGTAGTTGATTTCAAACTGTGACGGCGCGACCTCCGGGTGATCCTTTTCGTTTTGGAAGCCCATGCAGCGCTGCACTTCGGCGGTCGTGTCGATGAAAGTGCGGAGGGGATCGCCCGGCAGCGAGTGATAGTAACCGCCGGTGTTGACATATTCGAATTTGCCGGTTTCGTGGAAGTGGCGCTCAGCCTCGGGCCCGGCGAAGAGGAAGCCTTCGATTTCGTTGGCGGCGTTGAGCGTGTAGCCCTTCTTGTCGAAGAGGCCATCGGCGTAGCCTTTTAAGACGCCACGAATGTCCGCAGTGTAGGGAGTGCCATCTTTATCGATGACGTGGCCGAAAACCAGAACTTTGCCAGAGCCAAAGACGTCCGCGGGCGCCCAGTAAAAAGAAGGCCAGTCCATGGCCAAGCGAAGATCGCTTTCGCGCTGGGCCGTGAAGCCTCGGATCGAGGACCCGTCGAAGGTGAGATTGTCCCAGCTCTTGATGAGAAACTTTTTGTCATAGTCGAGCATGTGGAGGCGGCCTTCGAGGTCGCTAAAGAGCACGGTGACAGCCTTGATGCGCTTTTCGTCGGTGAGGTACTTGAGGCGTTCTTCCTGGACTTTGTGCACGGCAACGCGATTTTTGCGCTGCTCTTTGGCCTTCAAATTCAGTTGTTCCAATTCATCATAAGAAAGGGCAAGAAAATCACGCAATTCGTTCGACATGAATCTCCTCAAATTAGGATAAAACGCAAGCCCAGGGACAGAATTTTGGTAAGAAACGGTCGGGCCAGCCAGGATAAGGGTATCGCGGGCGAATTGTGAGCGTCAATCGAAAGACCTAATGCAATGGATTAAAGAAAGTGAATGAATTGTGGAAATCTCTTGGGAAAAAACCAAGGAGGCGCGTTTCCACGGCCGTTCTTTTCATACCTTGGCGGTGCGCCAGCCTGGCGCATAGGTTTCCCGCACCACTTTCGAGTAGGGCACCGGGCTAACATGGGCGCGGAGTTCGATCTGCCTGTGGCGCTCGACGGTGGTTTTCCGCGAGCCGCCCCCAGCTTCACCCCACACCAGTTTAACTTCTTCGCCGATCTCGACTTCCGGATCCACGACGCCGAGCGACAACATGGACCGCTCGTTGTAGCTGTAGCCGCTGAACATCGAGAGCCCGACTTGCTTTCCTCCGAGCAATATCTTGTCATAGGACGCGGAAGTGTAGTTCGACAGCGGCAGGTCGATGTACTTGTACAGATCTCCCGGCTCGAACATGGACGCAATCACTTTGAGGACATCCTCAGCGTTCCAGGCAAACGTCACCTTTTTGCGATGCGGTTTCGTGGCCATTTTCTCGAGAGCTTCTCTGCCGATGAACTCATGGTCGAATTTGACGAACGGCCCATAGCCCAAGGCGTAGGGCGTCATGTAGTAGTCCTCGATGTTGTTGGAATCGAAGCTGCCGCCCAGTGAGCCGGTGCCTTCATAGCCGGCCGCCGGCAACCATTGCCGGTAGGCCTTCATTTTTTCGCCAGTGTAAACAGCGGGAAGAGGCGATGGAATCCATCCCGACTCGAGGGTGTTTGTGGCGTAAGCCCTGCAGCCGACTTCGCGCAGACCGAAGTCCCTGCCTGCGTCAACGATAGCGGCCCTGATTTCCTCGCGCTCCTCATATGGGCCCCACACTTCCAATCCCGGGGCGCCGGCCATTCCATGGCGCAGAGCTCGCACCTTTCTCCCGGCGATATGAATGAAATCCATGTTGAAGAATTTGATTTCGGGGAGCGGCCCGCCGTTTAACTTCTCGAGGATCTGCGGAGCATTGGGGCCCTGAATTTGGTAGCGGTAGCAGCTGCGCACGACGGCCTTGCCGCGGGGGTTGGAAGGCGAGCGGTCGTCCTTTTCGATCTTGACTTTGTATCCGCCGGTTTCGCCGTGAAATTGAATCCAATTGGCCACCGGGGCGCGCCCGACAAAAACGAACCGGTTCTCTTCGAGATGAAAGAGAATTCCGTCGCCAATGACATAGCCGTCGTAGCTGCACGGGGCGAACTGCTTGGCTCGGTTGACGGGAAACTTCTCGAAGCTGTTGGTCCCGAGATGGGAAAGCATTTTCAAAGCGTCGGGACCTTCCACGTACACATTGGCCATGTGATGGGATTGGTCGAATAGAACAGCGGTATGTCGCCAGGCGTGCTGTTCGTCGCGCCAATTCGAGTATTCGGCGGGAACCACGGGATAAACGTAGGCTCCAATCTGCGAATTGCGCAACATGTTTACGGGATTGCCAGCCGATTGGAGCAAATCCTCCAGGCTGTTTTGAGTCATTCGAGGCCTCCCGCTTGCCAGGTAAAAACACGGCGGCACGGATTCGCGTTCGAGCGTAGGGAACATCGTGGAATTTTGCAAGCCTCGGCGGTGAAGGTGACCTGGCTCCATAAAAGTTCCCCGTCAGCTATAAAACAAAAGTTATGGCAAGGAAGTAATGTTTCGAGTCCTGACTAACCGAGCAGAACGTCGTTCAGTGACGGAAAGCCTGCATGCGGAGCCTGCACCTCGCCTTGAGTTGCGGGGCGGCCGTTGACTTGGCCATAAGTCAGGATTATCGTTGGTTTTCGGCGCACGGGGCGCATCCAGTCCGCGGAAAGGGCCAAGCCCACCCTGCAGGAATTGCACGGCCACAATCTGACAAATCTTCTTTCTGCCTGAGATGCGGACACAGGCCACGAACGGAAAGGAGATTTCCATGCCGAGGCAACTCCCACCGAACCCCAGTCTCGAACAACTCAAGAAACAAGCCAAGTCCCTGTTGAAGCGTCAGCAGGCCGCGGACTCCGAGGCTTTGACTCGCATCCGCGAGAATCATCCGCGCTGGAGAAATCTGTCTGAGAAACAGGCCGCCGCGTCGCCGTTCGCCCTTGCGGATGCGCAGCTGGTGATTGCGAGCGAATATGGATTCGCGTCGTGGGCCAAGCTGCAGTCTCACGTCAAGACGCTTGAAGCAGCCAGCTCGACCGCAGAGGCGGTGGCGTCTCTTCTCGAGGCCGCTGGAAAAGGTGATCTCGCGCGACTCAATGCACTGCTTGATGCGCATCCGGAACTCATTGACGAGCGCGGCGGGGAGGGCGTGAGAACGGCGCTGCACCACGCCGTATTCGGCAACAGCGAGGCGGCAGCCAAGTTGCTGCTCGATCGCGGCGCGAATCCCAATATCCGCTGCGAGGGTGACAACGCGTATCCGCTCCATTTCGCCGTGGAAAAGCACCGCTTTCCCATCATTCGTCTTCTGGTGGAGCATGGGGCGGATACGATCGGCGAAGGCGACTACCACGAGCTAGGCGTGATCGGGTGGGCGACGGCGTGGGATTACATCCAGCCCAATCCCGAGATCGTTGCGTATCTGCTTGCGCACGGCGCGAGACACAATATCTTTTCCGCAGTTGCTATGGGCGAAACAGCGGTGATTCGTGAGCTGCTCGCGCACACGCCGAACGATCTGGAGCGGAGGAGGAACGGGGCGAGGATGCGCGGCATGCCGCTTCATCTCGCCGTCATCAAGAATCAACCCGCGGCGGTCAAGACGCTGCTCGACCTCGGCGCTGATACGGAGTCACTCAACGAAGCCGGCTTTTCTGCCCTCGATCTGGCGGCGCTCTACGGCAGGCACGACCTGGCACAAGTGCTGCTGGAACGCTGAGCAAAAGTGCGCCTGCCGGCCGCGCTGGCTCTGCATCGAACCACCGACGTCGAAAGACTGCTGCGTAGAGATCCCGGTACACTGAAGCCCGGCGGACGATGGGGCCATTTGATCGTTCGTGCCAGCGAACGCGCGCCGGGCGATGTGATCGAGACGCTAATCCGCAATGGAGCGTCCGTCAATGTACGCGACGATCCGAAGACCTCGATCGACGCGACGAGCGGATACACACCGCTGCATGCGGCGGCGTGGTACGGAAACATGAGCGCGATTGATGTGTTGATGAAACATGGCGCTGATGTCCGCGCGCGCGAAGAGAAGTATCACGGCACGCCCGCCGGATGGGCCGACTACGCCGGTCACAAAGAAGCCCGCGACTTGATTCTGCGCGGGCCAATCGACATCATCGAGGCGATCCAATACAACATGGCGCAACGCGTCAAAGCCGTCTTGGAAGAAGACCCCGCAGCGTTGAACCGGACCTTCGGCGACTACGGGCTGTTTCCGTGGGACGCTGAGGCATGGCACACTCCGCTGGCCTACGCCGTTACGCGCGGCCATGAAGAGATCGTACGACTGCTGATCGAGCGCGGTGCGCTTTGGACGTTACGGTCGCCCGAAGGCCAGACACTGAGCGCGATCGCGCAAAAGGCAGGCTATCGAGAAATCGCACTGATTCTCGACGGAGCAGCCAGAGGGGACAAAGCGCGAATTGACGAGTTCTGAGCGGCTTGTCGGCCAACCAGAGGCTATTGTCGGACGCTTTGCATGGTGGTTTTGTGCGACGCGCACGGGGGAAAAACCGCGCCACTACCGTAGCCGTAATCTATTGATTCTATGGTGTTGGTAGCGATACCGGGATTCGAACCCGGATTTTAGCCTTGAGAGGGCTACGTCCTAACCCTTAGACGATATCGCCACGGGCAAAAGGAAAACTAGTGGTAATCGCCGCTTCTCAAGCGACGAATTATTTTCGCATGGACGATCGGCGGTGATCAAGCAAAGGGAATTTGCTGCGAACTGTTGAGTTGTGGTTATTAAAGTCTTAGGCTGATTTAACTTGCACTGGGTTGCCGGAGTGAGTAACCCTTAGCGGGCATGCAAGAGCAGCTTCGCGGCGGCGTTGTGTATAATGAACGGTCAAAGGAATCTACCCAGGTTCATGAGTAAAGGCTACGGAAAATCGCATGCTTCGCTAAGGGTGTGGTTTTGGCGCGCGCTACGCTTCTTCTACACCCGCGCGAGAGAAGTGCGCGCGATTGCTAAGGGGCTGGTTTCCACGGAACATCCCTTCCTCGCGCACATCATCCCGATCCGGCGATGCAACCTGGCCTGCACGTACTGCAATGAATTTGACGATTTTTCGCCGCCCGTGCCGCTCGAGGAGATGAAGAAACGCCTGGACATCCTGGCGGATATGGGCACGTCCATCATCACCATCAGCGGGGGCGAGCCTCTGCTGCACCCCGAGTTGGACGATATTATCCGGCACATCCGGAAGCGCGGGATGATTGCCGGGCTGATTACCAACGGATTCTTGCTGACACAAAAGCGCATCGAGGAACTGAGCCGCGCCGGGCTGGAGCATCTGCAGATCAGCATCGACAACACGATGCCCGATGAAGTTTCAAAAAAGAGCTTGAAAACGCTCGACCAAAAGCTGGAACTGCTGGCCAACCACGCGATTTTTCAGGTGAACATCAATTCCGTACTGGGAAGTGGCGTGAAGGACCCGGAAGACGCTTTAAAGATTGCGCATCGCGCTGTGGACCTGGGGTTGACCAGCACGGTGGGAATCATTCACGACCATAATGGCCAGTTGAAGCCGCTGGGCCCGCGCGAAATCGAAATTTTTGAAGAAATCATGACGCTAAGCAAGCGGTCGTTCTCGCGATTCAATGATTTTCAGCACAGTGTGGCGCGCGGCAAAGAGCACAATTGGCGTTGCCGCTCGGGTTCGCGGTACCTGTACATTTGCGAGGACGGGCTGGTGCACTGGTGCTCGCAGCAGCGGGGCTATCCCGGAATTCCCCTGGCGCAATACACGGCCGAAATGCGGCATCGCGAGTTCTACACTGCCAAGGGCTGCGCGCCGATGTGCACCGTGTCCTGCGTGCAGCAAGTGGGAATACTCGACAACTGGCGGGCTCCCCAGAACCTGAAGCCGCAGCCGATGGCCGTGCCCGCCGCCCAACCGGCGCTGGTGCAAATCGGGCAGGCGCGCAGCGACTCTTGACTTCCGCTTTTCTCATCTACTTGTTTCCCCGTATTTCACTCCGCGCACATTTTCCTGTTGGCGCGATTGACGCTTGGATGGCACATGTAAGAATGGGACCATGACGGGACCAGCGATTGAAACCGAGAATCTGACCAAGGAATATCCCTACGGATTTCTCCACCTGAAGAAAAAGGCTTCACTCGAAGGCCTGAACATGCAGGTGAAAACGGGCGAAGTTTTCGGATTTATCGGACCGAACGGGGCGGGGAAGTCGACGACGATCAAGCTGCTGCTCGGCCTGATTTTCCCGGACGCCGGAACCGCGCGAATCCTGGGAAGACCGATCAGCGACATCGAGATGCACCGGGACATCGGCTATTTGCCCGAGCAGCCCTATTTCTATGACTATCTGACCGCGATGGAGGTGCTCGATTATTTCGCGCGCTTTCATGACCTGCCCGCGAGCGAACGCAGTGAGCGTGTCCAGAAAATGCTGAAGAAGGTGGGGCTGGAGACGGCGCGAAAGATCCAGCTGCGAAAATACTCGAAAGGCATGTTGCAGCGCGTTGGCCTGGCGCAGGCGATTCTGCACGATCCGAAGCTGGTGATTTTGGATGAGCCGATGTCGGGACTGGATCCCGTGGGGCGTCGCGAGGTGCGCGACATCATTTTGGAGTTGAAGCGCGACGGCAAGACCGTGATGTTCTCTACGCATATTCTGAGCGATGCGGAAATGCTTTGCGACCGCGTTGGCGTGATTGTGGGCGGCAAGCTGCGCGGAGTCGGCGCTCCCGGTCAGATCGTGGACATGAAAACGCAGGGGATGGAGATCCTGTTTGAGATCGAAGGGCAGAGCACGGCGCCGATTGTTTCGAAAGCCACGCAGACAGGTGACCGGTACCGGCTGCAAGTTTCCGAAGCGGAAGTCTACGACGCGATCGAGCAACTCCGCGCCGCCGGCGCAAAGATCCTTTCCGTCGCGCAAGTCAAGGCCACGCTCGAAGAGTTTTTTATGAACCTCGTGGCAGCGGACCGCGCCCAGGCAGCGGCCGTGGATGTGAGCGGAAAATGAAGCGAATCGGCGTGGTAGCGCTAAATACGTTTCGGGAAGCGGTGCGCGACCGGGTGCTCTACAACCTGGTGTTTTTCGCTTTGGTGATGATGGCCGCGTCGATCCTCGTCGGGCAGATTTCGATTGGCATTGAAAAAACGGTGATCGTGACGCTGGGATTGAGCGCGATATCGGTCATCGGGTTGTTGATTGCGGTATTTATCGGCGTCGGGCTTGTTTCTAAAGAGATGGACAAGCGCACGCTGTACGCGCTGCTCTCGAAGCCGGTGCGCCGGTGGGAATTTCTGCTGGGAAAATTCGGCGGTCTGCTCCTGACGTTGGCGGTAAACACTGCGGCGATGGCTGTTGGGCTTTTTCTGGCGCTCCTGTTCCTGAAACAGGCGCTGGAGAAAGGCGACATTACGGTATTTGTGGCCGTGTATTTCATCTGGCTGAAATTGGCGCTGGTGGTCGCGCTGGCGCTGCTCTTTTCCTGCTTCACCACGCCATTGCTCGCGATTTTGTTTACGGCGGGAATCTACATTGCCGGATTGTACGTGCAGGAGTTGCGGGACTTGCCCAAAGACGCGATGAGCCCGGGCTTGGCAGCGTTCACCAAGTGGTTTTCCTACCTGCTGCCCAATTTTGAAAACTACAACGTCATGGCGTTGGCTGCGCACGACCGGTTCGTGCCCGGGTCGTTCATTTTGCAAAACACGCTGTACACCATTTTGTACTGCGCCGTTGTGTTGACGGGGGCAGTGCTCGTCTTTTCGAGGCGAAATCTGAAATGAGGCGGCCCATCGCGACAGCTCTGCTGCTGCTGATTCTCCCCGCAGGATTGGGGGGAGTCTGGAAATTGCAGCACGGCATCGACAGGCAGCGTGCGGCCCTGAACGAGGAAGGCGATGAAGTCCTGCTGCGCTCGGGGAAGCTTGTGAAGATGGTGAGCTTGGAATTCGCGCCGTTAATGGCGGACTTTTACTGGACGCGCGTGGTGCAATTTTACGGCAACAAGCGTGTGCGCGGCGACGCCAACCTGGAACTGCTGTGGCCGCTGCTGGATATCACGACCACGCTCGATCCTCACCTGCTGGTGGCCTACCGATTCGGCGCGATGTTTCTCAGTCA